>Ga0181601_10004529_pt1 | contig 11656 bp, 4 predicted proteins | sample 041ome_8_FD_133020 | JGI IMG/M metagenome (GOLD analysis project Ga0181601, IMG submission 133020) | Coastal salt marsh microbial communities from the Groves Creek Marsh, Skidaway Island, Georgia - 041407BS metaG (megahit assembly) | ecosystem: Environmental > Aquatic > Marine > Intertidal zone... | reverse complement strand
CGTCGTCGATGTCGCCGTCGATGTCGCGCAGCCCGATCACCGCGCGCAGCGCGCACTCAACCACGCCCGCGCGCGCCTCCGAGTCCACCGCAGCGCCGCCGGCCAGAGCGCGGAGCGCCGCCACCGCCACCAAACGGAGCTCGGAGGCGGCGAAGTCACCGTCGTCGCGCGCCAGCGCGCGCGACGCCGCGCGCGCCCAGTCCGCGATGACGTCCGGGCTCACGTCCAGCCGCGCCGACGCGGCGGTGCGCGCGACGCACGCCGCGACCGCGAGCGCCAGCGGGCGCGCCAGCGGCAGATCCGGGCTCTCCAGGCTCGAGAGACGCGCGGTGGCCGCCTCGCCGAGCGCGGCGACTGCCTCGTTGCCGCCGGAGTGTGTCGGCGCGAGCTTCGACGCGAGGCCGAGCACGGCGTGGGACGCGCGGCACGCGCGCGCGCACGCGACCGCCACCGGCGCGGCGTCGATGGCGTCCGCCACGAACCTGGCGTACAAGGGAAGCGCCGCGATCGCCGCCGTCGGGGGCAACGAACCTCGCGCGAACGCCTCAGCGGCAGCGGTTACCGCCGTCGTCGCTGACTCATCCTCTTCCTCACCCAGCGCGTCCCACTCCTCCAGAAGCTCGGCGTGCGCCACCACCAGACCCCCTAGGTCGATCGCGCGCGCGCTCGCCGCGTCGGGGCACCACTCGAGCGCCTTCGTGAGCAAGCGCGAGCAGTCCCCCAGGCAGCACGGCGCGGGCGCGCCGCCGGCGGGGCTCGACCCGAGATCGCCGTCGTCGCCGCCGGTCATCATGCCGGTGTCCCCCGAGTCCCCCGAAGACGCCGGCCACGCCTCCAGTCCCCACGCGGAGGGCAGCCACGCGCGCCGCAGCGCGTCGCAGCAGTGCGGCACGAGCGCGACCAGACGCGGGTGCGGCGGCTTCGGAAACGCCTCGCGGCTCTCCTCCTCCTCCTCCTCCGCCGTCTCGGCGGCGGCTTCGACGACGGCCACAAGCGCCTCCAGCGCCGCCTCGACCAGAGGCGGCAGCGTGGCAGGCGGCGCGGGGGTCCGGCCCGACGCGGCGCGAGCCAGCGCCGCGGCGAGCGCCGTGGCCGTGGCGGGCGCGCCGCAGTGCTCGGGCGCGGTCTCCGCGGCGACGGCGATGAGCCTGATCGCGCGGAGCCGGGACGCGTCGGCGTCGTCCTCGCCGCCGCGCTCGGGCGCCGCCGCCGCCGCCGCCGCCGTGAGCAGCGGCGTCCAGTCCTCGGGCCACACGCTGGCGTGCAGCGCGGCGGCGATGGCCGCCGCCGCCGCCGAGCGCAGCGCGGGGTGCTCGGCGCCCGCGGGGTCGGTCAAACAGCCCAGCAGCGCGGCGTGCGCCTCGGAAGGAGGTACTGCGTCGGTGGCGGCGAGCTCGCCGAGGGCCCAGCACGCGTTGGCGCGGAGCATCGCCGACGCCGTCTCGCTTTCGGCGCCGGCGGGCGCCGTCGCGGGCAGGACCCTCCGGCGGATAAGCGTCGCGAGCGCGCCCCGCGACGCGGGCTCGCGCGCTTTGTGTTTGGCGAGCCAGTTGGCGAGCGCGCCGTACGCGACGAGCACGCCGTAGTAGTTCGAGGCGCCGTTCCCGTCGAGTCGCGATCCTCCGCCGCCGTCCGGCGGCGGGAACCGCTCCAAAAACGCGAGCGCGACGTCGCCCGGAGTGTCGTTTTTGGGGGGCCCGTTCTTTCTCGATCCCCTCGTCGCTTTCTTCGCGTTGCTCCGGCCCCGCTTGTCCTGCGCGCCCGACTTGCCGTCGTCCCCGCCCCCGAGCGCGCCGGCGCCGCCGCCGCTGCCCCGCTCGGCGAGCAGCGCCAGCACGTTCGCCGCGCTCTGCCTGGGCGCGTACAACTCCTCGTTGAACCCCGTGACGTCGTCGGGCCCCGTCACGTCCGCGGGCAGGTTCCGCCGGAGGTACTCCTCCTCGTCCTCCTCCCAGTCGCGCTCGTCGTCGGCGGCGGCGCGGAGCGCGGGGAAGATGGCCTGCTCGAGCAGGCGCCCGAAGTTGGGCGCGAGCAGCTTGAACCCGGGCGCCGTCTCCGCGACGCGCGCTAGCAAATCGAAGCACGCCGCCGAGGTCCGCGACGCCACCGGGCAGGGCTCGTCTTCGGCGCCCGCGTCGGCGCGCGCCGAGGCCAGCGCGCCGGCCAGCGCCGTGGCGTGCGAGCACAGCGCGGGCATCGCCTTGTCGACGTGTCTCCTGTGCCTGGTGACGAGCGATATCAGGCACTGGATCGCGCGCTTCACGGCTTTGCGCCTCGGCGTGGCCACGTTGGCCCCGCTCGCGTCGTGGTCGGCGCCGCCGAGGGCGAAGGCGGGTCCCGGCTTTTGAAAAAACGTCGGCGCGCGCTCGAGAATCTTCACCAGCACCTCGAGCCAGTGCCGCAGGGACGGCACGAGCGCGTTGGGCATGTACGCGGCGATCGTGTGGTGGAAGCACTTCAGCAACACCAGCAGCAACGCGTCGTTCTCCTGTCGCTTCTGTAAGGACTTCTCAGGTGACGATGATGCGCCGTGCGTCTCGTGCGTCTTAGACGCGTCAGTTCCGGCGGCGTCCGCCGCCGCGTCGCGCAGCGCGCCGCCGGCGAGGACGCCCAGCATGCCGAGGAGCGGCTCCAGCAGCGCCTTGACGATCGCCTCGAGTTCGGGCGGCGCGGCTTCCTTCGCCTCGCCCGGGTTCTGGAAGTACTTGTACGGCTTGAGCAGCGTGTGCACGGCGACGAGCGCGTTCGCGGTGCGCACGCGCGACTGCTCCTTGCCCACCATCAGGTTGGACTCCTGCATCGCGCCGCACAGCGCCGGGAGCAGATCCGGCCACCGCTTGGCGCGCGTCACGTCCTCGGTGACCACGATGCGGAAGGTCTCCGCGAGGAGCCGCACGACCGGCCCGGAGGGAGGCGCCACGAGCAGGGACTGAAGGATGGCGGCGCGGATGGGCTCGCGCTCGCCCGGGATGAGCTTGTGCGGCCAACGCGCGCGCGCGTAGTTGTGCAGCGCCGCCGCCGCGGGGACCGCCACGAGCAGCGCGTTGGGATCCGCCTGGCCGTCGGCACCCGGCGCGGCGCGGGAGACGCAACCGAGCAGCGCGGCGGCGAACCCGGGCTGGTCCGAAGCGGACGCCAGCTGCGCCTCCGCGGCGCCGATGCGGTTCGCGTCAGCCGCGGTGGTCTCCCGCAGAAGCGCGGCGAGGTGCTGCTCCTCCGCGGTCATGGGGGGGGACTCCGCGTTCGCGGCCCACGCGGCCATCCGCCTCGGAGCTGTCCGAGGGATTATTTAAAATAGCTCGCCAAGACGCGGAAACGACGACGCGAGACGCCACCGGAGGGTCTCGCGGGGCTCGTCTCGCGGTCGCGGGCGCTCGAGACACGTCGCGCGCGTCGTGACCCAAAGGGTTTCTCTCTCGCGTTGGCACCGTGCCAACGCGGTCTGAAGATCGAGCGGATCGCGACGTCGTCCAGTTGATGGTTTGGGGGCGACACGAACACACGAGAAATCACCTGTGCCGACGAGCCGAGCAAGCCGAGGAGATTGTCGACCGGCAGACGTTTCTTGTCGCTGACGTTGTTACCGTCGTCGAGTCGGCGCCGCACCTCGCCGAGGACCGCATGGCGCTCCGCGGCGCGTACGGCGTCCTGCGCGAGGATGTCGTCGAGGATGATTCCGGCGCGGCCTCGCCCGAGGCGCTCGCGCCGCCCTCCGTCGCCGTGGTGTCCTCGCGCATGCTTGGAAAACACGTCGGACAAGTGCTCAATTACCTCGCGCTTTTGGCGTGGAACCGGTGCGTGATGAGCCTCGTGGGAGGCCCCACCAGGACCACCATCGACGTCCTGATGACCCGTCAGTTCCACGGCATCGCGCTGGTGTGGACCTGGGCGTACGCGCTCGGCGTGTCCTCCGCGTGCGTCGCGGTGGTGCGCTGGAGCGCGGAGAAACGCGCCAGCCTGGAGGATGAGGAAACCGAGGAGCGCCGCGCAGCCCACGGGCTCGCGACTCGGACGGCTGAGGAGCGGACCCGCGACGGGGAAGACGTTCGGCTCGACGCCGGTCGGTGTCTCGCGGCGCTGCGCGCGCTGCGCCGGTCGCCGCTCGGCAGCCCGTTCCGCTTCACGCGCCGGTTCCGCGCGTTCGCGCACGCGCGTCTGCAGGGCGCGTGCACGTACGTCGCGATGTGGGCGTTGGCGGTGGCGTCGCTGGGGACGCTCCCGGCGCGAACCGCCGGGCAGGATTTCCTCGCGGCGGCGCTCCTCTCCGCGGTGTTCGCCGCCGTCGCCGCGCTCGGCGCGAAAGGCCGAGGCCCACTCGGCGGCGTCTTAGGCGTGACCACCGAGCGGGACGTACACGCGCGCGGCGAAGGCATCGCCGCGGAGGACGCGGCGCGTCTGGCGCGCGAGAACGATACGTCGCGCGTCGCGCGTTCGTCCGTGCGCGTGACGTGCGAGTGGATCGTCGCCGTCGCGTGGGTCGGCGCGGCGAGGCGACTCGCCTTCGGCGCTTTCGGACTCGCCGACGAACACGAAACGGCGCGACGACACGGCCTTCGGTCCGTCGCGAGCGTTCCGACGCAACTCGTGGACTGGCTCGTCGCGCTCCTCGCGGTGGGCGCGCGCGCCGCGTTCGTCGCCGCCCGCGCCGCCGGGCGAGACGAGCCGTGGGCCGAGGAGTTGGCGCGCGACGCCGCGGAGGCGGCGGCGGCGGCGAAGGCGGCGCTCGCTGGCGCGTCGCCCTCGGGTGACGCGACGACGTCCACGAACGTATTCACGGACGTTGTCACGAACGAAACGCCGCTGCTCGTTCCCGACGTTCCCGAGTCTTTGTCCGAAGACGCGGTCGCGCTCAAAAGCGCGCGGCGCGAGAAGATCCGCGAGACGATCCTCGACTCCGCGTCGGTGGCGGCGGACGCGTCGAGCGTGCTCGCCGGCGCGTTCGCGTTCACCGCGGGCGTCGCGCTGAACGCCGCCGCGCAGACCACGTGGCCGTCGGTCGTCCGCGGACTGGGTGCGGCGGCGTCCGCGACGGCGTACGCGCTCGCTTTATCCGCCGTCACGGTCGCCGCGGCGACGTACGCGGCGCGCGCGCGGGACGCCGACGATCGAATCGCGGCGGCGGCGACGGAGGACGCGGGACGCGCGGCGAACGTCGACGATTGCGCGACGCGCCGCGCCGTGAAACGTCGCCGCCGGCGGATCGTCGCGCGGGAACTCGCGGCGGACGAAGAGCGCGTCGGCGCGTTCATCGCCGGGTTCGCGTGGAACGCGGCGTTCTCCGCGCTCGTCGGGGACGACGGCGTCGCGGGGTGGCCGTGGATCGCCGCCGCGGGGTGGACGGCGGCGGCGGCGGGGTACGCCGCGGTGGAGGAATCCGTCCGGGAAATCAAGGCGGCGCTCGAAGAAACAAAAAACGACGACGAGCGACGCGTGAACGCAGGCGGGCTTTAGCGATCGCTTTGAAAACGTTTCGCGAAACGTGCCGTTTGTTTAGCTGATCATGAACAAACGTCGTCGTTGGTAACGTCTCTGGAGTCTGTCTGTCCGCGCCGTACCGCGGTACAAAGAACCGCCGGCCGCCGGTCTTTTGCGTTTTGTTTCTACGCGAAGTTGCCCGCGTACGTGAGCCAACCGAGCAACGTCTTGCTCACGAACGATTGCACGATGTACGCCGCCTCAACACGCGCCAGCGCGCGGGCGCGCGCGGCGCGGTCGTACCCCGCGGGCGCGGCGGCGGTGCCGCAAACGCAACGCGCGGTTTCGTCGGTTTCGTCCTCGTTTTCGCTCTTCGTCGTCGTCTCCTTCTTTTCCGAACCGCGGCGCCTTTCGCGGCGTTTCGCGCCGCGTTTCGAGCCGCAGTTTTTTTTGCAGTTTCCGCAGATTCCGCAGATTCCGCGTCTCCGTTGGGCGTAGACGTCTCGGTCGAACTGCGCGAACTGCGCGAACTGCGTCGCCCCGAACCCGACGAACAACGCGAGCTCGGCGAAGACAATGGCGTACACGAAATCGGGCGCGACGTTATCCTCGCGCCGGTTCCCTTCCTCCGTCGAGTCCTCCCACTCGCAGGCGCGCTGCGACGCGAAGAAGTGCGCGACGATGACGACGAAGACGACCCCTTGCGAGACCCAGCCGGTGAGATGCGCGGTCCAGCGAACGACGCGCAACGCGGCGGCGACGGCGGCGGTCTCGGACCGCATCGCGCGACGCGGGTCGTCTCGCGCCTCCGTCGAGTGTGTATCGTTCGTCTCGCTCTCGTCGTCCCCGCGGCGTTCCCGCCGCGACGACCTCTCGGCGCGCGCCCCGGCGGCGACGACGCGCTCCTCCGCGGCGAGGACGCGCTCGCCCAGCAGGCCGAGCATCATCGTCGTCCACGTCAGCGCGGCGAGCGCGAAGAGCATCCACGCGTCCATCAGGCCCACCTGCAGGGCGATGGCCACGACCATCACCGCCGCACTGAACGAGTACTCCACGAATCGTAGCCAGGATGCCATCGCGGCGCGGTGCGGTGTCGTCACGTGATCGTTTCCGCGAAGAGCGCCGCCGGCGACCAAGGAGGCGGAGACGTCGTCGTCGTTTTTTTTTTCAGAATCGAGCTTCTGGAAAAAGCCGACGCGGCGCGCGTCCGCGACGGCGGCGGCGGCTTGAAACAGGAACGATAACGCGAAGAAACTCGATACGAGCCAGTGCAGAGACATCACCAGGTGCGAGTCCCGGAACGCGGGGGACACGGGCATCGTGCCCACGCGCGCGTCGCGGGGGGCGTCGCACGAAGGAAACGGGTTGATCGGGGTCGTCGACCCGAGCTCGGTCGAGACGGACGCGTCGAGAACGAGGCTCTCCGCGGGTGTGGTCGGCGGGTCCGGGGGTTTCCCGAACCGCGCGGAGGTGTAGAAGAGCGGATACGTCACGTCGCGCTTCGAGCCGTCCTCGTTCTCGTCCAGAGCCCACAGGAGCACGAAGATGACGAACCAAGCGGCGTGCATGGCGGCGGCGACCGCGTTGAGCGTCCACGTCGAGCAGAAGCGGCGGTTTCGTCCTTCTCGGTCACGCCTCGGGGCGGTCTCGCCGGCCGCCTCCGCGGCCGTCACCGCGGAGCCGCGCTCCGCCGAGTCGGCGTCCGGCATGGCGGAGTGGAGAGAAGATGCGAGGGTGCAAACGAGGAGACACCTCGGGCGCGCGCGAGGAAGCACACGAGACGCGCGCGTCGTTGTCACTCGCGGTGACGCACCACGTAAAGTGTCGTTGTTTTCCAAAGTCTCTGTCGTGTCTTCCGAGAGAACGTACCGACTCGCGAACACATCACGGTCGTGGCATCGCGACACGCACGTCCACGATCCGCCTTTCCACGGACTCCAACGAGCCGAAGGACCCGTCTTTCTCGTCTCCCTCGTCTCCCTCGTCCCCTCTTTCCGCCACCGGCACGAACCGCCTCTCCGAACTCCCGACGTACATCTGCCGCGGCCGTGAGATGCGCTGGGGCTTCTCGCCCGCCATCTCGCACCACTGCGAGATCCACCCCACGGACCGCGCGACGGCGAACACCACGGTGAACATGTTCCGGGGTACGCCCAACGCGCGGAAACAGATGCCGCTGTAGAAGTCCACGTTCGGGTACAGTCTTCGCGAGGTGAAGTACTCGTCCTGCGACGCGAGCTTTTCCAGCTCCATCGCCAGCGCCAGTAACGGATCACTCGAACGCAAATGCGACAAAAGGGAGTGGCACATGTCGCGCATGAGCGTCGCGCGCGGGTCGACGGTTTTGTACAGCCGGTGGCCGAACCCCATCAAGCGAAACGGATCGTTCCTGTCCTTCGCGCGAGCGAGACATTTCGGGATGTTTTTGACGTCGCCGATCTCCTCGAGCATCGCCAACACGGCTTCGTTCGCGCCTCCGTGCGCGGGCCCCCATAGGCTCGCGATGCCCGCGGCGACGCACGCGAACGGGTTCGCCTTAGACGACCCCGCGATGCGCACCGTGCTCGTGCTGGCGTTTTGCTCGTGGTCGGCGTGGAGCATCAAGATCGTCTCCAGGCACTTGGCGGCGACCGGGTCGACTTCGTACGCGCGCGTGGGCAGCGCGAACAGCATGTACATGAAGTTCTCCGCGAGGTTCAAGTCGTCGCGCGGGTACACGATGGGCTGGCCGTGCGCGGTCTTGTACGCCATGGCGGCGAGCGTGGTCATCTTCCCGACCACGCGCAGACCCGCCAGGTCGCGCGCCTCGGAGTCCTCGTAATTCAGCCCGTGGTCCTCGTCGTAGAACGCGGAGAGCGCACCCACGACGGACACCATGATTGCCATCGGGTGCGCGTCGTGCTGGAACCCGTTGAAGAACCGGATGAGGTGCTCGTGGACCATGCGGTGTCCCCGCGCCTCGCGCTGAAACACGCGGCGCTGCGCCCGGGTGGGCAACGTCCCGCGCAACAACAGGTGCCAGCAATCCATCATGTCGCCGTGCTTCGCGAGCTCCTGAATGGGGTAGCCGCGGTACAGCAGGCGTCCGTTCTCGCCGTCGATGTACGTGATCGCGGACGCGCAAGACGCCGTGGAGTTGAACCCGGGGTCGAACGCGCACACCCCGTGCTCGGGGTAGAGCCGGCGCACGTCCAGAAACGTCGCGCCCGCGGCATCGCGCAGCAATGGGAGCTGTAGCACGCGGCCGTCGGGCAGCGTGAGGGTCGCCGAAGACGAGGCTTCGGCGCCGTCTGGAGGCATCGCGCGAGCGGCCTCGCGTGACCGCGCGCGTCGCGCGCGTGTGTATCGGCACGCGCGTCGAGATGTGCTAACAACACGTCGAGGTCCGACGTTGTTGACATCACGTGCGCGTTTCTCGGTGACGAGGATTGCGCTGACGAGGCACGAAACGTCGATGACGATGACGAGATTCGAGAGATCTCACATGACAAAGAAGCGCTCCACTCGGAGAAAAAACGAAACGAGTACACGTGAACGCCTTCTCTCGTCACGCCGCCGGCGCCCTCGCCTTCGCCTTCCCCTCGGCGCGCGCCGCGATGTCCGCCGAGGAGGGCACGGGCGTTGTGTGCGGCGCGACGCGCCCCTCTAAGGCTGTTTCCTCACACACGGAAGACTCGTCCTCTTCGGACTTGATCGAACACGGGAGCTCGGCGACGAGGTACTCGCGACACGCCCGGCGCGCCGCCTCCGTGGACCCGTCGCAGTCGTCGTGCACCAAACACCCCTCGCCGAACGCCTGTGCGTCCGCGTGCGTCGCGTCGCGCTGCGCGAAGTTCAGCCCGCGGAACGCGTTCGCGACGGCGGGTGTCCAGTCCGCGAGAAACGCGGCGGACCGCTGTTTCAGCATACTCGTCGTCTCCTTCATGATTCCGACGCGCTTCCCGAGATCCACCTCCGCCTGATCAATCCGCAGCGCGACGGCGTCGTCGTCGTCGAGTTCCTTTTGGTCGCGCGCGCGCAAGCGCTCCAGCCGTTTCGTCGGCGCTCTCAGCTGGTTGTACGCCTTCTCGTGCGCCTTCGCGGCGCTCTCGAGGGAAACGCGGTGCGCGCGTTCGACGTCCCGCGCGAGCGCCTCGACCTTCGCGAGCAGACGTTCGTACGCGCGCCCGCGAGCGACGGCGGTGGCGACGAACGCGTCGCCGAGCTTTCGCGCCAAGCGGTCGACGTCGTTCGACGCCTTTTCTTTCGGCACGTCCGCGGGTAGATCGCGCGTCTCGGTCACGCCGAGGGTTTCCCCCGGGCGACTCGCCTCGCCGCGCTCGTGCGTCTCGCCGGGGACCACCGGCGCGCCGAGCGCGTGCATGCGCCGGCTGATCGCCACGAGGCTCTCCCCGAACGCCTGCTCGTGCTTCGTGGCGATGAGCGCGTGATGGAAGTGCGTCGCGCACGCGTCGCGCGCGCGCTTCGCGAGGTCTCTCAGCGCCTCGGCTTCGGTCATGAGCCGCAGGAGCTCCGCGTCGTGGGCGTAGAGCTCGTGCAGGCTTCGCGCGTCGCGCTCGGTCAGGTCAGGGGTCGCGGGGCGCGCGGTCACGGGGGCCCCGCAGGGGGGAGCGGACTGTCGGTTTCCCATGGCGGTGCTTCGCCGCGCGCGGGAGAGTGCGCGGCGCTCGCGCGGGACGATGACAACGACACGCGCGCTTTCGGGCGTTCCCAGAAACCGTCCCGGTCCGAGGCTCGGCGCGGACGTCGACGTCCTGCGACGTGTCGTGTCTTGCTTCCGGAACTCTCGCGGAGTCACTCGCGTCGTCGCGCGGAGACACGCTGCCGGCCCAGGTGGAGATCACGCGCGAGGTGGCACTCGTGCTTCGCGCACGCGCGGTCCGGCACGCCACGATGGCGCGCGCCCCAGCGCGATCCCGCGTCGCTGCGGCACGCGCGCGCCTCGCACGACGAGACGAGGCGTCCGTTTGGGTGCTTCGCATGGTCGTGCGCGTCGCACTCGTGGCCTGCGTGGCGGGCATCCTCCCGTCGCTCGTCCGCGCCGCCGTCGCGTGCGCGCTTGGCGCGGCGGCGTTCCTCGCAGTCGCCGTCGCGGGCGGCGTCGCCATCGCGTCCTTCGCGTGGCAAGAGCTCGCGCACCCCGCGCCCGCGACGCGGTTCGAGCCCGCGACGCGGTCCTCCGACGACGCGCCGGGAGAAAAGAATAGTCGCGCGCCCGGCGGCGAGGCCGCCCCGGTTCGCTCGGTGTGCGTCATCGGCGGCGGCGCCGCCGGCATCGTCACCGCGCGCCACATGCGCGCGCGGGGCTTCGACGTGACGCTCTTCGAGCGATCGGACGACGTCGGCGGCTTGTGGCGGTACGGAAGCGAGACGTGCAAGGTGTTCGCGAACGTGACGCAGAACCTGACTTCGAACCATAACCGCTTCGCCGGGCTGAAACCCCCGTCCGCTTGGCCCGACTACTTGGGCCACGAGCACACGGTTCAGTACCTTTCCGCGTACGTAGACGCGTTCGCGCTGCGGCCGTGCATAGAGTGCAACCGGGAGGTGCGCTCCGTCGCGCGCCGCGACGACGGCGGTTTCGAGGTGGTCGTGGAAAACCTCTCGCCGCCCGGTTCGCGCGCCGACGGCGGGAAAGGAAAAAGGCGCGTCGACGCGAACGCGAACGCGAACGCGAAAACGAAAACGGAGATTCGCGCGTTCGACGCCGTCGCGGTGTGCGCCGGCCAACTCTCCGCGCCGAACGTTCCGGACGACACCGCGATTCCCGGTTTGAGCGGTTTCACGGGTACGATCATGCACACCTCCGAGTACCGGACGAGCGTGCCGTTCGCGGGCAAGCGCGTCCTCGTCGTCGGCGTGGGCGCGGCGAGCGGCTCGGACGTCGCGCAGGACCTGTGCGGCGTCGCGGCCAAGACCACGCTCGCCGCGCGGTCGCACCGGTGGCTGGTACGCCGCGGCCTGAGCGGCGGGCGCCGGTCGTGGCTGACCCGAGTCACGAACTGGCTTCCTGCTTCACTGGGCCTTCTCCTGCATCTCTACGCGGAGATGATTCCGGCGCTACGCGCGTTGGCGAGGACCAAAGGCGCGACCGACGGCGGCGACTTGCTCGCCGCCGCCGCGCTGGGGCGGATCCGAATCAAGCCCGCGCTGGCGTCCGCGCGCGGCGACCAGGTAACGTTCGAAGACGGCTCGAGTGACCGATTCGACGCGGTGATATTCGCCACCGGGTTCACGCGGG
>Ga0181601_10004528_pt1 | contig 11658 bp, 2 predicted proteins | sample 041ome_8_FD_133020 | JGI IMG/M metagenome (GOLD analysis project Ga0181601, IMG submission 133020) | Coastal salt marsh microbial communities from the Groves Creek Marsh, Skidaway Island, Georgia - 041407BS metaG (megahit assembly) | ecosystem: Environmental > Aquatic > Marine > Intertidal zone... | reverse complement strand
GGAAGCCACCGCGGCTGCTGATTTCATCGCGGGCAAGCTGCAGAACCCCAAGGTGTGCATGTCCAAGTACCTCGAAGTGAACAAAATCGTGACGGAGATCAACTCGGATCTCGAATGCTGCTTAGGCGCGGTCGTCGGCGTGGTAAGTTGGGATAACGGCTATTCCATGAAGTCCACGCAGCCTTGCGAAAACGACGACCAATGCGAATCCGGCAAATGTCTGATCGCGGGGGCAAACACAGAAAAAGACACACCGATCGACGACGGTTGCGCTTGGTCCACCACTACGCTCACGAACCGATGCGCGATGACGGGATCCGCAGCGTCGGGCGCGGCCATCGCGCGGTGCCTGAACAGGAGGCTGAAGGCGAACACCAAAGTTACAGACGAAGTCGTGGCTACCGTGAAGAAGGTTCTCGGTGGCTCCTCAAACGCCACCGACGCCGACGTCGGCCAGACGATCACAGACTCGGCCATCTCACAAACGTGCATGGGCGACGGCGACGCCTGGAAATATGACGCCAACTGTTGGGGCAGCGAGTGTTCAGACTGCGAGGGAGACACCGAGTGCAAAGCGGCGTGCGTCGGCGTCGAGGCGTGCAACTGGAAGCCGCGGTCGCATAATGAAACCGCGTGTACCCTCGGCGACTGGGAAAACTGCTCGGCGTTGACCACCGAAGCCGTCTGCGAGGCTACTTCTGGCGACTACTGCCTCGGCAAAACAGAGTGGGGCTCTACCGAAGATCTCACGCAGGCTGGTTTCTGCCGGCCGTCTGCCCCGAGCTACTACGGCAAATACGACGACAGCTATACCTGGGACACTACTAATCATTGGAGGCACGAAAGCACGAGCATCAACGACACGGTGTGCTCGGGTATCGACACCGATATCGGCGCCGGAGGTCTCGCCGCTACCGCTGTCCCTTGGGACACGTGGAGCTCTGACCCCGCGAAGATGTGTGCGTTTTCAGGAACCGGCATGTCCTCCGTGAAGGCCACGTGCTTAGACGCTTGCACCGGGAGCACGAACGGTTTCCAACCCGCGGCGAGGTACCAATGCTACGTCGAGCCCGACTCCGCCACGGGTAAGTGCCCGACCACCGGATACTTCACCGTACGCCAGGAAGACTGGAACTTCCACGCCCCGGAGGGTGTTTCCCGCCCCGTCTTTTGCGTCGCGGAATATTGGGGACCCAATAACCTGTACGAACAGCACGGCGATCCGGACTGGGACGACTCGCTCATCGGGATCGCGCAAGCAAACGCCGGTTGGCGCGTGACGCTCGCTGGCGACGGATCCAGCGGAGGCGTGACCGCCGCTACCTACAACCTCGTCGGCACGGAGTGGGAAACGATCACCGGTTTCAGTTGGTGGGAAGGTTTTTCCTTCACCACGCTGGCGCAAGCGGAAAAGGTGTGCACGGATACCGGTGTCGGCGCGTCCGTACGCGAAGTGGACGACGGTTCGGGCGAGTGCTACGAGGACCGGTGCTGGTTTAACACGACCGTGAACTCAGAATCCTCCTGCAACAGCAAATCCAAAGCAGCTTCTGGCACGACCGACGGTTTCTGGGCGCAGTGGAGACCTGAAATGGGCGGCAGCGGCGTCAACGGCGTTTGCTCGTTCACGAGGCATGACATCCGGACTGATACCAACGATTGGTCGGCTACGTACGACTCTTGGGAGATCGGCGCCACCGCTACCAAAAATTTCAAGACTTTGTGCGACGCGCAGGATGGCACAACCTTCTACGTCGGTCGCGAGTTCCAGGCTGGTACCATGGACACTCAAGCGACGTGTGAAGCTGAATACTGCAACATCATCGGCAAGAACCAACAAGTGGATAACGCCACGTGCACTAGTCTCGGCGGCGTGTGCAAGACGCAGGGGCTGGGTTGCGGCGGCTGCCGCGCGCCAAACTCCAACGAGGTGAGCTCACCGTTGAGCGGTATGTGTTATAAGTCGGGCGTGCTCGATGCCAATAAGGCTGCTCAATGCACCGATCTCGGTGGCACTTACTCCGAAGACGCTCTGCAACTCTGCCGCTTCGACGACGTCACGGTCTCTTCGGAATGCACTTCGCCGAACAAATGGATCACGTGCGAGACTATCGACGACGCGGTGTGCGGCGCCGCCACCGCGAATACAACAACACTTCACGGTTACGCCTCGAACTATCTCAACTGCAAAGCCACGAAGGAAAAGAGGTTTTGCAAGACCGCAGAGCAGTGCGCGACGGAGACGGGCTCCTGCTCCAATTCCTGGGGTCCGCAGCTGAAGGAGGAAATATGCTTGTGGAACGAAACAAGCTACACGTCCGCCTGCACGACGTACTCGCACGTCTGCGTGACGATGAAGGATAAAGTATCTGGGCAGTGCCCGGGCCACACGTGCGTCGGGAACCCCACCGCATCAAACTACACGTATTCGACCCAAAACTCGACCGGACATTGGATCGACGTCACCGAGACGCACTGCTGGGATGAGAAACGCGACAGCGTGAATCACGATCAGTGCGCGGATTACTACATCACCAGCGAGGCCGATTGCGACGCCGCAGACGGCGAATGGTGGTCGACCGACATAACTTCCCAACAGACGTTCTGCACCAGCGCCAAGACGTGCGTCGGCGGCCGCACCGAGACGGGATGGACCGGCGAGCGCGACGCCGAACAGTGCACGCTTTGCGGCGGTCGCATGGTGTCGGAAAACACCTGGGTAAACGGCACGTGGGTCGTTCCCGCGATGGTCCCCAGCAACAACACCTGGAAGGCCCGAGCGTACGAGGCGGGCGGCAACTCTTGGAGCGGGCGCATCGATTATTGGCGCGTTCAAGATTTATTGGCGAGCGTCGAGCTCAGCCTCAAGGAAGAAGCCTACTCGGTGTTCACGCGATGCCAATACGGCCAGGTTGGCGAATCCCTCGAGCAGTTGGCGGGCGTGTGCAGCGGCTTGGATCTCGCCGCGCGCACGAAGCTTCTCGACAAAGCTTCGAAGCTTTTGAACAACATGACTGCGTATGACGGCACGGACATGACCATCGGCAACCCCGGCGATACCAACCTCCAGCCCTCGGCGAACTCGACGGACGGCGACGCCTCATACAGCGTCGACACCGCGATCGTGCGCGTGCCCACCGATAACGATACCCTCGCCGCGGTGTGCTTGGGAACGTTCTCGAACGATGACGCATCGGCCGTCGCGAACGCCTCCGACGCCGGTCGCCGTCGCACCGCGCGACGCCGCCTGACGCAGGCGGAGGCTGAAGACGCGTCTCTGCAGGATGTTGGATGCTGGAGCAGAGTTCGAAACGACGACGACGTGCTCGTGGGCCAATTGCTAGGAGAGTGCGTCCAGGTTTCTCTCGGTACCGGCCAACAACTTCTCGACGGCGTACGCGCGTGTCTCAAGACCAAACCCGAGCGTCCGTTCGCGGACGGGTACACCGCAGACACGTTCGCGAAGCGGACCACCGTCGCCGGCGTCGATAAGTACACCCCGGTGTCCATCCCGATCGAGCGCGTCGGCAGCCAGCTCTGCGGCAAGATCACCGATGTCGGAGCTTTCTTCTGCCCCGCCCGCGTCGCGGCCGACTGGGAGACCGCGACAGTCGACGTCGGCTCAAACGAGTGCCCCATCGTCGACGTCATCGCCGCGGCGAAGGAAGCCGCGATCGGCGACATTCGGGACTCGCCAAGCGCTAACGAAGATGATGGCCCCATCGAAGGTTTGGACGGAGCGTCTGGAATTGCCGTTCTCGCCGCCGCCGCTCTTCTCGCGTGTTGTTGCGGTACATGCTGCGCGAGATGGTGCTGGGTTCGCCGACGCCGCCGTCAGAAACAGGCTGCCTCCGGCAAAGCGAACGCCGTTTCCGCTGCGAATAATCACGCCCTTCCTGCCGCTCAGCCCTGACGAGGTTGAGCGGAAGAAGCGCGCGATCACGTAATAACAGGGTCGGTGCGCGTGCGTGTGACTCGACCCTTCGTGGCCGTTCTTCGTCTTCGTCACCGCGTTCATCGCCGCCGTCGCGCGTCAAAAACGCGCTGGCGCCTCGGCTCTCGCTTGATGATGACCCGACGAACGACGAACGACGAACGACACTTTCATATCTCATCAAGGTACATAAAATTTGATCACCCTTCTTCTTCCGTCCCGTTTCTGAAGAAGTCGGGATATATCAACGCGCGGCGCTACCCGCCGCTGCGACGATACGGCTCTCGCCACGCACCCGCAGGTTTGTTTCGCGAGGGCAATTTATTTTTCTCTGCGAAGCGGATACTTACTGTAACCGGCGAGCAGGTGCGCGAAGAAGCGATATTGAGCGAGATGACAAAAAAAGAGAGCCACGCCACTACGGTGCTCCAACAGGCTACTACTTTCGTACTATTTTGAGCCCACCGATAGTCAAGCGTGGTAGCGTGCGTGACTTGCCCGCGAAGAATAATGTAATCTCGAGAGCAAGAATGACCGTCTACAAATTCTCAGAAAGACGGCGACGGAAAGACAGATGATCGCCCCACGCGCCCGACGAAATGATATCGTCACGGCGCGCGACACAGAATAATAACAAGAACAAAGAGCGAAGATTGAAGCGACGACGTCATCAACAGCTCGGCATTCGTAAACGCCTGCTGTTGCGTGTTGCGTTATGTTTGATTCCACGCATGTTCGCAATTTTAATGCGAGGAAGCAATGTGTATGATGAGTTACAGAACTTCTTCGCTCTCATCACGCACTACTATCCCGAAGCGTCGAGCCCGGCACGGGGGACTACATGAGCGGACCGCCGACCCTGGATACACCGGTCATCATCATCGGGAAGACGATGTTGATGCACGAGCGCGTACACCGTCGAGCGGCGGACTTACCTGAAGACTTTCGGAAAGCCGTGCAGAAGGGTGGCGTGTGCGAGAGCTGCGACGACTTGGTGATGAACGCCGTCGCGACTGCGGCTTCGGGGTCGGGACCGGTGCAGTTGCGGCATAACGTTTGGCCGCACGTGCGCATGCGGCTACCCGCACCCGGAGACGTTTCGTCTACATCGAATTGGTGCGGTCCTGGAGGGCGTCGGTCGGCTTGCGCGCGTTGGTTGTTTCAACGCTTCGGCGACGACGATCTGTTCCGACCGAGAAGCGTGCGAAAGCAGATGCGGTTCGTCGATTAATGTCCTTGTTTTGAAAAACGTACGGTGGTGCGTGTTTATATATGTTGTGTCTTGATACGATGACGTTAGTTGTGCGAGTACATATAGCATGTGTTGTGGTGCGTGATGAGCGAATAAGTTCTGTAAGTTATTACACATTGCTTCAATGCATGCAAACATGCATGAAATCAAACAAAATGCAGACCTGTCGACGTCGGTCGCGTCTTCGCTCTCCGTCTTATTATTTTGTCACGCGCCGTGATTTTTTTTATTTCGTCGGGCATGCATGTGAACAGCGAACATCTTTCTTTTAAGAATATTTTTTGCAAACAAGCAAGCAACCAGGTTAAAACTTCGTTCGCCATCGACGACGACGACAATCTTGACGGCGTGTCGCGTGAGACCGACTTCTTAAATCGGGATCGCGCCACCTTCACACGGGGCTCTCGTTCGGTCGCGCATTTTCATCAGTCGCGGGGGCTTTAATCGCTTCGCCTTCGATCACTCCGATTTGTTGAGGGGTGATGCTCGGTTGTGCACCTTCATAAGTTGCGGGTGTTTCCATCGCATTGCCCTCGGTCATTTTAATTTTCGTCTTCTTCACGATCGTGGTTCTCATCACCGCGTACACGACTTTGAACGTCGCGTTCATCGCGTTGTTTATGCCACCAAGAAGACCGATGATGACGGCCGCGACGCCGGCGAGAGACGACGCAGACATGTACGTGAACGTGCAAGACGACACTTTACATGCGGTGAAGTATTTCTCGTAATCAACCTCCAAGTCTCTTTTGTCGACGAAAAGATTATCGATGGCGGTTTCCAGATTCATGTGCTTTCCCATTAAGGGGGCTGCGAAGTTCTCGAGGAAAGCGAAACCGGATTTCGTGTACAATTCCTTATTGGGATCGAGATAATTGCGGAACAAATCTTCACCATCGTAGTCTTCAGATGCTTGGAGGCGGCGGCGCTTGGATCCAGATCCAGATCCAGATCCAGATCCAGATCCAGATCCGGATCCAGATCCAGATCCAGACGACGAGCTCGCTTGACACGTGCCGCCGTTCGTGTTGACGCACACGTCGGTGTCGCTGGAGCATCCATAGACAGACGACGAGGCGTCGTCGCAATCGGGATCCCACGCGCCGCATGCGCAGTCACATCCGTCGGTAGCCCCGTAGAACGAATCACTACAGGTCCATTCAGTAGGAACAGAAGCTGGAGTGGTTGTTCCAGTTCCAGATCCGGTTGTTCCAGATCCAGATCCAGATTCAGATCCGGATCCAGACGATGCGCTCGCTTGACACGTGCCGCCGTTCGTGTTGACGCACACGTCGGTATCGCCGGAGCATCCATAGACAGACGACGAGGCGTCGTCGCAATCGGAATCCCACGCGCCGCATTCGCAGTCGCACCCGTCGCCAGCACCGTAATACGAAGCTTCGCATGTCCACCCGAAAGGAACGTTAGACGCGGCATAGTCACCATAGTCTGAGCCGAAGTCGTAATAGCCTGCCGACGAGCTCGCTTGACAAGTGCCACCGCCTGCTTTGGCGCACACGTCAGAGGGGTTGGGACAGTTATATGTCTGCAGCGAAGCATCTTCGCAATCGGGGTCCCACGCACCGCACACGCAATCGCATCCGTCGCCGGTGCCGTAATACGAGTGATCGCACGTCCATTCGTACGGCACAGTTTCTTCAGTATCGAAGATATCTGACCCGGTGAGTTTCCGCATCTCGTTGAGAAAGTAGCGGAATTCGGTAGGAGTGTAAAACATGAACAGATTTTCCTTCAATTCCTTTTCGTACTGATCGCATCCGAGGGAAACGGAGGCGCGAAACTCGACTTTATCACCGTTCGCCGCCCTTGGGTATTTCGAATTCGACTTTGAGACGTCGATCAATACTTCAGCGAGCAAGGAGAAGTCGTATCCGCCGAAACTTGAACCGTACATGTTGACGTCTTCCAGAATTGTCTCTGTCTTTGTCCAACTCTCTGCATCATCACAACGACGTCTGGTGGAGTCGATGAACGCGTCAGGCGTGCTGTCCAACCAACTTGAATTGTAGTTATCGGTATCTGGGGAAAGCCGAGCGTCCAAGAGCGTGAAAGTTTGTCGGAGATCCCGAGGGAAGGTTTTGGCGATTTGATTGTTCGCACAATCACCGCCGTCAAAAAGACACTCGGGAGACATGCACTCTGGGTCGCACGTTCCGTCGGCTACTTTCGTTATGTCGCAAGACGGCGTGGTATCGGCTCGGGTGCAATTCACGGGCACAGCGCCGCCGTTTTGTAATGCATAATCATCATAGTCTGAAGATCCTCTGCAGATGATAGGCGTGGACGACGCGCACGCCCTCGCAAATCCGTCGTCGGTGTTGTCGTACAAATAGTTGACTTTTTTCGCCTGCGCTTTCACGCGTGTCGTGACGTCGCCGATGACTCTCATGATCCTGGGCATGTTGGCCGCTGCCCAGGCTCTGACAGACACCTTCGGAGCCGCTGCGACGAGTTCGCCGATCTTAAAGTTGCTGTCGAATGAAGCCGTGGTGCTGTACTCCAGAGCCCTATCATGAATGAGAACGGGCGAAGACACGACGCTGTTGTTGAATTCGTCCATGATCCAGGAGATGAAGGAATCGCTCTGCTCGCAGGCGTCTCGCACGGACGCACAATATCCGGAGAGATCTAACGCGCGACAGCTTGAAATCTCAGCTTCGAGGTCTGTCTTCACCCAAGCGCAGGCCGCGTTGATGTCCACCGTCGGTGTGGCAAACTCGCGGAACGGGATACTTTGCCTCTGGCAATCGCACTTGAGGTTCGGTTGCTTCTCAACCATAGCCTTGTAGGCGATGAGGTCGCCTTTCGGGTCGAAAGTGCCGATCATCTGACTTTGGTAGACGCTGTAGTACGCAGCGAGAGAGAGCATGATGATGAGGGTCGAAACATATCGTCTGCGCAATCAAAGAAGGAGTGTGAGGTGGTGAGCATATTGAAATGTTGTTTTCGGATCTTTCATAGAGTACTTTTAGGTGTGTCGTCCTTTATTTTACTTTGTACCCAATTTAGTAGATCATCATCAGTTGGTTCGTTCGTTCGCCGGCCGCCGGGCGGGCGATTTTAAACATTCCGCAGATATTATTATGAACGAAGAATGCGAACGTAAAATCGAAGAAGCAGGGAAAAAACTCGATACAAATAAACGAACGTCGCGGGTGGGTCGATCGTCACCGACGCGGAACGCACAGTATTGTCACGGTGCGTCCGAGCACATCTAGCCTGATAGAGTTGGCAATCTCTTCCGGGCGGGGTTCAACAAGCCTTCTGTATTCCTCGTGATCGTTAGGCACTAGCTTTCTGTACCACGACTTCTTTGTGTGTTTTTGTTGCTGCCCCATCGCCGCGGTGGTGTGTGTGCCGCGTGGTGTGTGCGAGCTTATGCCGCGCTCTTCGATCGAAGTCCAGTGAGTTTGGGGATTATTGGCAACTCGATGGGAAGCCGACGTGTAGGTGAGGGAGGGGCGTGCACCGCTCGCGCACACGGAAATGCGCGTTCAACACGCGTACCGGTAGGGTTTTGCAATAACCTATTTTCAACGATTTTATGATAAGAAGTCGACCGACTGGACCGACTTGTGAGAGAGACCCTTTTAAATAAAGGTTCAATTACGTACCTTTATTTAGTACGTCGGCTTTATCATTAATTAGTCTAGAGATTCTTCATTTTCGAAACGACGCGGAAATTCTCGAAAAGTGTTCTACATCGCGACGCTTCGCGCTTTTTTTCGGATTCGCGCGAAAAAGCGCTCGTCTGATTGGCTCGCGAAGCGTTTTTTATTAAAAAAAGTCGGTAATTCCGAGTCGGTCACGCCGAGTCGGTCACGCCGAGTCGGTCGACTACGCGATAGTCGATGGACTGTTTCTTCTCAACACCCCGTGACGAAGAGACACAAACGTTCGCGCGACAACGCGTCCGTATTGTTTCTGCCCCGGGTCCGCACCGCGCCCGAGCCCGCGAACAGAACGCGACACGCCCCGTCCGCGGAGGCGTGCCCTCGTCGACGTTTCGCGTGACGCGTCGTTCGATTGGCTGCGCGATCGAATCTCGATCGTCGCATTTTTTCGTACACGCACGCGCACAACGCGTCCGTCTTGCTTCTTCCCCGAGTCCGCACCGCGCGCGAGCCCGCGAAGCAGAACGCGACACGTCCCGTCCTCGGAGACTTGCCCTCGTCGACGTGTCGTCGGTGGCGCGTCGGTGATCTGCGCTCGATCGATCGATCGAACGAACGAACGATCGTCGTTTGTAACACCCCGGCGTCTAACAGTACGAGATTCTTTCTAGTACGACACTTCGCCGCTCGCGATGCCGACACGCGCTTCGTCCGCGGATGAGTCCACGCCGCTGGTGCTCCGCGAAACCCGCGATACCGGCGCGACGTCGCGCAGGATGAAGTACGGCGTCATCGCCGCGTGCGTCGGCGCCATGCTCGTCGTGGCGGCGGCCACCGCGATGGACGCGCCGACGACGCGAAGCGCGTCGCTCGGCGTTTCCGACGATTCCGCCGTGGGGACCATGGCCGCCGCGCGTGCGGCGCACCGCGCGCATCTCGGCGACGAGAACACCACCGAGCCATCGTCCGCCCTCGAAGGCCTCGCCTCTGAACAGATCCCCGACCTGGTACAGCAGGTGAAGGATCTGACGGACGAAAACTTTTCGCTGGAGGAAGACGTCGCGGCGCTTCACGCGGAGATCGTCGCGACGCGCGACACGTTCCTCCGAGTCGGGCACGGCGGTTCATCGAACCACTTCGCGGGCTCGCACGACAACGAAATCATCGCCGATCTCGAGAACCAAAACAAGGACATGCTTTACGAGCTTCAAAAGACGAAGAAACGCAAGTACGAACTGTACCTGGCTCTCGTCGAGGCCGATAAGACCGTCGCGAAGTTGGATAACAAGTTCGCGGAATCCGAGAAGAGCGCGGCGGACGCGGTCTCCGCGAACGAGAAGTGTGTCGCGAACGCGAACACGTACGACAAGCAAATCGAAAACCTCGAGTCGCAAGTCGAGATGCTCGTGGCGGACCTTCAGGCGAGAGACGAGGCGAAACCCGCTCCGTTTGATTTTTTCTGCGCCGAGGAGAACGAAACCTGCGAGTGCGCGCACGGCGACGTCGTGTACGCCGCACGCGACGAAGAAGACGAGTCGAAGCTCGACCTGATGACTGTCATCATCTCGAAGCCCCACGTGTTCGTCACGGGCACGGATGACTTCGTGTGCGGGAACGACGCCGCGGGCTCGGATCCCGCCGTCGGATCGACCAAGGGCTGTTGGTGCGCGCCGAAAGGTCTCGCCGAGGCGTCGAGGGGCGGATCCCGCGCCGACGCCGCGGATGACGACGAATATGACGACGACGACACCTCTACCGCCGCTACCGCCACGAACTACGACTCTGCCGCCTCCGACGACGAAGACTCCGCCGCCGCGGATTACGACACCGCCTCCGCCGCCGACGACACCGCCACCGCCGCCGACTACGACGACGACGACGCCTCCGCCGCCGCGTATAACGACACCTCGATTTCGGATGACGCCGCCCCCGCGGAGGCTGACGTCCCTTCGTCCGAGTTCTACGCGGACGCCGAGTCGGACTCGCAGCACGTTTCCGAGGAACTCTCCTTCGCGGAAAACCAGGCGCACAAAGAGACGTGCGCGAGGTTCTGTTCCGAGGAGGATACCATGGATCAACAGTGCTTCGAGCACTGCTCGGTGGTGTTGAACCTCTGCACGCAGGCTTGCGCCGCCGAGAACCAGTGCTGCAACAACGACTTGAACCAGGGGTCCAACCAACGACTGTCCTGCCTGCAGTCGTGCGCCGTCCGCATCGCGTTCATCACCGCCGACGAGTGCAAATCGGAGTGCGCCGTCGAGAAGTGTCACCGCGAGATTCACGGTGTCTCCCTACCTTCGTGCTCGGTCTGCGACGACGTCCCCGCGCACGAGTCGCACTTCGGAGACGCGTTCAAGCCCGCCGGGTACGAGTGCGCCGCGAGGTGGGGCACGGATCAGAACGCGTGCGAGACGGGCTGCCGCGTGGGCTCCGAGCTGCTAGACAAGTACGGCCACGACTACGACTACGAAGAAGATGAAGCCGGCGACGAGGCCGATTCGTCGCCGTCCCCTGACTCGCCGCAAACACCGCCGACACCAGACTCGCCCGCGTCGCCTGCGTCGCCCACCTCGCCGCCGTCGCCGCACCCGCCGCCGAGACCGCCGCACCCGTTCCCGCCGCCGGGCGATCACCCCGCGTTCGCCTCCTTTGCGGATCTCCAGGCCGCCGTCGCGAGCTGTTTGTCGGTGGGCGACGGCTCCGGCAAGGAGTGCTGCTCCAAGCACGGCGCGGACTGCGGCGTGGCGGGGCACGCGGACATGCCGCTTTGGAACGTCGGCGGCATCACTGACATGAACGGGCTGTTCAAGGGCAAGACCAAGTTCAACGAGGACATC
>Ga0181601_10004527_pt1 | contig 11659 bp, 12 predicted proteins | sample 041ome_8_FD_133020 | JGI IMG/M metagenome (GOLD analysis project Ga0181601, IMG submission 133020) | Coastal salt marsh microbial communities from the Groves Creek Marsh, Skidaway Island, Georgia - 041407BS metaG (megahit assembly) | ecosystem: Environmental > Aquatic > Marine > Intertidal zone... | reverse complement strand
GCCGCTGGGCACGGCGCTGTTTGCCAACTCGCCTTTCACCGAAGGCAAGCCCAACGGCTTCCTCTCCTATCGCAGCCACATCTGGAGCGATACCGATCCGCAGCGCACGGGGATGCTGCCCTTCGTGTTCGACGACGGCTTCGGATATGAGCGCTATGTCGACTACATGCTTGACGTGCCGATGTATTTCGTGTTCCGCGACGGCAAATATATCGACGCGGCCGGGCAGAGTTTTCGTGACTTCATGAAGGGCGAACTGCCCGCGCTGCCGGGCGAACTGCCCACGCCGAGTGACTGGCAGGACCACCTGTCCACTGCCTTCCCCGAAGTGCGGCTCAAGAGCTTCCTCGAAATGCGCGGCTCGGATGGCGGGCCGTGGAACCGCATCTGCGCGCTGCCCGCGCTGTGGGTTGGCCTGCTCTACGACCAGTCCGCCCTCGATGCCGCGTGGGACCTCGTCAAGGACTGGTCGATGGAAGAGCGTGAGGCACTGCGCAATGCCGTGCCGAAGCTGGGCCTCAAGGCACCGATCCCTGGTGGTCGCACGCTGGGCGACATGGCAGGCGAAGTGCTCGATATCGCCCACGCCGGGCTCGCCGCCCGCGCAAGGCTCGATTCCAGCGGCAATGATGAGACCGGCTTCCTTGCCCCGCTGCGCGAGATCGTGGACAGCGGCAAGACGCCTGCCGAAATGCTGCTCGACAAATATCACGGCGAATGGGGCGGGGACCTCAGCCGGGTTTACGGCGAAGCGTTCTGACGCCACGAAATTGGTGGCAATTGAGTCTTCCCTTTCAAATAGGCAGATGGCCACAACGCACGCCTCTACGCGCCACTTTGGCGATCTCGACGGGATGCGCGGGCTGCTGGCCGTGCTGGTGATGCTTCACCACTATGGCCTCAACACGATCATCAACGCTTTCGTGCCGCTGGGCGTGGTGGAATGGACCTTGTGCGTCGATATCTTCTTCCTGCTGAGCGGGCTGGTGCTGTGCCGGTCCGTTGCGGGGAAGGGGACCGGGGCGTTGCAATTCGCGTGGAAGCGTTTCGGCAGGCTGTTCCCGATGCATTGGGCGATCCTGCTGATATTTGCGCCGGTGTTCCTGGCGACCGGTGCAAAGCTGGCTGCCGGCCACGGGCGGCAACCGGGCATCCTGACCTGCCCGGCTCCCTTGAAACACGGCCTGCGCTGCCCGCACGCACAATCATGATGGCGCGAAAAGCGTTCCTCCGGTCTGCGCATCGGTTCAAGCATAGCTGACCACCTCGAACTCGATCCCGTCCCAGTCGAAGAAGTAGAAGCGGCGGCCGGGCTCGTAATCGTCATGCCCCCAGGGCTCGAAGCCGTGCTGGATTACCACCTGCTCTGCTGCATCCAGATCATCAACAAGCAGCCCGACGTGGTTCATCGGCTTGCCCTTCTTCTGGCCGGCATGGTCCTGCCGGTCAGTATAGAGCGGCGAGGTAGGTGGCATCCTCGCCCACGTGGATCGTCTCGCCGCCATTCATCGCTTCTCCACGCCAGCGCTTTTTCCAGCCGAGCAGCTCTTCGAAGAAGGCTGCCGAGCGTTCGATGTCAGTCACGGTCAGATTCACATGTTCGATACGACCTTGGGGCATGTCTCAAATTTCCTTGCTAAATTACTGTCATAATTCGCCGTTCCGCTGTCCCGCATCGGGACTTTGCGAATCGCGATTTTGCAATTGTGCGATCTCAAGCTAAGTTGAGGTCAAGCATTTGGGGAAAACGATTCGCGCCTGTGGATAAAATCAGGCGCGGCAGTCGTCAGAGAGGGGTCGCCTGATGAGGGCAAATTTCATTACCATCGGGCAATTGTCCCAGCGCACAGGCGTGGCTGTTTCGGCCATCCGTTTCTATGAGGAAAAGGGCCTGCTGCATTCACTGCGCACCAGCGGCAACCAGCGCCGTTTCCTGCGCAGCGATATCCGCCGGGTCAGCTTCATCCTGATTGCGCAGCGGCTTTGCCTCGCCTTGTCGGAGATCGAGGAACATCTCGCCAGCCTGCCGGAAGAGCGCAACCCCACGCTTGGGGACTGGCAGAAGATTAGCCGCCAGATGCGCGACCAGATCGACGACCGCATCCGCCTGCTCAACCGTACGCGCAGCCAGCTGGACCAGTGCATCGGCTGCGGCTGCCTGTCCTTGCAGAAGTGCCAGCTCTACAACAAGGACGACAAGCTCGGCCTCAAGGGGCCGGGGCCTAGGGCTGTGCTGGATTAGGTGCCTGTCTCCAGGTCAGCAAAGCCCAGCCGTTCATAAAGCCGTTCCGCGCCCGTGGGGTTGCCGCAGACGACCTTGAGCTGGACCATGTCGATACCTGCCGCAGCGAAATGCGCGAAGCTTTGCCGCAGCAGGAATTCGGCAATGCCCTTCCGCCGCCAGCCGGGTGCCACGGCGAGGTCATAGACGAAGCCGTTGCGCCAGTTGATCACGATCCCGGCGACTTCGCCTTACTCGCTGCGCGCAAGGAATGTGCCCTCCTGGCAATAGTCTTCGTGCCGCCAGCCATTCGTCGAACGGGTCCAGCACCATCCCATCATCCACCTCATCATAGGTGGGGGCGAGGACAGCCTAGAGATCCCGTGCATCGCGTGTCGGGTCAAATGCGGAGACCACAATGCCCGGTGGAGGTTCGGCGTCCGTGTCCGCGCCATCCAATGTCCGCACCATGTGGCGATAGGGGGGCGCTCTGCCATGGCAGTTATTCCGCAGCCAGCGCTTCGGCCTCGCCCAGATCGACGCTGACCAACCGCGAAACGCCTTTTTCCACCATGGTCACGCCGAACAGGCGGTGCATGCGGCTCATCGTCACGGCGTTGTGGGTGACGATGAGGTAGCGGGTCTTCGTTTCCTTCACCATGGAATCGAGCAGGTCGCAGAAGCGATCGATATTGGCATCGTCCAGCGGCGCATCGACTTCGTCGAGCACGCAGATCGGTGCCGGATTGGTGAGGAACAGCGCGAAGATCAGCGCGGTGGCGGTCAGCGCCTGTTCGCCGCCTGACAGCAGGCTGAGAGACTGGAGCCGTTTGCCCGGAGGCTGGGCGAAGATTTCGAGACCTGCTTCCAGCGGATCGTCGCTGTCGATCAGCGCAAGGTGCGCGGCACCGCCTTCAAACAGGCGCGCGAACAGCACCTTGAAATGCTCGTTCACCGCTTCGAAGGCGGCGCGCAAGCGTTCGCGGCCTTCGCGGTTGAGGTTGCCGATGCTGCCGCGCAGACGGCTGACAGCCTCGCGCAGTTCTTCCTGTTCGGCGGCGTTGGTGCCGTGTTCTGTCTCGATCCGCTCCAGCTCGTCTGCCGCGACGAGGTTGACCGGGCCGATCCGCTCGCGGCTTGCAACCAGCTTGTCCATCGCCTCGCTTTCCGCACCGGAGGCTTCGACGTCGCTTTCCTCGAAGGCGAACTTGCCGGACAGCAGCGGCGGCGGGCACTGGAAGCGCTCGCCAGAAATGCGCGCCATTTCCTCGCGCCGCTGCTCCTCGTTCTCTGCACGGGTGGCCAGCGTGGCGCGGGTTTCGCGGGTGGCGGAGAGTGTTTCGTTGGCTGCCTGCAGCGCAGCTTCGGCTTCGCGCATCTCCTCGTTCGCGGCGTTCACAGCAGCTTCTGCCGTCGCGAGGTCTGCGGTGAGGCGTTCGCGCACCTGCTCGCCGCTTTCGATCTCGCGCATCAGGCCCTCGGGCTTGGCGGCGGTGAGGGCGCGTTCCTGCTCGATTTCCTCGAAGCGGGCGGACATGCCTGCTAGCCGCTGCGCCGCTTCACCGGCGCGTGCTTCCCAGTTGGCCTTGTCGGAGCGCTGGGCGCTTACCCGTTCGCGCGCCACGGCCAGCGCCTGGTCATGGGCGGCCAGCGTGGCTATGGCCGCCTGCATGGCATCGCGCGCAGCCTCGTTCTTCGCCCGCGCGGCATCAAGGCTTGCGCGGCCAGCAGCGGGATCGGGCAGGGCAGCGCGCTTGTCCTGCGCGGTTTTCACTTCGGCTTCGGCTTGCTTGCGCTGGTTCGCCAGTTCGCTCTCGCTGTCAGACAGTTCGGCAAGGCGGGTGGCGAGCCTTTCGCGGCGAGCCTCTGCCTGATCCAGCGCGCGCAGGGCTTGCCGTTCGTCCTCCGCAGCTTCGTTCACTTCGCGTTCTGCGGCGACAAGGCCGCGCTGGAGATCGCCCGCTTCGGCGGCCAGCCGGTCATGCTCGCTCTGGGCAGCGGCAAGCGCATCACGCAACGCAGGAAGCTGGCCTTCCAGTTCGGCGAAGCGGTTGTCTGCTTCCAGCCGCGCTGCCTCTGCCGCGCCTTCGCCGCGAGCGACAAAGCCATCCCAGCGGCGCAACAGACCATCGCGGGTGACAAGCCATTCGCCGGGGCCAAGATCGCGCCCGTCATCGGCATCGGCGACATGCACCAGCGCAAGCCGGGCGGCGAGTTCATCGGGGCATTGGGTGACGTGGTCTGCCAGGCTGTCTGCCACCTTGGCGGGAGCTTTTGCGCCCGTCCAGAAGCGGCCATCGGCAGCGCCTTCAGGGCGGCCCAGCAGCGACTTGCCATCGCGGCCAAGCGCGGCGGCAAGCGCGCGTTCGTAGCCCTTTTCGGCAGAGAGCCTGTCCAGCGCGGCGGGCAGGCCGCTGGCGTTCTTCTGCCGCTTGGCGCGCGCTTCGCGATCACGCTGCAAGGCGGAGAATTCGCGTTCCACGCCTGCCAGTTCGGCGCGGGCCGATGAGAGCGCGCTTGCAGCTTCATCACGCGCTGTGGTGAGTTCGTCCTTGCGCGTCCGGCTGGCTTCGAGGGCTTCGCGCAAGGCTTCGCGGCGCGTGGCGGCATCTTCGGCGGCGGATCTGGCGGCAGTGACGGCGGCTTCGGGATCGCCTTCCTCGCCCAGCGCCCGGCGCTGGTCTGCAAGGCGGCGTTCCTCGCTTGCCAGCCTGTCGAGGCGGGACTGCGCCTGCGTCACCTCGGCTTCGGCAACGCGCCATTCGGCTTCCACCCCGGCATGGTCTGCTGTAGCCTTGGCCAGCGCCAGTTCGGCGGCACGGCCTGCGCGGTCTGAATCCTCGGTTTTCGCGACCAGCGAGGGGCGCTTCGCCTCGTCCTCTGCCAGCGCCTTGGCACTGGCGGTGAGGGCGGCGTCGAGGTCCTTCATGGCCTTGGCCGCATCGCGCGTCATGCGGTCCGCTTCGAACTTGTCTTCTTCCAGCCGCGCCTTCTGCCGGTCGAGGTCTGCCAGCCGCTGCTGCGCGGCTTCAAGCTGGCTGGCGAGTGCGGCCATGCGGTGGCCATGCGCGCTGGCATCGTCACGCCGGTCCGCCAGTTCGTCGCGCAATTCGGCGAGTTTTTCAGCGAGCGCATGCTGCACCTGCTGGGCGTGCTTGGCCGCCTCTTGCGCACGGGTGACTTGCCCGTCTGCTTCCTTCGCCTGCTTGCGGGCATTGTCTGCCGCTGCTGCCGCATCGCGCCAGCGGGCATAGACCAGGCGGGCCTCTGCCACCTGGATCTTGTCAGACAGTTCCTTGTAGCGTTCTGCCTGCCGCGCTTGCCGCCTGAGCGTGGATATCTGGCTGTCGAGGCCTGCCATCAGGTCCTCCAGCCGCTCGAGGTTCTTCTCTGTGGAGCGCAGCTTGCTCTCCGCATCGCGGCGGCGGACGTGGAGGCCGGCGATGCCTGCCGCCTCTTCCAGCATCATGCGCCGTTCGGCTGGCTTGGCGGCGATGACCTGCGCGATCTTGCCTTGCGAAACGAGCGCGGGGGAGTGTGCGCCTGTGGCGGCATCGGCGAAGACCAGCGCCACGTCCTTGGCGCGCACGTCATTGCCGTTGACGCGATAGGCGCTGCCCGCGCCGCGCTCGATCCTTCGGGTGACGTTGAGTTCCTCGCCCTCGCTGTCTGCCGCGTGGAGCACCACTTCGGCAAAATCGCGCGGCGGGCGCGAGGCGGTGCCGGCGAAGATCACGTCCTCCATCCCGCCCGATCGCATGGATTTGGGCGAGTTTTCGCCCATCACCCAGCGGATTGCTTCGAGCAGGTTGGACTTGCCGCAGCCGTTGGGGCCGACAACACCTGTCAGCCCTGGTTCGACGCGCAGTTCGGCAGGCTCGACGAAGCTCTTGAAACCGGAAAGCTTGAGTTTCCTGATTTCCATCGCCGTCGCCTGCCTCCTGCCTTAGCGCGCGCCGGCAGCCTGCAGCGCGGTTTCCACGGTGGCCCAGTTGGTGCCGTCCAGCTTCACGCCATTGACGAAGAAGGTGGGGGTGCCGGTCACGCCAAGCTCATCCGATTGGACAGCCGAATTCTCAACGATCTGGCGCGGCACTTCGGGGTTGGCGACGAGGCACTGGCTGACCTGTTCGGTGCTGAGGCCGCGCTGGGCGAAGAATTCCATCAGGCCGGATACTTCGGCAATGTGCAGGAAGCGGGTGTCATCCTCCACAGCCATGGCAGCCGACAGCGCATCGCCATTGGCCTGCGCATTCTGGACGATGGACTGGAGGTTCGACCAGCCTTGCTTGGCCAGCGGAATTGCCGTGACCGGATCGCCGCAACGCAGGATCGAGGCGATGGTCAGGTCCAGCGGGTCATGTACCTGGTTGCGCAGTTCAAAGCTGACGAGGCCGCTTTCGATATAGCCGTCGAGCGGGCCGGCACTGGCAGACCATGCCGCGCAGGCGGGGCAGGTGTGGCTGGCATATTCCACCAGCTTGATTGGCGCATCGGGGTTGCCCATGCGGATGCCGCCCATGTCGGTGAAGGCGGCGTTCTCGCTCCAGGTTGAGCCTTCGGGCGCTTCGATCGGGTCAAGCGCTGCGCCGCTGGCAGCTTCTTCCGATCCGCATGCAGCAAGGCCCAGCAGCAGCGGGGCGGCAAGGGCGCTAAGCGCGAGGCGGTTGAACTTTTTCATCTCAAGGGTCCTGTCTTTTCGAGTGTAAATGCTAGCTGAGGGGGCCGCCTGCGCAAACGCCACACCCGGTCGAAGGGAGGCTTTTGCACAGGATATGCCCAGTTATTCGGTTCAGGGGGCTGTTGTCTCGTTCAGGCGAGGGCGCAGCGCGGCCCAATTGTGGACGCCGGCCAGCAATTGCCCGTTGAGCGCAAAGCTGGGAGTGCCGGTTACGGCATACTGTTCCTTGCTGGCAGCTTCGCGGGCAAGGATGTCCTGCATCGCCGCCTCGTCGCCAAGGCACTGGTCAAGCTGGGCCGCGGTGTAGCCGCGTGGTTCCATCATTTCGTGGAAGCCGAGATCGCTGGCGATGGCGCGCATCCGGCTGCCCATGGTCCCGCTGGTCCAGCGCGCGGTTTGCGCAGGCTGGGCTTCGATGGCCTTTTCCAGCCACTGCTGCTGCCTGCTGAGCATCAGGCGGTGATTGCCCCAGAACTTGCCTTCCGCACCGCATTCGGTGGTCAGCGCGGCGGCAAGGTCCACCGGATTGCGGATGACGTGCCGCACTTCGAGGTTCAGTTTCCCGGGCTGCACGTAATTGAGGCGCAGCAGCGCATCGGCTTCGGTTTCGAAAGCCGCGCAGTGGGGGCAGGTATAGCTGACGAAAGTGATCAGCTTGGTTTCCGCCTGCGGATTGCCAAGGCTGTGGCCCTGCTGCGTGCGGGCGAATGTGGCATCCCAGACTTGCGCGGAAAGCGCGGCAATGGGTGCTGTAGCCAGAAGCAAGCCTGCAAGGATTGCCCGTTTCATCACGTATCTTCCTCCCTTGATCCCATTGAACGTGCCAGCGATTCCAGGACCGTCCGCAATTCGGGATCGCCAATATCGCGCAAGCTTTCCCCCAGTTCCATCGGAATGGGCTTGAGGGAAGGCGGCGCGGTTCGTTTTTCTCCAGCAGATGCTGGCTTAACCTCGCCTTGCCGGATCTTTACCCGCGCCACGGCCTTGTAGCCGAAAAAGCGGTTCACCCGGTCGATGATTTCCGGGATCACGTGCTGGATCAGCGGGGCATGGGCGGGTTTAACCACCAACTGCAGGATGCCGTCGCTCTTTTCGCCCGGCGGGAAACGGATCGATTCCGGCTGGCACACCTTGGCGTGCGTTTCGCCCACGATCTCGTGCCAGCGGGTGACGACGCTGCTCTGTACGAAGCCGAATCGACGGAAGGCCGCGCGCCCGATTTGCGGCACAAGTTCCGCCACGGGCCGCGCGGGGCCACCGCGGGGGCGCTGGTAAGGCTTGGTCTTGCCCTTGGCATTCGCGCTTGTGGGCGCCTTTTTCGGGGACTTCCCCGCAGGATTGTCGCTGTCACGTTCCATTGCGCGGCACGCTATGCCATGCCGCGCGCATGCAGGATAGGGCCGCATCGCTTTTGCTGGACTGGTATGACGGGCACGCCCGCAGCCTGCCGTGGCGGGTGAAGGGCGGCGTACGGCCCGATCCCTATCGCGTATGGCTGTCCGAAGTGATGTTGCAGCAGACCACCACGGCAGCGGTCGCGCCCTATTTTGCAAAGTTCACCAGCCGCTGGCCCGATGTGCAGGCGCTGGCGGCCGCGCCTGAAGACGAGGTGATGGCCGAGTGGGCGGGGCTGGGATATTACTCGCGCGCCCGCAATCTGGTGAAATGCGCTGCGCAAGTGGCAGGCAGGGGCGGCTTTCCCGAAACCGAGGAAGAGCTGCGCCAGCTGCCCGGCCTGGGTGCCTATACCGCTGCTGCCATCGCAGCGATTGCGTTCGGCCAGCGCGCGGTGGTGGTGGATGCCAACGTCGAGCGGGTGGTGGCGCGGCTGTTCGCGATTGACGAGCCGCTGCCCGGTGCGCGCAAGGCAATCCGCGAAAAGGCCGATGCGATCACTCCCGATCAGCGCGCGGGCGATTTCGCGCAGGCGATGATGGACCTTGGCGCCACCATCTGCACATCGCGCGATGCGAAGTGCCTGCTCTGCCCGCTTCAGGCGATCTGCGAAGGGCGGGCAAGCGGCGATCCGCTGCGCTTGCCGGTAAAGGCGAAGAAGAAGCCCAAGCCCAGCCGCACAGGCACCGCCTTCTGGATCGAGCGGGACGGGGCGGTCTGGCTGGTGAAGCGGCCGGGCAAGGGGATGCTCGGCGGAATGCGCGCGCTGCCTGATGATGACTGGTCAGCCCGCGGCAACGGCCATGGCGAACCGCCGCTCAAAGGCATGTGGGAAGCAGGTGGCGTGGTGCGCCACAGCTTCACGCATTTCGACCTTGAACTGTGCGTGGCAGTCTATGCCGGGAAGGCTGCGCCCGATGGTGAGGGCGAGTGGTGGCCGCTCGGCGATATCGACAAGGCGGGCCTGCCCACGCTCTTCGCCAAGGCGGCGCAGCGGGTGCTGGCCTAGATCACCCCGCCGCCAAGCGCCAGGCGCACCACCGCGATCACGAAGATCACGATGCAGAACTTCATGCCGCTGTCCTTGCTGGACAGCGCGCCAAGGCCCACGCCGACCACCACGAAGGGCAGGGCAATCCAGTTGGCCCAGCCGAGCAGCGGAACCTGTGCAGGGATGACGATGATCAGGCTGAGAATGCCGATCAGGATGGAAGCAAGATTGAGCATGTGTGTTACGTGGGTAAGGCATTGGCGGCTTTCAAGTGCTGTTGCGGGCTTGCTGGCAAGTTTCGTCCTGCTACTGTTCGCGCCGGATCATCTGGGAGAGAATTGAGTGACCGCTGCAACCCACGAAACAGGCCTTGCCCTGTCGCGCCGCCAGTTGTTCGGCTCGGCCTTTGCCGCATCGGCCATGATGGTGCTGCCTGCTGCCGTGCGCGCGCAGGTGGCCACGGCATCTTCCAGCCATCCGAACTGGCCTGCCGTGTCGGACCTGATGGCGAAATATCTCGATGCCGGGAAGCTCGCCAATATCGTCACCGCGCTCGGCTATGGTCAGGAAGCACCGCAATTTCTGGCTGGCGGCACCACCAGCTTTTCCAGCAGCACCGCGGTGGGGCCGGATACGCTCTATCGGATCTATTCGATGACCAAGCCGATCACCGGCATGGCCACGGTGATGTGTATCGATGACGGGCTGCTGAGCCTTGACCAGCCGATTGCGGACTTCATTCCGGGCTTTGCCAAGATGCAGGTGCAGAAGGAATATGACGGCGCGATCACGGCGGACAATCTTGAGCCTGCAGTGCGCCAGATCACCGTGCGCCACTGCCTGACGCACACTGCCGGGCTCGGTTATTCCATTGTCCAGCAAGGCCCGATTTCCGATGCTTATACCGCTGCGGGATTGGTGCCCGCGCAGGCATCGCGCATCAGCGTGCCCGGCATCATGAGCGGCAAGCCGGCGAGCAGCCTCGCTGCCTTTGCCGAAGGGCTGGCCGAGATGCCGCTGGTGTATCAGCCGGGAACGAAGTGGTCCTATTCGGTGGGTCTCGACCTGCTCGGCCGGGTGATCGAGATCGTATCGGGCAAGAGTTTCGACGCCTTCCTGGCAGAGCGCATTTTCGAGCCTTGCGGCATGGCCTCGACATGGTTCCGCGTGCCGGACAGCCAGAAGCAGCGCCTCACCGCCAACTATGTGCTGGCGAATGACACGCTGGTGCCGATCGACCTGCCGGATAACTCGATCTACCTCGACGAGCCCGCGTTTCCCTTCGGCGGGGCGGGCCTCGTTTCGACCGCGCGCGATTATGACCGGTTCCTGCAGATGTTGGGCAATTACGGCGTGATCGACGGCACGAGGGTGATGAGCGAGCCTGCTGTGCGCCTCGCCACCAGCGACCTGTTCGCCGATACCATGGCCGATGGCGGCGGTTTCCAGTTCGGGGCGATGCGTTTCGGCTATGGCGCAGGCGGGCTTGTCGGCACCGGCATTGCCGCGGGCCTGTTCGGCTGGTTCGGCGCGGCTTCCACTTGCGGGCTCGTCAACATGAAGAACGGCTTGCGGCACAATCTGATGACGCAGGCGATGGGCATGCCTCAGGATGGCCTGCAGCAGGAATTCCCCTTTGCTGTCGCCGCTGACGCTGCAAGGCAGAGCGCTTCCGCTTGATGAAACCTGTTGCATTTTCCGGGCACGGGCTCGACCGGGCTGACCACGCGCGCGTCGATCCCGAGCGGCTGGCAGGATATCGCGCCATGCCCAAAGCGCTGATGCTGGAGCTGGACGGCCTGTCGCCGCTGCTCGACGATGCCAATGCCTTGCGCTGGTGTGCGCTGGACCAGCAGGCGGAACTGGTCTTCCTTGGCCTCAAGGGCGACGTGCCGCTGTTCGCGCCGGTGCCCGCTGCGGGTGATGACCGGCCCGCCTATCTCCAACGCCCGGCGTGGAAGGAAATTTCGCTCCTTCCGGCGCAGGACCTCGCGATCTATGGCGGCGCGCGCAGCCTTATGGACTGGCACGCACGGCACCGCTTCTGCGCGCGCTGCGGCGGCCCGACGGTTATCGCCAAGGGCGGCTGGCAGCGCGATTGCACCGCCTGCAATGCGCCGCACTTCCCGCGCACCGACCCTGTAACCATCATGCTGGTGGAACACGAAGGCTCGCTTCTGCTGGGGCGCGGCCTCAACTTCCCCGAACGCCGCTATTCCGCGCTCGCCGGTTTCGTGGAGCCGGGCGAGAGCATCGAGGAAGCGGTGGCGCGCGAGGTGTGGGAAGAGGCTGGCGTGCGCGTGGGCAATGTCACCTATATCGCCAGCCAGCCGTGGCCGTTCCCCAGCCAGCTGATGCTGGGCTGTCATAG
>Ga0181601_10004521_pt1 | contig 11667 bp, 10 predicted proteins | sample 041ome_8_FD_133020 | JGI IMG/M metagenome (GOLD analysis project Ga0181601, IMG submission 133020) | Coastal salt marsh microbial communities from the Groves Creek Marsh, Skidaway Island, Georgia - 041407BS metaG (megahit assembly) | ecosystem: Environmental > Aquatic > Marine > Intertidal zone... | reverse complement strand
TTAACTTGGTTAGGAATATTATTTGGTTTTGACAAGCCACTACTGGAATGGGGATTTGTTCCTTTTGTTTTAGCCGAAATTTTTAAAATAGCATTATTAGCTATTTTTATTCCTAAGTTAATAAGCTACCGAAAATTCATTTCTAATAAAATTTAAATTTTTGAATTTTATCAATAATATAAATGGCATCTGGAAAATTAATAGAAAGGTGTCAGCCGCCACAAGTGCTCAAGGATATGCAAAAATATCAAAAAATAAAAATTCAGAAATAATTATAAACGAAAAGTTCCTAACTATTCATAACCAAAATAAAATTTCTGGTTATAATGAATATTTAATAAAAATAACAAAAAGCAAAATACTTTTTTTTTTTAATACGGGTCCAAATTGTGGAAAATTATTCCAAAAATTTGAATTAAATTTTTTCCCAAAGAGTTCTTTTTACTATTGTTTAAGGGATACCTACGTAACGAATATTTATTGGCTAACAAAAAACTATTTTCGTATAACTCATAAAATAAAAGGTAAAAATAAAAATCTATTTATAAACTCACACTATTTTAAAACAAATAATTCGAATTTATTTAATAAATTTATTTAGGTGATCTTTTTGAAAGAATTCTTTGCAAAGTTCTTCTATGCATCTTTAATCTTCTAGCTGTCTCAGATACATTTCTATTACAAAGTTCAAAAACTCTCTGAATATGTTCCCACTTAACTCTATCTGCTGACATTGGATTTTCAGGAGGAGCTGCTTTTTTATCTGGTGCAGCCAACAAGGCTGCCTCTACTGCCTCAGCATCAGCAGGCTTAGAGATGTAATCAATTGCGCCTGCCTTAACTGCTGCTACAGCTGTAGGTAAATTGCCATATCCGGTTAACATTACTATTCTACTATCTTTTTTGATTCGGTGAATTTCATCAACAACATCAAGTCCATTACCATCTAAAAGTCTTAAATCAATTACAGCAAAGGCTGGTGGCCTTTTTTTTACTAGCAAATTAGCTTCCTCGACTCCTTTCGCCAATAAAGGCTTGAATCCTTTTGCCTCCATAGCCCTTCCAAGCCTTAGTCTAAATGGATCATCATCATCAACTATGAGTAGGCTAGTGTCTTCAAAATCGCTTATTTTTAAGGAATTATTGTTTAATTTCACAAGTCTAATATAGGCAGAAATTTTTCAATCTCAAGGTTAAATTTTGCAACTCTTAATCAGAGGTTGTCTGAAAGATAAAAAATTTAAAATATGTTTGTGGGTATTTTTTATCTTTACATTAATTCAAAATAACCTTAATTGCGGAATCAAGATGGCTTTTTTATATAAAATTAAATAGCTGACTAGTAACTAACGAGAGGTTTTATGAGATGGCAAAATTTCAGTCTGTTGACGAGTTGGTCAAAACTACAAGACCAGTAAATCCAGTTTACTGCATACGAGAAGAAAGCATCCAAACAGCCTCTAAGTGGTTTCTTCAAAATTTTCCGGGCACGACTCTTTACGCAGTTAAGTGCAACTCTAATGAACAGGTTTTAAAAACAATTTTTGAAAGTGGTGTAACCAATTTTGATACAGCCTCTCTAGAAGAAATAAAATTAGTAAAAAGAGTTTTACCAGAAGCAAAAGCTTATTTTATGCATACGGTGAAAAGCAAAGAAAGTATTTACGAGGCATATTTTAATTATGGTGTTAAAGATTTTTCTTTTGATAGTAAATTTGAATTAGAAAAGATTCTAGAAGTCACTCAACATGCAAAAGATCTAACTTTATATTTGCGGATTGCAATTTCAAATGAACATGCTGAAATCGATTTGTCAAAAAAATTTGGTGCTTCGATATCTGAAGCAGTAACTTTATTAAAAAATGCAAAAGAAGTTGCTTATAAAGTTGGTGTGAGTTTTCATGTTGGGTCTCAATGTATGCATCCAATTTCATACGCAAAAGCAATTAAAGATATTGGAACACTAATTAAAAAAGCGGAAATTAATCCAGATATTATTAACGTCGGGGGTGGTTTTCCTTCCACTTATCCTGATTTATACCCAAGACCTCTTACAGAATATATAAGAGAAATTTCTAATGCATTTGCTAAACTTAATTTACCTGAAACTACAAAGCTAATTTGTGAACCAGGAAGAGCACTGGTTGCAGAAAGTGGCTCAACAGTTGTTAGAGTCGAACTAAGAAAAAAACAAATTTTGTACATTAATGATGGAACCTATGGATCATTATTTGATGCTGGAACTCCTAACTTTATTTTTCCGACTAGAATGATTCAAATAGAAAAATCTTTTTCTAAAAGACTAACACCATTTAGTTTTTATGGTCCAACTTGTGATGGAATTGATTTTATGAAAGGACCATTCTTATTACCTAATAATATTAAAGAGGGAGATTACGTGGAAATAGGTCAACTAGGCGCTTATGGAATTAGTCTTAGAACACAATTTAACGGATTTTATTCTAATGAGATTCACGAAGTGTATGATAAGCCAATCATGTCTATTTTCGAAGAAGAGAATAACAGCAACTATCTTGTTGCCTAAAACTACTTAAACAATATGGGACACAATAAATCTAGCTTTTTAACTACTCCTGTTGAACATATTGATATTACTTCGTTTGATGCAAGACCCATCATTGATTCAATGTCAAAAATGTCGTTCACATCCAGAGAAACAGGAAATGCAGCTAAAATTTTTAATGAGATGGTAAACGATAAAGATTGCACAATTTTTTTAACTCTAGCTGGATCAACTTCTGCAGGTGGTTGTATGCAACTTTATTCTGACCTAATTAAATACAACATGGTTGATGCCATTGTTTCCACTGGTGCCTCTATTATCGATATGGATTTTTTTGAAGCACTAGGCTTTAAACATTACCAAGGTAATCAGTTTCAAGACGATAACGTTTTAAGAGAAAATTATATTGATAGAATCTACGATACTTATATTGACGAAGATGAACTACAATCTTGTGACAAAACTATTTGTGATGTAGCCAATTCTTTACCTCCCAAACCTCATACTTCTCGTGAATTTATATGGGAGTTAGGAAAATATTTAAAAAAAAATTCTAAGAAAAAAGGATCATTAATAGAAACTGCTTATGATCATGGTGTACCAATTTTCTGTCCCGCGTTCACAGATAGTTCGGCTGGGTTTGGATTGGTAATGCATCAAGAACAAAACCCCAATAATTATTTAACCATAGATTCAATAAGAGAGTTTAGAGAACTTACTGAAATCAAAATACAATCAAAAAACTCAGGACTATTTATGGTTGGAGGTGGAGTTCCAAAAAACTTTATTCAAGATACGGTTATATGTGCTGAACTTTTAGGAAAAAACGTTGAAATGCATAAATATGCTATTCAAATTACTGTTGCCGACTCTCGTGATGGAGCCTGCAGTAGCTCAACGTTAAAAGAAGCTAGCTCATGGGGTAAAGTCGACACTTCTAAAGAACAAATGGTTTTTGCAGAAGCTACAAGTGTATTACCTCTAATCGCAAGCGATGCTTATCATCGTATGAATTGGAAAAACAGACAAAGAAGAAATTTTTCTAAAATTTTTAGTAAATGATTTTTTATAATTCCTTGTCTGGTTTTTTGGGACTACCAAAAGAAACATCCTCTAAAAATAAAGTTTGTGTAATTCCATTTGGTTTGGAGAAAAGTGTTAGTTATGGCTCTGGAACCAAATATGGACCAAAAGCCATGATTAAAGCGTCTCATCAAGTTGAATTATTTGATGAAGAATTGCTTGAAGAAACTTATAAAAGTTTTCAAATTAAAACACTAAAACCATTTTCAATCAAAAAAAAATTAAAAGATGCTCTTGATCAATTAACATTGATTATAAAAAAAGTTTTAGAAAAAAAAGAATTTCCACTTATATTTGGCGGTGAACACTCTATTACCCCAGGAATTGTGAGGGCATTCTCAGAGAAATACGAAAAAATTACTGTTTTGCAGTTTGATGCTCATGCAGATTTAAGAGATGGATACGAGGGAGAAAAATACTCCCATGCGTCAGCTATGAGAAGGTGCCTTGATTTTCCCAATGTTGAAATTATTTCTTTTGGAATTAGAAATCTATGTTTTGAAGAATATAAATATTATCAGACTATTCCAAAAAAAATGAAAATTTTTTGGGGAAAAGATATGAAAAAATGGAATTTAAATTTATTTAAAAAATTAATTAAAAACAAAAATGTTTATATAACTTTTGATATTGATGGTTTTGACTCTAGTTTAATACCTGCAACTGGCACTCCAGAACCAGGAGGGCTATTATGGAGTGATGCAATTAAAATATTAAAAATAGCTTCTCAAAATTCTAACATTGTTGGTGCAGATATAAATGAACTAGCACCAAAGAAAAATCTACATGCATGTGACTTCCTAGCGGCAAAGCTTGCTTATAAAATTTTATCTTATAGATTTGTAAATAAAAAAAATTAAATTTTTAAACTATTTTCTTTCCAAGTAATATTAACAAGAGCACCCCCCAAATTACTTTTTTTAAAAAGAACCTTTGCCCCAGTTCTTTCTAATAAGGTTTTGGATATAAATATTCCTAATCCCAAACCTCTTTTATTTTTTGCCACTAAGGAGGATTTTATATATGGCTCACCTAATTTTTGAATAATATCTTGTGAAAAACCAGTGCCATCATCGCTTACATTTAATTCTATTTTTTTATCTTTATTTAGAAATTCAATTTCAATTTTTTTTTCAGCAAACTTTATTGCATTATCTATAATATTTCTCATTGCATAAATAAGTTCTATTTTTCTTGTAACCATAAAATTATTTTCGAGTTCTCTATCTATAATTTTAATATTTTTATTTTTTGGAATTTCAAAAGAAAATATAATTTCCTGTATCAAATTTTTTAAAGTTACATTTTCTATAAAAGAGTCTTGCTTATTTGGATCCGTAGATAAGTCCTTTAATATAACTTTGCATCGTTTTATTTGTGAATTAAGTAATTCTACATCACTTTTAAATTTAGGGTTTTTTCCTAATTGTTTTTTTAAGTCCTCGATGACTAGGGTAATAGTACCAAGCGGTGTGGCTAATTCATGTGCGGCGGCGGCGGCTAATCCACCTAATGACTTTAATTCTCTTTCTCTGGAAAGTGCTTTTTCTAAATTATCAAATGCTTTCGATCTTTTTCGATCTTCAATAGTTATAGAATAAGCATAATTACCAAGAAAAATAATACCTATAGTTAATGAGGCCCACAAACCAATGAGATAATGTTTTGGAAGAACTATAGCTGGTCCTGGCAATGGATAGTGCTTAATGGCTAAAATTGATAACATAAAAATAGATACTACAGCAATAATAATGCTGCTCCTTTTTGATAAAAAAGTTACTGCAATTGTAGTAGGCACTAAAATTAAAATAGAAAATGGATTTGTAAGACCTCCTGTTAAATAAAGCAAAAATGATAATTGAATTAGGTCATACAAAATACTCAGGCTAGCCCAAAAATTATTTAATCTTTGTATATAAAATTTATAAAATTCTAGAACAATATTTAATACAATAGATAAAAAAATTGCAGCTACTGACCAATAAAATAAAAATTCAAATTTATAATAAAAGTAAACTAAGCAAACTGTAAACAGCTGCCCTGTTATCGCAATCCATCTTATATTGGTTAAAGTTTCTAGTTTAATATTTTCTTCGCTTGATCCAAAAATATTTTTGAAATTCATTCTAAATGTCTAAATTATTGACATTGATTGCATTGGTATTGATAAAATCTTTTCTTTTTGAAACATCATTGCCCATTAATATATCAAATATCTCCACGTCTTCTGCTGAAGGAGCTGTCTCTTCATTTCCAATCATTGCCAATTTATCACTTGAGGATGAATAATTAACTTTCAAAAGAGTGTTGTTTTTTGGATCTAAAGTAGTATTCCATAATTCCTCCGGGTTCATTTCTCCCAAACCTTTAAATCTTTGCAATGTATATTTTGATTTTTCAATTTCATAAATTTCTTTAAAATTTACTGATTCTTTTTTTAAGGATTTAAGTTCATCAGAGTTTGAAATAACAAAATCTTCTAGTGCTTTTTCATTCTTAATATAAATTGATTTTGATCCTTTGGTAATTTTATATAATGGTGGTTGAGCAATAAAAATTCTTCCTGATTTAATCAACTGATTAAATGGTTCGTTATTAAAAAAAGTTAAAAGAAGAGTTCTTATGTGAGATCCGTCAACATCAGCATCTGTCATTATAACAATTTTACCATATCTCAAATTATCTATTTCGAAAGGATCAAAGCCTGTTCCCAAAGCATTGATTAAAGTTATAATCTCATTAGACGACAACATCTTTGCAAAGACTTTTTTCTTTTCACCAGGATCATTTTTTTGTTCTACATAAGTATTTAAAATCTTACCTCTTAATGGCAATACAGCTTGAAACTCCCTATTTCTTGCTTGTTTGGCCGACCCTCCAGCTGAGTCCCCCTCGACTATAAACAACTCGGCCATTTCTTTATCATTTGTTTGACAATCTGCTAATTTTCCTGGCAAACTAGTTATGTCTAAAGCACTTTTTCTTCTTACGCTCTCTCGGGCCTTTCTTGCGACCTCTCTTGCAACAGCAGCCTGAATAATTTTTCCAATTATTATTTTTGTTTCTTTTTGATTTTTATCAAACCAAACCGATAATTTTTCATTTGTTATTGTTTCAACGACTGGGCGAACTTCAGATGAAACTAATTTTTCCTTTGTTTGAGAAGAGAATTTAGGATCAGGAACCTTAGTAGATAAAACACAAACCAAACCTTCTCTTACATCATCTCCTGATATAGTTACCTTCTCTTTTTTGCCCAAACCATTATCTGAAACATATTTATTTACTAATCTCGTTATGGCATTTCTAAATCCCAATAAATGCGTACCGCCATCTTTTTGGGGGATGTTATTTGTAAAACATATAATCTGTTCATTATAAGTTGCATTCCATAACAACGAACACTCTACTTCTATTCCATTTTTTGATCCCGAAAAATAAATTGGCTCATTTAATATGGTTTCATCTGAATCGTTTTTTATTTTAGCTTTATTTTTATTTATGTCTTCAACAAATTCTTTAATTCCACCATCAAATTTAAATTTGAAAATTTTAGATTTTGCTTTTCTTTTGTCTTCTAAATTAATTTCCAACCCTTTATTAAGATATGCTAATTCTTTTAATCTTTTTTCTAGTATTGAAATTTCAAAATTGATTGAATTAAAGATTTCAGCTGAAGGAGCAAAGGTTATAGTTGTCCCTCGTTCATCTGAATTGCCAATTTGTGCAAGAGGTTTAACAACAAAACCATTTTTAAATTCAACAAAATACTTTTTTTTATCTCTTGAAATAGTTAATTGTAAAGTTTCTGATAGTGCGTTTACCACTGACACACCAACACCATGTAAACCACCTGATACTTTATAAGTGTTGTGATCAAATTTACCACCCGCATGTAACTGGGTCATAATCACTTCGGCTGCTGAAATGCCTTCGGACTTATGAATATCTACTGGTATTCCTCTTCCATTATCTGAGACAGTGATCGTATTATCACTATTAATACTCACATCTATTTTAGTACAATGGCCTGCTAATGCTTCGTCTATTGAGTTATCAACTACTTCAAAAACCATGTGATGAAGACCCGTTCCATCATCGGTATCTCCAATATACATACCTGGTCTTTTTCTTACAGCATCTAATCCCTTTAAGACTTTAATAGAATCTGCCCCATACGACTCTATTTTTTTTATATTTTCTAAATTTTTGCTCATTTTTTTGAATTAAAAAGAAGTTGTTTTATAACATTTTTCTTACTTAAATAGGAGCAAGCAATTAGACTAAATCTATAAAAAAAGCTTTATTTTCAATAGGTTGAAAGATTTTTTTATTGGTTCCAGTATACCAAGCTTGTGTCTCAAATTTAACGACTTCATCAAAAAAATTTTTGATATTTATTTCATCGATGTGTGAAGAGATTTCATCAAAGAGTAAAATAAAAGGCACGTTTTTTTTTTTATACATCCAGGCAAAAGCTAAAATTATACTTAAAAGAATAGATTTTTGTTCGCCTGTAGAGCACAAATCCGCATTCAGCTGCTTGCTACAATCATAAAAACTTACCTGATCAATACCTGGGCTAAAAGAATTTCTTTTTATCGAACGATCAATTGATCTATTGTTAAACATTGTTTCAACTATCTTATCTAAACAAGCTTGCTGATTCTCTAAAATATTTTCAAAACTATTATTAATATTTATTTTAAATTTTTTAAAATTATCCAGCAATTGCTCAGATATTTCATTTAGTAAATATATATTCTCTCTCCTTCTTTTTAGAATATCTAAAAAAAAAATTGACATTTTTTTTTCAATTATACTTATCCACTTATTATCATTATTATTTAGCAACAAAGCTAATCTTTCTTCAGCAAGTTTTTTATAATTAGAAATACTTTTTTTAAATTCAATATCAAAATTAGATATAATTTTATCTATAAAATTTTTTTTTGTTGTATTGCCATCATACATAATTCTATCCATATGAGGAGAAAGCCAAATAAAATTTACTAATTTTGAAATTTCTTGATTAGATACTTTTTTTTTATCTATAAAAAAATTTTTATTTAAATTATTTAAATCATTTTTAATTTCAAAAGATATGCTTGTAGAATAATCTTTCTGCTTAAGCCAAGTTTCAACTAATAAATATTTTGTATTTATTTCCCCTTTGTTATGAAAAAAATTTTCTAACTTATTACTTCGCATCCCTTTAGAATTTGTAAAAAAAGACAAAGATTCCAATAAATTAGTTTTTCCAATTCCATTATTTCCACAAACCACTACGTTGGAGCTTAAAATTTCAGATTGAAAAGTGGAATGAGATTTAAAATTTATAATATTTATTTTTTCAACAAAGGCCATTACTCATTAGATAACACGCATTGGCATTACAACGTAAGTGGTATCTAAATCTTTTTGATCTTTAATAATTATCGGAGATGTTGCATCTTTTGGCTTCAAAACTATTTTGTCATCCTCAATGTTATTTGCTATATCCATTAAATAACCAGAATTAAATCCTATTTCTAGATTTTCACCAATATATGCAGAATTTATTTCTTCAATTCCTTCTCCTGAGGAGGAGTCGTTAACAAAAAAGCGTATCTTGTTATTTTCTATATTAATTTTTATTACGCCTTTTCTATCAATGGACAAAGATTTAATTCTGTCTACTGCACTTATAAAATCTTTAAGATTAGCACTAACATCTTTTCTACTATCAGTTGGTATTACTCTTTCATAATCTGGAAATTTTCCATCTATAACTTTTGATATAAGGATTATATCTTTAATAACAAACTTAATTTTCGATCTTACTGATACAATTTTTATAACTGTATCGGATTCTTCACTTATAATATTAATTATTTCAAATATGGTTTTTTTAGGCAAAATTACCGGATGAAAATTTTTGTCTGATTCTAAACTAATTTGCGTTTTACTTAATCTATGTCCGTCAGTTGCAACGGCAACTAATTTGGGATTTTCATCTTCTTTTTTATGTAAGTAAATTCCATTAAGATAATGCCTTGTTTCATCATTCGAAATAGAAAATTTTGTTTTAGTTAATAATTTTAATAAATGCTTTGCTTTTACCTCCACATAATCATTTTCAATTGAGTCTTCTAAAATTGGAAACTCACTTGCAGGTAGGCAGGTTAAGTTAAAATCTGATTTACCCGATATAAGCTTTAATCTTTTATCGTTTTGTAAATTTAAATGAATATTTGATCCAGATGGCAATTTTCTTACTAAATCATACAAAACTTGCGCTGTAGTAGTAGTCGAACCCTGCTTAATAATTTCTGCATCAATTTTTTCAGTAATTATTATATCTAGGTCAGTGGCTGAAACTTGTATTTTGTCTTCAAAGGCCTCGATTAATACATTCGCTAAAATAGGTAATGTATTTTTTTTTTCTACTACTCCTTGTATATGAGTAAGGCATTTGAGAAATATATCTCTATCAATTTTAATTTCCATCTAGTTACTTTTTAATATCTTATTGCTTATGTCTTGAACTTCGTATTCAAATTTTTTATCTCCTCCCATCAGCTCTTCTATCTTTTTAATTGCATGAATTACTGTAGTATGATCCCTTCCAGTGAATTTTCTGCCAATATCAGGTAATGATTTTGTTGTTAATTTTTTTGATAAATACATAGCAATTTGTCTTGGTCTTGCCACATGTCTAGACCTTCTTGACGATAAAAAATCAGACATGGACAAATTATAATAATTTACAACTATTTTCTGAATATCCTCAATTGTAACTACGGACTGCATATTACTTAACAGGTCTTTAAGTATTAATTTAGCATCTTGCAAAGTTGGTATTTTATTCTGAATTCTTGATGAGGCAATAATTCTATTTAAAACACCAAGCATGTCTCTTATGCTTGATTTAAATTCATTTGCAATAAAGCTCAGAATATCGTCATTAATTAAAACTTCTTTGCCGAAATACGCTTCCTCTGCTTTGCATCTATTTTTTAGGATTTGAAGTCTCAGAGCAATATCAGGAGGCTGTATATCCACTACTAATCCTCCAGATAGTCTAGACTTTATTCTGTCTTGAATTCTATCTAAGTCATTGGGTGATCTGTCACATGAAATAATAACTTGTGATTGATTTTCTATAAGACTGTTAAAGGTATAAAAAAATTCTTCCTGAGTAACCTCCTTACCGCTTATAAATTGAACATCATCTAATATCAAAACATCAGCATTTCTGAATGCATCTTTAAATTTTTGAGTATCTTTATTTTTTATAGATTTAACAAATTGATACATAAATCTCTCAGCAGATAAATATATAATTTTTTTTTCTGTTTTTTTCAGTTCATTTCCAATTGCATTTAAGATATGAGTTTTTCCAAGTCCTACGGAACCATAAATAAAAAGTGGATTATAATGCCCTAAAGTTTCGGTTACTCTTTTTGCTGCAGAAAAAACTAATTGATTACTTTCTCCAACAACGAAATTAGAAAATGTTAATCTATGATCTAATCTATTTGCCGTATATCCTAAATCTTTAGAGTCTAAAACTTGAGAACCGGTTGCAAAGTCTACAATATTTGTTTGTGAATTTTTTTCATTATAAAAATTTTCATGTATCTCAAATTGTATTCTTGTTACAGAACTGTCTAATTTTTGAAAAAAATCTAAAATTTTATCTGCATAATGTGAAACAATCCAATCTCTTACAAAACGTGTTTTTACAATTAAAGTTAAAGAATTATGGTGAATTTCTTTTGCCTCAACATTTTGAATCCAGCTTTTATAAACATCAATTCCATAAACTTCTTTTAATTTAAGCTGAACCTCTGACCAATTTTTTTTTAAATCGCCATTATCTTTTAATGCTGTAATTATTGTCATATTTTTAAGAGAGCGTTGTTTTACAGAATTAAGATATTAAGGCAAGAATTTTTTTTAACAAATTAAAAAAAAATTATCTCCTAAAAAGTGAAATAAAAAAAATATCTCCTAAAAAGTGAAATAAAAAAAATATCTCCTAAAAAGTGAAATAAAAAAAATATCTCCTAAAAAGT
>Ga0181601_10004520_pt1 | contig 11667 bp, 9 predicted proteins | sample 041ome_8_FD_133020 | JGI IMG/M metagenome (GOLD analysis project Ga0181601, IMG submission 133020) | Coastal salt marsh microbial communities from the Groves Creek Marsh, Skidaway Island, Georgia - 041407BS metaG (megahit assembly) | ecosystem: Environmental > Aquatic > Marine > Intertidal zone... | reverse complement strand
TTACTCCTGGTTCAACGGTTGCAATTAAATCCTCTGTCTGAACAGCAGTTATTTTGTTCATTCTGGAAAAATCAACGCTGATACCACCAACTACCGGCACTACTTGACCCTCGAGCGAACTACCCACCCCAAACGCGACAATCGGACAATTTTTTTCTGAACAAAGCTTAACAATACTTGAAACTTCTTCCGTGTTCTCTGGGAAAACAACTACATGAGGTTTTACAGGTGGTGTGTAAGCTGCGTCTCTGGAATGAAGATCAATAATACTGTCACCAGTTGAACATCTATCTCCAAGGAGAGACCACAGTTCAGTTTTAAGAGTATCAAATTTATCTTCCATGGTTTCCTGTATTTAAATTACTTTCAAAAAAGCAGCCATCAAGCCACCCAGTGGATTAAACATTATCGAGATGGTTTTTTTTAATCAACCTGCTAAGGCAATGCCATCAGATCTGGGATCTGAAGCAGCTTCGACGGATCCATCAATGTGTCTAACCACGCAACCTGCGTGGCCCATTAAACTGGAATTCTCTGATACCAACTCGACTTGATGATTAGCTTCACGCAACTCATTTATTAATTTTTCATCAAAAGATTTTTCTAACTTTAAGCTTGTGGTATCGTCACCCCAAGTTTTGCCCAGTAGCCATCTAGGGGCAGAAATAGCTCTCTGCAAATCAACCCCATGAAATGCATATCTAGAAAATATTGCTGCTTGCGTTTGAGGTTGCCCCTCTCCGCCCATCGTTCCATAGGATACTATGCGACCGTCTTTCATAATAGCCATTGCAGGATTTAAAGTATGGAATGGTTTTTTTCCTGGAGCAAGGCAATTTGGACCGTCAGTCAAAGAAAACCCCGCGCCCCGATTTTGGAAAAGAACTCCTGTTTCTGGGCAAATCAAGCCACTGCCAAATTCCCAGAAAATACTTTGAATAAAACTCACAACGGTTCCTTCTGAATCCACTGCACCCATCCAGATAGTATCGCCTTTTTTTGCAATTTCCGGCCAATCCGCCGCTTCGCTCAAGGAAATATTAGTTGCACTGCTATCCAGATATGAATCAGAGATAAGGTCAGCAGGATCTACTTTCATGTCGGCGGGATCACCTAATTCCAAATTTCGCGTGATAAACGCCTGTTTTGTCGCTTCAACCAGTCTGTGAATAAAATCAAAATCATCGCATGCCTCGTTTTTTATTCGATCGTAAATTCCAAGAATTGCTAATGACGACATTCCTTGAGTGGGAGGTCCCAGATTAAATAACTGCCCCACTGAAGTATTAATTGAGAGAGGTTTCTGTAATTCTGCCTTAAATTTTTTAAAATCCTCAAATATTAATGGGCTTCCCGCCTTGGCCAAAAAATCACCATGCGTTTTTGCCATATCGCCCACGTAAAAATCATCCAGCCCAACGCGACCCAAATACTCAAGGGTTTCACCTAATTTAGATTGAAGAAGTTTTGAACCAACTGCAGGTACCTGTCCTTTATCGAGATAAAAATCCTTAAATCCAGATACTGGTTCAAGTTCATGTTTTTTTGCTTCCAGAGTATCAGATTGATTCTTCGTAACAGCTATTCCATTTTTTGCTTTTTTAACAGCAGCAGCGAGCAATTCGCTTAGCGGAATTGCGTACTTTGGACTATCAATCTCTAATGCTAACTTCCAACCTGCAATCGTACCTGGCACGGTTAACGCTGCCAACGGCCCTCTAGTTGGTAACGAAACTTTGAATCCTTTTTTATGATACCAATCGAGAGTGGCTTGTTCAGCTGCATGACCGCACGCAGAGATGGCAATAGGGGCTTGGTTCATTTTTTTTATCAACCAGAAACCATCGCCGCCAATGCTATTCATATGTGGATAGACGACTGCAATTTGAGCAGCGGCGGCTACCATCGCCTCAACGGCTGTCCCGCCTGCCTCAAGGATATCAAAACCAGCTTTCGTTGCTAATCTATGTGGCGCCGTAAATGCTATTTTCGTACCATAAGCTGTTTCAATCATTTTAAAATCCTATATTTTTCAACACTGTTCGCGTTAGTCGATACAAACCCACAGAATCACCAAATTTTTAGCTCTAAAAAAGATATAATTTACTGTCAAAAAAGCAAAATATAATATGAATCAACGAATTGAAGTGAAATCAGATGTGCATTTAATTGAATGTTTTAAATGTATTTAGTTCCCGATAATCATTTTAGCTCTGGCTTTGCAGTAAAAATTAAAGTATCGAACCCGCCAGATTGCTTGACAATCTGAGAAATGAACCAAATTTACGTTACGAGAACTTTTTATACGATAACTGTAACTCGGGAGGAGATTTAATGGATCGTCGTTCTTTTTTGAAAAACTCTACTGTGGGAGTTGGAGCAACAGCAGCAGCGGCAACGCTTGCGGCTCCAGCGTATGCTCAAGGCAAACGCACATTAACTATGGTAACATCTGTGCCAGAAGGCTTTGCTATTTTTGACGATGCGGCTCAAAACTTTATTGACCGTGTGGGAGCAATGACTGATGGGCAGTTAACAATTGACAAAAAACCGGCTGGTACACTCGTTGGCGCTTTTGAAGTGTTTGACGCGGTGAGTGCCGGCCAAGCTGATTGTTACCACTCTGCAGATTACTACTTCATGGGTCAGCATCCAGGCTTCGCATACTTTACATCAGTTCCATTTGGTATGACCGGACCTGAAATTATGAGCTGGTACTATCATAATGGCGGCCATGAACTTCACGCGGAATTGGGCTCAATTTTTAATTTGAAATCATTTTTGTGCGGTAATACTGGGCATCAGCCTGGCGGATGGTTTAATAAAGAAATTAATTCAGCAGCAGATCTTCAAGGCCTGAAGTTCCGTATGCCTGGCTTCGGTGGTCAAGCACTCGGTAAGACAGGGGCATCTGTTCAAAACATTCCAGGTGGTGAAATTTATCAAGCACTAGCTTCTGGTGCAATTGATGGAGCTGAGTGGATTGGTCCATTCGCAGACGAGCGTCTTGGATTCCAAGAAATCTGTAAGTTTTACTACACTTCTGGATTTCATGAGCCCGGTTCAGCTCTTACTGCTTCGTTCAATTTGGACGTTTATGAATCTTTATCTGATCAGCATAAAGCTGTTGTTGAAACAGCCGCACATGCAACTCATAGCTGGAACTTGGCACAATCCAACGCTCGAAACGCAGTCGCGTTAGGTCGTTTAAAAGCTGCTGGTGTGAAAGTGATGGAATTTGATGATTCAATCTGGGAAGCATTTGGCAAAGCCGCAAAAGAAGCACAAGACGGTTTCATGGATGATGACCTTTTTGCGACAATCCGTAATAATTACGAAGAGTCAATGGAGTCTACTTATTCCTGGATGAGTATGTCTGATGGCGTTTTTGCTCAAAAACGCGATAAATTTAGAGTATAAAAATCTCAAAACTAGAGGGGCGGGCCACAATAGCGTTGGCCCGTTTCTTTGAAATTACACACACCTGCAAACTAGCAGTTGTGGTTTTTGGGGGAACTTATGGATACGGCTTCAACATTTTCCGAAAGTCCACTTCTATGGATTATCTCTCAATTCTTATCTGCCTTCCCCAATTTGCTTTCAGCTTTATCACAGCCATCTTTGTGGCTGGACTGGGTTACTTGGGAAAAGACAACAGAAGATAAACAATCATTGATGCGTTTTATATATTATGGCGCGTCAACCGAATTATTTTTTGCAGTCACTATCATCATTATTTTCTATACGATCGTAGCGATGTACTACCGGCCCCTAATGTGGAAAACGGTTACTTCGTTAGAAACCGTTGCGAACACGACAGGGCGTTTTTTCGCATGGGCAGGACTCACGATGGTTCTAATCCAAATCGTCATTATATTTATTCAACGGGTTTTCGCTGTATCTCAAATATCTATTGGCTTTGGCCTGACCGTTACATTTGACGTCAGCTGGTGGGCTGAAAGTTTAAAGCTTTATAATGCTATGATCGTTGCACTTTGCGTAACTTATACTTTTGTTCAAGGCGGGCACGTCAGGGTAGATTTGTTTTACTCTGCAGTAAGCTATCGGACCAAAAGAATTATAGACATGTTTGGTAGCATTTTTTTCATGCTCCCAGCCGCTATTTTACTCTGGATGTATAGCTGGTTTTTCTTGTGGCGCCACTTAATTGTACCAAAGCCATCGGCATCGGATACAGTAGAAAAATTAGTAATGAAGGCCAGGGCTTTGCGCTGGAATGTAGAGACGATTGGGGTCTCACCGAATGGTTTCAATGCATACTTTTTATTTAAGGTCCTCATCTTAGCTTACACAGGATTGATTATGATCCATGCCATGGCATTTTTTTACCGATCGTTTTTAGAATGGCGAGAGGGAGAGGATGCTGAAGGAAAGTATCTGGACATGGATATACGAACTTCAGAAGAAGCGGGGAAATAGCATGTTGCTAGGTCTAGATGGAGTGGAAATTGGGCTGATTATCGTCTTTGTGACACTATTCGCAGCCATACTCTCAGGATTTCCCGTTGCATTTGCAATTGGGGGTGCAGGTGTAATTGCATTTGCAATAATTGCTTTTCTTGATGGCCAAGGTTTACTAATTCATCAAGCTATCGATACAAGCTCTCAAGCATTCAAGGATGTAGTTGCGTCAGGCTTTAAACCGGATGCAATATCGGTTTTTACGCATCCGGAACTGCCACGTATCGCATACCCAGTGTTTCCCCAGGGGTGGGAAGTCGCGTTAGATCGAAATATCTCGTTCGTCGTTAATCGAATGAATGAACGGGTTTTTGCGGGTCAATCTATAGAAACACTACTTGCAGTGTTGATGTTTGTTCTTATGGGGATTGTTCTTGAAAGATCGCGTATTGCCGACGAACTTCTTACCAAAATGGCTAATATTTTTGGTCCTTTGCCAGGGGGTCTCGCAGTATCAATTGTGGTGGTGGGAGCTTTTCTGGCAGCTTCAACAGGCATCGTAGGAGCAACAGTCGTTACAATGGGCTTATTGGCTCTTCCAACGATGCTCCGAAATAATTATTCACCTGAATTAGCGACAGGTGTTATTGCTGCATCGGGAACATTAGGACAAATCATTCCTCCTTCAATTGTTATTGTTCTATTGGGAACTCTAACGGGTGATATCTATTCTGCGGCACAAGAAGATAGAGCACAACTTGCAGGTTGTACTGACGCGTTAACTTATTTGGGTGAGCCTGCGGTTGTTTCTGTGGGCACACTATTCCAAGCAGCTCTTCTTCCCGGGATTATGCTTGCCCTACTATATGCCTTGTATGCGTTTGGCTTTGCGCTTCTTAACCCATCCAAGGCTCCAGCTATACAAGCAGATGGAAGCGATGGAAGTTATTACGGTGCGGGCCGAAATGAACTTCTAATGTGGTCCCTCTTTCTACCTATTGGGGCCTTAGCAGTGTTTCTTCTTTCGATTGAATTCAACTTAGTAGGGAGCCAATCTACAATTGTAGATTCCTACTCTGATATAATGGAAGGTGCTGCGCTTCGTACGAATGTTGATCCTGAATGTGCTGCATCTATGATCGAACTTCACGGACAAGAAGCTTGGGACGCGGCAGTGGCACAGCAAGCAGCGATAGAGGCATCTGGCGGCTTACAGGAGTCCAGGCAGCTAACAGATGAGGAACGTGCAATACTTCTTGATGAAAAGCTAGCTGTTATGTCTCCCATTGGCACGGGCATCGGTCTTAGTGCTTTATTGTTGGGCGTAACTCTTATGCTTGGCAGAGCAGTGGACTTTACAAAAGATACCCGACCACTTCTCATTGGAGGCCTTGGCGTTGTTTTAATATTGTTATGTGATATTCTCTTCATCTCAGCATTAACTACTCCAGGCGTAACCACATTAATAGTTGCCATACCAGGACTTATGGCACTGTACGGTGTCAAAGAGGCACTATATCGGTTATTTGCAAATGACCTCATAAGAGTAGTATTCCCACCACTAGTTTTAATCGTTGCAGTCCTTGGGTCCATTTTAGGGGGTATTACTAACCCGACACCAGCCGCAGCACTTGGTGCAGGGGGAGCAATTCTACTCGCTACCGCGAGAAAGTTAAGCAGCAACGGACTGAGTGTGACGCCAGTCTTGCGAATTTCGCTCGCAATCGTAATTATGTTGGTGGTGGGCATAAATTTTGATATGCGACTTGGGCCAGACATGTCCCTCGAGAACATACTGGCCTTCATTGTGGCATTCTCGGCCTTTCTTTTTACTATTTTTGGTATCTTTTGGTCATGTTGGTTTCTCTATAAGGAAGACATTTTAGCGCCAGTAGTGCGTGAGACTGCAAAAGTAACCTCAATGGTTTTTACGATTTTAATTGGTTCACAAATATTGAATTTGGTTCTTATATCATTCGGTGGTGAACACTACATCCAACAGTTCCTGAGAAGCTTTTCCAATGAATGGACTGCATTTTTCATCGTCATGCTTGTCCTCTTTATTCTCGGGTTCGTATTAGACTTCTTAGAAATAATTTATATTGTCATTCCAATTGTTGGCCCTGTAATTTATGGCGGATCATTTGACCCCAGCTGGGTGACCATAATGGTTGCAATAAATTTACAAACATCTTTTCTGACCCCACCTTTTGGATTTGCATTATTCTATTTAAGGGGCGTTGCACCGTCGCATGTAACTACCCGTCAAATTTATCGAGGTGTGTTACCATTTGTTGTCATTCAGTTAGTTGGGTTAGGATTATTAGCATTGTTTCCACAAGTCGTGACGATAGTTCCAGATTTACTTAAATAAATTTGACATATTTTGTGGTAATAATAATTACACACTCTGTGACAATCCTCAGCAAGTATACCAACAACTACTATATTAACTCATACTTACGTAGCCAAAACAAATTAGGTTAAAATTGCCAAATAAAACTATAGCAACTATCCCAACCCAAGGTGTTCACCATCTTACACTTGTCGGAGCCTCTCGAAAAATTTCTATTGATTTTTGGCAAGGCGTCCTTGGTATGCCCTTTGTTTTTGAACAACCAAATTTAGACAACGCTGATGAGTCTCATCTTTATTTTGATCCCGGCGATGGACGGTTGATTACGATTTTTACAGATGAAAAAAGACAAGATATAAGTAAGAAAGTTTCCCAAGAGACCGGTGCCGTACATCATGTAGCCTTTGAATTGAGTCAAGCGGTATTCGAGCAAGTTGAAGGTCGACTTAGGGAACGCCAAATAGCGTACACAGGCCCTAAAGATCGTGGATTTATGAAATCAATATACTTTAGAGATCCGCTAGGTTTATTAATTGAACTTGCCTATTACACATTTGTTATTCCAGAAGGCAGCCGGATAGCAGATGTTATGATTAGAGCGCATAGAATACGAGTTAGCAAAGAGGCTTATAATATCCAGCAAGAGCACATCGCAGAAGCGATCGAGGACATTACATCGCAACGAGACAGTTTGTGAATTTTCAATTATCATCTGGACGCCTCAGCTCAAAATAATCCTTTATAATTGCGTAGTCGCGGTAACCTAACCGAGAGACAGGATTATATTTTTTTATCTCAAAACGGCCGTCAATTATACAATCATCACGCATGTGAACCCCAATGACCTGGCCAAAAACGGCAAAATTTGCCTGGCCAAATAATGTAACTATTTCAGTCATTTTACACTCTAATGCTGCTGGTCCACCGGCAACCAAAGGACAATTTATGGCGTTACATTCCTGCTTCTCAATATCAGAAAACTCAAATTCATCTATTTCCTTAGACAAAGCCTGAGAAGATTTATTCATTTCAGACAGCTGCTTTTCCGAAACAATGTTTACGCAAAATACACTCGTTTCTCGGATATTAGCCACCGTATCTTTGGTTCCATCCTGATCAGCTTTGGCGGAGGTTGCTGAGAACATAACCTGTGGAGGAGTATACGCGACGGCATTGAAAAAAGAATATGGCGCTAAATTGTCAATACCGTTCTTACTCCGTGTTGATACCCATCCTATTGGCCGGGGCGATACGATTGCATTGAATGGATTGTGGGGCAGCCCATGTCCTTTACTTGGGTCATAATACATAAAACACCTTTTTATATTTCTTGGATTGCCTTAATTTGTGTTGCAATTTCATCTGCTTTGTTGCGTATAAAGCTATGCTCTGAGCCAACAAAAAACATATTTACATCATAATCTTCTGCCCAGGATCCTGCTTGACTAGCATCACCAACAAAACTTGCATACCCTTTACCACTCGCCTTGGCTGCTTCACCAACTCTCTTCAGTGCAGCTTTTAGCTCATTTGACTCTTGATTCTCAAAGCCCATTCCCACTGACAGATCAGCCGGACCTGCAAAAAGCCCATCGATCCCATTTATTTTGGCGATTGGACCTGCAATTTTAACTGCAGCGGGTTCCTCTATTTGGGCAATTACCACCGTCTCATTCTTTGATTGTTGCAAAAGATCTGGCATTTTTTTTGTCGCATAACCAGCCCAACGCGATGACCCTGCATATCCCCTTCCACCAAGTCCAAACCTTGCTGCTTTTGCTAATTCTTCTGCTTGAGTTACAGTTTCAATATGGGGTGCAACAATACCAACAGCGCCACAATCTAATGCCCATAAAATCTCTCGATGACTAGTATCCCCAACTCTCACCAAAACTGGAAAATCCAACGCACGGGAAACCGCCATGCATTCGTCGACCGCGCGCCTGTCAAATGGTGCATGCTCAGCATCTAAACATAAAAAATCAAACCCGCTTTGAGCAAAAATCTCAATCATCACATAATGAGGTGTTTTCAGAAATGTGCCCACCATAAGTTCACGTGATAATATGCGAGATTTAAATGAACCTATACGCGACATTCATTCCTCCCCTCACCCAGAAATGCTAAAATTTTCTCCGTAGACAGCTTTGGCTTCTCTAGAATCGGTAAATGTCCACAATTTGGAATAATTGATAATTCTGCGTTTGAGATTTTTGCCTCTATTTCTTCGTGCACAGATACAGGGCAAAGCTTATCATGTTCACCGCAGAGAACTAGGGTTTTACAGTCAATAAATGAGAGTGAGTCCATTAAACTCTTTCTATTTCGCAACGCCGAGCATTGATTAATAAATACTTCACAACCCAAATCCATAGCCATTTTCATACATAACTTCAGTACATGTTCATTTGAGGATCTATCATGTACATAGTTTGGCTTTAATTCTTGGGCCACTATTCTTGCCAAATCTGACGGCTGGTTGACTGTTTCTATCTGCTTATCCCGAACAGTTTGCTTCCGTACACTATCCGAATGTGGGCTTGTGTCCATCAAAACCATTGATTTCACACGGCTTGGATCTTTTATCGCGACCGTCATTGCTATAATTCCCCCCATCGATAAGCCGACCAGATGAAATGAGCCACTTATGGTATTTAACAGATACTTGGCCATCCCATCTATACTCTTTTGGGTATCCATTATTGGAACATGCACGTGATAATTAGGCTTTAGAAGTTTTATGAGTGGTTCAAATAAGCGCTCATCACACATCAAACCTGGTAGAAGAACAACCTGCTCCATTCCTAAACTTTTTGAGCACCTTGGGAAAGACTTGCAAGCTTTGCATACGCTATTTCTGGATCAACCGTACCAAAACCGGCAAAAGTACCAAAACCACAATCACTGCCAGCAATAACTCTGTCTCTGCCCACTATGTTTACAAAACGCTCCAATCTTTGGGCAACTAAATCGGGATGTTCTACAAAGTTTGTAGTGGTATCCACAACGCCTGGCACGAGTATTTTATCATCTGGTATGTCTGCCTTGCGATCTTTAAACACTGTCCATTCATGGCCATGTCTTGGGTTAGATGTTTCAAACAATACATATCCCGCTTTAGTGGCCATAAGCGTATCAAACATTTTTGACATCGGAATATCACAAACATGAGGACCCTCATAATTTCCCCAACATATATGAACGCGAACTTTCTCTTTAGGTACGTCCGAAAGAGCATAATTAAGAGCTTCAACATGAGAGCCAGCAATTCTAATAAATTCATCATCACTCAAATCATTAAACAACATATGGCGGGATAGTGCTAAGTCCGGACAATCAAGTTGTAAGTCTAAACCCGCCGCCACAATTGTTTCGTACTCAGCTTTCATAGCGTTAGCTAATGCTTCTAAATAGTTCTCACGAGATGGATAATAATCATTTTGTAAAAATAGAGAAATGACACCTGGGGAGGCTGCATTCATGAAGCCCCTTTCAGCACCAGATGCTAAAAGTGCAGACTTCAGGTTCGCAATGTCCTTTTCAAGTTCACCCTGTCCCTTTGACTTTACCTCTCCAACACACATGGGCCTTGAATACTGCGGCGTTCCACCATCATCCGCCAGGCGCTTAAGAAACGAGGGAAATCGCTGCAGATCAGCGGGAGCGTTACGTGGGCTGTCTCCATCAAATCCTGTGTATCTATCCTTTACATAAGTTGCATATGAAATTTTCGAAGTTTCCCCATCCGAGACAATATTTATTCCGGCCTTCACTTGCTTCTCGACAGTTTCCAGAACAGCCTCACTCATTGCTGAGTCAAAGTCGTTCTGAGAAAAGGGCGTCTTATTTTCTCTAGCGAAAATGTAGTCTACTACCTTTTGAGTGCGTGGGAGAGAACCGACGTGAGTCGTTTTTATACTCATTGGTTACCCTTTCCACGTTGGGCCAGCGGGATCAGAGGTCGCTCTGATTCTATACAGCGAACAATGGCCCGTCATCGCTGGCTCTACTCTGTGTGACACACCGCTAGGAACTGATAAAGTGTCGCCCGGGTTCAGAGTTAATGATCCTCCCTCATAAATTAATTTCCAGTGCCCCCTGACCGGCATAATTACATCACTACGATCTAGTTCCTCCATCGCATTTCCACATGAGTTACGTGTCAAAAATTCAACCTCAAAACCTGGCTTATCTCTCAACATACCAGTTTCACCTATAACTTTGGCGGGTGATGTGTCCGATAAAGCAACCATATCCCAATATCGAGCAACATGATTAGGCACTACTTCCGAGGTTGATGGTTCTGGGTAATTTAAAAGTTCTTTATCTGTGAGTTTAGGCATTGGTTTTTCATTAGGTGGAAGCGCCTGACCCTTTTTGGTATCATACAGACGGCCTTTCTCGGATAAAATAAGACCATGGTCTGAGGCATCTTCAATTACTTGGGGCGCCCAAATAACTCCTCCACCAGCATCATCACCACCCAGTATTGCCATTATCATCCCGTAATCTGTTCCAATATTTTCAAATCCACGAAATATGCCTGTTGGAATATTAAATATATCACCTGCTTCTAAAACCACTTCTCCAGCTTTTCCCCATCGACCCCAGAAGAACCTCCAACGACCTGATAGTACAAAAAATACTTCGGCCGTTCTGTGTGAATGTAGCGAATTTCTACATCTAGGTGGTTGCCCAGCTGCACCAATATTGAATCCGTGAGGAAGGTTTATGTGTATATGCTGATCCGCACTTTCTGAAACTCCACCTCCAATAATCGTGAAGTTTTCTTTTTGATCTGAACCTGGAGTATGGGCATCAATAAATGCTGTTTTACATGGCAATAAGTCACCATAACGAACAAGCCGCTTTTCTATTTTTTCTGTCAC
>Ga0181601_10004515_pt1 | contig 11676 bp, 5 predicted proteins | sample 041ome_8_FD_133020 | JGI IMG/M metagenome (GOLD analysis project Ga0181601, IMG submission 133020) | Coastal salt marsh microbial communities from the Groves Creek Marsh, Skidaway Island, Georgia - 041407BS metaG (megahit assembly) | ecosystem: Environmental > Aquatic > Marine > Intertidal zone... | reverse complement strand
GAATGACGAAAAGACGATGATGGGCGGGACGAGGAGGATGACGAGACGGACGACGCGATCGACGACGACGAGGAGGACGACGACGGGTGAGAGATCTCGCTTGGGGAAATCATCGTCGTCCAAGCGACGCGAAGATGCGGACGAAGAAGATGCGGAGGAGGAAGATGAGGAAGAAGATGATGCTGAGGACGACGACGCGGCGGACACAGAGGGGGAAGTCGACGCCGAGGAGGAAGACGCGTCTTCGGTACCGAAACGAGGGACGACGAAGGGGCGAACGACGGCGAAGACGAGACGCGTGGCGTTTCAAGAAGAGGCTGAGAATGCAGCTCTGAGTTCGATGGGACGAACGCGGGCGGCGACGACGCCGTCTCGACCGAGAAAAGGAATCGTGCGCGACGAGGTGGAGAAGATTAATCAGCGCGGCACCAAGGCGAAACCTCTCTCCAGAGACAGAACGAACGAAAAGGGCATTCGGGACAGTTCTGAAGGGTCGGAGACGGCGACTGCGACGCATCGTGCGTTAAGAACCAAGGCTTTGAATTCTTCCGATGATTCCTTCATCACCGCATCCATCGACCCGTGGGGCGCCCCGCTCGTGTCCCCCGGTACAATGCGACAGGTGGCAAAGGCGACGAAGAAGCGCGCGCAGGGAGACGTTCCGCTGAGCCCGCAGCGATACGACGCGGTACAATCGCGAGGAGGTCAAAAAAGCGGGACAACGACGACGGTGGCGAAGAAGGCTAAGGAGACCAAGACGGCGCGAGTGCGCGCGTCGCAAGCCTTTGGGAGCCCCACGGCGGTGTTGACGCCGGCGAACGCGCCGCTTCGAGCCGATACCGCAGAAGGACAAGACTACGTGTGCCCGGGTCCGCCGCTCCCGCCGCCGGGTGAGTGTTATCTCGGTCTATGGAGAGGTGGTGAACGTGCCAGGCTTTTGGCGTACGAGGCGTGCGTGCAAACCTGCCTCAAGGATGCTTCTTCGCACGACCCGTTCACCACGCAAGCCAAGCTCGAGGACATGCGCGTGCACTTCATCACGCACGGATGCACGGAATTGCGAAAGGCTTTCGGTTTGGAGAGCATTCTCGTCGGTGCGAGCTACGATGAGCCTCGAAGCCCCGAGCCAGCTACCCGCGTGACGCCCGACAGAAGCCGAAGATCGGACTCGATGAACAGAATGGGCAACACGGCGGGTGCCGGAGGAGGACGCTGGGCCGCCGTCACCGTTTCCGTTCCAGAGGTTAGCATCATCGATCGAGGACTTAAAAAGTACACCCATGGATGGGATCCGCGCGTTCACGGATGGTCCAAACCCACCGAGGCTCGCGGACAGCGCGTGACGGTGCGAACCGAGGGTGGTCCGGGTAGCATTGAGAGCTCTGCGCAAATCAACGTCAAGCAAGCGCCGCTGCGACTCTCTCTCGGTCCCGGAGACACGACGCTCGTCGTCGAAGTCACTCTCAAGACGGGCAAGGTGGCCAAGGCTGTGATGCCTCTTGAAGAGCTTTGCAGACGCTCGGAAAATGATGTGGTCGAGATGCCGCTCATGCTCACCGCCGAGGTTGCCGCGACGGAGCAACAAGAGGCGTACACGAGGCATTACGAAAAGGGCGTCTTGAAACTGCGAGCCGTCTTCGAGGCTGCCGTGGGCGCGGGGTCCATGTCGGCGCCGCCCGGAGCAGGTACGAGCGCGGATCGCAGCGGTTTGGATTGGAACGATCCTCAAGCGACCTTGTCGCCGCAGACGGCGTATGACTTTGCGTTGGGCGCGGCGCTCAGAGCGCTCGGATTCACCTGGAGACGTCTCGCGGTGCACGGACACTGGGAACTACTGCTCAAGCAGCTCGCGGATACGTACCGCGTGCGCACGACGTACACGTCGCTGCGGTATGTGCAGCATCTCCTGGCTGTCGCCACACCCACGGGTGATTGCCTGTCGATGATACGCGATCATTTGGAAGAGGCTTTGCAGCGCCAAGCCGACGGATCGCTCAGCCCTGTGGAGAGCCAAATGTTAAACTCGATTCGAGCTGCGGTGATGACGCTTCTGTGCGTGTGCTTTGCAAATTACAAGTCTTTAGACGAAAGCGAGTTCAGAGGCATCACGGACAGCATTCCACCGATCGTTCCGGCTTCAGCCATTGGCGTTTCTCTGGAGCTCTTCAAGTCGCTCCAGCGCGATCCAACATCCGCTGGCTCGCTCGGCATTTTGACTGAACACGTCACGAATGCTGCCCGCGCGTGCTTCAAGAAGAACAAGGCGGTGCTCGTTGTGGAGGATCGAAAGCTCGCGGAGAACAACAGAGATCTCGTAACAAAGCTTTACGTGTCCATCGGCAAGCTCTGCACGACGCTCAAGCACGAATTGGAGACAGATAGACACATTCAGTCTGCGTCAGAGTTTCCAACTGGTTTCTGCTTGCCAACCATTTCTTCGGATGTGTACTGCAGTGAAGTCACGTCCACGTTTAAGGATGCGCTGGAGAACTGTCCACCGCCTGCGCCTCCGTCGAACGACGTGTTGGATTGCATTTCGAGATCGTGCGAGCTCGAGGCGTCGGCGTCCATCGAGGAGGAGGTTCCCAGACACGTCAAGTTGAACACGCTCAACATTTTCCAGCCGCACATTGACAGATGGGTTGATTCGGCAAATAAACGTCTCGAACAGAGATGCAGCGGCGTGCTCAGCAGCAAGGGTATCGATGGGAAGGCTATAGAAGAGTGTTACGCGGCGATGCACACCGCGTTGCAAGGATTTGAGCGCATTGTCACCCGTTGGCCAGAACAGGCGCTCGCCTTGGAGCGCGTGCTCGTCGGCGCCGAGCGCTTGATCATCAATAAGATTGCCGAGTCGGTCGAACACTTGCACGTCGCCGGCATTCCAAAGGAAGAGGAAGGGAAATCTTCCAAGCCAGCGTCGAGAAAGGCTGGATGGATGAACATTGGACGCATGAAGGAGGGCGCAAACTCCATCGCAAAGCGAACGCAACAAGTGTCGAGCGCCGTTTCCAAGCGATTCGCGCAATTCGACAGGCAGCACGGAGGCATGCCCCCGGCGCTCGCCGCCGCCCTGAATGCGCTCAAGTCGATGGAACTCCTTCGCCGAGGCGATGGGACTCGAGGCGACTCTCCAGGCGAGTGCCTCATCAAGTGGGCCAACAACGGCGGCGGCGCCGGACCCGAGCTCGGCCGCGGATTGACCGAGGCGTTGGGCGAACTTCGCGCGCACTATTCTGGTTATTTAAGACGCGCGGTTCACGGCGTGTACGATTGTGGTCCATCGTTGCGCAAGCGCCTGCGCGGGGCAAAGCCAAAGCAAGACGTCGAGGCGGTTGTCGCGCCAATCCTCACGTACATTGACGGGGTCAAGAATTCGCTTGAGCGCAAGTTGCCGCAGCCTCGAGCCATGGTGGGCGTTCTCCGCGGATTCTGGGACTTTATCGGTGCCGAAGCGCTCACCTTTTACGAAGAAGATTTGCGAACCAACTCCACCTGGCACAACCGAGTGCTCACGAGCGGAGCCATTGATGTCATTAGCGAAAAGTTCCAGCAAGCGATTCGCGAACGCCTCGGCAACGACATGGAGGAAAAGGACATTGAGGCTCCGTCATCCATCGCAAAGATTCAAGCCTTCAGCTCGAGCACCGCCCGAGATTCTGTGCAATTGTATTAGGTCTTGTAAAAGTATGAATAATCCAATGATTTTACTACTTACACACGGTACACCTACGTATCTACAGTTTGGTTGTTGTGAAAGAAATCCCGTCAGACGCGCGTTTTCACTCGCCATCTTTAAATGTCGCAAATCGATTACCCCCTCTCGGGAACACTCTCGATTTCGGACCCGCTTTGAACGGTTCTTCGTAGACATTCTTGAAGCGTTCGTTAAAGCCCCTCTTCTCCGTCTTCGGCTCGGCGGGTTCGTGCAAGATGTCAAAGCCGCTAATGCCGAATTCCTTCTTGGCCATTTCAGAAATTTTGCGACGTTCATCCGTCGAGTCAAACTCTTTAGCCATGGCTTCCATTTCCTCGCGCTCCGCCGCCTCAACGTCCTCATCGCTGTCGCTCGAATCGTATCCGCGCATCCTCTCCTCGCGACGGCGGGCCAGCTCTGACCGAGCGTCTGCAGCTTCTTGCTCGCGATCCGTCGGAACAAAAAAGGGTCGGTTTTTATCCGTAGGCCGAAAAGGCGCGGGCACCGAAATGCCGAGCCCGGGCAACTCGATGGTGCCTCTCTTAGAAGATGCCGGGACGTCGTCCTCGTCTTTTGTCGTGATTTCTTTCTCCGCCGCCGACGCGTTGGTTGGTTCGTCCGGCGGCGCAGGAGCGGCGTCCGCGCCCCATGAACCGAATATTTCCGCCGATGAAATTATCGTCGTCGTCGACTTCTTCTTCGCCGTCTTACCGCCGGACATGAGAGACGCGAGCGATCCTCCGCGCTTGCGCTTCGCCGCGGGGGCTGGTTTTGTCGTCGACTCGCCGCGAATGATCGGTTCCAAAGGTTTGATAGCTTTTTCATCGCCGTCGTTCTCTTTGACGAGCTCTGTCGAAGCGTCGGATCCGCCGACGGCACCGTCGCCTCGCCTCGCCGGATTCGCCGCCGGATTCGCCGCCGGATTCGTCGTCGTCGTCTGTACGTCTCGTGTCGCTCTCACGGGTTTGTAACTCGGAGCACCCAGAGCGTGGGCGCGAGTGATGAGATCGACGACGTGCGCCGCGTGCTTTGCCACGAGCGGCGCTTCACCGCGGCATTCCGCGAGAAGCGCGCGCGTCGACGACGGCGTCGTCGTCGACAATCGAAGCATCAATCCACGCGGCATGACGTATCCAATGCTCTCGTCCGCGTCTCTCGCGGTTGCATCCCGCCATCCGAAGAGCGCGGCGTACACCGCCATCTGAGGATCGCTCAGTTCCTTTAGGTTGTCCATCTTGACCAAGTCTTCGTAGTACGCGCCCTCATCAAAGGACGGCGGCTCGTAACGCTTGAGACACACGTCGCGACTGCGCGACAGCGTCTCTGCAATGCAATCTGGTCCCTGGGCGTGTAGCGCCTCCTTGAGTCGGTCAAAGACGTACAACAAGTGGTGCGTGTCCCCTCGCGCGTACTCCACCATCTCCTTGGTGAGCGGACGCATGCGCCAGTCGGCGAGTTGAAACTTTTTATTCGCCTTGACGCCGCAATAGTGATGCAGGAGGTACGCCAATCCTTTGCTCGGCAGCTCGAGCACGCGCGCCGCCTGACCAGTGTCAAAGAGACAGGCGATAAACATGCCGAAATCTTTTTGAAGCCACTGCACGTCGTTATCCGCCCCGTGCATCACCTTGAGAACGTTTTCGTCGGCGAAAACTTTACCCAACGCGTCGCGTAAATGGCTTCGCAGCGCCAAGCAATCGACGACGAAATCCTTCTCCCTCGTGCTAATTTGCATCAAACACGTGAATCCCTTGAACGAGCGGTACGAGTGATGCTCGAGATCGACCGCAAACTCTTTACACTCATCCAGGATCTTTGCCAGCGCCTCCAACTCCTCCACCGTCGTCACCACGGAGAGTTCATTCTCGTCGTCCAGAGGCGTCGGAAGCGTCGCCCGCCGCGGCGCCCGAATAAAATCTGGAAAACTCACCCTGTTTCTCAACGCCTCGGCGTACGCCTCGTAGCTCTCGTACCCGATCGGTCGCAACAATCCTTTATGCTCGCGGTTATCCCGGGCGTTATCCACCCCGTCTTCAAACTGCTCTTGCGGTCGAGTCGCCGAAGCGTCCAGCCTCCCGTCGCTCCGGCGTCCGCGTCCGCTCCCCGTCGTTCCCTCACCGCTCGTCGTCGAAGCGGTGACGACACACCGCGCGTTATCCCCTCTCGCAATCATCACCGCCGCATCGATCGCATCGCACCGCGCATCCACCGCGTCCCGCACTCGTTCGAACAGTCCCTCCGCTTTTTCTCTCGCCGAGTCCGCGTCCTCGACGCGTTCGCGCTCACCACCACCACCACCACCACCGACGTCCCCCGACCCTTCCACCGATGATCGCACGCTCCCGTCGAGCATCCTCGCGATCGTCCCCCGCGCCGCGTCCACCGTCTCCTCGAACTCTTTAAAGTTCCTCGCGTAGTGGTAGTCTCCACCAGTCTCCCACAGGTTTACCGCCGCCGCCGCTTCCAGCGCGTCTCGCAGAAGATTCCCCGCGCGCTCGCGATCGCGCGCGTCGTCGGACGCGTCGTCGGACGCGTCGCGTCGCATGGTTTCTCCCTCGGCGGGGCGGCGGGCGACGGGTCGGTCGTCCGTCGGCGACTCGGTCGGTCGTCGTTCGTCGGCGAATGTCGATGCGATGCGCCTTCAGTTCGGTTCGGTTTGGTTTGTGAAATCCGATCCGTCGGACGTCAGAGACGCGCGGTAGGTACCGCCCGTCGCGTCGAGGAGCGAGAGAGACGGAAAGAGAGAGACGGGGGCGTCCGGTCGGGGCGTTACGTGAAGAGCGAACGACGTCGGCGCGCGCGGTTGGAACCGAACCGAACCGAACCGAACCGAACCGAATCGAATCGAATCATGGCTTCGTCAAAGACGACGACGACGCGGGGAACGAGCGATTTAACGCGACGCCGACGGAAAAACGTGGGCATGTTTGAAGGAGGCGACGCGTACGCGTTCGCGTCGACGCTGGCGGAGAGAAATGCGAGAGTGTTTTGCGACGCGATGCGAAAGTGTCTGGATTCAAACGCGTCTGACGAAGACGAATCGAGAGTCGGAACGTCCGAGTTGTCGTCGTCGTCGTCGTCCGCTTCGGTGTCGCTGGCGATGGATGGGGCGATCGCGGATGGGTTGGTGCGAGCGACGCCGGGGTTGGTGTCGATGTTGAAGACGAAGTGTCGCGTCGGGGCGTTTTACGCGTTGGAACCGAAAGGGGAGATTCCGGAATCGGACGCCTCGAGCGTCGTGGTGTTCGCGTGTCAACCGAGACTGGCGACGATGAAGACGGTGGCTGAACACGTGAAAGGGGTGAGGGATAGGTATGAGAAGGCGCTGCGAGCGCGAGCGGCGGAGGTGGCCAAGGTTAAGGAACGAAGAGGCGGCGGCGGAAGCGGCATCTTGTCGCGCGTGGCGAGTCGGGCGAGGCGAAACTTTGGGGATCACGATTCCGGGGCGGAGAGCGCGGGGGAGGGCGGATCGGACGTCACGGATGTGAAACCGATGCCCAAAATGTTTGTCATGTGTTTACCCCGGGCGACGGCTCTGTGTGAAAGGGCGCTCAAGGAGTTGCACGTGTTGGATTACGTCACGCTCGCCGCGTGCGACGTGCACTTGGTTCCGCTCGAACCGGATGTGTTTTCTCTAGAGTACAAGGAGGTGTACGCCGAGGTGATGACGGAGGAACACGAGGCTTGCACGCATTACGTCGCCGCGGCTTTACACCAGTTGCAGCGAGACCACACCGGGTTGGCGCCCATCGTCAAAGGGAAGGGACGGATCGCGCACCAAGTCGCCAAGCACATGTTTGATTTGCGAGTAAACGGACAGGCGGAGTGCGAGAGCGAACACGTCGAACCCGGGGTGGATGGCGATCCTTTGATCGATATGATTGTTTTGATCGATAGAGACGTGGACATGACGACCCCGCTGTGCACGCAGCTCACGTACGAGGGTTTGATTGATGAAATTCTGGGAATTGAAAAGGGCGCCGTAGCCATTCCGCAGCGGGCGTTTGACGACTGCGCCGAAGAAAAGGCGGCGATGAGGAAACACATGGAGACGGCGCAAGAGTTGCAGGCGGCGGGTAAGACGCCGCCACCAATCACGCCGTACGTGCGCGCGTACGCGCACAAAGCCGGCAAGATTGCGATGCGGCCAAAGCTCAACAATACGGACAAGCTCTTTGATCAGCTTCGCGACTTGAACTTTGGTCGCGCGTGCAACGTCATTCGCGACTTGGCGCACTCCATCAAGGAGGATTACAACGCCATCAAGGAAGGGAACGTCGAAGACCAACACGTGAGCGAGATTGGTGGGTTCGTGAAGAAGATCAAGGCCAACATGGGGGGCGCGGGTTTAGACTTGCACGCGACGCTCGCAAAGTACCTCGTCGATTGCACGAAGAAGATTTGGTTTCAAAATCGCCTCGAGTGCGAGCGCATGTGCGTCGAAGGCCAAGACTTGCAAGGGGTGATGGATCACATAGAGGTGATGATTTACCGCGGCGACCCCGCGATTCCGTGTCTGCGCATGATTGCCCTGGCGTGCATTTGCTTTGGAGGATTGCCGACGAAACACTTTGAAAAGACGTTTCAAGACTTGGTGAACGCTTTTGGCGCAGAAATCGTTCTCAAAATCCTCGCGCTGGAAAAGGCGGGTCTGTTTGTAGATCGCGAGGACGCCAAGGCTCGTCCCAGGGGATTCGCAGCGGTGCGTAAACCGCTCAGGCTCGTGGCAGACGGCGTCGACGGCGCCGAGGAACCAAAGGACATTACGTTTGCCTTTTCGTCTTCCGGGTACGCGCCGCTGAGCGTCCGCCTCGCCGAAGCCGCGACTCTCGGGCCTTGGCGCGCCATCGCCCCGAACAATTCCGGGGAAGAGATGCTCAAAAGTCTTCCCGGAGACACCTTCGAGTACGGTCAAACCTTTGACGATTACGGCGACGCAGAGCTCTCCAAGGCGAGTTACAAAGAATTTAACAGGCGCCGGGAAAAGGCGAAGCCGCTCGACGGCGAAGACGAACTCTGGCCCAAGCCCACAGTCATGGTGTTTTTCATCGGCGGCGTCACCCACGCCGAGATCGCGTGTTTGCGTCACCTGGAAACATCCAAACGATGCGGGGCCAATTTCGTGGTGGGCACGACGAAAATCTTCAACGGCGACGCCCTCATCGATACCTGCGGCGAGGACACCGAACGGCTCGAACTGCGAACGCGTCAGGTGTAACGAATAGCGCAGACCAATCTAGCTCGCGCGCGCGCGTCCGACGACGACAAAACCGACGACGCGGTTGTAATTCTAATCACTCCTAAGTATTTCGACAAAATCGGCTATTTAATTCAGGCTACTCGTTGTTATCATCGATAAAAGACCGCCGCTTCATTCAAGTCTTTACGCCCGAAGCCGCGAACCCCCGATTCGCGTTCGCGCCCCCAGCCCCCCCCCGACGCGGAAGCGACGGAATCACCCCAGCCTGTCCCAACAACCTCGCCACCGTATCGCTCGGTTGCGCCCCGCACGACAGCCAGTACTTGATGCGCTCAACGTTCAGCGACACGTGCTTGTGTCCATCCTTTTGCGCGATCGGGTCGTAGCGACCGACGATTTCCAAGTGTTTCCCGTCCCGCGGCGCGCGAGAGTCGGCGACGTAGACGCGGTAGTGCGGGCGGTTTTTCGTTCCGAATCTCGCCAGTCGGATGCGCACGCCCATGACGACGGTGAGTGACGATGATGATGATGATGATGCTCATGATGAGGGTTTGACACTGCAAAGAGCTACTACGCGCGCTTTGGTCGGAACGACGAACTCGTCGACCGACGGACGCACCACTCGCAGTAGAAAACGCAAAGAGCGCCTCCGATGATTAAAGAATCGGCAAAAATTGGCTTTTGAAGCTCCGGGACGCCGTGGGAAAACCCAGGGTGGCGAAGGAATGAAAATAAGGCGTGATGGACGCCGATGAGAACGCGTTGGGCGGCGACGCTTAAACCGGCGGCGACGTGACGCCATACCCAAATTCGGTGCTCGGTAAAGTTTCGACGGAAAGCGACGGCGACGTAGGCTCGAGAGAGGGTGTAAAAGAACCACGCCGCGGAGGCGTGTTCAAACTGCACAAAGGTGACGCCGAGACGGGCGTAATCAATCCAGAGAGACATTTTGTCGTTTTGCGAAATGGTTGGAAAATCCGTCGCGTGAAAGTGTAATCCTCGGCGATTTATCAGCCAGTATCCGTAAATCATGCTCGTTCCAAGGGCGAAGAAGACTCTTCCGAGCACCCTGTGCGCGCGAGGGAACTTTGCCCTCGCGCTCGGGTGGAGCTGAAACGGCGCGATGGCGCACCATCCGCTCGCGGGGAGGACGTGCGACGCGCACACGGCGAAATGTTTGGCGTACTTTGTCACCAAATTTAACGGTACGAACGCCCCGGATTTTTGGCGGTACCAGCCTTGATCCATCGCGCTTCGCAGCGGCGTGCACGACCCCGGGGCGTACCATATCCAGAACACCATGAGAACGCACAGAGACGTCGCGCCGAGGTACCCAGCGACGAGGACGTAATCGCGGCGTCCGCGTTTCGTCGCGACATTAGTCATCGTCGTCGTCGTCGTCGCGTCAACCAAACGCACGCGGAGCTCCAAAGGTACCCCACCGGTCCGGCGATGAACGTCAACGGAAGCGTCGTACCGACCGTAAACACTCTCGAGACCCCGTTTTCGCGCTCAATCGCGCTCAACCGTTCGCCAATCAATAAATCAAACGCCAGGTAGTGCAACCACCCGGCGCAGACGACGCGTTCGTTCCGAAACAACCTCGACACCCCCTCGAGCGATGAAAACGACGCCAACGGCGACGCCGACGACGACCCGGCGACGAACTCACACAAAAGAATCAAGTACGCCGCGCTTAAAACCCCGGCGACGACGCGGGCGACGCTCGCGCGCGCTCTTCTCTCGTTCGCACCAAAAAGCGTTTTGACAACCAACGTCAACCAACCGAACGACGCGAGCGCGTTCCCGCGCGCGAACGTCTCGGAAACCGACGCGCCGAGAGCGAGACGACGCAGCGATTCGATACCTCGACGCGCGATCGATGTTGACATGCGCGAGCGCGGGCGTCGGCGGGTGCGAGCGCGGTCGGTCGGTCGGTTCGACGAACGCGTGCGAGTGAATGACGTTACGATTGAGCGTTACTTTCTGCAGACGCGCGCGCGCGCGCGGAACACGGACGACCGCGGTGTTCGACGACGGCGACGACGGACGACGGCGATGTCGGACGGCGACGAGGACGCGTCCGCCGCGCACGAGGATTACTCGTGTAAATCACCGTTCGAGCGCCTCGTGAGAGACGTCGAGTCGACGCTCGGTGGGTGGTTGAACGACGACGTCGTCGACGTTCGAACGCACGCGTTCGCGGAACACGGGTTACACTGGCGAAGAGAGGCGTATGGATGTGAATTGCGCGCGTCGGCGTCGTCGGCGTCCGCGTCGGGGGCGTCGTCGTCGTCGTCGATGAGTTTGAGAAAGTTTTTAGAAGAACAGACGAACAGTCGTCGACGAGTCGCGAGCGTTGAATTTAACGCCAACAAACGAAACATGGATGCGTGGGATTTTGAAACGTTTTTTGATGTCCCGAGTGTGCTCATCGTTCGACCCATGAGCGCCACGGGCCAGTTTGTGGATGAAGACGAGGCGCTGACGACGCGGTCGGCGTTTACGCTCGCGTTGAGCTCGCTAGGCGTCGTCAGAGGAGGAATGGCGGTCGTCACCCCTCGTGGGTATCACGAACGGGATTTTACCGGTGACGTGTGCGATGACGCTCGCGGAGACGCGGTGTTGGAGACGGAGGTGACGAGTTACACGCGATTTAGCACGAGGGAGGAGACGACGCAGCGCACGTTTGCGGGGTGCGTTAACGCGTTCGCCAAGCTCGTGCGGGAGAACAGAATGAATAGTTCCACCGAGGCTATCGATGCGGAGACGAAAGAGT
>Ga0181601_10004505_pt1 | contig 11687 bp, 7 predicted proteins | sample 041ome_8_FD_133020 | JGI IMG/M metagenome (GOLD analysis project Ga0181601, IMG submission 133020) | Coastal salt marsh microbial communities from the Groves Creek Marsh, Skidaway Island, Georgia - 041407BS metaG (megahit assembly) | ecosystem: Environmental > Aquatic > Marine > Intertidal zone... | reverse complement strand
CTGCCGGAAGTTCCGTTACTGGCAGTATTGCCGGGCACAGGCGGCCTCACCCGCGTAACCGACAAGCGCAAGGTACGCCGCGATTTGGCAGACGTGTTCTGCTCCATCGAAGAAGGCGTTAAAGGCAAGCGCGCCAAGGACTGGCGGTTGGTCGACGATGTCGTCCCGAACTCCCGCTTTGACGATACGGTCGCGACCAGGATTGCCGAATTCACAGCGAAATCCCCTCGTCCGGATGATGCGTCAGGCATTCAACTCACACCGCTCCAACGGACGATTGCTGCGGATAGCGTTTCATACACGACTGTCGATGTAACGCTTGACCGCGCCGCCCGGCAGGCCTCAATCATGATCACGGGTCCAGCGGAAGCTGCGCCCACAGATATGGCTGCATTCCACGCTGAAGGTGCCGAGGCCTACATGCTCCGCCTCGCGCGCGAACTGGACGATGCGATCCTGCACCTACGCCTGAACGAGCCTGAGCTTGGCACGATCCTCTTTCAGTCCAGCGGCGATCCTGAAGCTGTACTGGCCCACGAAGCCATGCTCCTGCAGAACGCTGATCATTGGTTGGCAAACGAAGCGTTACTGTATTGGAAACGTGTGCTGAAGCGGGTGGATCTGACGTCCCGTTCTATGGCGGCACTGGTCGAACATGGCTCCTGCTTTGCTGGCATGCTCGCCGAGCTCCTGTTTGCCGTAGACCGCAGCTATATGATGCTGGACGAGTTCGATGGCGATAACCGCCCACTTGCAACGATCACCCTGAGCGACGCGAATTTTGGCCGTTATCCCATGTCCAACGGCATCACCCGCCTTGAAACCCGGTTCCTTGGCGAGCCCGATACCGTTGAGACGCTCAAGAGCCAGACCAATGCAGCGCTTGACGCTGAAGCAGCAGATGAGCTTGGCCTCGTCACTTTTGCCTTCGACGATGTGGATTGGGAAGACGAAGTGCGTATCTTCCTGGAAGAACGCGCCAGTTTCTCCCCCGATGCCATGACCGCAATGGAAGCCAATCTGCGCTTCGCCGGGCCGGAAACTATGGAAACCCGCATCTTTGGGCGCTTGACAGCATGGCAGAACTGGGTGTTCCAACGCCCCAATGCTGTTGGCCCAGATGGCGCCTTGCAGCGCTACGGCACCGGCGTTCGCGCTGAATTCAATCAAGAACGCGTCTAAGCAGGAGAAGAAGCAATGCCTGGCATTATGAACGTAGAATATGACACGCTGATCCCGAACAATGTCAGCCTCTCCTCCGACCGGCGCGTACTGAAAGCGCTGGAGAAGTGGCATCCGGGCTATATCAACTGGTGGAATGACCTGATCCCAGAGCAATTCCAGGCCAGCAATGTTTATCTGCGCACGGCCGTTAGCGTTGATCCCAAAGGCTGGGCCAAGTTCGACTATGTGAAGATGCCGGAATATCGCTGGGGCATCCTGCTGGCACCAGAGGTCGAGGACCGCAGAATTCCATTCGGTGAGCACGCTGGCGAAAAGGCGTGGCAGGAAATTCCGGGCGAATACCGTTCAATGCTGCGCCGCCTGGTCGTTATTCAGGGCGATACAGAGCCTGCATCGGTTGAGCAGCAACGGTTTCTCGGGCTAACGGCACCCTCGCTCTACGATCTGCGGAACCTGTTCCAGGTCAATGTTGAGGAAGGCCGCCATCTGTGGGCGATGGTTTACCTATTGCAGAAGTACTTTGGCCGTGATGGGCGTGAAGAAGCGGATGATCTGCTGCGCCGGAACTCTGGGTCTGAGGAAGCGCCACGCATGCTGGGGGCCTTCAATGAGGAAACGCCGGATTGGCTCTCCTTCTTCATGTTCACCTATTTCACGGACCGCGATGGCCGTATGCAATTGGAGAGCTTGGCGCAATCTGGCTTTGATCCGCTCAGCCGCACCTGCCGCTTCATGTTGACCGAAGAAGCGCATCATATGTTTGTTGGTGAGACTGGCGTTGGCCGGGTTATCCAAGCGACCGTTGATGCAATGCAGAAGGCAGGGATTACTGATCCCTACGACATCAATAAGATCCGTGACCTTGGCGTTATTGATCTGCCGACGATGCAGAAAAAGCTTAATCTGCATTACACGTTGTCATTGGACCTTTTTGGCGGTGAAGTCTCAACAAATGCAGCTAACGCATTCAATGCAGGCATAAAAGGCCGCTTCCAGGAGCTAAAGATCGACGACGATCATAAGCTCCACGGTGCAACATATCCTGTGTCCCAGGTCGTCAATGGCGTGATCCAAAAGGTAGATGCGCCGGCGCTTACAGCGGTCAATATGCGGCTCAGGGATGACTATGTGAAAGATGCCGCTGGCGGCGTTGGCCGTTGGAACCGGGCGCTCAAAAAAGCAGGTGTCGAATTCCAGTTTGAAATGCCGCACGAGGCGTTCAATCGCCAAATTGGGGCGTTTGCAGGCGTGCCCGCGGACCCATCAGGTGAGATTATCAGCCAGGAAGCATGGGATGCGAAACGCAATGAATGGCTGCCGACAAAGGAAGACGGCGCATTCATCCAGTCGCTTATGCAGCCTTGCTATGAGCCCGGCCAATATGCGTCATGGATATCGGCCCCAAAGGTTGGAATTGATAACAAGCCGGGCGATTTTGAATATGTCCAGCTGCATATGGCGTAAGGCCCCATGAACGCGCCGCTGAAACAGCATCTGATCGACCCCGAAATCTGCATTCGTTGCTATACCTGTGAGGAGGCTTGCCCGATCGATGCGATCACCCACAATGATGACAACGTTGTTGTGGACGCATCCAAGTGCAATTTTTGCATGGACTGCATCTCTCCCTGCCCGACCGGTTCCATCGATAATTGGCGCGTTGTTGCAACGCCTTATTCCGTCGAAGAGCAGTTCGAATGGGATGAACTTCCAGACCAGGAAGACATCACGGCTGATGATGGCGCTTCCGGTGATGGCGTTATCGAGGCATTGGATGACGCGGTCGCAGCCCTCCTCGCAGAGGCCCATGCGGGTGCAGGCGGAAGGGCGAAGGCACCTGCTTCTGCGGCAAAGCCAACGGTCAACCTGTTCACAATCTCCAAACCGACAACGGCAACCGTACAAGGCAATTACCGCCTGACAGCAGAGGATAGCGATGGTGATGTCCGCCATATTATTCTCAACTTGGGCGCTACGGCTTTTCCAGTCCTGGAAGGCCAAAGCATTGGCATCACTGCACCCGGTACAGATGCGGACGGCAAACCGCACCTGCCGCGCCTCTATTCGATTTCATCGCCCCGTGACGGTGAGCGGCCGAACTACAACAACCTTTCGCTGACGGTAAAACGCGAAGACCAGGGCGTCTGCTCAAACTTTGTGTGTGACCTGAAGGCAGGTGATGAAGTGCAGGTCACCGGCCCGTTCGGTGCCACATTCCTGATGCCAAATGACCCTGAGGCCAAGCTGCTTATGATCTGCACTGGAACAGGTGCTGCCCCCTTCCGCGCCATGACGATGCGCCGTCAGCGAACCGACCCGACGGATGACGGTATGCTGACACTGGTGTTCGGTGCCCGAACGCCAGATGACCTGCCCTATTTCGGCCCGCTGGCTAAGATGCCGGATCGGTTCTTGGCTAAACATTTCGCCTTCAGCCGCTTGCCAGGCCAGCCGAAGCAATATGTGCAAGACCAACTCCGTGCCCAAACTGCCTCCGTCACGCCGCTGTTGCAGGACCCCAAAGCCCATATCTATGTGTGTGGACTGAAAGCGATGGAGCAAGGTGTGGATGAGGCCCTGGCCGATGTCGCGCGCAGCGCTGGCCTTGAATGGACAGATATCCGGGACGCGATGCGGAATGATGGCCGCTATCACGTTGAGACCTACTAACGGACCGGACCTTGAACGCCCCGCCAGACAGCATCGCCGCAAGTGACCAAGCGCTCCTGGATCGGATCGCAGGCCGGGTCCGCTCTGGCCGTAAGGAGCAAGGACTATCCCGTCGTGCACTCAGCAGCGCATCCGGTGTCTCAGAGCGGTATTTGGCGGAGTTAGAGGCAGGGCGCGGCAATATCTCAGTCCTCCTCCTCGCCCGGATCGCAGGTGCCTTGGATCAACCCATTGAAAGGCTGATCGCAGATATATCTGAACCTGATGCTTCAGAATTGGCGGTGCGGGTTGGTGAAGCGCCGCCTGCTCAACAAGACGCCATCCGCCGGATGTTAGATGCTAATCGCCCAGCCACCCCTATCCAGGCCGGCCGCATTTGCCTGATTGGCCTTCGCGGCGCGGGTAAGTCAACGCTTGGTCGGCTCGCTGCAGAAGCCCTTGATACGCCTTTTGTCGAGCTCAGCGATGAGATCGAAACTCACGCGGGGCTTCCTGTCGCGGAGGTGATGGCGCTTTACGGGCAGGAAGGCTATCGGCAGCTTGAACGGCAAGCCATCGCGCGGGTTCGGGATCGGCATGACCGGGTTATTCTTGCGGTCGCTGGCGGGATAGTCAGTGAGCCGGAGACGTATGGACTGCTGTTGCGCCACTTCCATTCGATCTGGCTGAAGGCAGCGCCGGATGATCATATGAACCGTGTTTTGGCCCAAGGTGATCAGCGACCCATCAAGGGCCGTCCACGCCCGATGGAAGAATTAAACGCGATCTTGGAACGCCGCCAAACGCTCTATGCCAAGGCTGAGGCGGCCGTTGAGACATCCGGTAAGTCCGTGAAGGATGCTGCGGCTGAAGTGGTTCAGGCGGTCCAGTCACTGACAGTTTGAGAGCCTGACAGACAAATCAGGCCAGAGCTGGCAATCTATTGTTGACGTTTTGTATTTAAGAACATATCTTGAATAAGAACAAAGTGGCAAAACAATGCTTGATGCACCTCTGCACAACCGTCCGGAAATCGTGGCCTTGCTGAAGCGCCAGCTTGAGCGGACACTTGCGAAAAGCAATGGTGCGGAGGCGCGCTTATCGCTCGGCCCACCAACCATCGACAAAACGCTCGGTGGTGGACTGGCGCTGCCAGGTTTGCATGAAGTTATGGGCAGCGGCGCGCCCGCCATCGCGGCCATGCTCGCCAGCCAGGTGGGCGGCGCTACAGCCTGGATATTGGGGCGGGAACGTGTGCGCCGCCCTTATCCCTGCGGCATTGAAAATGCAGGACTTTCTCCGGGAAATTTACTGTTTATCACACCACATCGCCGGGATGCGCTGTGGGCGCTTGAGCAGGCTTTGAAATCTGGCGTCCTACGGGCCGTCATTGCAGAAGCCGCCACTGCGCCAGACTTCACGGAAAGTCGGCGGCTGCAATTGGCGGCTGTTGCGGGCGGGGCGTTGGGGGTATTGCTACCGCCTGATTCCGCCCATCATTCCAGCGCAGCAGAAACCCGATGGCGGGCAACTGCAATTCCACGCAATAGTCCAAGCGGCTTCCCTCGGTATCGGCTTGAATTACTTAAGAACAAACAGGGTTCATTGACTTATTGGGAGGTTGACTGGCATGGGCCGTCGCATCGTTTCCATTTGGCTTCCCCGTCTCGCGACCGATCTCATCCTGCGCCGCGAGCCCGCATGGCGGGATAAACCACTGGCGCTTTATGTAGAGGCTGGTCAACGCCTTGCCGTCGTTGCCGTTAATGCTGCCGGTGAGCAAGAAGGTATCGCTCCAGGCATGGCCTTGGCTGATGCTCGTGCACTCTATGCTGGATTGGGAACTCTGCCCCACAATCCCGCACGCACGGCAGCGGCCCTCAAAGCCCTCACCCGCTTGTCTGACCGCTTCACGCCCCTGGCGGCGATGGATGGGGCGGATGGGCTTTTCCTGGACATGGCCGGTGCCACGCATCTGTTTGGCGGTGAAGCCCAGTTTATGGAGCGGCTGGCCGCGATTCTGGCGCGTCTTGGCTTTGCTGCCCGCATTGCTATGGCGGATACGCCGGGCGCTGCATCAGCGCTTGCCCGCTATGGCCGCTCTGGCGTGATAGCGCCCCCAGGCGTTCCGCGAGATCTATTGGCGGCGCTGCCCGTAGCTGCGCTTCGCCTGAAGCCGGAAACCAATCATCGCTTGGCGCGCCTTGGCCTTGCCTGCATAGGCGATCTCTTCGCCCTACACCGGCAAACATTGGTCCGCCGCTTTGGCGTTGAGATTGCGACACGGATTGATCAGGCGCTGGGTGCAGCGCCAGAACCAATCTCTCCCACTAGGCCGGAGACGCCATATACCGTCCGCCTTGCCTTCGATGAACCGATTGGCGAGCGCGTCAGCATTGATACGGCACTGGCGCGTTTATTGGAGAAACTTGTTGCCCGGCTGACGTTTGAAGATTTGGGTGCCAGCCTTCTAGATTTCACCGTGCACCGGCTGGATGGCAGTTGGCAAAGCCTCTCCGTCGGCACAGCCGAGCCCACGCAAGATACTGCCCGGTTGACGCGCCTTTTCGCTGAAAAATTGGATGATATTGACCCCGACTTTGGCATTGAAGCAGCAACACTCCGCGCTGCCCGCACCGAACGCCTCCGCCCTCGCCAGCAAGACGTGCTGGCTGGCCGGGCGGAGCCGGATGCTCTGGCCGCACTCATTGATACGCTGGGCAACCGCTTAGGCTTCGATGCTGTCACGCGCTTTGAGCCTGAGGATAGCTGGCTCCCCGACCGAAGCTTTCGCCAAACGCCTGCGACCATAGCCGCCTCAGGTGCAGATACATGGCCCGAGCCACCATCGCCGCGCCCGCTTACGCTTCTAGCGCAGCCGCTACCTGTAGACGCTGAAAGCGATAGCGCCGACGCCCTCAGCCCGCCACTTACCCTGAAACGCCATGGTGCCCGACGCGCCGTGCGCTTTGCTGACGGCCCCGAACGCATCACCCCCGAATGGCGCGAACGCGACGCAGACTGGCCCTCGCACCGGGATTACTGGCGGGTTGAGGACGAGGCCGGTGAGCGGTTGTGGCTATACCGGCAGGATGACCGCTGGTTCCTGCATGGGTTCTTTGCCTGATGCTGAAAATTTCTACGAGCGGCAGACTTCCCCCCTCTCCCCAGCCCTCCCCCCCCTATGGGTGGCGAGGGAGAATAGTGGAGGCATGGCCGAAGGTCCCCTCGCCCTCCATAGGGGGGAGAGGGATCAGGGAGAGGGGGGAGGTTAGCGGGCTGGAAAAACTCCAGGCTCAACAGATGGGCCAGCAATGAGCTCCGCCTATATCGAACTCCAAGCCCTCACCGCATTCAGCTTCCGGGAAGGTGCAAGCCTGCCGGAGGAAATCGCCCGTCGTGCGGCTGAATTGGGACATGCCGCCGTCGCCGTCGCGGATCGAAACAGCCTTGCTGGTGTAGTGCGAGCGCATATGGGGGCCAAGCGGGCCGACCTCAGGGGGATTATCGGTGCTCGGTTGGATCTGGCGGACGGACAGAGCCTGTTGGCGTATCCGGAAGACCGCGCCGCCTATGGCCGCCTCTCCCGACTTATCACCACAGGCCGCCGCCGCGCCCCTAAAGGGGAATGCGAGCTATATCCAGCCGATGTGTTGGATTACGGCGATGGCCTAATCCTGCTCGTGCTAGCACCCCCTGCGTTAGATGCAGACTTCGCCCGCAATCTGGCGGACTGGCGCACTGCATTGGGCGACCGGGTCTATCTGGCGGCATCCCGCGCCCTTGGCGGTGACGACAAGGCACGCCTCTCTGCCCTGGCTGAACTGGCGAGTGAAACCGGCGCGCCCATGGTCGCCACGGGGGATGTGCTCATGCATGCGCCTGAACGCCGGGTGCTGGCAGATATCCTCTCCTGCATCCGGCTTACCTGCACGGTGGATGAACTTGGCCGCAATCATCAAATCAACGGTGAGCGGCATCTGAAATCTGCCGCCCAAATGCTGCGCCTGTTTGAAGGCCATGAACACGCCGTCCACCGCACTTTGGAAGTAGCTGACAGGTGCCGATTTAGCCTGGACGAACTCCGCTACGAATACCCGGATGAGCCTGTGCCGCCCGGCATGAGCCCCCAAGAGTACCTGCGCCAGGAAACGTGGCGTGGTGCCATGCAACGCTTTCCAGGCGGCGTGCCAGAAAAAGTGCGCGCCGGGATTGAGCATGAGCTCAAACTTACCGACCAGCTTAATTATGCGCACTATTTCTTGACTGTGTATGACATCGTACTGGAAGCCCGGCGTCTTGGAATTCTCTGCCAGGGCCGTGGATCGGCAGCGAATTCAACCGTCTGCTATTGCCTTGGCATCACCTCTGTGAATCCCACAGAAGCGGACTTGTTATTTGAGCGTTTCATCTCTGCGGAGCGTGGCGAGCCGCCCGATATTGACATTGATTTCGAGCATGAGCGGCGCGAAGAAGTCATCCAATATATCTACAAGCGCTATGGCCGTGAACGTGCGGGCCTAGCTGCGACCGTCATTCACTACCGGGGACGGAGTGCGGTGCGGGAGGTTGGCAAAGCCATGGGGCTTTCTGCCGATACGGTCTCCGCCCTCGCTTCACAGACCTGGGGTTGGTCGTCAGAAGGCGTTGATTTGGAGCAGGCCCGGGAGATCGGTCTTGACCCGAACGACCGGCGGCTTCGCCTCACGCTTGCCATTGCCAATCAGCTGATTGGCTTCCCGCGCCATCTTTCCCAGCATGTCGGTGGGTTCGTCATTACCCAGGGCCGGCTGGATGAACTTGTGCCCGTGGAAAACGCAGCGATGGATGATCGCACCGTCGTTGAATGGGATAAGGACGACCTGGATGCGCTCGGCATCCTGAAGATCGACATCCTGGCGCTCGGCATGTTGAGCGCGCTCCGCAAGGGCTATGGGATGATCCAGCAGCACTATGGCAAGCGCTTTGACCTGGCAACAACGCCGCGCGAAGATCCCGCCACCTACGAAATGCTTTGCCAGGCGGACAGCCTCGGCGTGTTTCAGGTGGAAAGCCGGGCGCAGATGGCGTTCCTGCCGCGCATGCGTCCGCGCACGTTCTATGACCTGGTGATTGAGGTCGCGATTGTTCGGCCCGGGCCTATTCAGGGAGATATGGTGCATCCCTATATCCGGCGTCGGAATGAGGAGGAGCCGGTGGAATATGCCTCCCCGGCCCTCAAAGAAGTGCTGGGGCGCACGCTTGGCGTGCCGTTATTCCAGGAGCAGGCGATGAAGATCGCTGTCGTTGCTGCCGGATTCACGCCCGGTGAGGCTGACGGCCTGCGTCGCGCCATGGCGACTTTCCGGCATATGGGCACAATCCAAAGCTTCCGCGATAGGTTCCATGCTGGCATGAAGGCCAATGGCTATGACGAAGCCTTTGCCGAACGCTGCTTCTCCATGATTGAAGGCTTCGGCGAGTATGGTTTCCCGGAAAGCCATGCGGCCAGCTTCGCACTACTGGTTTATGCGTCGGCCTGGATGAAGCGGCATTACCCGGATGTGTTCGCCTGCGCGCTGTTGAATGCCCAGCCGTTGGGATTCTATGCGCCAGCCCAGATCGTGCGGGATGCGCGGGAGCATGGCGTTGAGGTGCGGCCTGTTGATGTCAATTATTCGACATGGGATTGCACATTGGAGCCAGCGCTTAGCGGCGAATATTACGCGCTTCGGCTGGGCCTTCGCCAAATCAAAGGCTTCAAGGAAGGTGATGCTGAATGGCTGGAAGCCGCGCGCGGCAATGGCTATCGCACGCCGGAGGATCTGTGGCGTCGCGCCGGTATTCGCCCCGCAACGGTTGAGCGGTTGGCGAAGGCGGATGCATTCGGCTCCATCGACATGAGCAGGCGGACGGCGCTTTGGGAGACGGCCGCACTTGGTGATGCACCCCTGCCCTTGTTCGAGGCTGCGGGAGAAGCTGACTACGGCTGGGAAACATCCGTCACACTGCCAACGCCGACGCTTGGCGAGGAAGTGTATGAGGATTACGCGCAGCTCCGCCTCAGCCTGAAGGCGCATCCGCTGGCGATCCTCCGTCCAGGGCTGCGCGACGTAGCGCCGAATGAGCGGCTGGCGACGGATCCGCTCGATAAACCGATCACTGTCATGGGGCTGGTTCTCGCTCGCCAGCGGCCGGGCAGTGCGAAAGGTGTGATCTTTGCAACGCTGGAAGATGAGACTGGTGTGGCTAATATCATCGTCTGGCCCAAAGTATTTGAAGCCCACCGCCGCATCGTGCTGACTTCACGCCTGTTGAAAGTGACCGGGCGGCTGCAACGGCAGGGGATCGTCATCCATCTGGTGGCGGATAAGCTGGAGGATATGTCCTATCTGCTGGATGAGCTTTCCATCGGCGGTGGATTTAAAACAGAAGCCTCCGCCGCTGACGAAGCCCGCCGGCCACCCCGGCCTGATCCACGCACGAAGCCCAAACATGTCCCCCGCGCCCGGCACCCCCGCGAGCAGGCAAAAGTGCTATTCCCCAGCCGCGATTTCAAATAGCGGCATCGGTTAGAGCGTATTTGCGATGATATAGAGCCCCAAGGCCAGCAGTGCCCAGAAGAAGACCTTACGGAACAATGCCTCCGATAACCGCTTCCGAACCTGTTGACCAAGCACCATGCCGACTAGCGCCGGGACCACACCTGCGAGCGAAACCAGCACCAAATCAGCCGAAAGCATTCCACCTCCCTGCAAGGCAACGGCCAATGCCAATGTCGAGAGTGTGAAAAGCACCCCCATCGCCTGTACCAGCACATCACGGCTCAAGCCAATCGCCTGCAGGAACATCACGCCGGGCATGACAAAAGACCCCGTCATCCCCGTTAGCACGCCATTGGCGATGCCCAACACCGGCCCAGCCCAGGTTTCTTGCGCTCTGGACAAAGTGAGACGTATGCCTGCCAAATTAAGGGCCGCATAGACGGCAACAAGCACACCAAGCAGCAACGTCATCAGCCGATGATCAACCTTCGCAAAGATGAGACCACCGACCCAAACCAGCAGAACAGCCGGCACCAAAAAAGGCCAAAGCCGTCGTAGAATCAGCACTAGGTTCCCGCCGACAACGCCTTGCCAAAGGTTTGTCACGAAAGATGGAATGAGCAGCAGTGCCATTGCCTGCGGCAGATCAAGCGCCACGGTCAGCGCCGCCAGCGTGATCGTCGGCAAGCCTAAGCCGATCACGCCTTTGACGAGGCCTGCAATGACAAAGGTAGCGGCGATGATGATCAGTGGTAGATCTTCCAACGCTTCAGTCCCTCAAGCGATTGAGGAAGGGCGATGATTCTAAAAGAGCCCAACGGTCCGGAATAACGTTGGGTAGGGAACGGACCTCGGATGGCTTGAACGCCATGGCCCGTTTGGCACCCGGCAATCCCACCCGTGCTTCAATATCCCAGCGTATTTCAGCGTTCCCCGTCATCTGCAAAATCCGTCCCGTCTCCCAATCGGGGATGAGCAAGCCAGCCCTAGAATTTGTCTCGATATTGCCAAGGGTGTTGAAGAAGTTGTTGCCAGCATAATCCGGCCAAGACAAAACGCCATCTTCCTCCAGCCTTAGAAATCCAGGTTTGCCGCCACGGTGAGATACATCGGCACCGTCTGCGACAGCAGTCGCGATAAAGAATGTATCCGCCTGGGCAATCAGTGCTCTGTCGTCCGCATTGAGCGCAGTTCTGGTCTCCTGCAAAGCGGCCCCGGGTTCCAATGCAGCAACGGCTTCTCGTGTCTGGATATATTTTGGACAATTGCCGAACGCATGGATCACGTCGAGGGTAAACCCATCGCCATCAAAGCCTGACACAAGGCCAT
>Ga0181601_10004501_pt1 | contig 11693 bp, 10 predicted proteins | sample 041ome_8_FD_133020 | JGI IMG/M metagenome (GOLD analysis project Ga0181601, IMG submission 133020) | Coastal salt marsh microbial communities from the Groves Creek Marsh, Skidaway Island, Georgia - 041407BS metaG (megahit assembly) | ecosystem: Environmental > Aquatic > Marine > Intertidal zone... | reverse complement strand
TGCAGACCCCTCGCTTTTCCCGGCTGCACGCATACGCACAGGCGGGTTGGGAAAGGTGTTTGCTCTGATCCGCGCAGGCGGGGCGATTATCTTTATCGCGCCGATCTTGTGGTATAGCGCCTATGGCCTGAATGGGCGTATGGCATCGGGCTATGTCGCGCGGAATGCAAAACAGATGGCCGAAACGGTCGATCTGCCGATGTCGGTTTTCGCAATTGCCGTGCCCGTCGGGTTCAGCCTGATTTTGCTGCATGCCGTGGCGCATCTTGCCACCGCACTTGCCCCCACAGAACAAGGAACCGCCCCGTGAAACTGTTGATCGCCTGCCTTGCGACCGAAACAAACACCTTTTCGCCCATGCCCACCGGGCGCAATTCCTTTCAGGCGGGCCTGCTGACGCGCGAAGCCACGCGGATGCCGGGCAACCTGTTTTCGGCACCCTTGCATGAATGGCGCCGCTTGGCCGAGCAGCTTGGCTGGCAGGTGGTGGAAAGCCTGTCCGCCGCAGCCCAGCCCGCAGGCACCACGGTAAAAGCCGTCTACGAGGGCTTTCGTGACGAGATTTTGGCCGATATCGAAACCCACCAGCCCGATATTTTGCTGATGTCGATGCATGGCGCGATGGTGGCCGATGGCTATGACGATTGCGAAGGCGACATGATGGCGCGCGCGCGCGCGATTATGGGGCCAGACCGGGTGATTGGGCTGGAACTGGATCCGCACAACCACCTGACCGAGACGATGCTGGCGAATGCAACGCTGATTGTGAACTTCAAAGAATACCCCCATGTCGATGCCCCCGAGCGCGCGCGCGAGCTGTTTGCCATGGCCGCCGATGCCGCAATGGGCAAAACCAAGCCAGTGATGCGCATGCACGATTGCCGGATGCTGACCATTATCGAAACGATGAAAGAGCCCGCCAAAACCTATGTGCAAGCGATGAAAGACGCCGAAGGCCGCGATGGCATTCTTTCGGTGTCGTTGACCCATGGCTTTCCTTGGGCAGATGTCGCGGCGGTGGGGGCAAAAACACTGGTCATTGCCGATGGCGACGCAGACATAGCCGCGCAAACGGCACAGGCTTTTGCACAAAAACTGTGGGATATCCGCGACGGGCTGAAAATGGATTATCCCGATATCGAGGCCGCCCTTGATATGGTCGAGGCATCCACCGACCGCCCATTGACGCTGGCTGATATGGGCGACAATGCCGGCGGTGGCGCGCCTGCGGATTCAACCTTTTTCCTGCAGCAGATTTTGAAGCGCGGGTTAACCGACGTGGCCCATGGCATTTTTTGGGATCCTGTGCTTGTGGCCATGTGCCAAGATGCCGGGGTAGGCGCGCGCATGCGTGTGCGGTTGGGTGGCAAGATCTGCGCCGAATCCGGGCAGGCCGTTGATCTGGACGTTACTGTGCGCGCCATCCGCGAAAACATGACCCAGCTGCTGGGCGAAACAGAAATGCCCATGGGCACCGGCGTTTGGCTTGATGCTGATGGGGTGCATCTGGTGGTGTCCTCGCAGCGCACGCAAAATTTCGCGCCCTCCGTTTACACCGATCTTGGTATCGACATCAGCCAGATGCGTGTGCTTATCCCCAAATCGACCAACCACTTTTACCAAAATTTTGAAAAAATCAGTGCTCGCGTTATCCATGTCCGCACGCCGGGAACGGTGACCCCGGACATGACGATTATCCCGTTCACCAAGCGCGACGGGAATTTCTGGCCCAAAGTTGACAACCCCTTTGCTTGAAAGGATGCGCCGATGCCTGTGACCCCAATTGGCCAACAACCCGTTTTGCCCAATGGCGCCACAGTGCCGCTGGTGCCTGCCACCCGCGTGGGGGAGCTGATTTTTTGTTCGGGTGCTTTGGGCGTTGATGCCAATTTCCAGCTGGTCGAGGGTGGCGTCGCGGCGCAAACCAAAGCAGCAATTGCCAATCTGCAGGCCGTGTTAGCCCAAGCCGGCGCTACGCTTTCCGATGTGGCAAAAACCACCGTTTGGCTAACGGATATGGCCGATTTTGCCGCCTTTAACGCCGCCTATGCCGAGGCATTTGGCAGCCATGCGCCCGCGCGTTCTACGGTAACATCTGCCTTGGCAATTCCAGGGGCCTTGGTAGAAATAGAAGCAATTGCCTGCGCGCCATAAGCGTGGGCCCCAATCGCACCGCCTGAACCCCAGCCAAGCGCCACCCAAAGGAAACCACGCATGAAACTTAGATCTGACAAGGTGACAGTGGGCGCAATGAACACAGGCGCGCGCGCGCTGTGGCGGGCAACGGGCACAACAACCGAGGAATTCGGCCGCCCCATCATCGGCATTGCCAACTCCTTTACCGAAATGGTGCCGGGGCATGTGCATTTGCAGGCCCTTGGCCGGCTTGTGGCCAAGGAAATACGCGCCGCCGGTGGCGTGCCGAAAGAGTTTAACACCATCGCCGTGGATGATGGCATCGCCATGGGCCACGAAGGCATGATGTATTCGCTGCCCTCGCGCGAGCTGATTGCCGATGCCTGCGAATACATGGCCAATGCCCATGCCATCGACGCGATGATCTGCCTAAGCAATTGCGACAAGATCACGCCCGCGATGCTGATGGCCGCAAACCGCCTCAACATCCCGACAATCTTTGTATCGGGCGGGCCCATGGAAAGCGGCAAGTTTGACTTTCGTGGCCAAACCAAGCGCGTGGATGCCATCGACACGATCTATGTGGCGGGTGACCCAACCGCCACGCAGGCAGAAATTGACGCGGTGGAAGAGGCCGCCTGCCCAACCTGCGGCTCTTGCGCGCTGATGGGCACCGCCAATTCGATGAATTGCCTGACCGAGGCGCTGGGAATGGCGCTGCCCGGCAATGGCACCATCGTGGCCACCCACACAGACCGCGAAGATCTGTTTCGCAAGGCCGCGCAGCGCATTGTCCGCATGGCCGAGGCCTATTACCGCGATGGCGACGACAGCGTGCTGCCGCGCTCGATCTGCACCCGCGAGGGGCTGGAAAACGCGGTGCGCATGACCATGGCGATTGGCGGTTCGACCAACACGATCTTGCATCTTCTGGCCGTGGCACAGGAAAGCGGTGCAGATCTTACGATTGACGATTTCGACCGCATCAGCCGCGATACGCCCTGCCTGTGCAAAGTGTCGCCTTCGGCGCATGAGGTGTTTATCGAAGATATGCACCGCGCGGGCGGTGTGATGGCGGTGGCGCATGAATTGCTGAAGGCGGGCAAATATCATGGCACTGTGCCGACCGTGCTGGGCCAGCCTGTTGCCCAGTATTGCGCCGAATGGGACATCACCAACCCGGCCAACGAAACCGCCCGCACCCTGTTTTCGGCAGGCCCGGGCGGTGTGCGCTCGCTGCGGGCTTTTTCGCAGTCGAGCCGGTTCAAAGAGCTGGATACCAACCGCGAAACCGGCGTGATCCGCAGCGCCGACCATGCCTTTACCAACGATGGCGGGCTGGCGGTTTTGCGGGGCAATCTTGCGCCCGATAGCTGCGTTGTGAAATCGGCGGGCGTGCCGGATGTGTTGTGGAATTTCACCGGCACGGCCATCGTTTGCGAAAGCATGGAAGAGGCGCTGGAAAAGATCCAAAATGGCACGGTGCAGGCGGGCCATGTTGTGGTCATCCGCTACGAGGGCCCGCGCGGCGGCCCCGGCATGCGCGAGATGCTAACCCCCACCGGCACGATGAAGGCGATGGGGCTGGGCGATAAGGCTGCGCTGATCACCGATGGGCGGTTTTCGGGGGCCACATCGGGCCTGTCGGTCGGCCATGTCTCGCCCGAGGCCGCGTCGGGCGGCGTGATCGCGCTGGTGCAGGATGGCGATGTGATCGCGTTCGATATCCCGGGCCGTTCGGTGCATCTGGATGTCAGCGACGCGGAATTGCAGCGCCGCCGCGACGAGATGAACGCACGCGGCGATAAGGCGTGGAAACCCGCCACGCGCCAGCGCGCGGTCTCCACCGCCCTGCGCGTCTATGGGCTGATGGCGGCGTCAGCCGACAAGGGCGGCGCCCGCGATCTGGACCGTTTGGCGCGGCTTGAACAGCTATCTGCCGAGGGCTAGGCGCCAAAGACGCCTTAATAGATCTCTACCTTGATCGGGGTGGGGTTGTAGCCATTGCAGGGGTTATGCATCTGCGGGCAATTTGACAGCACGGCTAAAACATCTGTTTTCGCCAGCAAAACCACGTGGTGATTTGGCTCTTTGCGCAGCTCGCAAACCCCTGCTGCGCCATCTGCAAGGATTGGCACAGACATAAACCAATTGATGTTTGGCACAATTGCCTCGCGGCCCATGCCATGGCGCGCCAATTCTGCGGTAAAGTTTGTGTAGCAAGACTCTTCCGTGATCGCGTTGTAACGCAGAAAGTTATTCGGGTTCGAGCAGCACCCATACACGGTGTCATGGCGGCCCAATGTGTCTTCTACCACCTCCATCAGGGCAAGGCCGCAATCCGAGTACAACACGCAACCCACCCCGATATAAAGATTGCCCTGCACCTTGATCGTATTGGCGCTGGAATACCGGTCTGATCGATCTTGGTTGTTGTAACACAAGAAATCGACCGCCTGCTGGCCTTCTAGATCGGTGATCTTCAGCTTGCTGCCGGCCTTCACAACGCCCGACCAAGGCGCCTTTGCGGGGACAATCGTTGAATACATGTGGCCACCTTTGGTTGGCTGTTTACGCGTTTTTGCGGGTGCCAAAGCGCAGGGCGCAACTGCGCCTGCCCCTTGGTGCCCCCTTTTGTAGGCGTGTCAGAAAAGCCCGAAATATTCGGCCTGCTCCCATTCCGAAATTGCCGATAAATACCGCTCCCATTCGGCCCGTTTCAGGCGGCACAGATAATCAACCGCCTCGTCGCCCAGCGTGTCGCGATACATGCTTGATGCAGAAAATGCCGCGATTGCGGCCCCCAGATTGGCAGGTAGCAAGGGCGCGGCGTCGCCATAGGGGTCTTCGCTGGGGGGCGGGGCCAGTGCCGCGCGGCGCAGGCCGGACAGGCCCGACAGGATTTGCGCGGCAAAGGCATAATGGGGCGTTGCCATCGGGTCAGGCGCGCGGTTTTCCACGCGGCTGGCCGGGTCGCCCACCGCCAAAAGCGCGCGCACCATGGCGCCGCGATTATCCATGCCCCATTGCACGCGGTTTGGGGCCAGTTGGAAGGGCGCATAGCGTTTGTAGCTGTTCACGCTGGGCGCGGTCAGCAACGCGCTTTCCCCGGCATGATCGAGCAAGCCCGCTATCCATGCCGAGGCGGTGGCGGGTAAACTGCCGTGCACCTCTGGCATCATCAGGTTGCGCCCTGTTGCGGTTTCGATGACCGATTGATGGATATGCCAGCCGTTTGCCGCGATGTTATCCAAACGCGGCTTGGTCATGAAACTGGCGTGTAACCCGCGCGCGGCGCACACCTGTTTGACCATGGTGCGAAACATCACCAGCCCATTGGCCTGTTGTGCGGCACTGCCCGGTTCAAAGGTAAATTCAAACTGCGATGGCCCCATCTCTATCTCGACCGAACGCACAGCAAGGCCCAGCCCTTGCGCCATGCGCCGCAGTTCGTCGAGCATCTGTTCGGCCGCCCCGTAGCGCGTTTCGGTTAGGAATTGATACCCTTGGGTCAGCGCCCGCGTCATCGGGGGGCGCGGTGGCATGGTTGTGTCGGCATGATCTAACGCCGCATCAAGCCTTTCAAAGACGTGAAATTCGACTTCCAAGCCAAAACAAGCCTCTAACCCAAGCGCGGCCAGCGCCCCAGTGGCGCGGCGCAGCACCGCGTCGGGGGCAAAGGGAATATCTGCGCCAGATCTGTGCACAGGCCTGGCCAACAGCCATGCCGAATGCGGCGACCATGGCAGGCGGCGAAAGCTGGCGGCATCTGGCACCAGCAAAATGTCATTCGCCCCCTGCATAGGCCCCGAGGCAATGCCCGCATCGGGCGACCAGACCGGAAACACAGTGCGGTGCGATGTATCTTTCAGCAGCAACGTAGAGGGAACCGCCATGCCCGCGCGAAACACACTGGCCAAGGCTGCCGCCACCAAGGTTTTGCCGCGTAGTTGCCCGTGCTGATCCACAAACAGCACGCGAATGGTTTCAAGACCGTCTTTGGAAACCCGCGCCAGCAGGTCTTCGGCGGCCAAAACGGCCCCAGCATCCAGTAAACCGCGCTGGGCCAGCGCGCCATTGGCAATTCCTGCGCTCATCTTGGGTCAGACCTTTGCGTCCCATGGGCAGCTTGTGCGCCGTTCCGCGTCGGTTGTTGCATTTGCGCTCTCCCAATTCTCGTCGGCCGCGATGGCGTCGTTAGAGAGTGGCCCGTAAAGCGTGGTCGGATCAACACCGTTGCACATGGGCAGCGCATCGAATTTGCCCGCGCGGGCGTTCTCGATCGCGGCACGCAACATCCGGCGGTAGCGGATGATGCCAATATCGGTTTTGCCCAGATGTTCCTGCGTGCGGTCCTGAATGGCGCCCATGCTTTCCACCGCCCACTGATCGTGCACGTTGATATCCAGCCCCATGCCTGTGTAGGTTTCGCGCTTTTGCTCTTCGGGGTTATAGCCGTAGTTGTTGCGCGCGTTTTTCAGCGGCGCATAATCTGGCAGGCGGTGTTCTTTCAGGCGCTGTTCGCGCATCACGGCCTTGTCGACGGGTTTGCCGAAGCTGGTGAACATCGAATACCAATAGCAATGCGTATCATCGATGGGCACGTGCCATTGCGTGATGGTCATCTCGCGGCTCATTGGTATGCAAATTGTTTCGGGGAAAATCTGGTTGGTAACGCGCACATGGGTGCGCCCATCGTCCATCCGGCGCAGCGCGGTCAGCTTCAGCCCATAGTCGGTGTCATCCACCAAGATTTCTGGGCGGGGGTAATCGCGCAACAGCTTGGTCATCGGTATATTGGTGTTGCCAGCCTTGTCGCGGAACTGTTTGCCATAGCTGTCGGCGGGGTCCTCATCTTCGAGAAACCGATGCAAAAACGACGCATGCGCGGGGTCTATGCCCACTTCCATCGCTTGTAGCCAGTTGCATTCCCAAAGCCCTTTGAAGGCAAATACATGGGTATCGGGCGCGCGGAAGCAATCGAAATTGGGAAATGCGGGCGGGGTGCCTTGGCCCATATAGGCCCAGATGATACCGTTCTTTTCAACCACGGGGTAGGATGTGGTGCGAATGTTTTCGTGCATGCGCCCGCCCTCGGGCTCGCCCGGTTGTTCGATGCACTGGCCGCTGCGGTCGAAATGCCAGCCGTGAAACGGGCAACGCAGCCCGTTGTCTTCTAGCCGCCCAAAGCACATATCAGCACCGCGATGCGGGCAATGGCGCCCAATCAGGCCAAGCGCGCCGGTTTCGTCACGAAACAGAACCAGCCGTTCCCCCAGCAATGTCACCGGCACCACGGGGCGCGGCACCATCAGTTCGTCAGACAGCGCCGCTGGTTGCCAATACTGGCGCAAAACCCGCCCGGCATCTGTGCCCGGCCCGACCCGCGTAAGGCTGTCATTCAATTCCTGACTGATCATGATCTGAATTTCCCGTTGCAGATTGTGCGTATATCGCACATATGTGGTGATATACGACCATGTTGAGCGACGCAGGTGCAACCGTCAATGCAGAACCGAAATATCGCCAGCACTTTCGCCAAAGGGCTTGCGGTGCTTGGTGCCTTTGACGGCAGTGCCCCGGTGCTAAGCCTTGCAGAAATTGCCCGCCGCAGCAGCCTAGACCGTGCCGTGGCGCGGCGTTTGGTGCTGACATTGGTTGACCAGGGCTTTGTGCAAAGCGACGGCGCACGCGGCTATCGGCTTACGCCGCGGGTGTTGCGTTTTGCTGGGGGGTATCTGGGCGGGCGGCAGGTTGGGCGGCTGGTGCAGCCGGTGCTTGACCGTCATGCGGCACGGGTGGGTGCGCCAATTTCCATGGCGGTGCTGGATGGGCACGATGTGCTGTTGCTGGCGCAATCAACTTTGCAAAACAGCGTGGTCACGTTCGGTTTCACCTTGGGCAGCACCTTGCCGCTGTTGCACACCAGCCTTGGCCGTATGCTGCTGGCGATGCGCCCCGCAGAGATCGCCGCAGAACTGGTGGCCACCGCCCCGCTGCAGGGGCGCACCCCAGAGGCGCTGACAGATCGGCGGCTGATCCGCGCCGAGGTAGACCAAGCCCGCAGCGCGGGCCTGTGTATCGCGCGCGCCCAGCTAGAGGCGGGTATAACAGGATACGCCGTGCCCACAGGCCCCGAGGCGGTGATCGGGCTGTCGCGGGCACAGGGGCTGGGCCATGATGCACAAGACGATCAGGCGGCGATCAAGGCGCTACAGCTATGCGCGGCAGAGCTGATCCAGACGGGCGCGGTGTAATCGCATGGGCCATGGGGCGCCGCCGGGCACTGCCATGTGTTTGGAATGGGGCCAAAATATGCGGTGATTATTGGCGCGGTTTTCCATCTGGGCAAAAACCCATGCGCCAAGCTTTGCAAAGGACAGCATCCGCACCGCTAAGTTATGCTTGTTGAACGGGCCATGGGGCCTATGGTTTTGCCAGACCCTGCAATGTGGATAAAAACAATGTTCAAGGCGACACGCGCACCGATTCTTGCCGACAGATTGAAACAGCAGATGGCCGGGGTGCAGCTGTCATCCATCCAAATTCAACACAGCTTTCCCGCGCTGCCCACGCCATTGCAAACCTCAAGCGGGTCGCTAGAGGTGGCCCCACTTGTCATTATCGGGCTGCGAACATCATGCGGGGTGGTTGGCGAAAGCTATCTGTTCTCGCCCAATCCATCCCTTATTCCAGCGCTCGGCGAGGCCATCAAAGCCGTGTTCGAAGTGGTCAGCGGCGACCCCTGCCTGCCCGAGGATATAACCGACAAAATACTGAAAAAATTCAAGCTTTTTGGGGGCACTGGCATTCTTACCATGGCCATGGCGGCCATAGATATGGCCGCTTGGGATGTGGTGGGAAAGACAGTGGGCCAACCGCTGTACCGTGTTCTTGGGGCCAAGGCCAAAACGGTGCACTCTTATGAAAGCTCTGGCTTGGGCATCGGTGATCTGACCAGCATTCGCCAGCAAGCCCTGCGTTTTATGCGCGCGGGCAATACCACCATGAAGCTTCGCCTTGGCTACGCAACCTTGGCCGAAGACTTGCAGGCGCTAGAGACGCTTTTTCAGGCCTGTGGGCCCACGGTGCAGGTGATGGTTGATTACAATCAAGGGCTGTCACCGCAAGAGGCCCTGACAAGATGCAAAGCAATCGACGGGCACGGCCTGCTGTGGATAGAGGAACCCATTCATGCCGAGCTGCTGGAAGAGACAGCCACCTTGCAAGCCGCGCTAAAAACGCCGCTGCAAATCGGCGAAAACCTGTGGTCACCCACCGAAGTCCAGCGCGCATTACGCCTGTCTGCCTGCCAGTATATTATGCCCGATGTCGGTAAAATTGGCGGTGTCACACAGTGGCTTCGGGCTGCGAGCGTGGCAGAGGCGTATGGGGTAAAAGTGTCGTCACATCTTTACCCAGAAATCAGCAGCCATCTTTTGGCGGCTATCCCAAATGCGCATTTGCTAGAATATGCCGATTGGACAGCTAACCAATTTTCCGGCCATACCAAGCCTGCCAACAACAGCCTAGCGGTGTCAGACCACGCTGGTTTTGGCCTGTCTGTATAGCGTTTCGGGGCAGCTAAACTGCCCCAATTGCGTGCGCGTCAGCAGCCTTCGGCCGGCGCTGTCATGGTCACGCTGACGCCCCCGATGCCCTCGATCACAACCTCGACAACCATCCCGGGTTTGACAGGGCGCGCGCCCAAGGATGTGCCACAAGCGATCAGGTCGCCCGGGTTCAGCGTCATGTCTTTGGACAAAAGCATGACAATCTCATGCGGCGTCAAGATCATGTCAGAGGCGGGATATGATTGGCGCTCTTTGCCATTTACAAGAACGCTGATTGTCAGCGTGGCCCAATCTACATCGGTTTCGATAACAGGGCCAACAACACCAAACCCATCAAAGCTTTTGGCGCGTGTCCATTGCGCAAAGGATGGATCTGCCTGCAAAACATCAAGCGAGGTGATGTCATTGATGCAGGTATAGCCAAAAATGGCCTCTGCCGCCTGTTCAAGGCTGGCATTTTTGCAGGTTTTGCCAATGACGATGCCCAATTCGCCTTCAAAAATGACGCGCCCGGCGGCAAGGGGCAATGCAACACTGGCGCCATGGCCGGTAATGGAACTGTCGGCCTTGATGAAATACAAAGGATGGGTGGGGTGCTGTTGCCCGCCCTTTTCGGCGGCGGCCTTGAAATTGTTCCACAAGCCGATGAATTTGCCCGGCTGAACAGGGGCCAGCAGCGTTAGCTCTGCCAGTGGCACGGCCTCGCCGATGGCCGTATCAGACCCAAGGCCCATGCGCGGGTGAAGCGCGCCGTTTTCAATAACACCCGTAACCTGCGACCCACTTTTTGTGCACCCTCTGGCCCATTTCATCGTGCTTTCTCCTTACGCGATGTTTCGCGATGCTGCCTGAAACCTGACCGAGGCAAAACCGCCCTTTGTTGCGCTTTGCCGCAATGCCATGGCCATTGCAAGACAGGGCGGCAGGTTGTCTTATGGGGACTGCAATAAGTTTGGAATGGATTGCCCCTTGGGTGTATCCCCAAAAGCCCCAGTTGTCAGATGAACACCACCGCCACCGCCACCGCAGAAAAAATCTTAGACCGCTGGGCCAGTGCCATTGCCGCGCGCGATCTTGATGCCATCTCGGCGCTGTTTGCGGCAGAGGCCGTCTTTGTTGCAACGGCCCCTGCGCCGCTGGTTGGGCAACGGCAAATCCGGGCCTATTACGCAGCAGCACCCGAAGGATTAACCGCAAAGGCAACCCTTGTTCTGGCCGTCGGGCAGCCCGATGGTTTGGCCCTTGTGGCGGATGTGAGCTTTGATCTGCCAGATGGCAAAAGCTTGCAAGGCCGGCTTTCCCTATGCTGTGAAAAGACTGGCAGAATTAGGCTCTATCATCTGGCCGTTAACGGGCCATCGGCCTAGGCGCGCCCCACTGCCCATCGGGCTGCCCCTGTGGCGCGCGCAGGATGACCAAAACGCGCCAAGCACCACGAACGCCGCCCGCGCGCGATTGTGCGCCCAAAAAGCTACCTGCATGCGCCCGCGTAAAGAATGGGTTTGTGCCGTTATATTTGGCTAAATCGCGGGCTGAAAAAACAAAAGGCCCAGCCATTTATGGCTAAGCCTTTGATTTAGTGGTGAGCCGTGCAGGAAAGAAACAGGTGTTTGGGAACAATCCCTTACACTGCCGAACCCCGAAAACAGGCCCTTTGATAACAAAAGGGATTTTCCGAGTTTGGCGAACCATTTTCAGCCTGATCAGGCAATGAAAAACCCCGCGTCCTTTGCAGAGGATCGCGGGGCTAATCAGGATAAGAAACCGTGCGGGTTTCGCCGGAACGATAGCCCGGTGAAGGTCCAAGGATCAACGCAAATATTTTTGACCCGGAACCATGAGCGGGCGGCGCGCGTGATCGGCTACGCCCTGACCCTCGACACCTCGAAAGGATGGATGCAGGCCGGTGCGATCCTGGGCGCGCGGCTGACGCGCCATGAGCGCCGATCGATTGCCTTTGCGGCCTTGTCATCGCTAGAGCCG
>Ga0181601_10004496_pt1 | contig 11701 bp, 6 predicted proteins | sample 041ome_8_FD_133020 | JGI IMG/M metagenome (GOLD analysis project Ga0181601, IMG submission 133020) | Coastal salt marsh microbial communities from the Groves Creek Marsh, Skidaway Island, Georgia - 041407BS metaG (megahit assembly) | ecosystem: Environmental > Aquatic > Marine > Intertidal zone... | reverse complement strand
TCTGGATCTGCTGCGTCAGTTCGCCGCGTACGGTTTGGAACACTGGGGCGCAGACGCGCGCGGAGTCGCGAATACCCGACGGTTTTTGTTAGAGTGGCTTTCGTTCCTGCACCGGTACGTGCCGGTGGGTGTGCTGGAGCGCGCGCACGTGGGCATACACGAGCGCCCGCCCTCGTACGTGGGCAGGAACGACCTGGAGACGCTCATGGCCTCCACGCAGGCTGCCGACTGGGTCAAGATCACCAGCATGCTCCTCGGGCCGCCGCCGGAGGACTTCCACTTCAAACCCAAGCACAAGTCCAACGCGTACGCCGCCGGGTCGGAGGGCGCCGCCGCGCACGCCGACTGGGGGCCGGAAACGCAGGGGTGACTCTCGAGCGCGTTTCGGCAAACGGGAGCTATAGGTATACGCGGTCCATCGTGACATCATCCACGTACCCACCTTAGCTATCACACTACTACCTCTACGTCGTACGACTCCTACGTACTCGCCTATGTTTTGCGCACCCAGACCGCGCCCACCTCGACGTGCCTGGTGTACGGGAAGTGGTCGAACACCGCGAACCGTCGCAGGGCGTGGGTCTCGGCGAGCCCGCCCCGCGCCGTCGCGTTGGCGAAGAGGCTGTTCGGGTCGCAGGAGATGTACAGCACCACGTCGAACTTCTTGACGAGCGCCAGGGTATCAGGGTCGAGGCCCGCGCGCGGGGGGTCCACCAGCACGCAGTCGAACGCGTCCACGTCCAAGGACGCGACGGTGGCGTCGCCGGGGTCGTCGGCGTCGTCGTTTTTTCGAACGCCATTATTTTTGCCCGTCGCCTCCGCCGCGCCGCGCGCGCGGCGGCGGCGGAGCGCGCGCCGCGCGACGGCTTCGCTCGGCGCGCGGAACACGCGCGCGTTCGAGACCCCGTTCCGCGCGAGGTTCGCGCGCGCGGCGTCGCACAGCGCCGCGCTCAGCTCGACGGCGGCGACCGAGGCGAACGAAGACGCGAGCGCCACGGTGTGGTTCCCGTTCCCGCAATACAGCTCCAGCAAGGACGGGAGCGGCGGGTCGCTCGGAGGGCTCGTCGGATGCGCTTCGTCTCCAGACGCCTCCGGAGACTGGCGCCGTTTCGCTCGCAGCGCGCGCGTCGCCGGCGCCGCCGTCGCCGCGCTCACGTCGCGGAGCCAGTTCACGGTGTGCTCGGCGACGAACGCGTTCGGGTTGCTGAACGCGCCCTCGGGCTGGTGGTACGCCAACACGCGTCCGTCGCGGAGGCGCAGGCGCTCCACGACGTGGTTCGCGTCGCCAATCAGCACCGACACGCCTTTGCTTCGGCCGAGCAGGTTGAACGCCGTATCGCCCTCGGCGTCGCCGGAGGGATCGCCCGCGGAGGCGGTCCGTGGCGTCTGCGCGGGCGGGGCGATCTCGCGCAGGAGGCGCTCGCGCGCGCGCGACGCCGCGGCGCGCCACTTCCCGTCCGCATCGATCGGCCTCGAGTACACCAACGTGACGTGCATCCCGCCCGCCCCGCGCGCGGCCAGAAAGTGCACCGCTTCCAGCCCGTCGGCGAGTTCGCCGGAGGCGTCGTCGGCGACGGCGTCCAGAAGGCGGGGCATCGCTCGGTTGATCGACTCCAGCGCCATCGGAAACTCGTCGATCGCGCCGGTGGTGGTGCCGTCCTCGCGCAGGTGGTACGAAAGCGCGGGACGGCGCGCGCCGTCGCCCGGCGCGCCGGGAACGGCGTCTACCGCTTTTTCGGCGAGCACCTGGAACCGGCACCGCGAGCGGAAGTGTTTCGGGGGAGAAGGGAAGACGTCGACGGGGAGCTCGGTCGTCTCGTCGTCGGTCGTTTCGTCGTCCGCGGGAATTCGAAGCAGAGGCGCGAACTTCGCGCGCAGGGCCTCGACCTTCTCGGCGAGCATCTCGTCGTACTTCGTCACGTCCACGTCGTCGTGGTACGAAGGCACCGGCGAAGGCGTCGCGGGCGCATCGGGAGCCGCCGACATCTTCGCCGAGGGACGAGCCGGCGGGAGAGTGGGTCGTCACCGCCCGAACGCCGGACCAGCGGACTCGGAACGCGCGCCACGGCTTCGATACCCCCGGGACGCGTCTCCGACTGCGGACGCGGGGGCGGGGGACACCGCGGCGCGACCGCGAGATTGGCACCGCCGACGAGAAGCAAGAAAGGAAAAACGACGGACACGTTACGCGAAAGACACACCATTTTCTCAAGACACTGCAAGACACGTTGGTTTGCTTTTTCGGGAGCGTTTCGGTTGCGTTTTTAGGAAAAAAAACTAAAACTCTCCGCGCGCGTCCCGGTCGCGTCGCGTCGTCCAGAGGCACGCCGGCGTCTGCTCCCCCCCCCCCCCTACGCCCTGCCGGCGGCCCAGCGGACACGGGGTCTCGCCCCGCGTGAGCCACGGGAGGATGCACGCGCGCGCGTGGAACGCGTGCCCGCACGGGAGGGGCATGCACCAGTCGGCGCCGTCGCGCGCGGGTCCGCGCGCGGGTCCGTCGGCGCCGCCGACGGAAAACCAAGCCGGCGCGCGGCAAATCGCGCAAGACACCGCCGCGGGGTCCCTCGCGTTTTTCGCGCGCGGCGCGTGCGCGAAGTCGTCCCCGGAGTCTCCGGAGTTCACACTCAGCACCAAGCCGGCGATCGCCGGCGTGTCCACGCGGGGCAAAAACGCCTCGGCGTCCTCGCGCGCGGAGGCGTCCGCCGACGCGACGCACGCCGCGTCGACGCCGACGGCGCCGCCGCGCCGTTCCGCCGCCGCCGCCGCCGCGGGGTCGGGCGGAGGCGCCAGCAACGTCCGCGCGCCCAGAGTCACGCGGGCATCCAGGAGCGCGACGGCGAACGCGGTCTCGTCGCGGGCGGGTTCTCGGAGGCGTGACGGGAAACGCGCGCCGCGGGACCCTGACGCGTCGCGCCACGCCGCGAGCGAGCCGTCGGCGACGCCGGCGAGGAGAAAGGCGCCGTCCGGGGAGAACGCCACCGACTCAACCGCCGCGCGCGCGCCGACGAGCGCGCACAGGCACGAGCCCGTCTGCAGGTCCCACAGACGCACGGTGCGGTCCTCCGAGGCGCTCGCCAGCACGTCCGCCTCGACGGTGAGGAACGTACAGGCGCGCATGCCCCCGCGCGCGTGCGCCGCGCCGAACGCCAGGAGCCGCGTCGAGGGACGAGCCTCGGCGGAGGCGGAGGCGTCCGCCGCGGCGAACGCCCACGTCGCGAGCGCGCCGCCGTCGCCCCCCGCGGCGACGCGGAAGGAAGCGCCGGCGCTCGGTCGTGACGGACCGCCACGTGCGCCGTTTGCGCCGTTTGTGCTGTTTGCGCTGTTTGCGCTGTTTGCGCTGTTTGTGCTGTTCGTTCGTGCTCCCGTTTTCCGAAAAGCGGGACACAGCGCCATCGCGGTGACGCCGGCCGCGTGCCCCTTCAACATGAGCTCGCACGTCAACGCGTTCGTCGGCGTCGCGAAACGAGCGTCGTTTCTCGTGACGGGCTCGCCGGATCCGGGCTCGGCGCGGACGCTCCAGACGCGGACGGTCCCGTCCTCCCCCCCCGTCGCCACCAGGTCCTGCTCGCCAGCCTCGCGGAGAGGCGCCGCGTCGACGCACCGCACGGCCCCCAGCGACGGAATCGCCAGCGCGGCGATAGGAATCGCCGGCGCCTTCGGCGTCGCGTCGCGGCGACGCGGCGAACGTCCGGCGTCGTCGAGATGCTCTTTTTTTAGTGAACATTTTTCGTCGGCGGACCAGACGCGCGCGACGCCGTCGCCGGAGCCCGTGACGAGAAACGCGCCGTCGGGGCTGAACGTGAGACTCAAGACGCTCTCCCGGTGAGGCTTCACCGTGGACGCCGAGGTTTCGTATACCGCGTCGTGGACCCTCCACCGGCGAATCGTCGCCGCGCCGTCGTACGAGCCCGTCGCCAGCGCCGCGGAGCCGCGCCGCTCGGAATCGTCGTTCGTCATCGCCACCGCGCGGATCCCGCGTTCGTCGTTCGCGCCCTCGATGGACGCGACGAGTGTCGCCGCGAACGGCGTGCGCGCGCCCTCGGATCCGTCGCTCGGGGTTCCGTCACCCCCCGAGGACTCGTCGCGTCGCGTCAAACGCCACACGCGCGTCGCGCCGTCCATCCCCGCGGTCGCGAACGCGGGAAGGTCCGAGGCGCGGCTGGACGACGAGGCCGGTGCCGATCGCCCGGGAACCGAATTCGCGCGCGTCGGACCCGCGGCCGGCCAGAACCCCGAGGCCACGCTCTTGACCGACGCGGCGTGCGCGTGGTCCACCGTCGCGGCGATGTCGCACCGCGACCATCGCGCGGACATGCCGCGCGAGCGGCCCGGTGTGCGGCGCACGAACGAAACAACGATGATTTGTAGGCACACTTCGGTACAGCGGCGATCAGCGTTTGCAGTAGGCTGTGCGTGGAACGACAAGATACAGTACGCGTGGGGTAGACATACGCGGTTTCTTATTAGCGTCGGCACCGCCGCGCCTCAGCCCGCCCCCGTCCCCCCGCCGAGCACGCACGTGGGCAGGAAGTACGTGTCCCCCCACCAGTACCGCCGCTTGACGCCCTTCCAGATCTCGGCGCTCTTCGTGTCGATGGGCACGACGTCGAACGCGGTTTCGAACCCCAGGCGCGCGAGCTCTTTCGCGGCGAGCTGGCAGTACACGGTGTGGAAGAAGATGTTATCCGGCGCGAGGCCGTTGAAGTAGGAGTACACGCCCCCTGGACGCATGACCCGCGGTAGCAACGCGTGGAACTCACGCATGTCGTCCCACTCCTCGCCGTACGTGTCGAAGAACACCCCGTCGAACAAGCGCGCGTTTTCGTTCGAAACGCCACCGGGTAACGCGTCGTTGGCGTCGGCGATGGCGCGCAACACGGTTTGCCACCGCCCGCATTCGACGCGCACGTTTTCGCGCGCGTGCCACCCGACGCGCCGCATGTGCGCGTGTACGTCCGGGTGCGCCTCGATGATGGTGTGACTCCGAGTCACGTTTTCGTCCGCGATGTACCCGTCGATGATGCCCATGCCGAACCCGACGTTCAGGACGTCGCCCTTCGTCGCGCATATCACGCGCGCGTGCTCGCGCATGAGCGGCGCTTCCCAAGACATCATCACCGCGTCGTTGTTTTCGTCCAGCAGCTTGTCGTCGCCGTCGTACCGCACGGGCGTCGCCAGGTACGAGAGGTCCGGCTCGCGGTCCCGGCGGCCCACGACGCCGAGCACGAGCTCAGCCTGCACGGCGTGCTCGATGAGCGCCTGCGCCAGCTCCGCGTGCCCGCTCGCGCTCGCCCACTCGCCCGCGCAGTGATTGTCGACGTCCAGCTCGTTCCACGGCGCGCCCGCGGCGAGCAGGCTTCGAACCACCTCGACGTGGCCGCCCTCGCACGCCAGCATCAGCGGCGTGACGCCCTTGCGGTCCTGACAGAGACGGGCGCGGAGAAGGGGGAGGGAGGCGTCAGCGGCCCGTCAGTCGGGTCAGCGTCGGTCGCGACGCGCGCCACCGCCGACGGAGGCGTGCGCGCGCGCCACGCGCGAGCGGGCGGCGGTGCGCGCGGCGCGGCGTGACAGAGGCGAAGCTCGACCGAGCGCAAGCCTCGGGCGTACCTGGAAGCCGGGGTCGGCGCCCTCGCGCAGGAGCGCGTCCACCGCGCCGACATCGCCGGCCGCGGCGGCTCGGGACAACCGGCGCGACGCCATTTGCCGGCCGCGGCGGAGTGACGATGCTTTTTGGAGCCGCCGACTGCTTTTTCGGTTTCGATCGAATCGAGCCTTCGAGCGACTTTTACAAGGTTGTCCGCGAGAAACGTACGCGACACGGCTCGTCTATTGCCGTACATGCGCTCGCGTCGATTATCACGCCCGCGCGCTCGCGCGCGCCACGAACGCTCTACGGGAACGCCTCCACGATAAACGTCGAGGAATCCGACACGAGTAAACCGTCGCCGGTGTTCCCCGAGAAGGAGTTGAACTTGTATCCGGTGCTTCCGGTCAACGAAACCACTAAGGGTCCGAGCGTGACGGCCGTCATAGTGTCCACGGCCGAGTCGTAGTATCCGATGTGCGAGAACGTCTGGCGCAAGATGTTATCACTCGAGTCCGTCAGACGAAGACCAACGGAGCGCTCGCCGGCCGTCGCGCCCGCCTCCAATCTCGCGCACACGCTCACAGTCACCTTGTACAACCCGCTGTTCGTCGGCGTGAAGATCTTGTTGCTGCTCCAAGACATCGCGCCGTTCGCGACGACGTCACTGGCGCTGGAGCTCCACACGAGGTCCGTCCACACGGTGTTACTCAGAGACAAGTCTGCAGAGAGCTTGTGACCGGCCACGTACGGCTTAGCGGTGTACGTGAAGGTGCCGGTGACGGCCATTCCGCTGCTGTCCACCACCGCCACATTCGTGCCCCCGACCTGTATTTGATGGCCCTGGTCGCTGTTCAGCGACAGCTTGGTGGTGCCACTCGAAGCGGTGTGGGTCACCGCATCTCCGGCGGACTCAACCGAACCGCTCACCGGCGCCGGGCTCGCCCCGAGCACGACGAGCAAGAGAAGGACGCCGAGGCGACAGACGCGAAGCATGATGAGCAGCAGACTTGTGGACGAACCAACGATTTTCCCGCGAGTTTCGTCGTGTCCGGGAAATCGCGACTGTCTGACTGTGGTCAATCGAATTTACAGAAATATCAAACTGGCAATCAAACAAAATAGCAGTATTTCCGACACGAGAGGCGGACGAGGAACGCGCTATCTTTGGCCTCGTCGCCTCGTTGATGAACGACGGCGACGGCCGAGAGTCGGAGCGCAGCGTTGAAATTCGTTCCTGCGCGGCTCGCGCCCACACTCGCGCGCTCGCCTCGGGGTCGAGCAAGGCGCAGGCGTCTCGCGCGTTCGTCGAGTAGCCTCGCAGGGAAGAGACGAGACTCGCGCGCGGATCGCTCGGGTTTCTCGGGGCACGTCGCGTCACCGGACCCGCGGACCGGACCCGCATCGGCTCGGGCGGAGACCGTACGGACGTCGACGATGGACTACGAGGCGTACACGCCCGACTCCACGTCGAGGATCAAGTCCGGCTACGCCTACCGCGTGCTGGGCCACGATGCCGCGACGTACTACCAGTACGCCATTTACGTGCGTGTCTCGCCCGCCTCGTCGACCATCCCGACGCGCGCCCGCCGCCCGTCAAAAGCGTCACCGAGCGATTAGCAGGCACGAGAACGGCGCGCCCGAACAGACGAGGCGAAAGACGTTGGTGCCATCGCTCCGTCGAGGCGCGCGCGGTCGCGCGCCTCGACCCGCACGCGCACGCCCCGGCGCGTCGCCGACGTCCATGGCCGCACTGGAATCGCGATCAATCGCCCGAGCGGCTCGCGCGCATCCCGCCGCCGCCGCGGGACCCTTCCATCGCCCCACCCGACGTGGCTGCGTCATCGGACGCGTACGCGGCGGCGTCGCGAACCGTCGTCGGTCGGAACCGCCGGTCGCGACGCGCTCGATCGCGGAGGTTTCACCGGAAGACCGGTGTTGACTCGATCGAGATTGCTTTTTGGATTTTTTCGAAGTTTCGCCCCATACTTTTGAGGGAGGCGTACGAGCTTTTTCGCCGACGCGCGCGAACCGATCGCTCACCCCGCCATTCTCCAACACGCAACGCACGCAAACAGGTGGCCGAGGGTCTGGCGAAGAACTCGTACAACTCTCTTCGCGGGATCAAGGACTGGCGTACGGACGACGCGAACGGCGAGCAGAACGACTTGCCATCGCTGTCCAAAGGGAAGCTGAAGGATTTCTTTTACATCCGCAACCTGTACGGGAACATCGAGGACGTCTTCAACCGGCCCGTGTACTCCTCGCCGGAGGACTGGATCGACGTCGCTATCCGCGAGCCGGAGTCCACGCGCGGCTTCTTCTCCAAGCTCGTGACGACGCCGCAGTCGCGGCGGTGCCTGAACCTGGGCTCGTACAACTACCTCGGGTTCGGCGGGCTGAACACGCACTGCACGCCGCTGGTCGTGCAGTCGGTGCTCGATTTCCCCATCACCTCCGGGTCGTGCTCCGCCGAGCTGGGCTACTCCACGCACGTCAAGCAGGTGGAGGAGACCACGGCTCGGTTCGTGGGCAAGGAGAGCGCGGTGGTGGTGGGGATGGGCTTCGCCACGAACTCCACGGTGATCCCGGCGCTGTGCGGCGCCGGCGACTTGATCCTCTCGGACGCCCTGAACCACAACTCCATCGTCGAGGGCGCGCGCCTGAGCGGCGCTAAGATCAAGGCGTTCAAGCACAACTGCGTGGGCGACCTGGAGCTGCTTCTGCAGCAGGCGGTCGCGGGCAAGGGCACGCGGGACAACAAGATCCTCGTCATCGTCGAGGGCATCTACTCCATGGAGGGCGAGCTGTGCGCGCTGCCGGCGATCGTCGAGGTGTGCAAGATGTACGGCGCGTACGTGTGGCTGGACGAAGCGCACTCCATCGGCGCGGTGGGCGCCACCGGGCGCGGCGTGTGCGAGGAGCTGGGCGTCGACCCGAGCGACATCGACGTGATGATGGGCACGTTCACCAAGTCCTTCGGCGCGGCCGGGGGGTACGTCGCGGGCGATGCGGAGACGGTGGCGAGGGTGCGGCAGTACAGCGCGGGGTGCACGGACGCGGTGTCCATGCCCCCCGCCGTGTGCGCGCAGATTCTCTCCTCCCTGCGCGTCATCGCGGGAGAGGACGGCACGGACATCGGGAAGAAGAAGCTGGACGACCTGCGGGACAACGCACTGTTTTTCCGGCAGGGGCTGGAGGCGCTCGGGCTGGAGGTGCTGGGCGAGCACCCGTCGCCGGTGATGCCGGTGATGCTGTACCAGCCGTACAAAATCGGGGACTTTTCGCGTTTGGCCTTCAACCGCAAGCTGGCAGTGGTGGTGGTGGGCGCGCCCGCCACGCCGGTGAATTACCCGCGCGTGCGCTTCTGCGTCTCCGCCGCGCACTCGCGCGAGGACCTGGCGGACGCGCTCGCGGCGATCGGCGACATCGCCGACGAACTGCAGATTAAGTTCCGGCTCTACCCGCCCGCGCGCAACGCGCTGTTTGGCGGCGCCACCGGCTCGCTCGCCGACGTCGAGAAGCGGGAACACGTGGAGCGCGAGAAGCGAAGGGCGGAGGCGGAGGCGGCGAGGCCGGCGGCGAGGAAAGCCGCCGCCGCGCTCTCCGGGGGGCGGAACACCGCCAAGTTCGCGCCCCTGCACTCGCGCGGTGCGCCGCTGGGCGACGACCTCGGTGCGCCTGTGACCAAAAGCAGCCAAGGCCCGGCGGATGTGTACGCGCTCACGGGGATCACCGCGCAGCCCAAGACGTACGACGTGACGCTGTCCAGCCAGGACGTACTGGGTTTGACCGACGACCGGGTGATGAAGGAGGAGTGCGCGGCGACGGTGGAGAGGCTCGGTTTGGGGTCATGCTCGCCGCGCGGGTTCTACGGCACGTTCCCGCCGCACATGGACGTCGAGAAGTCCATCGCGGAGTTCCTCGGCGTCCAGGAGGCGGTTCTGTACTCCTTCGGCGCGTGCACGGTGTCCTCGGTGATCCCCGCGCTGGCGCACAAGTCGGACGTCGCGGTGGTGGACCGCGGCGTCGGCCACGGCGTTTTGGCCGGCTTGCGCCTCTCCAAGATGGACGTGCGCTGGTACAACCACTGCGACGCCGAGGACTGCGCGAGGGTCTTCGCCAACCTCGAGGCGGAGGACGGCGTCACCTCGGCGCGGCTCGCGCGGCCGGGGCGCCGGCGGTGGCTCATCACCGAGGGGTGCTTCGCCGGCACCGGCCGCGTTGCGCCCGTGCCCGCGTTGCTCGACTTGAAGGACACGCACCACGCGCGGTTGATTCTGGACGAGAGCTCTTCGTTCGGCGCGATGGGCGGCACCGGGCGCGGCGTGACCGAGCACTTCGGCGTGGACGCGGGGCGAGTCGACGTCATCGCGGCGTCGCTGGAGAACGCCGGCGCCTCCGTCGGGGGCTTCTGCGCGGGGGACACCGGCGTGGTGGCGTACCAAAGACTGATGGGAAGCGGGTACGTCTTCTCGGCGTCGCTGCCGCCGTACCTCGCCACCGCCGCCGCGCACGCCGTGCGCCGCATCGCCGCCGAGCCGCGGCTGGTGGCGCGCGCGGCGGCGTCCGCGCAGGCGCTGCGCGACGCGGTGCTCGCCGGGCGCGTGCCCGGGCTAACCACGGACGCGGACGAGCTCTCGCCGGTGGTGCCTCTGCGGCTCGCCGCCGGCGCCGCCGCGGGGGACCAGAACGCGCTCCTGGCGGAGATTGCCAAGCGCGCGCGCGCCAAGGGCGTCGGCGTGTGCGTGGCGCGGATAAACCCGCTGGTGCCCGAGAAGCAGAGGCCGCCGCCGGCGCTGCGAGCGTACGCTTCGGCGGCGCGCCTGCCCGGGGACCTTTCCAAGGCGCTCGCCGTGCTGGCGGAGGCGGCGACCGCGGCGCTCCCCGCGCACGCGCTGGGCGTCGGCGTGGACTGCGCGCGCGGCATCGGCATTCCGCCGGTGACGCCGGCGGGATCCGCCGGTATCCCGGCTGCGACGCACACCTCGCCGTCCAAGCGCCCGGCGGCGCGAATCGAGTTGGACGGCACCGTGCGCGTCGCGAAGCGCGCCGAGATGTCCCCCGCGGAGATGTCTCCTCGCGTCTCCTCACCCATGCCGAGCCCCTCGAAAAAAACGCCAGGGGGCCACGCGCGCTCGGCGAGCATGTCCGAGGTTGTCTCTGCGCGACAAAAATCCATGATGACCCGCGCATCCTCCTGGGCCTCCATCGCCGAGTCGGAGTCTCCTCCCGCCTCCGGCGCGCGCGCCGCGCCGCGGCTGTGGAGCGACGGCGATTCGCCGCAGTCGCTCTCCGTGCCTCTGCTGGTGGTGCTTTTGTACCTGCACAACCTGTTCCGGCGGTACATCGTGACCCAGATCGACGTCACCGCGGTGATGGTCCCGCAGTGGCTCCGCCGGTTCGGCATCCACCCCTCGGAGAATTCGCGGCGCGGCGCGACGCGCGTCTTTTACTGCGTCGCCGGGTACGCGGGTTCGCGCGGGTTCCACGCCATGGCGCTGCCGCTGCTGGTGTGGACCTTCGACGACGCCTTCGTGCGGCTGGTGATGGTGTTCTACTGCATGACGTCCGGCATCGGGTGCTTGCTGAAGGGCGCGCTCGCGACGGGCGCCTCGAGCAAGAGGCCCGCGAACTCGTCGCTCGGCTCGCTGATGCCGCACCGCGTGCACGCCTGGCCGAGCGTCGCGGGGATCAACGCGTCGGCGCTGCCGTTTCTGATTTTGCGGTGGCGCTACGGGAACGTGTGGATCTGGGAGATGGAGAACCCCTGGGTCACCGTCGGGGACTACGCGCTGGCGTTCCTGTACATGTTCTGCATAAGCATGGCGCGCATGGGCGACGGGGACTCGCCCGCCAACGTGCAGGGCGGCGTCGTGGTGGGCGCGGTGATGCTGCGCGCGCTGCTCATCAACTTCGACTGGGCCGTCGCCGGTTTGGAGGCGGCGTCCGTGAACACCGCGCAGGGCTTCACGCTGGTGGGCGTCGTGCTCGCGTGCATCCTGCTCTTCCCCATGCCGCTGGACAGCAAGGGCGAGATACTGCACGCCGCGAGCACGTGCTACCGCCGCATGTGGCGCACGTTCTTCTACATGCTGTTCTTCGCGGCGGGGTCGG
>Ga0181601_10004483_pt1 | contig 11715 bp, 14 predicted proteins | sample 041ome_8_FD_133020 | JGI IMG/M metagenome (GOLD analysis project Ga0181601, IMG submission 133020) | Coastal salt marsh microbial communities from the Groves Creek Marsh, Skidaway Island, Georgia - 041407BS metaG (megahit assembly) | ecosystem: Environmental > Aquatic > Marine > Intertidal zone... | reverse complement strand
TTTTCAGTTTTGGACATTTTTAAAAATGTCCAAAAGTACAAATGTACAAAAAGTTTTTAAAAAGTATGTCAAAAAAATGGGTCTTACCAAGATGGAAAGAGGGATTTTAGGAGAACCGCCGGCGGCGCTCGGACAAAATTTTGGGTCGGTAACTATCTAGGAAGAATATTTAGGGAGAAAATGGATAACAAAAAGTCGCCAAAAGTCGCCAAAAATTTTTACTGTGAAAAATGTGACTATAAATGCTATAAGAAGAGTGATTTTGTAAAGCACCTCTCAACCGATAAACACTCGAGGATAATTTTGGATAACGAAAACTCGCCAAATTGGTATTCGTGCGAATGTGGGAAAAGATATCGTCATATGTCCGGTTTAAGTAAGCATCGTCACAAGTGTTTTGTGACTGGAAACAACAATAATATCAATGAAATCAAAGATATTATGATGAAACAACAAGACAAATTATTACAAGAACAAGATAAACGCAACGAAGAACAACAAAAGAAAATAGATCAGTTAGCAAACCAAATTTCCAATATGTCACTCGTTACCAATAACAATACTATGAATAACAAGTTCAATTTGAATTTCTTCTTAAATACACAATGTAAGGATGCGATCGATTTTCAAACCTTTTTACAAGACCATTTACAGATATCACAGGAGGATTTATTCTATTTTGGTAACAATGGTTATGTAAATGGAATGATGAATATTATTGATAAATCACTAGGAAGCATAGACGTTCATAAACGACCACTGCATTGTACTGATATAAAACGTAAAATAATGTATTATAAACAGGGAGACGGAAGTTGGGAGAAGGATGAAGAAAAAATTCATTTAAAGAAATTAGTAAAGGAAATTGATAACAAAACAATGGATTGTCTACAAAATTGGGAAGACGGGAACCGTTATAAATTTGAAGACATGGAATCACAGAATTTTAAATGGTATTTCCGTGTGGCATCGGAAACACTCGGAGGAGATTCAAGTAAGGACGATCAATACATGGCAAAGATAATGAATCATATTGTGATTGAAACATATGTTAAAAAGACAAATATGTTACAAAATTCATAAAGTCTTGTAAAATGTAATTCGGGAACCTAGTAATAACGTTTGATAATGACACATCGTCCATGTCTCATTATTTAACTAAAAATACAATTCTAACCATGTATTACCATCTTGCCATTGCATCTGTCTATTCGTCCAATAAGCATAGTAAATAGCTTCATGTGTTTTCTTTTTTTTCATAGAAAAATCAATTATGCAATTGTATTTACGATTATTATATACAAATGTCCGTTTCTTTTCAAGAGTAGCCGCCCAATGTCCCTTTCCACCTTCATCTGAACCATAACCACCATTTATTATATATTTATTGGTATCAATTTGATACATAATACGCAAACAATTCCCATGATTGGGATCATAAAAATGAACTATATTTTGTGACATTATATTATATAATCATATAATATATGATAAATAATAAACAAAAGATAAGATTAAATAAAACACAAAAGAAAAGAACATATAAAACGTGGAAAAAATGTACCCATGTGCCTTGTGGTTCAATGAAGGACAATTGCGAACCCGATTACTGCGCTCAAAATAAATCAATATCTCGTAATTGGGGAATTTGTAATATGGATTACATTACAAAAGGTAAAAACAAAAATATTACTAGAAAATGTAATTATATAAAGTCAATGCGTCCAAAACGCAACGTAACAATGAAAGGCAAACCAATAAAATATAGTGTAAATTATAAAACAATGGCAGATAAATTACCATACATATGGAGGTTTTTAGACAATAAAACACGTAAAAAAATGATTACATTGGCAAAGAAACCAATAAATAAAATAAATATTAGTACATTTACCAAGTAAGAGTGCATTTGCCACCGAATTCATTCATCGGTTCATCATCATCCTTATAGACACTTTCGTCATTAGGTTCATATACAGCTTTCCATTTCGTTTCGGTCATATTTATATATTCTGTATTATTAGCACTATAAATATAGTATCCATTCTTTTTGTAATACCGTTTTCGCTGATACCATTGATTCGTAAAGTTTTTATGTGTGTCGACAATGTCAACTACGATAGGATTATTGTGTTTGACACGTAATATGCGTCCAATAGACTGTGTAATATCCGTTTTAGGTGTTACCATTACAAGTGTAGATAATGTTTTAATATCCAACGCTTCAGCGGCCATTGCATAGGTAGCAATAACTATCTGTTTCGTTTCACTTTCTTGTAAATCTTTTTGTTTCATTCCACCTAGATAATAACCGCATGTCGCAAAACCTTTATGTGAAATGCTATCATATAAATATGTTAATAAGTTGCGATTATGACCCAAAATCATAATTTGTTTTGTCGATTTTTCATCAATAAGATCGCGTATGGCTTTTACAATAAAATCACTTCGCGGGCCGAATTCACATAATTTAGAAATCATTGTGCTATGTTTCGTGTTTCCGCGGAAATCCAATTCTACTTCATTGAATTGCGGGTCATTTGACTTATAATGGAGTGCGCGTACCATGACTATATCATCTTTCTCACGTTCTTCATGATAGATTTTCGGTCCAATAAACATATATAACACGTGGGTTAACCGATCTTTGCGTTCTACTGTTGCAGATATTCCTAACATATACTTTGTAACGGCTTTAAATAGAGCTTTTGAAAATTGTTCGCTTCCTATACGATGAACTTCATCAACGATGGTTAAACCAAAATGACTAAACGCATTGTTTTTAAAATCTTTAATGTATAATGTTTGTAACATCCCAATGACAATATCCTTCCCTTCAACATCAAAAACCGAGCCTTGTATTTTACCGACTTTAGCAGAAGGCAAGAATGCTTCTATCCGTTCAATCCATTGGTTCATGAGAAATTCTTTATGAACGATAACCAATGTTTTAACTTTTAATTTAGAAATAATATTAAGTGCCATTATTGTTTTACCTCTTCCACAAGGAACTTCTAATATACCACCATTTCCATAGATTTTACCGTCGTTGTTTGTTATTTTATTGCAGTGTTCCAAATATATATTTACTATTTTTTCTTGATAATCTCGTAATGATTGTGTAAATTCAACATCAATTGATTCAATACAATCATTATCAATCAGTTCATTTTTTTCCGGAATTCCGAATTGTTCTATCCCATAAAAACGGGGAATGTATATTTTATTTGTATTTTCACGATAACAATAAAAACCTTCACTTTGGGCTCCGCCACCACAATTAATTGGTGTAAATGGTTTAGCATATAAATCTGTGTAAACATTTTTTAACATTGAGGTAGATAAATCAGATTTCAATATAGTATATCCCTTGCGTCCAATATACGCATTTTTAAGTAAATTTGATTTATCAAACGAAGCCATTATAATAATCTATATGTATACAGTTTTAGGATATTTATAATTCAATTTTGAAAAGAACAATAAAATATAAGATATTTATATAATGAAAATGTTTAATTCATTTACACCTATGGAAATAACAGTATTGATTGTTTTTGTATTTTATTTGATGTTTAATATTGATACACCCGAAATGATTGCTGAAATAGTCGAAACACCAATAGGTTTATTGAGTATAATGGTAATGATAATGTATTTGTTTTTTTACGGTAATCCAATTATCGCAATCATGTTTATCTTTGTTGCTTACGAATTATTAAAACGTAGTGCCCTTGTTACAGGCCGTAAAGCATTAATGGATTATACACCATCTCAATCCAAAAAGAATATCCAAATGAAAGCCATGAACCCACCCAAGGAAAAGACATTGGAAGAAGAAATGGTTGAAAAAATGGCCCCTATTGGAAAAAGTGAAATGATCGATTTAGTTGAAACCGGTTTTAAACCAGTAGCAACAAAAACACCCGGTGCCTCCAAACTATAAATTTATAGTCATGTGTTAGCATCATAATTTGATAAATACAATATGTTTTTATCAAATATCAAAATGTTTTCGTAATCGGGAACCTATCAATTATATATTATTTACAGCAAATATATTTATAATTATTATTGCTATCATAATAAACAATCCTGATGAAGTTCCTAGTTCTTTATAACTGCTACCTTCGTCGGTAATATTATATAAACCAATAAAATAATATATCATTATCAGTGCCAAAAAAGGTAAAAAAATACGTCCATACTCAAGTGGGTTACTTACCATAGCAATTAATAAAACACCAATATCCGAGAAATCATATAACTTCATCTTTTCATGACGGTCGTTTCCATCAAAATAGTATTTATGGAGAATATGTGTTGTTTCTGTATTTTCACCATCTTTTAAATGAGAATAAGTCATATTTTTTTTAATTAATCTATTAATCATTACACTCAACCCACCAAACGCACTAAATATTATAAAATATATAGCAGTTGTAACCATAATCCAATTTTTCAACATGAACCCAGTAATTAACATATATAGAAATAATAATAGTATTATAAATACAATGACAATGTCAGCAGACTGGAGACGACGTTCCCCACTATAAAATTCATTAATACTATCTTGGTCTGTAGTATCAAGTCGGTTCGGATCAGGCATTTTTAATACACCACTTCCTTCGATTGTAAGTTTAATAATTTTTTCAATAACCAACAATTTATACAGCCATGGCACGAAGAAGTAAGCAATTATGACAAATACAGAAATAATAACCATATTAGTTGAACTGTTTTGAAAATTTATTTTTCCGGATTCATTTGTATATTCACTATTAATAGGAACATTATAAGTAGCAATAGTATCATTGCTTTCACCAGTTGGATTACAATCAATATATATTTGGTCTTCTCCACCTTTGTATGAAACTGAACTGTCTATGATCGTTCGTTCTGTAAATAAGTGTGGTTTATCTTCATTTCCAAGAAAAGAAAGAGTAGTATCGGACATGTTTTCAAATATGTTTGAAGCAGATTTTATGCGTATTGGTTTTCCAAATACAATTACATCAATTTTATTAGAAGACAATGATATTCCAACATCTTTATAAACGGCCCAAGGAATTTCATAATTATAATAATAAGCATCACTATTATTTGGTGTAATAGTAGATAAATCGAAATCTATATTTTTTGCAGGGCTAGGTGGAGAAGCAAACATCTTTAATAATTTATCCAAGTCACTTTCTTCAGCCCCATTGTCTACTTTTATCAAAAAACAGGTAAAAAGGGTATTAGTAGTATTTGAAACTGGGTCGTGTTTAATTATAAGTTCACCAACATTACTAGGAGATGATGTTTTATGAATGGGTTTAGATACAAAAATGCTTGTTCCATGATAGTCTGCTTGTAATTTTGAAAAGAATATATTCGGATCAATATAATAGTTTATATTTGCAGAATGATATGATACAGAATCCTCACTGCCATAAGTTTTGCTACTAAATGTATTTATATTAATTGAACCTTTATAATAATTATAAATAAGACGTTCATTAGTGGTTCTGATATCTTCATTAAAATCAATATCAATCGTATTACCCATATTTTGTATTATAGTTATATATTATTCAACTATAATATTTGACATTGAATCAGACAACATAATTAGAGGACTGGTATATATTGAAAATCATTATTTTCATATTTTGTTACATTGAATATGTCATTATATCCTTCTACATATACCGTTTCTCCATTCATAATATCATCACAACCATATTCATTGGAACAACTTTTACCATTTACACTAATTGGTAATTTTGTATTCACTGATCCACTATTTGAAATAGTATAGAAATTCCATTTGTCGCGACCGGTTTGGGATATTCTACCCATAAGTGGTAATATTAAATTTTCATTGTTACCTTCTTTTGTTAAAATACCTATTTGTTTGTAACTTTGAGGAACTCCACGCGTTTTAATATTGATAGGTATACCACCACGAACATCATTACTATGTATTTGAGGGAAATGCTGATTTACAGAGAGTGGTGGTTTATAAGGGTCATTGAAAATGTTCGACGTGGAATTGTTCTCATTTCCTAAAATTGCATTTGGTATTTTATTTATAATATTAATATTCTTGGCACCTACATTATACATATTTTGATACATAATGTATCCAATCACTACAAAAATGATGATAAAAAATAGAATAGTGGTGTTTTCAATACAAAATACTCCTGGAGGGCATTGTTTACTCATTATATATTGTGATGTATATTTCTATACTTATAAATGATATAATATCATATTACAAAATATCATTTTGTCTTCGTAATTATCCTAATATCTCGCCAAATGTTTTAAATGACTTTGCAAACCTTCGTCCACCTCCTTTGAGAAGTGTAATCCCGGGTTTCGCATCGTTTGGAAAATGTTTAGTAATTGATTTCATGGAACGAGAGAACTGTTTTCCAACTACATTCATTTTTAAACGCTTACAATTATAACATCGTTCACGAATCCATTTCGGGTAATGGATTATATGAAATCCAGCATTATTAATTGAAATAGTATCTAATGTTTCCAAACCTTGCCAGAGTAACTTTTCTATTTCAAAACCATCAATATAACCGAAACTAAAAATACCTACTAAAGCAAACAAAAAAGTTGGAATCAAATAAAATATTTTTCCTACGGTTTCAATAATGTACCAAAAAACACAACTGGGAGCTTCAAAAATGATTTTCAAAAAACAGAATAAATGTGTAATTAAGAATTCAAGTGAATAGATTAAAAATACTCCGAATTGTGCTATTCCGCGTCCGAGTGAATGAAAACCTAATGCTACAGCGGTAGTGGCACCTCCAATCATTTCAGTAACTCCAACAGCAGTTCCGATTAAAAACATGAATATTTTATCAATATTGAGAATCAGTTTTGGAATCATCGATACCACTTTCACAATACTTTTAATCATTCCAACAAAGGGTTCTTCTTTTGGACGTTCTTTGATTTTAAAATAATATAGTGTTTCATCGTAATAATATTTTATTTTTTGCTGTATTTTGGTGTCATAATAAGTGTCACTAATGTATACAAATAAAAATATAAATATTAAAAATGATAAAAAATATCTTAAAATATACATAATATATGTGTTATATATTATGTTATGAAAAATAAATACTCGGCATTGTGTAAAAACATTATGATGACATTTTAACGTCCACTGAATTTTTCATTAAATTTGATATACTTTCCGTATTTTTTCATAAAGTTTTCAGCTTTATCTAAAATAGGTTCTAAAACTTCTACTTTGCTAATCATTGTTTCCTGCATTTTTGCTAACTCACTTACGTCTTTTTCAACTTCTTCTTTTTTTTCAAGTAATTCATTTTTTTCTTCTTCGGACATGTTATTAATCATTTCATCAACAAGTTCATCACCAGTTTTTTCTTTTTTTTCTTCTTTCTTACCCTCATCTTTGTTGTTTTCATCTTTATTTTCGTCTTTACCGTCTTCTGGTTCTTCTTTATTTTCCATTGTTTCTTTGTTTTTCATATTTTCACCAATTCTCATTCCATAACGTCCAATATGAGAAACAATGAGAGCTACAAACAAAATAACCATCATATTTTTGCTAAAAAAGGTGGTGACAAAACCAGATAATAAAAATATGATTACTGATGCGAAATCATTTATTTGTAACATATACATTACATCCAAGAATGCGATTAAAACAACGGAATATAATACGAATTTGTTATGCAACACGGGTTTCAAATTAATTGAAAATTTTCTAATTTTTTTGAAGTTTAACATTATATTATATAATTATAAAATAATGTAATGGACTAACGGCCCTAATCACTTCCCTCTGTATTTTTATCTGAAATATCATCTAATGTAGGTTCAGATACATCGTCATTTGAAATATCGACAATAATCTCATAAACAGGTGCGAATATATCGTTACCTTCATTAGATAATTCTTGTGTAATTCCTGGGTTAGCGTCTCCGTCGTTTTCGTTATTATCATCGTCTCCGTCGTTAAAATCAATATTATATGCGGGAGGTATACATTCACTATCATATATTTCTAATATTTCTTTTACCACCTCTTCACGTTGTATATCATCATTTTGAAATTCAAAACTAGATATACTAGATGAACGCTTACCTTTGAATTTATTTAAAAAATCTTCCATACCATTTAAATTTTCTCCAACTTTGTCTGTTTGTTCTAAATCACCCGTAATAATCAAACGACTATTTTCACCTATACGCGTCATTAACATTTTCATTTGATTTATCGTGGAATTCTGCATTTCATCAGCAATGATCCATGAATTTTTAAATGTGCGTCCGCGCATGTATCCCAAAGGAGCAATTTCAATTATTTTTTCTTCTACTAATTCAGAGACTTCTTTTACACTCATAAAATTGTATAAAACATCATATATTGGTCTAACCCATGGTGCCATTTTTTCTTCCAATGTCCCGGGTAAATACCCCAAATCTTCGTCCACCGAGACGGATGGACGTGTAAATATAATTTTTTCATAGTGTTCTTGTATAAAATTTTTAATACCATATTCGGTGGCAAAAAGAGTTTTACCAGTTCCAGCGGGTCCAGTAACAACAATTATTTTTTTGTTTTTATTTTTTAGTAAATTATTATACAGTGTTTGGCTTTTATTTTTCGGTTTTGTAAATTTTTCCTCAATTTTTTGTTTTTCATAATTAGTTAAATACCGATAATTACCATATAATCGCTGTTGTTGTGATGAAAACGTATTGTATTGGTTATGAGAATATGAACTTTCTTTACCAAATTCATTATAATAATCATTTATTTCTTCGTCCGCTTGTTTTCTGTATTTACGCCCCTTTTTTTGATTATCATTTTTGTTTAACCCGCTTTTCATTGTTTTTTCTAGATGTCTTGTTTTCATATATTATTATCTTATTAATTACATTTTCTAATAAAATAATATTTTTAGTTTCTATTCATGTTCTTCATTTTCAGTGTCAATTGTATCATCCGCCAAATAATGTATATATTTTGCCGCATTAAAAGCAATAAATACAGTAATACCACCAATAACCATTGTTTCTAATCCATTTATCCAATGACCTTTTAAATACCCTAATCCAAATAATGTAACAAGTAAAATACTAACTGCATAATAAAAAGCTTCGTCGGATTCTAATAAATATGGAATCATAGGAAGAGAACCTAAAATAACAAAAGATATAAATGTAGTTAGACCTACCATGTACGGATGTTTCTGTGTATCTTTCATTCTTTCGGCTAGGAAACTGGAGATACCCATACTAAATCCATCGGCCAATATAGACGCAAACCCTAAAACAATTATTACATTATTTGAAAAATTCGCACCAACAGAACCAGCAATAATTGCGAATGTAGTAATAAGCCCATCGACACCGCCATACACTATTTCCGAATTAAAACTATTATTTTCAATGATATTATTCATATTTTTAACAACCATTTGTGAGTGTATAAATAGTAATTATCTTATACATTTTGGATAGATAATTTTTGCTTGTGTAGTGATAAAAATGAAAGAATCATTATTTTATGGGATAGATATATTTTTTTTGAAATTACATAAATATAAACATTATAATATATCAGTTTAGGAGAATGAGCGCACAAGTAACTCAATCGGAACCACTTCTTACACCAAACGACAGTCGCTATGTAATGTTTCCAATTGTAGACGATGATATTTGGAAAATGTATAAAAAATCTGTTGATAGTTTTTGGGTCCCACAGGAATGTGATTTATCAAAGGATTTAAATGACTGGAATAAATTAACAAAAGATGAAAAACACTTTGTAAGCATGGTATTGGCTTTTTTTGCTGCTTCTGATGGTATTGTGTTAGAAAATTTGGCCGTCCGTTTTATGAATGACGTCCAACTATCTGAAGCCCGCGCATTTTATGGTTTTCAAATAGCCATAGAAAATATTCATTCTGAAATGTATAGTTTACTGATTGATACTTATATTAAAGATAATAATGAACGTAATAAATTATTTAATGCTATTGAGAATTTCCCCTGTGTAGAGAAAAAAGCAAATTGGGCGCGCAGGTGGATAAATGATAATCGTAGTTCATTCGCCGCTCGTTTAGTTGGTTTTGCTGTGGTCGAAGGAATTTTCTTTTCATCAAGTTTCGCTTGTATTTATTGGATTAAGAAACGTGGATTATTACCCGGATTAACATTTTCAAACGAGTTGATATCACGCGATGAGGCATTACATACAGAATTTGCGGTTTTATTATATAACAAATTACAAAAGAAATTGTCAAAAAAACGTATTCATGAAATAATTTCCGAAGCCGTTGAAATAGAAAAGGAATTTATAACAGAGTCTATACCTTGTCGTATGATTGGAATGAACGCAAAATTGATGTGTCAGTATATTGAATTTGTTGCGGATCGTTTGTGCGTTCAATTAGGTTATGATAAGATATTTAATTCAACGAATCCCTTTGATTTTATGGAATTGATTAGTGTTGAAACAAAAGTGAACTTTTTTGAACGCACTAATTCGGAATATGCATTGGCAAATAAGACCGTTGATAATAATGTATTTGATTTTTCAGCAGATTTTTAGAATATGAAATACAATTTGAAAAATAATATAATAATATTATTGTATTAACAAGTAATAATATTGTGTAAATACCATTAAATATGACACCATTGAGTAATAATGATGAAAAATATGCTGCAAACGCATATACAGAAGCATGCAAATCTCAAATGGCAATGCAACATGGATGTATAGCTGTCCGTTCTGGAAAAATAATTGCGAAAGGACATAATAAATCTAGAACATATTCGAAAGATGGATTGATTTACAATAGCTGTTCTTGTCACGCAGAAATAGATGTATTAAGGAAATGTAAGAAATTGAATATTACGAATAAACTGAATTTGTATATTGTGCGTCGTTCAATAGATGATTGTTATACACAGAGTTCACCCTGTTTAGATTGTTTTGAAACAATGAAACAATTCGATATTAAATATATTGTATATAGTACAATCACTGGAGAATTGTATAAATGTAGTTTTGATAAGTTTAGAAGTACACATGAAACAAGTGGAAGAAAAGCAATACTGGAAAATAGGGTAAAATTAGTCGCATAAATGGAAATCATTATTTAGACGTAATATTTTTTTATTATAATATAATATAGATGACAACGTATAAAAGTAGACGTAAAAACGCTTCAAGAAAAGCTAGAAAAGGAACTAGAAAAATTAGAGTGAAACGTGGCGGAGGCGGTAATTCTCTTCATAGACATATCAGAAAAAAATTGGATTTAAAACCACCACATAGATTTGATGATATTAAATTCTATGGAAGTTACGGACCTGCTATAGTTATAGGTGAAGAAAGTATGACTCCACAAGAATATAATGCTTTAATTAATAAAATTAAAGGTGCGCTCAAATCATTAGATAAAGAAAGAAAGGAAGTAGATGATGAATACGCACTTTGGGCCAGTGATCACTCATCAAGAGGTGTGATTGATTCTACCGAGCAACTAAAATTAGAAAAAATAATTAGAGAATTTTTAAAGGAATCGTCTCCCAAAAAAACGCCCTCCAAATCACCCAAATCAAAAACGCCCTCCAAATCACCCTCCAAAAGTAAGTAAATTATGAAAACTGGTGCGTATTATGTAATAACAACATATGATAGTTGTT
>Ga0181601_10004482_pt1 | contig 11721 bp, 5 predicted proteins | sample 041ome_8_FD_133020 | JGI IMG/M metagenome (GOLD analysis project Ga0181601, IMG submission 133020) | Coastal salt marsh microbial communities from the Groves Creek Marsh, Skidaway Island, Georgia - 041407BS metaG (megahit assembly) | ecosystem: Environmental > Aquatic > Marine > Intertidal zone... | reverse complement strand
GGCGTTCTTAAATGCGACAGCTAACGGCGTTCATAGCGGTGAGGCTGTGGGGGGTAGTGTGACGTGGTCGCTGCCAAACCCGCTCTTGCCGGGTGAGGTGGCCGTTTTGCACCTAAAAGCGACGGTTGCCGCGGATCAGTTTGACGGAGACACCGTATTTAATCGCGTTTCCGCTTTCGGTGAGACACCCAGTGGTGCAGCCTTACCCACGGTGACCGATACCTTGACGACGCCGGTGATAGGGCAACCGTCATTAGAGCTGGTCTATAGCGTAAATCGTGCTGTCGTAGTGCCTGATCTCGGGCTTCGTTATACGCTGAGGTTCCGAAATAGTGGCAATGCCGATGCGCTGAATCCTGTTCTGAGCGCTACACTCCCGCCAAATACCCGCCCCGAGAGTATCGATGCAGGAGGGCGATTCGAGAATGGTAAAGCGGTATGGAGTACCTCGTCATTACCGCCAACCGGCGTGATCGAGCTCGAGTTCACGGTCCTGGTGCAGCAAGGAGCTCAAGTTGGCGATCTGTTGGTCTCAAAAGCGACCTTTAGTGCGGACAACGCTGCGCCCCGGGGAGATCAAGCGCGGACTCGGGTCATTGGCCAGCCGGATTTAGAAGTCACCAAAGTGGGGCCGCGGTTCTTTACACCCGGCGATACGATTGACTACACCATTACCACGAGCAATATCGGTACCGCACCGGCTCCGGGCGTCACGTTAGTAGATCAATTACCCGCGGGGACTACTTTCGTGTCATCAACGCCAGCACCTACCAGTCAGGCTGGGCAGTCGCTTAGTTGGGACTTAGGTAATGTGCTTAACGGGACGCTGATACCCGTAACCCTGACGGTGGCGACCGATTCCAATCTCTCGACACCTCGGCTTGACAACCTGGCACAAGTTTCTGATCTCCAGCGGGATTCCGATGTCAGTCAGTGGGAATCACGATTTACTCCGATAACGACGCTGGATATTGTCATCACCCCCGATAAGTTGATCGAGCGGCCCAGTGAAGAAGTGACCTTCACGGTGCACTGGCAAAATACCGGTAATCAGGACACCTCGGGCACAGTGGTTCGAGCGACCTTGCCTTCATTCACCACCCTCACCTCGGAAGGGGGCGGCACTGTTGTGAATGGCGCGATTGAATGGTTGGTGGGCGATCTGGGAACAGGCGAGCAGGGTGAAAAAACCTTTGTCGCGCGGGTCAGCTCGACTGCAACCACGGGTACGCATGTCGTCAGTGTTGCGTCGATTACCGCAAATACAGGTGCGCCCGCCTCGAGCACGGCAACGGTAGACGTGATTGATGATCCCATTATTTTTCTTGCGAAAACGGTTAACGTGTCGACGGCGAATGTGGGTGATCAGGTGACCTTTCGCATCGATTTTCAGAATGTCGGTGGCGCCCCGTTAACCGGAATCACCTTAACGGATGTCTTGCCCGACGGGCTGGTTGCGGTTTCTGCTAGCGACGGAGGTGTTGTTGCTGGTGACACGGTAACCTGGTCATTGCCTGATCTTCCCGCCGGTGCCGAGAAGGTGGTGACCTTGGTTGCGCGGGTAGGTTCCGGCGCCAATGGGGAGCTGGTTAACCGCGTCACCTTAACCAGTCGAGAACGCTCGGCTGAGGCGGCTTCAGCAACGTTGGCAGTCGGTGTCGATGTTGTCCCGGTTCCGGTCGATATGACATGGCTGTTAGCGATATTGTCGCTACTGCTATTGGGGCTTGGGCGGGTAGGTTTGCGTCGACGGCGCTTGTTAGAGAGACCGTTCTCGCACTAACTAGCGAATGCAGTGCGCCGATAGGGCATTCAGTCGGAAGATTGCCCGGGGTCAGGAGCTGTTGGCGGCTGCACCCTTTGTGCGCCGGCCGCTTCTGCAATAGCCGTAAATCGGTTCATTGGCTCTACCAGCGCCGGGCTTTCCTGAACGATGGGCACCATCGCCCTAAAACGCACGCTCTCAATTTGGCGCAGCTGCTGTTGCCGGGCTTCATCAGACCCCTGAAAAGCATCCAGCGCTTTGAGGTCCTCAGAATACCGCTCGTTAATGGCACCAAGCTCCGCGGTTTTTTCCTCATCGAGTCGGAGCCGTGCTGCCAGTCGCTTCGTGACCACCTCAGGTGAGGTTTTAGCCAGCTCTCGTCGCTCAGCGCGTTGCGCAGCAAGGCGTGCCATACGCTCTTCTTTTAGCGCTTCTCGCGCGGCTTCATCCATCTTTCCGCCGGGATTGGTAAAAAGCAGGGATCGCCTTTCCTTGGGCTGCTGATCGGCACTTTTGGCGTCGGCAATGTCGGTGGCGCTTGGGGAAGGGCGATTGCCAGTGGCCTCGTCCGAAGCGGCTGTGCCGGTTGCGCTTTTCAGACCATGAGGTTGCGGGGCATCGATATTAGTCCCGGTTTTCTCGGGCAAGGGCCCGGCCGAAAAAAAATAACCCGCCCCGGCACCGACCGCGATGACAAAAGCTGCAGCACTGAGGGTGATCTTTTGGGTGGTCGGCATGGGGCCTATGTCCTCTTATGCGCTTTCTAGTTCTGACCGCCGGTTCTGTCTAAGTGTAGGCCTAAAAGCGGTTTGATACGAGGCGCAGGTAGCGAAAGCACAAATTGAACAGCGATTTGCTACCTTGGAGAGCGTAAGGTCCAGCACGGCATTAAAAAATAGGACTGGCAGCCTGATAGCCCGAGTGTTTAAATTTATTTAAATCCCGCCACAACCCGCTACAAATAGTGGCTCCAGCCTTGTTTTCCTTGGGGTCTAGAGGTAGATTGATGGTTTCAGGGAATTAGGCAGAGGCTGGCCATGCGTCAATCACCCTTAGCGATAGCCGTGGCAAGCGCCTCTTTGGTTGCGATGCAATCGGGGCACGCTGCTGAGGTAAGTAACCCGGCAAGCTGTGAGGCCGATCTGCGTCAGGCCATCGCCGATGTGGATTCGTCGGCTGGTGAAATGGTCATTATTGATCCCTCCGCGTGCCCTGAGATCACGTTGACCTCGGCAATCGTGGTGCCGGACCAGCCGTTTATCTTATATGCTCCCGTGGGGGCCGACGGCAGACCCCTCGTCACTATCACGGCCTCGAGTGGAACCACGTTCGGGTTATTCGACCTTCAGGACACCACAGACCATGGCGGCGACATCGTCGCCTCGGTCAACGCACGAATTCCTGTCATCTTCAGTGGGCTCGAGCTCACTGGGGCAAGCAATAACGGTCCTGGTGGGGCTATTTATGCCAACAATCACGCGGTCATCCTCGATAAAAGCGTGGTGAGCAACAACACGGCGGTTGGAAGCGGCGGTGGTATTGCGGTTCGCGGCGATCTGTGTCTCGAGGGTACCGAAATCTCGGGCAACAGGGTCACACATGACGTTGAGGAAAGCGTAGACGGCGATGTAGTGACTGCGGTGGGCGGTGGAGCCGCTGTCCGCGGAAACGTCTCCTTGGCCCCTGTCATATCCGAGGATTCAGAGCTTGGTCTGGGAGGAGGGAGTACTACCTGTTTGTCGGAAACTAGCACGTTGCTGTCCGCCGTGAGTGCAGAGTTCGCGCAGGCGGCAGGCTCGTTAGTGGGCCTGCCCGACACGGTCGAGGTGATCCCCAGCAAGATTACCGGTAACACCGTGAGCGTGGACGTTGGTCTGGCACAATTGTCGAATCCAGATAACGCTGGATTTTTTGCCTTCGGTGGTGGGTTAGCAGCGATGGCGGATGGCGTGCCCAGAGAGTTTGATAGCGTCATTAGTGGCTTCTACACACCGTGCGGCACTTCGTATGGCGCCGACAGTACGCCATTTGGCTCTAACTGTTTGCTAGCGCTCGCCAGCAGCATCGATGCCAACGCGGTGACCATGGTCATTGATGATGACTTGGCGGACGCTGTTCCGCTTGGAGGGCTATTCGCCGGTGGCGGTGGTCTCGCTGCGATGACCGACGATAACGCGCGGTCATCGATGCTTACTTCCTACTCCAATATCAGCGGCAATTCGGTTGCTGTTACGGTGCCGGAAACAGCTAACCCATATCTCAGTGTGGTACAGGGCGGCGGGATCGGCCGTTTCGATTTTGATGACTTGCCAGCGCTTATTCCGATCTGGGAGGCCACTTCTGGCCTAGATTTCGTTGGATCTAACTCAGGCAAGTACGGAAGTGCTTTGCTACTAGCGTCCGTGGTCTCGGGCAACAGTGTCAGCCTCCAAGGGGCCGGCGCCGGCTTGGTAGGTGATGCTTTTGCACATGTCGGTGGTGGCGGTGTCGCGGCGATAGCGGCGATAGCAGATGAGATAGCAGATGAGCCAGATACGAAATACGATGCCATGGTCTTTAGCTTCCTTTCGTCGGTCTCCGGTAATACGGTAGCAGTGACAGCAGCCGGGGAAAGTTATATTGATGCGCAAGGGGGTGGCATTTCGACGGGCTGGCTCTACAGTGATGCCTATTTGTTTGCCGGTAAGTATCTTAGCGAAGCCTCTGGGCTTTCGAACAACATCGTCACGGTTGATGGACTGGCGAAGGGCAAAGCCGCTGGGGGTGGTGCCTCTGCGTCCTTCACGGCCAAACTATCAAATAAGCCACAGTACACTGTGGTCGATGAGCAAGCCTTGGCTGAAGCGAAGTATCTCGGCGATGCGTTAGACCTAAATCTGGCGAGCCTGTGGTCCGATCCTGGCGGTGTCGTTGATAACAAGGTCGACGTTACCCTGGCTGACACGGCGGCAGCAGAGGTGCTGGCCGGCGGAGGCGGATTACTGCTGGGAGAAAAATACTCATTTACTTGGTTGCGAGGTGCCACGGTCTCCGGCAACAGCGTCGAAGTCGACGCTACGTCGGCGACCCGGGGAAATGTAACCGCGATTGGCGGCGGTGCGGGTACTATCCCGATCTATGATGATCACGCTAGCCATCTGATCTCTGTGAAATACGCCTCGATTGATGACAACGCGATCCTGGTAACTGCTCCCGTGAGCGTCGATGTCACCGCTGCGGGCGGTGGTTTAGCGGCCCTGCAGCGTAATCTGTTTACCGGGGAGCGAAATAGTCCTGGAAGTGAGCAGGGCGGCACGAATATTTTGCTGTCCACCGTGTCCGGCAACACCATTACCGCGAGTGGCTCCCCTAATTCTTTAGCCCAAGGGGGTGGACTGGCCATTGAGACTGCCGGAGATGATGCTGGTTTCTACTTCGACCCGGATTTTCTTTCTACGGTGGGAGTCTCCACTCCTTCTACGGTGGGAGTCTCCACTATTGCCAATAATGCACTGGTCTTGACTGGCGGAGGCACGGCGCAGGCGGGGGGGTTGTTCGCCGAGGTAAGATATGACCCACTAACACCGCTCCTCGTTGACAAGGTAACGGTCGCCGGAAACACCTCGAGCGTTGATGATGCTGTTGAAGGCGGGCAGGTTTATCTGGGAATCGCTGTTGGTGAGCCGCCAGCGCTGGTAGAGGTGGAAGGGGTTTTCTTGCCAAAGGGCGGGGACGTGGCACTTCTCAACTCTCTTGTATCGGGGGATACAGCACAGGGAGAACAGGATTTCTACTACAATTACACGCCTTTTCTGTGGGGGCCTTCTATCTATCACGGCCCTGAAAGCGAGGTGGCGGACTTGTTGGCGGAGCTGGGATTGCTTCCGCCCGAGCTGGCCGACCCCACCTATTTGGGTGATCTCCAATTCAACGGGGGGCTGGCTGATACTAACGAGGGCCTTAAATACGGGGTTTATAACAAAACCATCCCGCTGTTAACGGGCAGCGGTGCCATCGATCCATTGCCTACTGATTTTTATGACGAAGGCCAATCGTGTGCCTTTTTTGAGGTTGGGTATGAGGTTGAGGGTGAAAGTGTCACCTATGATATTGATCAGCGCGGTAATGAGCCGGTCGGCTGTCCAGACATCGGCGCCTATGAATTCCTCGGAGAGCGAGACGGTGATAGCTTGACCGATGGCACCGAATTGGTTGGTGCTGCGACTGATCCGGAGCTCGGGTATGGGCGAAACAGTTTGCCCGGATTAGTTAATCTGCTGCCCTCGGGAGACGGTAACAGTGACGGTGTGCCCGATGTCAATCAAGCGGCGGTATCCACCTTTACTCACACCACTCGTTACGGGTTACGGACAATCACGCTGGCCACCTACTCGGAAAAAACGGCGGACTTCGCGAGCGGAGAAACGAAAGCCTATCTCGGGACCGGAAGCGCTTTAGCGGACGTTGAAACCGTAGCGACCACCGCGCGCGCCGTGCGTATTGGAGGCGTGAGGTACGACCTGGATTACGGCATCAGCTTTTCCTCGAACACAGCTGATGAACAACTGGAGCAGTTCGAATTAATTCTGGAGGGCAGTAGTGCTAGTAATGTGGCGCTAGTGAAGCAGGTGTGTGATGAAGACTCGGGCGCCTTTGGGGAGTGGCGAGTGCTCGATTCAACGCCGGAGCCCTTTGGTGCAGGCCGCTTCCGTTTGACTTGGGACATCACCGAGGGAGGCGATTTTGACTGCAATGGAGACGGCGGTGGGATCGCGGATCCGGCCTATATTGCCACTTGGGATGTCGTTCCAGTGCCCACCATGCCGTGGTTTATGGTGGCAGGCTTGTCTGGCTTGACAGCCTTGGGTGGACTGCTTCGATTGCGGCGCCGACGAAAGGTGATGGGACCTCGCAGAGCTTGATCGACACGCCCACCGGTTGACTCCGGCATCCTTGCAGGGATTGGACGCTAATGACGTCTGAAGACTCGCTCGAGAGTGTTCATACCGCCACGTTTACCGAGCTGCTCGCGAACGCGGGCATCTCTCTCTGCATCACCACCTACCAGGCGGGGAAAGTCATCATCGCCCGAGCGTCGGAGGGTATTACCAACACCCATTTCCGTGGCTTCCAAAAACCGATGGGCATGGTAGCGACTCCCGATCGGCTCGTTCTAGGTACGTCCGGTCAGATCAACGATTTTCGTAATGTGCCCTCCGCGGCACAAAAACTAGACCCGCCGGGAAGCCATAGCGCCTGTTACATGCCCCGCGTCACCTATACCACCGGGGATATCGATGTGCACGAGATGGCGTTGATCGATAACGACATCATCTTTGTGAATACGCGGTTTTCCTGCCTATGTCGCATCAATACGAATTACAGTTTTGAGCCCATCTGGCGTCCGCAGTTTATTTCTGCTTATGACCCGCGGGATCGCTGTCATTTGAATGGATTAGCGGTACGAGAAAATAAAATTCGCTACGTATCCGCCCTCGGTCAGTCAGATGAACCTAGAGGGTGGCGGGCCAATAAAGCCAATGGCGGAGTCATCATTGATGTACAGGATGACTCGGTAGTGCGAGCCGGGCTGTCTATGCCGCATTCGCCGCGCTGGTATGCAAATGCACTTTGGTACCTCGAATCAGGTAGAGGGGAGGTAGTTGCCTACAGCGTTGAAGACGATAAAGAGTTGCTGCGGGTCAAGCTGGCGGGCTTTACGCGGGGGCTCGATTTTTGGGGGGATTATGCGTTTGTCGGTACCTCTCAAGTGAGGGAAACAGCAGTATTTTCAGATCTGCTTATTACCCGAGATACGCCGGTCAGGGAAAGCGGTGTGTGGGTAATCAATATTCGATCAGGTGCCGTGGTGGCGTTTCTTAAATTTACGGGTGGCGTGAGAGAGATCTTTGCCGTGTCGGTACTGCGACATGCTTTTCCCGATATCGGCAGCGAAGACAAACCATTACAGATGAGCACTTTCGTCGTGCCGGACGACGCGCTCGCAAATGCGGTTGCTCCTCAGGCAAATTGGCAGTCGACGGAGGATCTGTTTGAAGCGGCCAACCAGTGCTTTAACGAGGGTAAGACTGAAGAAGCTATCGTTTTTTATCAGCAAGTTTTGCAGAGTGATGCGGGGTTTTTGCCGGCCCGATACAACTATGGTCTAGCGCTGTATAAGATCAGTCGGGTTACCGAGGCAAAAACTGTTTTGCTGGAGGTACTTGAACGCGAAGCGGGTCACTACGAAGCCTGTTATCAGTTGGGTGTCATCGCTATGGAAGCGGAGGAGCGCACAGCCGCCAAAGGTTACTTCGAGAGAGCACTCCAGATAAGGCCGCAATTTGAGGCGGCCAAACAAGCTCTACTTAGGATCAACAATCACTGAGCCTGCTTCATGTGTCAGTGGTGAGTCGCAGGACTTCTTGCGATGGTGGCACCATCAAAGTACCTGACGCGAAGCTGCATATCATTTAGAAAGCCGATAAAAACGCTCCGGATGTCCCTTCCCATGGGTCTGTGTACCTGCTTGTTGAGGCGCTCGTTTTGTAACACGAAGGCCACCCCGTGAAACTCCTCGGATAACTCTCCTTGCAGGTATCGTGTGTTCAGTGACGAGTACACGACATCCAGTAATCGGGTGGCTGTAGACCCTCCGCGTGCTTCCGGCGCTATGAAGCTTCTAAAGCCATAAAACTGCGCGCGCGCTGGTTCGTAGGGGACTTCAAATAACGAGGCGATTCCCACAACCCGCTCACCCTGCCATGCAAGGGCGGCAACCTGAGGCAATCGCTTAAGACAGGCTTCACGGCTTTCCATGACGCCGTGGCCTAGCCATAAGCCAATCACTTGATTTGCCTCAGCCTCCGTAAGGTGTCCCCAGTTAAACGTCAGCGTGATGCTATCGCTGTTGGGCTTCAGCCTGTTGTCAATGGGCTCTACAACAGGTCCTTGCTCAAAGAGCGAAGCGTTTTCAAAGTAATAAACATACTGAGGCCGGCCATCGCTAGTCACCTTAAATAAGTTGAACTCTATTCTCGGCCCATCCTGCTCTTCGGGGTAACCCCACTGACACGGAGCGCGGTCATCATCAAGGCTAAATTTGGCCTCAGAGACCACCACAGCGCCAATCGCGTCGATATTGTCGCGATCGTTAAACTGCCGTTCCATGCTTTTGACAAGCGCCTGGGTTATCAGGTGAGCACCTCCGGCTCGCCGATAGTCGGCGCCGACGAAGACTCGAGTACCGAGCAAGTTACACTGGAGAACTTCCAGGGCTCTCATATGGAGGGTGCCCACCCCAGCGAGCTCATCGTTGACGTAAGCGAGAATCCTGACTTCACCGAGGCGCTCTTCGACATCTTTTATGGGTGCCCCCTCAGCCATCCAGAAATTCCTGACGGTTTCCGCGGTCTGCAGATCCAGTGGTTGCGTGGCTTCCTTGAGGGTGAATTCCGTTTTTCCCATCGTTGGTTCCTATCGTTGACTGTTGAGAGTTCCCGTAATCGTTTAGTGCTGCGCTGCTCTTTGCGGAACGATTACTTTTGCCCCTTCGAAAAATCGAAGTCGCATTTCCTGGCCCTGATTATCGATGCCGTGAAATCGTAACCCGCTATCTTCGTCGAGAAGGGGTAGTTCAGTCCGCGAGGGGTGCAGCGTAAAGACACCGATGCTAGCATTGATGTCTCCGTCGAATAGCGAATTCATGTGTTCGTAGATAATTGTAATAAGCAAATTTTGCTTATCGCTAGTGAGTGTCGCGGGATCGCGAGCAAGCAGAACAAGACCAAAAAGGGTGGCATTGAGTTCGCGGACGTAGCGTGGAACTAGCAGGCAGACTGCATCGAGCGTGTTCGAATCTGAGATGGCCAACACTAGTTTTTGGGAAACGTAGGCGTCAAGTTGATCGAGCTTTAGCTTCTTTTGGTTGATGAGAATTTTAGCAACGGCTTTGCGGAGGCTTTCATCACTTTTCTCGTGAAGTTGAGTCACTGTGTAGCTGTTTGCCCGGGCATCTAGGAGGGGTGGAGCGGGGAGATTAAAATAATGCGTGTACTCAGGACTGCCGCCGGGACTGAACCCAGTCATCACAAAAGTCACGGGGTGTTTGTTGACCGCAAACTGGAAGGTTCTTTCGACAAATACGGCGCCTCGGTCATTGACAATTTCTGTTTCGATGACGGCGCACAACCCGGCCGTTTGTGTCTGAGCCGGGGGGCGATGAGCATCGATTAATGACTCACCAAGATGGGCAAGTAGCTCGAAAGCGAGCAAGCCTTGGCGATGGTTTGGTGCCACAAAGACGCGGAGGCCATATACCGATAGGGCACTGTATAGCCCCCTTTGCAGTTGATAGGAACATACACCCGCCAGCGTGCCATCTGGCGAATGTGCGGCGTAGGCAACCTGTGACAGTCGTTCTTCGGGGTTGTCAATTACCGCATCCCCGGACTTCCAAAGTGCCAGCACCTGCGCTTTTACAGAGGCTGTAAGGGGCTGCTCAACGGGCAAAAAACGATAGTCACTCATAACAGGCGCGCACAATTTACCAGTGGCAGAGTATACCCATAAGTTAGTGGCTTATGAGGACACGGAGTCTACTTCCCGTGGCTATTCAGGTGCGGGGTTGATGGCTAGGCGATAAATCAGTAACGCCGCCCGCTTGATGGCCAAGCCCATAGAATCGAGTTCCAGACTTTCGTGAGGGGTGTGACCGCCTTCTCCCAGTGCCCCCAATCCTGCCAGCGCATCGGTGTAGGGCGCGACAAAGGCGATATCCGCCGCGCCGCGCCGGAGGGGATCCCAGATTTTCATGGGGTCGCGCCCGAGATCCTCGTTGACCGAAGACAGTGCAGCGGCGAGTGCGCGATTACCCTCGGTGGGCGCCATCGGCGGGTAGCTGTCTTCGAAGGTGAGGGTGGCTGTTGTGTTGGGCAAATGGTCAGCCACAACCTCCAGCATGGCCGTTTTGCTGGTCGCCAGTTGCTCCGGCGTCAGCGCGCGAATGCCCCCATGCACCACCGCCGTTGAGGGCACGACGTTGGTTTTTCCAAAGGTCGATCCGCGATTTTGCGCCGGGTCATAGGTGACAGTCGTGCCACCCTGAATCGTGCCGGCATTAAACGTGAGTCCGTAATCGCCACGAACCTCGTCGTAGAACCGGGCGAGAATGCGCGCGGCCTCATTGATAGCACCTGCACCCACGCGTTCACTGAATATAGCGGAGGAGTGCGCCTGGGTGCCGGTGGTCTCCAGGATCCAGCTGCTCGAGCTACGCCTGGCTATGGTCGCCCAGTCGGCCTCTTCGGTGGTGATAGCACCCTCAAAGCCCAGCGCGATATCGGCCCATTTACCCGCATCGATCAGATCTTTGCGCGCTATATCAAGAGGCTTCCCCGGTTTCTCCTCATCACCTGTTAAGGCAACGACGACGGGCAAGTCTTCAAGGGCGCCCACCGAGGCGAGGGCTTTCAGCGCGTAGACCAACACCACATTGCCCGATTTCATGTCACTGATACCGGGGCCGGTGGCGAGGTTACCCTCGCGGGTGAAGGCTTGAAAATTGTCGTCGGCTTCGAACACGGTATCGAGATGGCCAATCAGCAGAAACTTTGGGCCGCGCCCGTCCTTGCGCGCAAAAAGATGTCCCGCCCGGTTCACCTCGGCGGGCATGTCGATCCATTCAACCTCTAAGCCCAGACCCGCCATGGCGTCAGCCATCTGCATGCCAACCGCTTTTACCCCCGCGTGATTCATGGTGCCGCTTCCGGTGTTCACCGTTTGCTCAAGAAGGGCAACCGCCTCCTCCTGATGGGCATCGACCCACTCGATCATGGCTTGTTCTTGCACCGTGAGCGCGAAAGCGCCAGTCGGGGACAGGGAAAGAAGTGTAAAGAGGCCCACAAAAAGACGCCCTACAGATCTGCGGACGTGATATCTGAACCCGCGTTGTTTTGCACTGTCACGAGAGAGCAGAG
>Ga0181601_10004476_pt1 | contig 11726 bp, 8 predicted proteins | sample 041ome_8_FD_133020 | JGI IMG/M metagenome (GOLD analysis project Ga0181601, IMG submission 133020) | Coastal salt marsh microbial communities from the Groves Creek Marsh, Skidaway Island, Georgia - 041407BS metaG (megahit assembly) | ecosystem: Environmental > Aquatic > Marine > Intertidal zone... | reverse complement strand
CACCCAGGACGGCATAGACTTCGGTACTCTTGGAAATATGATCGTAACGATACAAATCTTTCATCTGAGAGAAAGGCAACTGTCCGGGTGCCATGACTCGCTCACTATCAAAGGTTGCATAAGTGAAGGGGGCTCCATACTTCCCACAGAGTAGACGACTCGGCAGTCCGAATTCTCCCATGCAGAAACCGAGTGTGGGCACCTCAGACTCAGCCACCAGCTTCAACATGCGAACGCAATCTGAAGGTGAGTTTGCCATTGTCACGATTTTGATGATATCGGGATCGAGTTCCGCCATTTGCGCATGACGGGCCTCCAAATCATCGGGAGTTTCATCAAAATTATGATGACTGACAATCCTCTTGGTCTTCCCGAAGCGAGGAATCGAACCAGCAATATCGTCTTCCAAGTCGATGTAGTCTACTTCGGAAACGATGGCTGTCCGCAGCAGCTTCTGTCTCGCGTCTTCATCCCATCGCCAACGTCCGCGGTCTTCTTTTCGTCGGCAGGTCACGACGACTGGAGTGGGGCGTTCGTGGATCAAACGATTCAGATCCGGGATTCGGGAAAGGTAGTCGAGACGTAACTCGACCAATTCAGCCCCGTGTTCAGCGAGAGCACGCTGTTCGAGAATCATCATTTTGTGGCGTGTACGGCCGATACTGACACAGATCATAGGTTTTTTACAAAGTGGAGCCAGGGTCTTACAAAATTAGAGCCACTATTGTACGGCTGAACGGACCTGTCTGCATCCTCACAGAGGAAATTACGCGCCGAGTCGCCCGAATTGCTTGTCGAGCTGCTCTTGAGTCAGCACCATTGCCGTTGGGCGACCATGCGGACAATGGTGGGCATCGTCCACCAAATGACGCTTCGCAAGCAAACTTTCGATTTCTTCCGGCGAGAGGCGATGTCCCGCTTTGACTGCGGCTTTACAAGACATCATGTGAAGCAATGAGTCGATCAAATCACGTCGGCTCGGCTTCCGTCCCGGAGTGTCGAGTTCGATCACCAGATCACGCAAGACCTTGGCATGGTCGGCCTTCTGCAACATGACCGGATATCGGTTCAAAAGAATGGTATTTCCCCCAAATTCCTCCACGCCGTAGCCAAACTCCGACAATAAATCCTGATGATCGAGCAGAACAGTGGCTTCGCTACTGGTAAGTTCAATCGTCAAAGGCATCAAAAGCTGTTGTGATTCAACCGTTCCATCGAGCACGCGAGGTCTCAGGTATTCATACATAATCCGTTCGTGCAGGGCATGTTGATCAATGATCATGACTCCGCTTGGATCATCGACTAACAAATAACATTCCATCACCTGCATCGCTCGAATCTCACCTCCCAAATACGCTTGAGGGGGTGAAGAGGGGAGGGGAGAGCTTTGAGAAGTTCCTGTTACATTCTCGCTGGACTCTGCATGCTGAGAAAATGGCGAAATACTTTCCTCCGAGGAAGCAGAATCGGCGGGAGGAATTTCTGCGGGAGGAACTGCTTGAGGTTGAATATCAACGAACTCTGACTCCACCTGCTCGATTTGAGATTTCGCCCAGTTGGTGAGTTCCAACTTGAGTTGTGTTTGTTCGGGAGTTTCTTCGAGAGGAGCGGACGGTTTGCCAGCGGGGCCAGACATCGAGCCGTTCAAGTCCATACCGAGAAATGTGTCGCGAATGGCTGACAGAACCAAACGGTAGATTTGCTGCGAATCCTGAAAACGCACTTCCCATTTACTGGGATGCACATTCACATCGACCTGATCGCTGGGCATTTCAAGAAACAGAAACACAACCGGCTGACGGCCCACCATCATCAACCCGCGATACGCCTCTGAAATCGCTGCCTGAACGGTCCGGTCTTGAATCCAACGGCCGTTGAGAAACAGATATTGCCCTTTGCGATTCGCTTTGTTGTGAGAGGGATGAGCCACATATCCCCATAACCTCATGCCTCCCATTTCTCTCTCAACCCGAATCAATTGAGAGGTCAAATCATTTCCATAAAACATCCGCAATCGCTCAACCAGGTTATCGGTTGCCGACAATTCGTAAGAGACCTTGTTTTGGTGCCTCAGCACCATATGCAGATTGGGACGTGCTAAGGCGACACGAGTAAAGTATTCGCTGGCGTGAGCAAATTCGGTTGCTTTTGTTTTGAGAAATTTACGTCGGACCGGAGTGTTATGAAAAAGTTGACGAACTTCGATGGAGGTTCCGTAAGGGCCTGCAGCCGGCATCACTTTCCCAAGCAGTCCGCCATCCACTTTCAATTCATAGGCCGAGTCGGAGTCTTGTTGCCGACTGCGAATACGAAATTTACTGACCGAGGCAATCGAAGCGAGGGCTTCGCCGCGAAACCCCATGGTGTGCACAGAAAAAAGATCGTTATCGGATACGATCTTACTGGTTGCATGTGACGACACTGCGAGTTGGAAATCATCGGGGTGAATTCCTTCACCGTCATCAACCACGCGAATCAGTTCCGCGCCACCATCAATTAAGTCCACTTCGATGCGGGTCGAGAGAGCATCCGCTGAGTTTTCCAATAACTCTTTGACGACAGAAGCGGGGCGCTCGATCACTTCACCAGCCGCGATCTTGTTGATCACGGTGGCTTCAAGCTGTCGGATACGTGGTCCGACCGTGGTACTCATACAACGCTCCGTCGTCTGTGATTCAGATTGAAAATTGATAACAGACACAAGCCGGCCTGGCGGAAGGTCTGCTATCTGCATCTTAACCGCTACGAGATTCAGCACAACGCGCCAGTTTTATCTTACTCGGAACTCGCAGCTCGCTTTGCCTTGATTTCTTTGATGATCACCGCGTCGAGTTCTTTCAACCCTTCGCGAGGGTTCACATCATAAAAACCGACTTTGTAATGCTTAATAAGCCCATCGGCACCAATCACTACCCACAAAGGGAGTGAAGCACCGTTTTGTCGCGGATCACCAAATTTCTTGAGGAGCGAGCCGTTGTCGCGAACGATGTCGTATCCGATATTCATAAACGAGACCAACTTTTTGACAGCCAGAACCATGCCCCGACTCGCTTTGGGATCGGTAAACTCGGAATTCACGGCAACGCCGAGAAATTTCACTCCCAGCTTCCCTCGCTTCCCGTTCAAATAGTCGAGGTATCCCACTTGGCCATACGGCTCCTGAAGAGGATCATCCTGGTACTTCCAGAAATGAAGGACGAGAACTTTTCCTTTGTATGTTTCTGGGTCCAGTACTTCATCATTGAGCAATCTCAGATTGAGCTCAGGAGCTTTTTGCCCGATCAACTGGGCGGCAAGTTGTTCCACACTGGAGTGACGTTCCTGTTGGGATTTCAGATCGCGATGAATATCGATCATGAGAGATTGCAGAGGAGTGTTTTCAGTCACTTCATCAAGTTTGGGCAGAATTGATGTGACCGCTGCGATTTGTTCGGTTCCCAGTTCGGGACGAGTCATTCGCTTACCTCGGTCGAGCTGTCCCTGCATCTTTTTCAGAAGTTCCAATCCTGCCACGACTTTGTCGCGGGAGTTGCCGGAAAGCGTATCACTTTCTGCAAGCTCGATGTTGAAGGAAAATTCGTCTCCTCGACCGAGAAAGAGTTTCACTTGAGCACGTTGCAGCATTCCGGTCTGAGCATCATACAAAAGTTCCTGTGCACGACCGAAGTTGGTCGTCACCAAAACAGTAATTGCTGGTTGTTCGCGGAAAGTCTTGGCCTCCGACTGAACTTCATACTTCAGCCGATCCACAGTCCAAGACTTTCCCGTCGCTCGATGGTCTTCTGGCAAATGGAGAGGAGGGAAGGGGATTGGCCAAGGCTGCCCATCGTAGTCGTAGAGTAACCCGGGATCTCGAACCTCTTGAGCCTTACCCGCGTTGGGGCCACTCCAACCGAATGATTCTGGCCACGGCCATCCCACTTGGTCATTGACTCGCCAGAAAACGGTACTGGGATGGTCGTCCTGCTTGTCGACAATCGAGAGTAGACCAAACTCCTTCACAACGGCAGGCTCTTCGCCCCGTTCATGATGTTTCAGTTTGCCCTTATAACGAAGTTCTGTCATTTCAGCGGCAGAACTGTCGAGGGCGATCCCCAAAACATAGACTGGCATCAATACAGCTAATAGACAGGGAAGTCGTCGGAGAGTAACGATCATGCTGATTCCAGGCCAAGAGATTTGAAAACGAGGGTAGGGTGGGCGAAGAACAAAAGTTGTCCTTAACAAAAGCTTAAAGACCAGCCCGTTGACAGTCCAGAGGTGAGGCTCTAGTCTGACTATATTATTGATCATTGAGTCAACGTGTAAGGTTTCGATTCTCTTTTGTTCCCCCAATGAATGAAAAGAAGATACGCATGACAGCTCGCATTCTCGTCACCGGCGCAGTCGCTTTACTATTCACATTTGCAGGCACTACCGCCGAAAGCCAAGTCGCGGGCGACGCTCAAGGTGACGCTGCTCCCGCGGAGCAGGTGATCGTTCAACGCGAAGCGATCTCGATCATCAATCCCGAAAAATATCAGATTCCACTCCAACTCAAACCTTCAAACTTCGTGACCGTGGTCTCACCAAGACATGGCATCATCGACGATTTGAATATCAAGCCCGGCAGTACCTTGACGCCGCAATCGGAAGTCTTTCGGCTCAAGAATGAAGCCGAAGTCTTGATGTTGAAAAAAGCCGAAGCAAAAGTGGCACTGCAACAGCTGAAACTGGATCAAGCCAAGCAAGCAAAAGAAGCGGGCTTGATCGCAGTTGCAGAAGCCGAATTAAAAGTGGCCAACATTGACCTCGAACTCTCCCAGTTTCGCCTCGAACAAGCCGTTCGTCGAACTGAGAATCGAGCAACCGTCTTTCGTGTCTATGCGGTAGAAGGGGAGTTTGTCACCGCCAACCAGAAAATTGCCGACTTGGGTGACCCTTCGGTGATGCTCATCGAAATACCCATCAACCGAGAAGACGCCAAAGCAGGGGAGTCGGTCAGCTTCAAGGTCGAAGAGAAAGAGGTCCAGGGGAAAGTGGCCTCCGTTCTGCCTCCCGCTGAGCGATTTGAGCCTCTGCGAGATTTGTATGATTCTCTCGCTTCGGCTGTGGTTGAAATTGAAAATCGTTCTGGCATCTACAAAGCTGGACAAGCCGTTTACGTGCCGGCGATCCCCAGAGAAAATGTTGCTGAAGTCTCAAACACCTCGATCACCGCCGGTGAAGAGGGGAAACGAAAAGTTCAGGTAATCCGCGAGAACGTGGTACGAGATCTTCTTATCAGTGTCCTGGCACCGGTGGGATCAGACCGTTCTTATATCTCGGGACCATTTCAACAGGGCGATGAATTGATTCTCTCAACCTCGCAGCCTCTTGCTGACGGCACACAACTCGCCCCGCGATCCGGCGGCGCTGCTTCTCCGATGGGGACGAACAACAACACAGGAGCCCCACGAAAACCGAGTACTGGTTTTTAGGCAATGACTCGCATCGAATCTGCCTTTACCTCCCGGTTTTTCATCGCAATCTGTTGTTTGTGAGGGATTTTTCAAATTCCCTTTTTTTTCAGGGATTCCCGGGAACGGCTCCCCATCCAATTGGTCGATCCTCTACAATGGAAGTAGACATCATTCGATGTCTGATGTAGATTTTACACACCAATTCCGAGGCGATACCGTGGCTGAAGAAAAAACAACGCCAGAAGCTGACGCACAAGATGACAAAGTTGGCAATTACGAAAAGATCGAGCTGGTGGCGGGGGGGACCTCCTGCAATATCTGGGAGGTCAATGATGGAAATCAAAACTGGGTGATGAAACTTCTTCACGAAGATAAGCTCCTCGATGTGGAAGAACGAAACTCCCTCAAACACGAAGGGAAAATTCTCCAGCAATTGTCCCATCCCTCCTTTGTTGCCTACCGGGATATGCAGATTGGCAAAAAAGCCTCTTACCTGGTGATGGAATATTTCCGCGGACCCAATCTCAAATCTTCATTGAAGATCAATCGTCACGCTTTGCATGCTCAAATGGAACGCTTGCTGGAACAAGTTTGCCTGGGGCTTGGTTACATGCACGAGAAAGGCTTTGTGCACCGCGATGTCAAACCAGACAACATCCTGTTTTCGAAGTCTGGCGAACTCAAAATCATTGATTTTTCATTGACCATGAAATTCAAAACGGGGATAGCCGCATCGATTGCGGGAAAAATGAAACACATTCAAGGGACCAGAACATACATCGCTCCTGAAACGATCCAGAAAAAACAACCCAGCCCACAAACGGATATGTATTCATTGGGGATCACTTTGTACGAAGTCCTCACAGGCAAGACTCCATTCGCGGGAGCATCTCCCAATGATTTATTGCTCAAGCATCTTATGGATCCGCCCGTCCCTCCATCGGTCCACGAAAAGAATGTCTCCCCTGAACTTGACCAATTCGTGCTGAAACTTCTGGCGAAAAAACCGAGTAATCGATTCGCCGATATGAACGAAGCCTATGCCGAAATCCGTTCATTAAAATTGTTCAAAGAAGATCCCGATACGCTTTCAAAACGAACAGAAGCAGAAGCCAAAGAAGCCCAGAATGTTTCTTACGAGGAAGTTCTGGATAGCCGCAAAGATGCAGAGCGAACAGCGTCAGGAGTCAAGCTGCCTCCTAAGCCAGTCAAAAAACAGGTGCCAAAACCCGAGCCCAAACAAACTCCTGCTCCGCAACCAACGGCTCAACAACAGATGCCGCCACAGCAACAAATGCCTCCCGGATACCAAATGCCACCTCCCGGATATCAGCTGCCTCCGGGATACCAAATGCCACCAGGAATGATGCCTTACCCCATGCCTCCCGGCGGTCAGCCTCAGTGGGCTGGCCAGCAACAAGTTCCCGGGCAGGCTCCCCCGATGTATCAGCAACCCCCTCAACAATACCAACCACAACCCGGAACACCTGCCGGCGGTCAACAACCTCCTCAAGCACAACCTCCCTCACCACCATCGATGCCTGTTCAGAAGCAACCTGAGTCTCAAGAGGCAACCACAGAGCAGGGGGGAGAAAGCCCCTCAACTCAGCAAAAATCGAAAATGATCCAATCTGCGATGATTCCGGGGCGTTCTCAGGAAATGGGGTCTCATCCTTCGCAACGAGGGAAAGAAGACGAGGATTTGCCAGAAATGGACGAGCTACCCGATGTGATTTGAACGACCAAGTCGTTTGATCTTTTCGTTCATCGCGGGAATGATGTAATATCTCAAATGTTATAAATATCCCACTGACGCGACTGAAGACTATTTCACATGCCTGTTACTCACGTTCTTCCATTCGAAAAACCGATCTCCGAGTTGGAATCACAACTCTTAAAGCTCGAAAACCAGCCCGACCCTTCTCCCAGTACGCGCGAATCTATCCGTAATATGCGAGTCGAGATCAATCGGATGCGGCGTGAGATCTTCGATAATCTCGATCCCTGGGAAGTGGTTCAAGTGGCCCGACATCCCGATCGTCCTCAAACTCTGGATTACATCGAACTCCTGTTCGACGAATGGGTCGAATTGCACGGAGACCGAGCATTTGGTGATGACCGCGCGATCCTCACCGGTTTTGCAAAACTCGAAGGGCAAAAAGTCTTATTTGTTGGCCAACATAAAGGCCGCAATCTGAAAGAGCGCGAAGAATGTTTTTACGGATGCGCTCATCCCGAAGGATATCGCAAAGCCATCGGAAAAATGGAGATGGCGGCTCGATTCGGATTGCCGATCATTTGTTTTATCGACACTCCCGGCGCCTATCCCGGAATTGGTGCAGAAGAACGCGGTCAGGCATACAGCATTGCCCACAACTTGCGAGAAATGTCAACTTACAACACTCCCATTATTTGTGTTGTGATTGGGGAGGGTGGTTCCGGTGGTGCTTTGGGAATCGGCATCGGAGACCACATCTGTGTCATGGAATACGCCTACTATTCGGTCATCAGCCCTGAAGGTTGCGCGGGAATTCTGTGGAAGTCAGTCCAACACAAAGATAAAGCCGCTCGCGCCCTGAAATTTACCAGCAAGTCCCTCTTGGGCTTGGGAGTGATTGACGAAATCATCCCTGAACCACTCGGCGGAGCACACCGCGATCACTGGCAAACGGCAACCATGCTGAAAGGGTCACTCATCAAAGCCTTAAAAGATCTGCAAGCGATTCCCAAAGATCAATTGCTGGATCGACGCTATCAGAAGTTCCGAAATTATGGCGTTTTTGAAGAAGTGACGGCCACTACAGAGACGGACCACGCCTGAATCAGACCATTCTTCTTGCCGCGAGATCTGTGATGCCAAACATTGAACGACTCTCGCGACGAGCGCTACTCAAGCAATCACTGATGTTTCCCGTCTCGGTCTCAATCGGGAATCATCTTCTGGCGGGGCATGTTGCATCGGCTAATAATAAATCTTTGCAGTTTGAGCCAGTCGAGAAGATTCTTCGCGAGGCCGTCAATCAAAATGCTTTTCCAGGCTGTGCGGCGGCCTTCGGTAACTGCCAATCAATTCTCTGGAATTCGGGTTTTGGGCATCTGTCTTTATCCAGCCAAAACAAAGTCACCACCAGTACAATTTACGATCTGGCATCGCTCACCAAAGTCGTCGGCACAACCTCCGTCGCGATTCAACTCATCACGAAGCAAGCTTTGTCCCTCGACGACCTGGTTGTGAAATGGATCCCCGAGTTTCGAGCGAAAGACGAGACGGAGCCTGCTGCGAGACGGCAAATCACCATTCGTCACTTGTTGACTCATTCGAGTGGATTGCCGTCCTGGAAACCCATCTACAAATCCGTTTCCAATTATCGCGAAACGATTCAGGCAATTTGTGACACGAAACTGGAACAACCTCCGGGAGAGAAATACCGCTACAGCGATCTCGGTATGATGCTATTGGGTGAGGTATTGAGCCGAGCAGGAAAATCGACTCTCGCAGAACTCGAATCCGATCTCGTCTTCAAACCGCTGAAGATGAATCAGACTCTCAGAAATCCTCCTCAATCCCTCTGGAACAAAATTGCGCCAACAGAACGCATCGGAGAGAGTGAAACTTTCTACCAAGGGGTCGTTCATGATGAGAACGCGCGTGGCGGTGAAGGGCTCACCGGGCATGCAGGGTTATTTTCAAATATCATCAACCTCTCAAAATACTGCCAAGCCTGGCTCAGGGCGACCCGCGGAGAAGACTCGGTCTTCGATACTGATCTCGCTCGGCAGTTTGCTTCGCGCCAAAAGATTCCCGGAGACACGGGACGAGGCTTGGGTTGGCAGATGTTTTCGTCTGGCGGATCGGGAGGGACATTATTATCGGAGTCCGCCTTCGGTCACACCGGTTTCACAGGAACATCGCTGTGGGTTGATCCCGAGCTTGATCTGTTCCTGATTTTGCTCTCGAACCGTGTGCATCCCACGCGAAAGAATTCGCGACACATCGCAGTCAGGCGTCAATTTGCTGACGCAGTCGTCAGGGCAGTCCAGCAGTCCTGAATCTCTAAGCACGGCAGACATTGTAGAAACCACGCCTAAAACTCCCGGATCCCCAACGTCCGATAATGTCTGTTATGTTAAACTCATGAACAACAAATACTCTACAAATAATGGGGTTTGCGATTTTCGGACATTTCACCTGCCCCGAAATGTGACGTTGGAATTCTCACGGATACCACAATTAGTTGTCTCAAAAGAACAGTTTTCAAATCGAGTGATTCTTAATGTATTCACGCTATATAAATAAAGCACAGAGAAACACACATCTGCTGTGAACATCCCACTTTTACCGAATGACACTCAGTCGTTCCTGGAGGGCCGTGTTCAACGAGTTCACTTTCAAGCCGGCATATTTCACTTGATTGAATATCCGCTGATCCATATCCGAACGAAAATCGGTACTGGGATCGGGATCGGGATCGAGCCCGAGAAGATCGGCGTGCCAGTCTTCCAGAACACTGGTCTCAATCTGTAAGGGGAGGCCGGTCAAATCGTTTGTAATTTCCGATTCAAAAGAGGCTTGGGCGTTGGGAGTCGTGAAATAGATTCCTGAAATTTCTCGTAGCAACCGATTCCGGGTCTCTTCATTGTTGGCCGCTTCTGCCGGCTTTCCTTTTTGCCACTCAATGGCAATGATTTTTGTGAGCGCCGGAATTCCACTCGACAACAAATCAATTAACTGCCCACGATGCTCGGGAGCGGTATTCAACAGGGCTGATACTGCCATTTGTTGCAGTTGAGGATCGTTAGACATCCCGGGCAACTGGGAGATCAATTGCTGCAGACGTGCCCGATCGGCATCGGAAGATTGGTTTGTTGGAGACTCATCAATAAAGGGTGGACGATCACTCCCCTGCCCCTCAGCGACATGATCGTGCCCAGCGTGATCATGGCCATCCCCATGGGAATGAAGATCAATATCATCGCTATCGAGTGAGTGAATATAGGGTTCGAGGACCGCATGCAATTCGGTCGGCATGACAGGATGCAGCCGATCCATAATGATGGCCGCGTATTTTCCACTGATCGTGCCCATCACATGGTTTCGCGCCTGTTCGGAGAGAGTCACTGAAAAGAATGTCAGAATGAGTGCAATACCGACTCCCTTAAGAAGTCCGAGGACGGCTCCCATATGACGGTCGTACTCGGTGAACTTGGCTTCCTCGATCATCGTCTTCATAGACCGGGCGACGGAAAACGCGAGAAACGAAAAAATCAAATACAACAAGAACATCGCCACCCAACGGTTGAGCGGTTCTTTGAGTCCGATCATTGGAGCCAGCACGATCGAGAGCGATTCGGCAAACATGAAACAGAGCACGATCGAAGCAATGGTTGCCAGTTGCCAGACAAGCCCTTTTGTGGCTCCCCGGATGACGGAAAACAGAATCACGCCGACAACAAGTAAATCCCAGATTTGGATGGACATCCTTGACCTCTTTTACAAAAAATACACACGTCCTTGTGGTGAAAATTAAGCAAACGGGAGTTTAGCAGAAGAGCAGGGCTGAACAGAAGAGCAAAATGTTCGCGATCTGGAGAACTTTTCGCTCTAAATGCCTTGGTACTATCGACCAGTAAGGTGACCGGGCCATCGTTCACCAGCTCCACATCCATCTGAGCCTGAAAGATCCCCGTTCCCACGGTCACACCCTGCTCTTTCACCAGTGAGACAAATTGTTCATAGAGATCATTGGCTTTTTCGGGGCGAGCCGCTGCGATGAAGCTCGGACGACGCCCCTTTCGACAATCTCCGAACAATGTGAATTGACTGACGACCAACATCTCGCCTTTGATATCGAGAAGTGAGAGGTTCATTTTACCGGCATCGTCTTCGAAGATACGCTGGCCAACAATTTTGCTGGCCAGATACTTTGCATCATCGATGGTGTCCTCTTCGCTGACACCCAACAGGACCAGCAAACCGGCTCCGATTTCTCCCGTGGTTTCATCATCGACAGTGACCGATGCGCGCGAGACTCGCTGGACGACTGCTCTCACGATGTCGACTCCGCAAGATACGCAGAACCGATGGCGAACTCCTCCAGATTTAACTCAGGTTCTTCGCCACACATCAATTGTCGCATCACGAGTGCTGTGGCAGGTGAGGTTTGTAAGCCGGCTCGAAAGTGCCCCGCTGCCACGAAGCCATTCTCAGTTCCTGGTAACAAACCAAGAAACGGCGATCCGGTTTGGGAAATCGGGCGAAGACCAGCCCAAGTCTTCTCAACTTTG
>Ga0181601_10004472_pt1 | contig 11731 bp, 13 predicted proteins | sample 041ome_8_FD_133020 | JGI IMG/M metagenome (GOLD analysis project Ga0181601, IMG submission 133020) | Coastal salt marsh microbial communities from the Groves Creek Marsh, Skidaway Island, Georgia - 041407BS metaG (megahit assembly) | ecosystem: Environmental > Aquatic > Marine > Intertidal zone... | reverse complement strand
TTTTGTCTTCGCAGGAATGAAAAATATTAATTTTATTGCAGTAAAATTTTAAATTTTTCATTTTAATATCTAAATTTTTATTAATAATAAATATCTTTGGTGAATGTTGTTTTAAACCTTCAATTCTACAATTTAGTTTTGGACAATCTTTTAAAAAAGTATTTTTTCCTACTAATATTGAATCATTAAAATATCTCAATAAATGAGAAAATTTAAGAGCTTTTGGATTTGTAAAATATTTTTTTCCATAGACATTGCTATCAAATTTTTCTGTTATTGCTAATTTTGCTGAAACAAATGGGATTTTATTTTTTAATGAATATTCGTATTCATAATAGAATTTTTTATTTCTTTTAATTAATGCAGTATTTATTTTATTTTTTTTTAAAAAAAGATAACCTCTTCTATTAACAATAGGATTTTTATCAAAATGAGAGAAATATACTTCATTAATATTTTTATTTTTTATATTATTTACACATGGTGGTGTTTGTCCGTAATGAGAGCATGGCTCAAGAGTTACAAATAATCTTTTTTTATCATTTTTATTTTTGAAAACTTTATGTAAAGCATTACTCTCTGCATGAGGCCTGCCATTTATCGAGGTAATTCCTGTAGATAATATTTTATTATCAAAATCAGTTAATACGCACCCCACTGATGGATTTTCTCCAGTTTTGTAAAGATTTATTTTTGCAAGCTTAAATGCAAGCTCTATAAAATAATTTTTATAAAATTTATTTATTTTTTGGGACATTAATTTTGTCCACAAATTCTTCGAAATCTTTGACTTCTTTAAAATTCGTGTAAACAGAAGCAAACCTTACATACGCAACTGGATCTATTTCCTTAAGCCCGTCCATTACAAATTTACCAATAGTTGTAGACATAACCTCGTTTTGACCAAGATCTTCAAGATTTCTGTAAATTCTTGAGACAAATTTTTCAATAGTATCTGCATCAACAGGACGTTTTCTTAGCGAAATTATCACTGATCTAGTAAGCTTATCTCTATCAAATGGAGATTTTCTGCCATTTTTTTTTACAACTGTAATTTCCCTGAATTGTACGCGTTCAAAAGTTGTAAATCTTTGATTACAACAGTTGCTTTGTCTTCTTCTTCTTATTGCTGTGCCATCTTCCGTGGCTCTAGAGTCTATCACGGAAGTATCTTTTTCTTTACAAAATGGACAAATCATAAATTTAGTAAATTGGAAATTTTGAACAAAGCTCTTTAACTTGGTCTTTTACTTTATTTTCAATTAAACTATTATTTTCTCTATTATCTCTCAAACCAACCAAAACTTTATAAATTAATTCACCAACAATCTTAAATTCTGCCAACCCAAGACCTCTTGTCGTACATGCCGGTGTCCCTAGTCTTATTCCTGATGTTATCCATGGTTTTTGCTCATCATAAGGAATACCATTTTTATTGCATGTCAAATTAGCTTTGCCTAAAGAAATTTCAGCTTCTTTTCCAGTTAAGCCAAAGGGTCTCAAATCTATTAGAACTAAATGTGTATCAGTACCCCCAGAAAAAATTTCAAGTCCTAAGTTTTTTAATGTTTCAGATAATATTTTTGCATTTGAAATTACATTTTTTGCATAAGATCTAAATTCTTCAGAAAGTGCTTCTTTAAAACATACGGCTTTTCCTGCGATCACATGCATTAATGGTCCACCCTGCAAACCAGGAAAAACTGCCGAATTAAATTTTTTTGATAGCTCCTCGTTATTTGTTAAGATAATGCCACCTCTTGGACCTCTTAGAACTTTATGAGTGGTCGATGTTACAACATCAGCATAATCACAAGGATTTGGATAAACTTGACCAGCAACCAATCCTGAAAAATGTGCCATGTCCACTAATAATTTAGCACCAACAGTGTCGGAGATTTCTTTAAATTTTTTAAAGTCAATAATTCTGGAGTAAGCACTACCACCCGCTATAATAAGTTTTGGCATATTTTTTTTAGCAATATCCATAACCTCATCATAATTTATTAAACCTGTTTTTTTATCGACACCATAAGCAACTGCATTAAACCACTTGCCAGATTGAGCTGGAGCGGCTCCATGGGTTAAATGCCCACCCTGATCAATACCCATACCTAAAATTGTATCTCCAGGATTTAGCAATGCTAGAAAAACAGCACCATTAGCTTGTGCACCAGAGTGAGGCTGGACATTAGCAAAGTTAACATTAAATAATTTTTTTGCTCTTTCAATCGCAAGATCTTCTGCAATATCTACAAACTCACAACCTCCATAATATCTTTTGCCGGGATATCCTTCAGCATACTTGTTAGTTAGAACCGATCCCTGCGCATCAAGCACAGCTTGAGATACAATATTTTCTGATGCGATCAATTCTAGATGTGTTTTTTGTCTCTCCAGTTCCTTTGTAATAGATAAGTGCAGATCTGGGTCCGATTGCTTTAAACTTCTATTGAAAAAGTTATTTATATAGATTTTCTCTTGAGACATCTTTTATCCTAGTAACTTGACTCTTCGCAAATGTCTACCACCTGCAAATTTTGTTACCAAAAAAGACAAGATGTATTTAATTGCTACTTTTGTGGAAGTAAATCTCGAGCCAATACAAAGAATATTTGCGTTGTTATGCTCTCTTGATAGTACAGCCGTTTTTACTGAACTTACTAATGCTGCTCTAATATTTTTATATCTATTTGCTGCAATAGACATGCCTATACCAGTACCACAAATCAAAATTCCAATATTTTTTGAATTAATTTTTTTACAAAGTTTCTCAGCAAAGAGTGGATAATCGACGGATTGATCGCTACTTTGCGTTCCCAAGTCATTAATTTTTAATTTCTCTTTTTTTAAAGTTTGGATAACTTTTTCTTTTAATAAAAAACCAGCATGATCTGATGCGATTAATACATTTTTAGTAATGAATTTTGATTTAACAGTCATTAACGACTAGATATATACAAGATAGGCCAAAAAACTACAATATTTGGTATATATTTATAAATATTTTAAACTAAAAGAATAATTCAATTATTGTTTGTAAAAAATGTATCCACTTACGAGACTAAGAAGAACCAGGTTAAACGAATGGTCTAGAAGACTAATTCAAGAAAATAATATTTCAACCTCAGATCTCATATTGCCAATATTTATAAAAGAAGGAAAAAAAATAAACGAAGAAATAACATCGATGCCAAATGTCTTTAGATATAGCTTGGATACAATGCATAAAATAATTGAAAAAGCCCTAAAAAATAAAATTCCTGCCATTGCATTATTCCCTCAAATTAATAATGATAAAAAAGATAAATATGGAAGCGAAGCCATAAATAAAAATAATTTAGTTTGCAGAGCAGTAAAAGAAATAAAAAAAAAATATAATAATGAGATTGGAATTATTTGTGATGTCGCTCTAGATCCTTACACATCTCACGGTCATGACGGGATCTTAAAAAACAATATTGTTGATAATGATGAAACAATTAAGATGCTTATAAAGCAATCTTTAATTCAAGCACAGGCAGGATGTGATGTTATTGCACCATCAGATATGATGGATGGAAGAATTGGCGAAATTAGAAAAGCTTTAGAAAAACAAAACTTCAAAGACACTCTAATACTTTCATACGCGGCAAAATACGCATCTAGTTTTTATGGTCCCTTTAGAGATGCCGTGAAGAGCGCCTCTAAACTCAAAAGTGATAAAAAAAATTATCAGATGGATTTTCACAATTCAAAAGAATCTTTAAGAGAGATAAGCTTAGATATAGATGAGGGTGCAGATATGGTTATGATAAAGCCAGCACTAGCTTATCTAGATATAATTTCAGCTGTAAAAAATAAGTTTAATATACCTATTATAGCTTATAACGTTTCTGGTGAATACAGTATGATAAAAAATGCTATAGATAAAAAAATTTTACCTGAGCATGCAATATATGAAATGATGTTATCTTTTAAAAGAGCTGGAGCAAATGCCGTCGTTACCTATTTCGCAATAGAAATTGCAGAAAATTTTGTTAACAATTAGTTTGAATATTTTTTCTTAAAAAAAATAAGAGGTTTTTTGCTTTTTAATACCTTAAAATTTTTTACTTTGTGTAAAATAATAAAATGATCACCAGCATTAATTTTTTTATATAACCTGCAGTTAAGATATCCCATAGAATTTTTAATAATTGATAAGTATAATTTCTTATCAATAGTATTGTTAGGACTTGCTAATTGATTAGAAATTGTTTTTTGATTACTAGATAAAAAAATTATTTTATATTCTACATTCTTTTTAACAAAAAAACTCAAAGAAGAAGATTTTTTGTCAATACACCACATAACCAAAGGTGGGTCTAATGAAACAGAGGAAAATGAATTCACTGTTATACCTACGTAATTTTTTTTATTTTTAGAAATGACAGAGGTTATTCCAGTTGCAAATAATGAAAAGCATTTTCGGAGATTTATAGAATTCATAACTTTATCAAAATATTCTTAAATTATTATCATATCCTCTAAAAAAATTGTTCGCATCTTTATCAATCTTGATTAACTTTCCCTGTTTTGCCCTACTTGATATAAATTTTTTAAAGTCAATTTTTGAATAAATTTTATTTGAAAAATTATCAAATAATTGAAGTTTTTCATCCAAAATAGCCAGAGAATATAAGATTGTGTTATGCGGTTTAAACAAAATTACACCAGAACCTTTTTCAAATTCTGGAACCTCATTAGTGTTAATTACTAAACAGCGGTGCTCAATATTATTCTTAACTGTAAAGAGAACAAAATATTTTTGATTATGATTAACAGAAATAGTTGAGGTTAAAAAATCATTTTTTTTAAGTTTAAATACTTTTTTTCCTGACTTTTTGTTTGAAAGCAAATGATTAGAATTAACAAAAAAAGCATACCCATTTTTAGAACAAAATAATATTTTCATTTTTTCACTAAATAAAAAAGCATCAACAATTTGCTCATTGTCAGTCATTGAAAAGTATGAGGAAAAAGGCTTTCCCTTTGAAGATCCAAAAACTAAATTAGATCCATCAATTGTATAAACTTTGCCATGGGAAGAACAAAATATAAATTTATCTGATTTTTTTCCATTCAATAATATAAATTCATTGTCTAATAAAATTTTTCTATCTACAATATTAGCATTTCCAATTCTTGATTTTAAAAAACCATTTTTAGAAATTATTAAATTAATTGGATCATCGGATTTTAATTCCTCCTCAATTTCAAAAGTATCAATTTTGTTAAATTTTTGTAGTGCAGTTTTTCTAGCTCCGTAAACAGAACTATTTCCAAAAATATTGATTACATCTTCAAGCTCATTATCAACTTCTTTCTTTTGCAAAGATCTTGATGATAATAAATTTATTAAAAACTTCTTTTTTTTTAATAAATTTGAATTTTCATCTTCAATTTCTTTTTGTTCTATTTTTCTCAAACTCCTAAGTTTCATATCTAATATTGCATTTACTTGATTTTCCGTGAACTTGTATTTTTTAATTAATTCTGTCTTAGGATTATTTGAGTTTCTAATAATTTTTATAATATTATTTAAATGCTTATAAACAATTATAAATCCTTTTAAAATTTCCAATCTAAGATTGATTTTATTTAATTCAAACTTTGATCTTCTTTGTAAAATTTCATAGCGATGTTTTAAAAAGCTTACCAGAACATCTTTTAACGACATTACTCTGGGCTCTAATTTGTAATTTAAAACATTTAAATTTAGAAAAAATTTAACTTCGAGTTCAGTTTGCTGATACAAACTGTTCATTAAAAGTAATGGATCTACATTTCTATTTTTAGGTCGAATAACTATTCTTATATTTTCATCAGATTCATCTATTACGTTATCTATAAGTTTGTTTTTTTTATTTATTATTAGATCAGCTATTTTTTCGATTAATTTTGATTTATTAACTTGATAAGGAATTTGCGTTATAGATATTTGATACTGGCCTTTACCAAGTTCTTCAACTTTATATTTTGCTCTTAATTCAAAAAAACCTTTACCGGAGGTATATGCCTTAGTAATCTCATTTTTATCTAAATTAAGAATACCACCTGTTGGAAAATCTGGTCCTTGAATAAACTTTAACAAATCTTTTACACTACAATTTTTGTTATTATTGAGATGTTTTAAAGCTAAACATATCTCCTCAACATTGTGAGGAGGAATATTGGTGGCCATACCAACGGCAATACCAGAAGACCCGTTCGCCAATAAATTTGGGAAAGCAGAAGGTAGAACTAGAGGTTCGCTTAATTCTCCATCATAGGTTTTTCGGAAGTCAACTGTATCAAACTCTATGTCCTTTAATAAAAACTGTGAAACTTCAGTTAATTTTGTTTCTGTATATCGCATTGCTGCTGCATTATCTCCGTCAATATTACCAAAATTTCCCTGTCCATTTATTAAAGTATATCTTGTGGAAAAATCCTGAGCGAGGCGCACTAATGCGTCGTATACTGACTGATCACCATGAGGATGAAATTTACCTATAACATCACCAACTACTCTTGCAGATTTTTTAAAACTAGATTTAGGACTTAAATCTAGGAGATACATTGCATAAATTAGTCTTCTATGAACAGGCTTTAATCCATCCCGAACATCAGGTAGTGCTCGCTGGGTTATTGTTGAAAGTGCATATGCTAAATATTTTTTTGCAAATTGATTTTTTAATTGATCTTCACTTATATTATTAATTTTCATTGATACTTTTTTCAATTCTTTCTCTAATGATTGGAAATTTTATTTTATTTGGATCAAATATGAATTTTTTCATTATAAACCTATTAATAACAAATCCCCTATAAAGATCTCTATCATCATAAATTGCAGATGTGTCAATTAAAAAATTGGGGTATAAAAATTTATTATTATCAATTTGAAAAATCCAGTTCTTGTTATCGTCAATATAAAAATTAAAATTATTATTATCAGGATTGATTTCAAAACCTATTGACTTAAGCAACTCCTGTTCCCAGCAGACGTATAATTTTAAAAATTCTTTATTTAAAATATTTGATAAAAATGAATCGGTATACTCATACAAGTCTGAATAACTATGTCTCTCAGCTAAGAGTTTACAACAAAGTTCGGACAAACATAAAATTAAATTTAATTTTTTTGGATGATCAAAAAATTTAGAAGATATAGCGTCTAGTAGTTCTAAATTATAATATCCCAAAGAGTCTTCTGATTTAGATTTCCAATTAATGATAAATTTGTTACCAAGTTGAAGATATTTTTTTTTACTTCTTGATGTTGCGCCATATATTATTCCATTATGCAATCCATGAGAATTAGTTAAAAAAGTGGCTACAGAAGAGTTTTCAGAAAAATTATTTATTTTTAGCAAATATCCAGTATCTGTCCAAATCATTATTTCTTTTTTAAAAGAACTTTTAAAAATAAATTTACTTTAGATTTAAAAATTTTCTCCATTTCTGATCTTGCGTAAATTCCAATTGATTTAATTGAATGACCATTTTTTCCTAAGATTATTTTTTTGTGACTCAATGTATTTACAGTAATTTTTTGATGGACGGTATAATGGAGGGACTTTACCACTTTATCTGTAGTAATATTTACTTGATAAGGTATTTCTTGATTAATATATTTTAGTATAGATTCCCTGGTTATTTCTGCTAAAAACACTTCTTTGCTAATATTTGTTTGATTGTTTTTTTTATAAATCCATTCTTGACTTGGTAAAAATTCAGATATTTTACTTAACAGTTTTGTAATATTTTTTTTTTTAAGTGCTGATAAATAAAATATTTCATCAAAAAGATTGATAAATTTTATATCAGAAATTTTTTTAAGAATATAATCGTTATCTACTAAATCTATTTTATTAATAATTAATAATTTTTTTTTATTATAATTTTTAATAATCTTTTCAATCTGGTCTAAGTAAAGAAATTTTGAAGTAATATCTAAAATAATCAATAAAATATCAGATCTGTCTATACTAGACAAAACGTCTTTATAAAAATTAATATCATTTTTTTTTTGATATAAACCGGGAGTATCTATAAATATAATTTGAGCATTTAGATAATTTTTTACTGCATCCATCGATTTAAGAGTAGTTTGAACTTTATGAGAAACTATTGATACTTTTTTTCAAAAATAGAATTTAGTAATGTAGATTTTCCAGCATTTGTAGGACCAGATATTGCTACATAGCCGCATTTTTTAGTCATAAATTTAGAGATTCTATAAGCTTGTGAGCAGCTGCTTGTTCTGCAATTTTTTTAGAACTACCTACTCCAATGCAAGCTTTGCTATCATTTATTTTAACCGAAACTTTGAAGACAGGTTTATGCGATGGGCCTTCGTTTGATAAGTTTTTGTATACTGGCAGCTCTTTATATTTCTTAAGGGAGTATTCTTGTAATTTAGTTTTAGAATCAATTTGAATTATTATAGTTTTTTTTATATTCATTTCCCAAATTCTTAAAATAAACTGAGTAACCTTATCAAACCCTTGGTCAAGGTAAACAGCGCCAATTAGGCTCTCACATAAATCTCCATAAATTTTTTCAAATCCTATTTTATTTTTTTTTTGAGAATTGCTTAATATTATATATTTTTCAATTTTTAGATTTTTAACTACATCGGCGCAAATTTTTTTGTTTACTAAAGAAGCTAGTTTTTTGTCCAAGACTCCCTCTGCATCCAAAGGATATAAACGTGCCAATTCAGTTGCGATAACTAATCCTAAGACCCTGTCTCCAATAAATTCCAATCTTTCATTATTTGACTCGGATATTTTGGTAATACTTTTGTGAGTAAGAGCTCTTGTTAGTAAATTTAGGTCATTAAATTTTATGCCCAAGATATTTTGTACTTTTTTTAAAATATTGTTAATCATTAAATAATTTTATTTAAAATTCTGCCAAATCGTATTGATTTATGCCATTTCCAAAAAGTAAAAAAATTTCCAATGTTCTCATCATTGGAAAAAAATAAAAACTGAGCTTTCCCTACCAGATTGTCTTTATGCACATAACCTACACTAGATAGAAATCTACTATCTTTAGAACAATCTCTATTATCCCCCATAAAAAAATAATGATCTTTTGGAACTTTGTACAAATCAGTATTCCTCATGGAATTTTCATTTGCATAGTAAATTCTATAAGATTTATTATTGGAAATTTTTTCTAAATACTCACTTGCTATAAATGTTTGATTGCCACAAAAAACTGTAGTTTTTTTTGAAAAAGTTTTATTTATTTTTATATTATTTAAGTAAAGATCCCCTTCAATTAATTGTATTGAGTCCCCTGGCAAACCTATTAAACGTTTAATGTAATCAGTTCTATTATCAGATGGTGTTTTAAATACTATCACGTCTCCTCTTTTGGGCTCTTTAAAAAAAAATCGACCTAAAAAAATTTCTGGACTAAAGGGTAGCGAGTGTCTGCTGTATCCATAAGAATATTTTGTAACAAAAAGCCTGTCCCCTACCAGAAGTGTTTGTTCCATAGAGGAGGATGGAATATAAAATGGTTGTAATAATAATGATCTAATAATTAGAGCAAGCAGTAATGCAATCAATACTGTTTTTATATTTTCAATAATTTTAATTTTATTCATTATTTTTATTTAGCTATTACTACAAAAGCTAGAGCCCAAGGATAATCGTCAGACATACTTAAGTAGGAATTTAAATTTTTAAATATTTGTTTATTCTTAAAAAAAAAATACGGCTGGCCAGATGATAAATTCAAAACTTCAAAATCTAAAAACGAAAGTTTTTTGCCAATACCTGTTCCAAGGGCTTTTGACAAAGCCTCTTTCGCCGCAAAACGCATTGCAATTTTTGAACCTTGTTTAAATTTATATTTTGTAAGAATTTTAATTTCTTTATTGGTAAAAATTTTTTTTAGAAATAAGTGTTTATTTTTTTTACATATATTTTCAATCCTTCTTATATTTACAATGTCAGTACCTACACCAATTATTTTCATTTAATTACTAATGATTTTGGAGAATTTTTTCACAACATTGCCGAGACCATAAAAAACTGACTCAGATATAATAAAATGCCCAATGTTAAACTCCAAAATTTCTTTTATTTTTTTAATATTTTTTGTACTTCTGTAATCAAGACCATGGCCACAATGAACATTTATTTTATTCTGAAAAGCGTATTTAGCTGCTATTTTAATTTTTTTAAACTCCTTTAGAGCTTTGTTTTTTTTGTTTGTTTGAAGAAGTTTACAATATTTTCCAGTGTGCAATTCAATATTATTCGTATTCAATTTGATCGCTTGTTTAATATTTTTCAAACTAGGATCAATAAATAATGAAACTTTAATGTTGTTAGATTGAAGCTTGCAAATACTTTTTTTTAAATAATTAATATTATTAAATAAGTTTAATCCTCCTTCAGTAGTTAACTCTTTTCTTTTTTCAGGAACTATACAAACAAAAGTTGGTCTTATTTTAATTGCAAAATCTATCATTTTGTTTGTTAAAGCCATTTCTAAATTAAGTGGTTTATTTAAAATTTTTTTTAAATTTATTACATCTTTGGGTTTAATGTGTCTTTGATCCTCACGCAAATGAACTGTAATCAAATCTGCACCTGCTTTAATGCATGTAAGTGCAGCGATTTTAATAGAAGGATAACCTTCTCCTCTGGCATTTCGTAAAGTTGCCACATGATCAATATTAACGCCAAGCCTATATTTCATCTTAATTACAAAACTTCTCTACTACCTGGTTTGACAGCAGTAATGTTTTTTAAATGATCTGGCAAATTCTCTGGTTTGTATGTTGGAATATTGAATTGTATTTGAGACACAATTTTATCTTTGATGAGGGAATTTCCTGATGATCTATCAATAATACAGGCGTAGCCAGAAACGGTTCCGCCATTATCCTCTATACACTTTGCACATTCTAAACTTGATTTTCCAGTAGTAATCACATCCTCAACTATTAAAATATTCTTAAAATTAGCCAAATCAAATCCTCTTCTTAAAACAAATGTACCATCAACTCGTTCAGTAAAAAAACTAGGCACATCTAAGTGTCTAGAAACTTCATATCCAGCTAAAATCCCTCCAATCGCAGGTGATACAACGGCATCACAGGCCAAGTTCAAATGCTTAATTTTTTCCGAAAGAGATTTGCATATTAATTCTGATATTTTAGGAAACATCAAAAGCTTTGCGCACTGAATATATTTGTCACTTCTTAGTCCTGAGGAAAGAATAAAATGACCTTCCAGTAATGCTCCTGTTTCTTTTAATAATTCAATAGTTTTTTTTTCATCTAACATTATTTTTCTACTTTTCTGTTTCTTATAATTCTGAAGTTTAAAGATCTAGACTTAAGCTCAGATATTAAATTAGTAAAATCTTTAAGATTATTTATCTCAAGATCAAAAATAAAACTCAAAAAATCCTCTTTTTTATCAACTAGTTCTACATTAAAAATATTACATTTATTAGCACCTATTAAACTGCAAATTTCTCCAAGGGTACCAGCTCTATGACTTAATAACACCCAAATACTGCTTTTATGAACTTTGCTAACTTTATTAGCAGGCATTTTGTCATGCCAGTATTTTCTAATAGAGGCTCTCGCTTTTCCAGTTTTAGAAAAAGATAACCAATGCAAGGATGGAGATTTTTTTGTAGAAGTTATAATTTCAACCTGGTCTCCATTTGACAAAGAGGTTTGCAAAGG
>Ga0181601_10004465_pt1 | contig 11746 bp, 7 predicted proteins | sample 041ome_8_FD_133020 | JGI IMG/M metagenome (GOLD analysis project Ga0181601, IMG submission 133020) | Coastal salt marsh microbial communities from the Groves Creek Marsh, Skidaway Island, Georgia - 041407BS metaG (megahit assembly) | ecosystem: Environmental > Aquatic > Marine > Intertidal zone... | reverse complement strand
TTTTTCTTCTTCTTCAGGGTTTAGGGTTTAGGGTACAACAACAAAAGAACTTAACAGAAACAAATCATCAGAGCGGATACGAGTAAAAAAAAATATTCACGTGAGATACGTGTACATACATGTCTTTGTCGTTTCTGTCGACGCCTTTGGGGACGACGACGACTTCAACGCGCGGAAGAACAGAAAAGTGTTGTCGTTGTCGTCGTCAAAGTCGTCACCAGCGGCAAAGGAGAGGAGAATTTTGTCGCGTCGTCGCTCTTTCTCTCGAAGAAGAAGAAGAAGAAAAATCATCGACGACGGTTGAGAGCGTGTTGAAAATTCTGCGCGAGGAATCGAGGTCGCATCCGACGTTTTTCCCGCGCGAGAGGATTTCTTCTTCTTCTTCTTCTTCTTCTTCTTCGGGAGAAGAAGGAGACGAGGAGGAGGTGCGGTTTACGAGCGACGTGTTCTCGTTTCGAGGTTCGCGGGAGGAGTTTTCAAAGTTGCAAAGTCGATGGGAGCGAAGGTTGAGTGTTGATTTAAAGGATGTGGAGATGGACATCGACGCGTGTTCGAGCGTGGATAGAAACGTGTTTTTAGTGCGTTGGAACGTGACTTTCGTTCCCGCGAAATTGGCGTGGTTGCAGAATTTAGCGCAAAATTGGCCGTTCGGTGAAGTAGACGTCGAGAGAAGAGATATTTTGCACAAGATGGGCGAGACGACGAGATTTACGTACAAGGCGTTGTTTCAGACACTGAAAAGAATGGCGACGGACAAGAAATTAACGATGCCGGTGGCAAAGATAGAAGGACAGACAAAGTTGACGTTCAACTCGGCAAAGTTGACTTCAATCGAGGAGAGTTTATCTCTGGTTGACTCGATAAACTCGAACAGAGTGCGAAACAAGAGGATATGTCGAGATTTATTAGAGTTTTTGGACACGCGAAAACCGATCGGCGTCGATTACAAGGAGTACGATTTGATGGTTGAAGACAAGGTGGACATTTACTCGGTACCGGGCATGCGAACCTTGGATGTGGATGGATTGGAGGATCAGCAAGGACAAATCGAAGATGTGACGACTGTCTTGGGCTTTCTGACGTTATTTGTGCTTTCGTTTGGTGTGGGCATTGGAAGCTGGTACTTTGAGGCGTTGCGAAAAGACGCGCTCATGCAAAAGATGTTAGACGGGGCGGACTTTTATTAGTTTAAAACGCAATAGATTCTAGTAGACAATGTAGAGATAGCTTTTGTACAATACAACAATTATTTTTTTACTTCGCGTCCATCCACGTTTTTGCGGAATCGCCATCGACGACTAACTCGACGTCCAACAAGTTCACGTTCTCGCCGTTGGCGTCCTCGAACGGATTTTGCATGTGCGCCTTTGTCAACGCTAACGCCTCTTCCTCGTGTTCAACCGGACCTTCTAAAATCACTTCGTCGTGAATTTGCATGAGTAACTTATACCCAAGCTCTTTCAATCGTGGACATCTTTGAATTTTCAACATGGCCAACATCGCGATGTCTGCCGCTCCACCTTGGATGGGCGTGTTGATCGCCGCGCGCAACGCGTGCGATTTGAACTGTTCGTTTCGCGACTTCGCGTCCGGTAAAGATCGAGTTCGGCCTAACAACGTTCGCACGTGACCGTGTTTTTCCGCGTGCTTACGCTGAACCTCCTGCCACGATCGAACTTCCGGGCGATCTGAATACCACAAATCGACCGTTTTGTTTGCCTCTTCCAAATCCGTTCCGAAATCTTTCGCCAAACCGTGCGCCGTTTTGCCGTACGCGATGGAAAAGTTTAATACTTTCGCTTTACGTCTTTCCGAAGCGAACATGTCTTTCAACAGTGGCGGTTGAGGAGTATCCTCGTCTTCGCCTTCGCGTTTCGGTCCGTATTCTAGTAAACATTCACCTTTATCCATCGCTTCTCGAATTTGCGGGTACATACCGAGCGCCGTTCGCGAGTGAAAATCGCCGCCGGCAATGAACGCCTCCTTCATAGATTTACAATCCGCCATGTGCGCGAGTAAACGAAGTTCTAACTGACCGTAATCGCAAACAATCAAAGTTTTCCCTTCCTCGGCGGTGAAGGCTCGGCGAATCCCGTATCGATCTTTCTCCAGAGCGGGTTGATTTTGTAGCGAAGGTCTTCGCGCCGATAAACGACCAGTCTCTGTGTTAATATTCACCGCGCCGTGAACGCGTCCTTCTGGGCCTCGAATATCGTCACCTTGCAACGGAATGATAAAGTTAGATAACAGAGTATCGACAGCTGCGAGGTCGTTGAGTGCGTCGATAGCGGCGCACGCTCGCGCACCTTCGAAACCTCTTCCAAACGCCTCGAAAGCCGTGCCGCAAATCTTGGACAATTTTTCATTCTTTTTCTCTTCTTCGGACAACGAGTCCCAGTTGTCGCAGATTTCGCGAGCTGCGCCGGGTTTACCGGCTAACTGTCGCAACACAACGCTCGACACGGCCGGCAAACCCGTAGCGGTGTATGTCGACACCGGTAGTGGTCTTTTTGTTATCCCGTGCAGAGTAATCTTTGAAGTTTTCTTCGGCGCTTTGCCTTCTCTTCCGTTGGCGTCCCATTCGAGCCATTCTTGCGATTCTTGCGTGAACTCTCTCATTTTCTCCACGCCAGGTTTATCGCTACGCTTATTTCTTGCACCCGCGAATAAGAGTTGACGAATTTGTAATCCCGAGCCAACGTTCATGAATTTCGCGTCTTCGCACTTGGACGCCGCCCATTCTCGGAAATACTCCTCGGCGACTTTCTTATCGCTCATGGCCAACTTTTCCGCGTTGGCCAAGTGCTCTAAGTCCACGCGCATGCCGTTTCGTTCCATTTGCGTGAGAAGGTTACCAAACGGTCGCGTATATCGGGTGTAAAAATCCCACAAGGTTGTTGATTTCTTGAACTGAGGCTTACCGGACAAGATGGGGCAGGCGTCGCAGGAAATCCCTCGCAATTTGGCCTCCAGCGATTCGCGCAAAAACCACGTAGCCATGGCATCCAGCGCAGCGTATTCAATCCATCGGTCTCGAGAATCTTCAGTCGTTTGAATCACTTCCATTGGCGGCAATTCAATCGTTTTCCCAGGCGTCCCGTCCTTCTTTAATTTTGGTTTCCCGAAGATTTTCTTCATTCCCAACTTAGCGCGCATCATCGTTTCTGACGCCGAAAGCATCTCGCCGCAATCCGCCATGACTTCTGCATCAGATGTCAACGCTTCCAACGAATATCCACCGTCTAGTTTTCGATTCGTATTCCACAACCTCGCCATGTGCATGGTATCAGCGGCAAAACCGCCGAGATGAATGCCATGATTCTCAACCACGTGACGATCGAACGAGTAGTTGTGCCAAACTTTCTTCGCTTTTTCGTTTTCCAAGTACGGCGTGAACACGTCAAAAATCTCCTGGTGAAATCGCACGTTGTCTTTGTCCAACAAATCGACCCACAGTAACGATTTCTTTGGCTCGCCAGGTTTTGCAAAATTCACGTCTGGACCGGCAAACACGGAGAAGCAAATCACGTTCCCGTGTCCGACGGGGGTTTGACACGTCACGTCAATGTGCGACACTTCCGTATCCAACGCGTGATATCTCGGTTCTTCATCCGTGCCTAAATTTTCGTTTAAAACCGCGACGGCGTGTTTCGCATCTTCCACCGTCGTCACGCAAAACACTTCCTCTCTCAACCCAGTCGGTATGAGCGTTTCGTTCGATTCGTCCGCCAAAGCGCCGTCCTCCTCGTCCTCCGTCGCGCTCCTCGACGTCGCCGCCGCGACGCCACCGCTCTCTTTCGGTCTCCCGACGCCTTTTTTCGTCACCACCTGTCCGTTCATCATCGCGCTCTTCCCGTTGGCGGTACTCTTCCTCCCGCCGCTCCTCATCGTCGGCTCTTCCAGCGCCATCTTATTCTTCTCTTGCGACTTCTTCGCGGTGCCATTTTCACTCGACAAGTTCCTCACCGCCTTGCCGTTGCTTCGCACGAACTGCGCGCCGACGTAGTTGAATCGTTCCACCGCTTCTGCGCCGCTACCGTTCGCGATAAAATCTCCCTCCTCGTCTTTATTTCGTCGTCGCTGTTGTTGTTGCTGTTGCTGTTGCTGCTGCGAAGAGGCGCTCGAAGAGGCAAAAATTCTCGAAAAAGAGGAAGAAGTCGCCCCTCTTCTGTGATGATGATAACACCGACTGGCAGAAGAAGATGATGAAGAAGAAGTCCACGACGAGGTTGTCGTTGAATTCCCGAGCAAAGCTTTCATGGTGGTTATTCGATGGAGCAACGTCGCGCGGTGTTTCATGAAATTGGAGAGACGGGGTGATCTCTCTCTCGTCTCTCGCGGGGAAAATCAGAGCGATGAAAAGTAAAACAAAAACTCTAAAGTGAGAGAACAGCTGCTCTCTCTCTCTCTCTCTCTTCAGAGCGTCCGCTGTTTCCTTATCTCTCTCTTTTTGTCGAGGCAGAAGCAGAAGTGAGCGCGTACTCTCCTCTTCGCTTTTATTTAGTTTTGCGTTTCTTTTTAATGGCCGGAATTGCAATTTTTGGCGGGAGAGAAACGAGAGAAAAAAGCGCATATACGAGATATTTTGTGTGATGACTCTCTGCCGGTTTTTACTTACGCGCGAAGAGAAAAGCTCTTTTCAATTACAACTCCCCTCCTCCCTCCTTGTCTTTTTCATTTCGCGTCGTCGTCGTCGTCGTCGTCTTCCTGTTTTGCGCTTTTTTGTTGAAGTAGTCGTTGAACTTTTCCTTGACGGAGGCGAAGAAGCCTTCTCCGCTCTTTCCTTCTTCTCGCGCCGCTTCGTTTTTCGACGCCTCTTTCTGCTTTTCTTCCTCCTCCCGCGACGGGAGGACGGATTTTTTGTTCTTCTTTTTCGGCGCGGGCGAGTCTAAGGTTTCGTCCAGCGGGTCGATTTTGTCTTCGTCGAACGCGTCTGGGTTGTTCTTTTTAAACTCGTCCATTTCTTCCTTCGAGATGAAGAGTTGTTTCATTCTTTCCAACGCCTCGTCTTTATCTTTTTGCTCTTTCGTGCGCGTGTCTTTCGCCTTGGTGCCGCCTTTTCGGACTTTGCAATAATCCAAATCTATGCACGTTTTGTGTTGCTCGTTTACGCCGAATTCGCCATTCTTTTTCGCCTCGTCGAGTTGGTCCTCGAGCTCTAAACTTTCCGAGACGCGTCTGCACGCGTCCAGGAGCTCCGCGGTGACGTAGGAGTCCGCCATTAAATTCGTACCGCCCGTGTTCTCCGCAATCTTCGGATCTGGATTCACGTATTGCTTATTCGCATCGTTCGTGAAAAGTTGAATGCCTAATAAGACTCTTTCCATTTCTCTCAAGTCATCCTCAGTCGCGTTCTGTCCCAACGTGTTGATGTGAAACATCGAGTTCTGAATCGCCTTCGCTCCCGTTTCGGAATACCGCCACAGTTTCGCCACGGACGCGGACTTCTCGATCGCTCTCTTCGAGGTTGTCTTCGTCGGAGGTGGTCGACACATTCGGTCCAACGCGATTTCCAACTTCTCGTTGAACTGTCCGACGTATTTTGACCTAAACACGGTTTTCGCGTCGCTCTTCTCTTCCCCTTCAAGTTTCGCCGTCTTGTCGAGTATCTCTTTGAAACGGAGTCCAATTTCCGCGGTCACCGCTTTGCAACAGCCGCACTTGATGCCAAATACTAAATTTCGCGTGTTTTCGGAAATCTCGTTGGACACGTCCAACTCCACGTCCATCGCGAGCGCGCGTTCGCGAAAGAACGCGAAGAACAACGCGAGGAGGAAGAAGACCGCGAAAGAGCTGCCAGGACGCGTCATGAATTCCAATGCGCTCTGTGTCGATTTTGCAAAATCTCGTCTTCTCAATCCGCGCGCGAAAAATGCTGCGTCTTACGTGTGTGTATATATACTGCGTGCGTGCGCTAGAGAGAGTGAGAGAGAGAGAATTCAAAACACTCCTCGAGAAATAAAAAGCGAGAAGAAGAGAGAACGAACGCGCGTGAACGAAGAACGCTCTGAATAAATTTTGACGTCAAAAAATGTTAAAGTGCATTTTTGTTCAAAAGACACATTTCACACACAAACATGTTAAACAACAACACATGTTACATCTTAACGCGCATGGACTTTACGTCGCCTACTGGAATACCTTTCAACTCTGTCGCCGTCGTCGTCGTCGTCGAGTTATTTTCTTCGCGCCAGCAGCGCACCATGGCGAAACGTCCTTCGATGGAATCGTCGTCGTCGTCGCTTCTTCTTCGCGCTTTGTCTCTTAGTACGTCTTCTTCTTCTTCGCTTTGGGCGGGACCGGTGGACGTATTTTGAAGAGGAGCGAATAAGGAGTAGTCTCTGGAAAGTAAACAGTCGGAGAATTTCTCAGCGACGAGGTCCCAGTACTTGTTCGCGGTTTCCGGTAACGCTCTGTTCGCGTGGCCTCCGGTGATTTCGGAAAAGTCTTCTAAATCTTCGTTCGGTTTCGTCGGCGCGTAGACGCCGACGGAGAGGCCTCGTTTGGCGCACTTTTTGCTAAACGCGAGTAAGAGCTCTTCGCTTCGAACGGCGAGAAAGATTATGGCTTCACCGTTTGGACGTTTTAAGCGACGCGCGACGGATGCTGCTAACGCGGTGCAGTGTTGACGGTCGTATATTAAATCCGAGCCGACGACGCAGTCGAATTGAGCGTCGTCTTCTAAGCGCATGGTAACGTGCGCGTTGTCGAACGTGGCCTTGTTCGCGTGCACAAAATTGCACGACGACGAAGCAGTAGTTGCTGGAGATTTCGTGGAAGCGTTCCCAATATCAACCATACGTTCGACGGTACCGTTCTTCTCTTCGTCGAGCGCGGCTAAATCGTCTCTCCAATCTAAAAAGGCAACCTTCATGGGCTCCTTATTCTTGGATTCGTCGTTGATGCCATCCGCCGTCTTGCGCAACGCCGCCAACGCGCCCGGCGCGCCTTCCGTTACCGTACAGCGGCCGCCTAAAGTCGCAATCGCGGCACCAATCAACCCACACCCACTACCTAATTCTAAACACGTCTTTTCCTTCTCCGTGAAATACTCGCTCGCGAAATCCACCACCCTAAAAGCGACTCTCGCGGCTCCCCAAATTCGAAACGCCAGCCCAGCGTCCGACCAACTCGACTCGTGCACGCGAACTATCACCCCTTCATTCTTCCTCATTCCAAACGTTTGCACCTCTGGGTTTCTCTGCGTCGCCTCTGCGCCAATTTGACTGCACGCCACCGCTCTCAATTCAATCGTTCTCTCCTCGTCGTCCTCATCGTCTTCGGAAGAAGAAGAAGAAGTAGTAGCGTTCGTCTTCTTCCTCGTCGCGTCTTTCGTCTTCGTCGCCTTACCCAACTGATACAGCTGCCCGATCGCATCGCCGACTTCCGCAGCCATCTCGTCCTCGCCAATCCTAGTCATCTTCATGAACATCTTTTGCAGCAAACTCTCCGCGTTGTGATGTTTAAAACACGTCGCTTTCGCCAATCGAACGACCTCTTCATCCTCTTCTTCTTCGTCCTCTTCTTCTTCAGGATTTTTGTTGCTAATCTCCTTCACCGAATCGCCGACGATATCGACCAACTCTTTCGTCAGCGCGAACCCTTCCTCGTCGGCGATTAAGTGAGATTCAAGCTGCTCGCACAATCGCGCGATGCGTTCAAACTCCTGTTTTTTGTTGTTCGTGGTATAAAGTCAACGTGGCAAACAACGCGAGTATGTGAGTATGTGCATGTGCGCGATAATAAAAGCGCGCAGCCGTCAAAAGAAAACGAAAGAAAGAAAGAAAATCGTACCAAACTTTGCCGTCGTCGTCTTCTCCCAGAGAAGAGAGAATTGTCGGTTTCGAGACGACGCATCGATCGATCGATCGATAAAACGCGGGGCGATTTATTAGATGCGATAAATAGTCTCCGCCGCGCGCTTTCTTTCTTCTTCTGAGTGATGTTTTTTGTTACATTTCTGAACCGTCGTCGTTGTTAATTTTTTTTTCGTGGTGGAGAATGCACGCGAGAAGACATACGAAAAGTGGATAATAAAAAGTGGAAAAAAGAAAGGCACCACAGAACAAAGAGCACGAAACGCGACACTCACTGATAAGGCGGGCGCTTTCTACTAGCGGCAGAAAAAGAAAGAGTAGCGGTCGGAGCGAAGAAGCAGAGGGAGAGAGCGAGAGAGAAAAATGGCGTCGTCTTCGTATCCGAAAATAGGCCAACAAAAGAAGAACAACGGCGAAGAAGAAGACGTCGTCGGACGAATTTTGCTCCCGCAAACGACTGGTTTTGGAAAACCGGACGGGTACGATGCGATCGCGTGGCAAGCGCGTTGCGATTTAGCCGCGGCGTACCACTTGTGTAACCAGATGGATTTGAACGAGGGGATTTGTAATCACCTGACGGTGATGGTTCCCGGGACGACCGATCGGTTTTTGTGCGTGCCGTACGGGTTGCTTTGGGACGAAGTCACGGCTTCGAATTTGTTGATGTTGGACGAAAACGGGAACGTTTTGGAAGGGGAAGGGGAAATCGACGCGACGGCGTTTTTTATTCACGCGGCGATTCACGCGACCGGTGCCGTGTGCGTGCTGCACACGCACACGCCGAATATTACCGCGCTGTGTTGCACGGAAGATTTTAAGTTGCACATGTGCCATCAAAACTCGTTGCGATTCGCCGGGGACATCGCGTACGATCCGACGTTTAACGGGTTGGTTTTAGACCGAGAGGAAGGCGATAGGTTGGTGAAGGTGATGGGTGGTAAGAGAGTGCTTATGCACGCGAATCACGGGGTGATTATTTGCGGTGATTCTGTCGCGGAGGCGTTCGATGACTTGTACTATTTGGAACGCGCCGCGGAGGTTCAGATTTTAGCCATGAGCACCGGGAAGGAGTTGAAGATTGTGCCAGAGAAAGTGGCGAACCAGTTCTTGGAGGACATGAAGAAAGATGGAGGCAAAGCGAATTGGGCCAAGTTGCACTTCGACGCGCTGAAGAGAGGGTTGATGCGGACGCAAGTCGGGGCAAAGTTTTGCCAGTAGGGGAAAGCGGAGGAAATTTTTGTACCAACGATGAAATTAAATAGAAGAAGTCATTAACCACCACCATTTGTGTATACCAATAAAACCAATCCTTATCACATAGAAGAGCTGTGATCATTTACAGTACTACTAGTCAACATACAATTTCATATTACAATCGCGCGCGAGTGCATTTTACTACTATTGCTACTATTATTTACTTCTCCAGCGACACAGGTAAAATCCGTCCGTTTCGTGGAGATTCGGGAACAGCTGCATTTCGTGAGCGAGCACACTTGGCATCGAATAGCCTCGAGCAGCGAAGTTTACATTAGCATCTTCTCCTTCGCTCTCTTTTACAAAGGGCCAGGGCTCGTATCTCATTTCCTTGAAAACATCGGAAGCTTCAAACGCTCTCGCTACGTCCTCATTTTCTTCTTTGAAAATCGAACACGTGGCGTAGACCATGGTCGTCGTCTTCGCAGAACCGTTCCTGTTTTCGAGCTGAATACCTGCCGCTCTGAGAAGAATCTCGAGTTGTAGCTTTGAAAACATGCCAACGTCCTCTTCTTTTGCTAACCAGCGACTCGACGGAGTGCGTCGCCAAGCGCCCGCGCTCGAGCACGGCGCGTCGACTAAAACCGAATCGTAATAACATCCGTTCGCCTTCAAGTCGTTCGCATCAGAAACCGTCGTTATCAGATGTGACACTCTCGCACGTTTCGCGTTCGCTTCCAAATGTTTCATTCGTCTTTCATCGACGTCGTGTGCAGTCACAAACGCGCCTTTTGCCGCGAGAGCGAGCGTTTTCCCTCCATTCCCGCAGCAAAAATCGAGGATTTGATCGTTTTTACCCGCGCGACAGCTACTCGCGATAAACTGCGAGCCGATGTCTTGAATCTCGTACCGTCCATCTAACCAGTCTGGGTCCCTTTCCGGCGATATCCGATACGTGTCACTCACGGTAAACGCCAACAAAGAATCTTCTTCGCTTTCAAACGGCACTTTGTTAAATAACGTCACCGCGGCCTCCTCGTCTCGTTCGACGATGTTTGACAGCTCGCGAAACTCCTCGCCATCGTTAACTATTAAATTCGCGCGAAGCGATATCGGTCCTTTTCTATTCAAATGTTCGAGTAATTCTTCCGTGAATGTCGCCCCGTACTGCTCCACAAGTTTCTGCGCCGCCCAATCCTGCACGGAAAGCCACTTGGCCAAAACCTCCGCCGTTTTAATTTCCGGAACGTGTGCCTGCGGGAACTCGGTGCTCACCGCGCGCTCGTTCAGAACGTTACCACCTATTGTCAATCTCGACGGATCGACGACGACTATCTCACTCAGCGTATCGACGATGTTGCTCCGCTGGATTTTTGCTTCGTACAAAGTGAGCAGCGCCATCGCCGTCTCCTCAACCGTCAACGCGTCTTCCACCTCCACTCTCTGATTCGGATACTTTACTTTCAACCGTTCCCACATCTCGCGCTTGAGGTATTTCGCGCCTTTCTCCTCTCGCGTATCCAACAACCGTTCCAAATGCCAAAACAACTCTCTCTTCTTCACCTCCATCGTTAAAATCGTCTCCGCGATAACCTTTCTCTCCTCGTTATTCAACCGTTTCTCTTCCCATTCGCGCGCGTGTTTTTGCAAAGTTGGACTCAGATGCACGCGAAGACACTTCTTGACGACTTTTTGCGCGTCGATTGGTTTCCGCGCTCGGTCGGCGCGCACGATGTGTTCCAATCCAATCACTATTCGACGCGCGCACGACTCCCATCCTAACGACGAGGAATAAACATCATCGGCATCATCACTTCGACGACTTCGAGTGGGGAGAGGAACACTTCTCTTCTCGCGTTGTTTCCGAGTTTTTGGCGATGATGTCGCGCACCGAGTCGCATCAAACACCAACGCTTTGGGCATCACTTTTTCTTCTTATTGTTAGGTAATTTTTCCCCAAACTTATAACAAACTCATTAAAAACATGTCGCGGACATGGCGCGTTGTTCGCGAGGCTTTCTCTTCGCCGTCGTTTTCGTCGCGAACGGCAACATCATCTGCTCATCCTCCCGCCGCGAAGAAATTGGCGTTCAAAACGTCCTCCTCGCTGATCGTGGACAAAAACGGGAAGGTGTACGCATCGAACGAGAGAAGTGGAGGCCAAAAGTTAATCTTAGACGCCATCCACGCGAGAGATGTGTCGCTGTTAGAACACGTGGCGGATAAGTTTACCGGCGTGAGCGCAGCGCTGGTGCAGAGAGAGAAGTTTTCTATATTGCGGACGAACAGATTTAGCGCGGTGATCGGGAAGGAGTGCGTGCACTTGTTCGAGAAAGATTCGGCGAGTTCGAGAGCAGTGGCTGCGAAGGTGAGCGCGATTATGAAAAGCGCGAACGCGAACGATGCAACGACCAACGGTGATTCGTTTCCTCAGCTCGCCGCGGAGGCGTGTTTGGACGAAGCTTCGACGCAGTTTGAGTTGAAACTGAGAAGGTTGGGTTTGCTCGTCGACGCGGTGACAAAGCCGCTGAAGAATAACAACAGCGACGGCGACCGCGCGGATTTCGAGTTATCCGTCGGGCAGTTTCAGAGGTTATTACCGTTGAAGCAAGCTCTGGATGAGATCGACACGGATATTCGAGAGTATCACCAAATGTTGGATGAGGCGGTGCGGAAGGAGTTTTCTTTTGATTTGGAGCAACAGAGAGGTGGTGGAGGAGGAGGAGGAGGAGGAG
>Ga0181601_10004463_pt1 | contig 11746 bp, 10 predicted proteins | sample 041ome_8_FD_133020 | JGI IMG/M metagenome (GOLD analysis project Ga0181601, IMG submission 133020) | Coastal salt marsh microbial communities from the Groves Creek Marsh, Skidaway Island, Georgia - 041407BS metaG (megahit assembly) | ecosystem: Environmental > Aquatic > Marine > Intertidal zone... | reverse complement strand
GAATCTGGGCGCTGGAGAGGTAAGGCAGCATGCATTAAAAAAACCATGGTTAGATCAATTCATATATCATCCGCTAAAGACTCGGGGCATCGATATCATCCATGTCGACTTTGCCAAGTACGACGAGATTGACTTAGTGCTAGATTTAACCAATACCTCTAGTCAGTACGCTCTCAAATCTATTAGCGGACGAAAGTGCTTCCTCTTGTGTAATGTAATTGAACACATTCCTGAGCACCTTAGAAAGCAAACGATAGGCAATTTGCTTGAAGCGATGGAACCTGAGGATCATCTCGTAGTTTCTGTACCAAAACATTATCCCTATCACGCCGATCCAATTGATTCGCTTTATCGACCTTCAGCGAGGGATCTGTCGGCCCTGCTCCCCATAAACATATCTTTGATGAAGGAAGTCGCGGCGGGGAATTTCTATCGAGAAATCAAAACTATGCCGTTAGGAAAGAGAATCAGAAAATTGGCAAAACCACTCTGGCCATTTCAATCACTAGACAAATATCGGGGAAATCTAAGTCGCCTAAGATTTCTCTTCCGCGACTATGTGATCACGATAGTTGCAGGGACGAAACGATGAAGCCGAATGTGACAATTATTACTAAAAATGAAGCGAAAAACTTAGAGGAATGTCTCAACACAATACCTACTTCTTGGACTGTTATTGTTGTGGATTCCGGAAGCGTAGATAACACAGTAGAGATAGCGCGAACTCAAGGAGCGACCGTAATTAAAAAATCTTGGATGGGTTTTGGGCTTCAAAAACAGTACGCGGTCGATCAGTTCGAAAAAGGGTGGATACTAAGCATTGATGCCGACGAAAGAGTATCGAAAGAGCTCGCTGTGGAAATTGAAAATTTATCGAGCGAGGAAACCGACACTGCATACCGAATTCCCCGTCTATCTTATTTTAAGGGTCAAGTCATACGCCACTCAGGATGGCGACCTGATCACGTAATTAGATTATTTAATTCAAACTATTGTTGTTTTAACCAAAATCAAGTCCACGAATCAATTATTGGCTTTCGCTCTTTAAAAAATCTCAAAGCTGACTTGCTACATTACCCGTACAATGATGATGATGACATTAAGCGAAAAGCGCAGCTATACGGAACCTTAGGCAACGCTCAGGTTAGAGAAAAGGGTAGCCAACAAGGGTTTGTGATATCAATCCTAAAAAGTAGCTGGAGTTTTTTCCGAACGTACATAATCCGCTTGGGCTTTCTCGATAAAAAAGCTGGTTTTGAAATCGCAGTTATGAACGCAAAAGTAACGTTTTTTAAATACTCTCGACGTCTTTGAAGTCGTTTTCGTAGGCCCTGAGAACTCGCTGCCACTTGTTATAGTTCATCTTATAATCCAAGCGCCCAACAATGCCACTAGGGCGTTCGCCAAACCAACCAGACGCTAGGCTTTCTGAAGTGATTCTTAAACCACTCGAGCCAGTTGACTTCCTGCTCTGATTGCCTTTTGCCCATTTTCGCCCCATATCTATCAGCTGGCGTTCCGGCCCAAAGTCAATCGAGACATTCATACCCAAACGCTGAATACACCATTTCTCCGGATTGTACTTAGGAGGAATTAAACCAACCTGATCTATGACGCTTTTCCTTGCTAAGTTTGCCCGAAACGAATATTTAGCAGGAATTTGTCGCCGGTGTTTTCGAATCAAAACAGACTGCAGGGCATTACTCTGCTCTAGACTTTTCAGCCAGTCATGGAATTTGATCGGGTTGGTCAATAACCAATCATCCTCGAGATGAAGAAAATGTTTGCTCTCAACCTGGCTCCAACACCAATTTATAGCATTAGCAAAGTTGCTATTTTCAGGGCTATTTACGACTACCTCATCTGAATAACTCTTGGCGATTGAGACCATTTCCTCTTCCGATCCTGCCCCAATAGGATCAATATTCAAAATTATCCGAAGTTTAGGTAGATCTAGGATGCCACCATTAAAATAAGAGCGATACGCTAGATCAAGGATTTCAGGACGCCTGATCGCCGTGGTAACCACATCAATTTTGGTCATAACGGCCAGCCGTCAAGTTGTATATTGTTGCCATTTTATCCCGCATTATCTCAATGGAATATTTTTGCTTTGCAGTCTCTCTAGCTCGCCTTCCATAATCCAGCATCGTTTCTGGCGAAGTCATATATGTTTTTAAGGCCTGTTTTATCGCCAGAGAGTCTTCCTTGTTCACGAGAAGCCCATTGACGCCGTCTATCACAACCTCGTTTAGCCCTCCAATATCACTAACAATCACCGGTAATTCGCAAGCCATCGCTTGCAGCACAGATTGACTGACACCTTCATTCGCCGTACTGGGTTGCAAAAAACAGTCCGCAGAATTGTATATCGAAACAACATCCTCGACGTGTCCGGCGAATTCGACTCGGCTCTCGACCCCATAATCAATTGTCATCTGTTTCAATGCTGAATACTGCGGCCCATCACCAGCAATGACGAGGTGGACTTCAGGTAAATCAGCAATGGCTTCAATTGCATATCGATGACCCTTCCAGCTACGGAGCGTTGCAACCATGACGACCACGAAGCAATCGCGGCGTTGAATCGGTTTTTCAGTCAACGTATCCCTTGGTACAAATCTACTCGTATCGATTCCTGTCGGGATAGAAACGACTCTATGTAGCGGGAGTCCTGCGATCTCGATCACGTGATCCCGGATTTGCTCACTTGTGGTCACAACAACATCTGGCTTGCGATAAAGCCATTTAGTCAAAGTATTCGGTTTTATTTTGGCACTCACATGCCTCACACGGATCCAGAAAAAACTATTCCTTGATAGGATGGTACATATCGCAACCAGCCAACTATCAGTAGAACTATGACTAATTACAATATCCGGCTTCTCTGCGTTCAATACCTTGAATATTGAAATTAAACAGTACACGCTTTTTTTTCCGATAGCTCTCCGGATTAGCATTTTTAAATCAATTTGGGAGCGGCAAAAAAATTTGCTATTCGAGTCACATACGATTTTCACTGTATGGCCGGAATTTTGTGCCATTAAAGCATCAGCTACGACTCGAAGCTCCTGCCCCCCCCAGCCAACACTGGACTCAGTGTGAAGGATTTTCACTGGACTTCCCCTAAAAGATCCTCTATCTCGGATCTCAGGTAGGCCTGATTATACCGATTCATTTTCTTCGAAATGTCTGCGCGCGCATCGATTCCCAGCACCAACGCACGTTTCATTTCTTCAGCCACATGCTTTTCACACAGTTCCAAAATGGTAAAAACACCACAATCCTCAGCAAAATCGCTGGTCCCAGTATCCCGGGAACAGACGACCGGAATTCCAGAACAAAGTGCTTCTATAGCTACGTTAGGAGATGGATCATAAATGGCTGGATGTACCAAAACTCGGATATCGCTATAAAACTTGCGCATGTCTGAAATCACACCGGCAAAAACCACCCTTTCTGACATACCCAACTGATCAACAATTCTCCGATACTTATAAGCCTGTCTATCTTTTCCAATAATAATCAGTGTCGCACCATCAATTAATGACAGCGCCTTTAAAACAAAAGTGAGACCTTTACGCTCCCAACCGCTGCCTGCAAAACCAAAGGTGTATCGTGAATTCTTGTGCGCCAACGGCTTGGACAAAACGCTAATATTAGGGATATTTCTAATCAAACGAATTTTCTCAGTCACTAACGGATACCTGGTGACCAAATCACTCCTAACCATCTCTGAATTGACAATGATGTATTTCAACTTTGGATCCGTCAGACAGTCCCGCTCAATCTTTAATTTATATCTGTGGAACCTAGAGATTAGGAGAAATAACCGCGCAAAGACCCCCTTGGTATCGAGATATTTTTCTACCCACGTTGAGTGCAGACCGTCGCCTAGCCGCAAAATATGACAGCCAGGAACCCATTCGTGGCTTTGCGTTAGGTACTCGTGACTTAATTGAGCTATTTCTGCCGCAGCTCCCTCAGTAAATTTCTTTAGCTTACTATAACGATCTAAACCAGTTGATCTAACACGCTTTATATTTGTAAGTTGATCGATCGATGGCCCAGACCATTTTTCTGCGACTAACGAACATTCGAATCCGAGATTTTTGTATGCAGATATATAAGCACCAAGCGCTGATTCAGCGCCACCATCAATTCGATAGGATCTCCTTACAAAGACTACTTTTTTAAATGTCATAACTTAAGTTGTAAAGCTAGAGTTTCGACTATTTTTTCATTAGGAATACTTACCAAACACTGACTAACCTTGCCATGACCGCATCCATCTATATTACATGGCATACAGGGAAACTCTCTCGGGTCAGCCGCCAGAACTCGTAATGTTGAGTTTAATGGCGGACCCCAAATTCGGAAATCTGACGGGCCAAATAGTACAACACCTGCGGTGCGCAAAAATCTAGCCAAATGACTAGCGAAAGTATCAACACCCAGAAATCCATCTGCAGAAGCTATCAAGTGAATCAGGCTTTGAATGCTCGTTTTCGCCACTAAATTTATCGCCCCTGCTTGCTCCAACTGCCGCCCAAGTTCGGACTCCATCCAAGTATCACCACCAGTCACAACAACATTAAAACCAAGACGTTTTTTAATGAGCGCTACTATTTCCAACCAGTCACTTGGTCCCAATGTTTTAAACATCCAACGACTTCCAGGATGAATCACTAAATATGGTTCTTCTAACGTCGTAAAGCATTCATCAGATTCGATTTTTCTCAATTCACTAGCAATCTCGTCTTCATGATAACTCGGGACTAATCCTATACGCCTCAAAAGATCAAGATTCCGCTCGTCTTGCCTGCGAATCGTACCAAGCCGGTATTTGACTGGATGTGATAGGAATAAACTAGAGCGATCACCCCAGCCGACTAGGTGACTGACGCCACAGATACGCGCCAGAAAGCGAGCCTTGATTGAATTTTGCAAATCAAAAAAGATATGCGACTCACACCTTTTCTTTAATAAGAAAAGACTTAAGTCTCGTCCACTCTCAACCTCGACAAAGGTAACGTTGTTACGAATACTGAAAAAAGCAGCTTTCAGTGCCCTGTTGGCGCATACGTAGATATGAAGGTCAGGAAATTCCGAGTTCACGAAAAATATAAATGGCAACAGTAAAACACCATCGCCCAAATTTTTATTTTGAAAAATGATGATGCTTTTACAGCGACTTAAATCCAGTGAATCAGATGGCATGTAGTGCCGGAGCTTATTTTTTTCACGCAAGGGGATACCACCAACCGCCAGGAATCATTGGATAAAAATTAAGCTTCGCGCTTTGTGGCCACAAAAGCGTAACCTAGTGGATAATCCCCGCGAGACGATGCACAGAAAACGCGATCAATCATGTCAGAGATACAATACACAGCAAGTGTGAGCGGTTTCCATCGAAAATCGCGGGCCACAAAAGAAGCGCCAACAGTCCATTTACCAGAGCCGGTGTGGCAAAGTGTTGTTAGATCTAAATTCGCTTTATCAAAGCACTTCTCAATAGCCTGTCTAGTGGGGCGCCAATAATCAAAAGGCACACCATGAACTGGAAATAAGAAAGGCACAACACCAACTATACGGCCATTGTGCTTAAGCACGCGAGATATTTCATGTATCAAATGATCCCCATCGAAAATATGCTCGTAGACATTCATAAGCAAGACGATATCAAAACAGTCATCATCAAATGGGAAAGGTTCTTCAAAATTCATACGCACAATTCCAACACCGCTCTGATATAAGTCAGCGTGAAGCACATCAACATCATCTTCCACATGGAGATAAGACCAATATTGAGAATTGGGTGTACCGCCCAAATCGAGAACTCGCCCATTGACAGAAACGCGGGAACACCACACATTTTGGAGAATTCGAATCAGGCTCCGCCCTTTAAAAATCTGTTTCAGCGCCGCTTTCGAGTACAGGGAAACGCTATCGTTGGCTGCCAAAGATTGATTCATGTAGGTTCCACCTCGTACAGTCGGACGGCCTAGTATAGAGGCCAATTAATGGCGTGAAAACACGAGCAAAGTAAATAATTAAATTCAAGAAGCAGGCTACTCTTTTCCAAGGAAGCTACAGTGGATCGATCCCAAGTCTAGCGGATTTCAGAATGTAACAGACATCGCGTACGAGCCCTCTATCTGTCAACTCGAAACGCATTAGCTTATGTGGGAAGAGAAGGTGTAAATAAGCTAGCCTTTACGGTATTTGTTATGTAATCCGTGATAGGTCAAAAGCAGAAAGGCAACTGGCAAACCGTGCGGCTAGATGGGCCACAAGGGTACGCACCTAATCCCAAATACCTAATATCAGAAGGGTAGTGTTATAATCGGTAAAATCCGATCAGCCTCAGCTACCAAATTGGAAAACTGAACAATGATATCAACCAAAAACTCTCTATTGGTTTTAACGCTTATAACTTTTCCACTCAGCGCTGGTGCAGCTCCAGAACCAGTTGCCGATGCTGAGTGTTCGCATGCCGCTCTCAATAGCGGCGAAAGACTGATCCGTTTGATTTTGCGCGGCTCACGTCAGACACGCAGTGAACAAAGATGTATTGAACTCGTAGAGCAAAAACGACGATACACAAAGAACGATCAAAGGTTTTACAAGACTCGAATGACCGATCAAGAGTTTCGTCAGAATAATCTTACTCAACCGCATAATTCTGATGTCTGGACGTCAATCATAGAAAATGTATCCCAGCTAGAGTCCAATGATGCTAAGCGAGATGCAGCTGATCACAACCTTTCCGGATTCACCGTCTTGAAACCAGAGTAAATGGAACCAAAACAGAAAATTTTTTGGATAGCGTCCTACCCAAAATCGGGCAATACGTTAGCCCGACTAGTACTTCAAGCCGCAATTCAAAGTAAGGTTGATGTTAATCAACTCGGCGATATTTGTCCGTCATGGCATGGTTATGTTCGGTATAGGATGTCGCGGTATGAGACCATTTCAAACAGCAGACTTGAAGTCGGCGAAGAGCGCAAATATTGGGACAATTTGCAGCGTGAATTTTTGCTCGACAACAAGTTTCAATCCGGCCATCCTAAGTATAGATTTTTGAAAATTCATCACGCATTACTGAGAGTATCTGGCCAATTAACAATCAACCCAGAATTAAGTGGCGGGATACTTTATTTGGTCCGAAATCCAATAGATGTCGCAAAGTCATTGTCCGAATTTGATGGGGTTCCGATCCGAGAGTCTGCCAAAAATATGGTTAACTCTGATTTCGTGGCGGCAGGCGACAGAGACCAAATCAGACATGGAGTTGAGCTGAGGTCAGACTGGGCAACTCATGTTACCTCTTGGACACAACATTCATTGACGCTTCCAACCCTAATAATTCGGTACGAGGACTTTATGATTAATCCAATAAAAGCAATCGAAGAAATCCTGCAGGTCACCGAGACAATCGGCTTAAAAACAACTTCAGAGATAGCGGAGTTGACGTCATTCGCAAATGTAAAAAACCAAGAGCAACAACATGGGTTCAATGAGGCAGGACTCGGGCCAACGTTTTTCGCAAAAGCGCGCGTCGGTTCGCTCGCCAGCGGCTTTATCAAGAAACTATTTTTGCCGAAATTCGGTACGGTGATAAGTAAGTACGATTACCAACCATATTTTCGATAGCCAAAAGACTCTAATTACATCAGTGTGTGCAAAATCGTGTTGACAGCGGTTCCGCCTGCTTGAAAGTAGACCAGCTTTGCTTGGCCGTAAACAATGACTCCACCACCCAAAAATCGTTGTTAAACATTACAGGGTATCCCTATTCCAAACCTTGAGCTGTTTCGCGAAATTCTGCTCTCACTGCGCACTTTATTAGGGTAAGCTAGCGCGAAAAAGTAAACTCCATTAGAGTAAATAGTGAAAATTTCAGGCGGTCATTGCAGTTGATTTAAATTGAAAAAATCGAATCTAGAACAATTGAGGCAAAAAGGAATCTTGGCAGCCAACACTGGTAACATGGATATAGCCATAACATGCTTCGAAAAAGTTTTAGAACTAACATCCGCACCTTCGAGCAACGATTTTGCCAATGCTGGGTTAGCTAGGCGTCAAAATGGACAACCAAAGCTTGCAAAAAATCATTTCGAATGTGCAATAGTAAATAACCCTGCAAATCTTGATGCTGCCAAGAATTTGGTGCTGTGTATGCTCGATGCTAATGAGTCAAACCAAGCCATCATCTTTTTAGAAGAACTCAATGAACAGCATGATGATAGCGAACTGCGGCAGCTTGAATTCAAAACCCAGCTGCACTATCGCTCACCGTTATCTGCCGTCGAAACTCTGGATTCATATTTTAGATATCATTCCCCGAATCAAACTGAGGTCGAACTATTGCTTCAAGGGTTAAAATTGATCCCGACTTTAGTCACAACAGCAACAACAGATGTCTGTAAAGCGCATAACGATATGATTCGCATGATGCCTTCAAAGTTCGATAATTTGAATTCATTGGCCGATATAATCACTGTAACAAAAGGTATACAGACTCTTCAAACACAGGTTTTTTTTGGCTCAGAGGCTGATCTTGGATGCAGCAAACATTTTTCAGTTTTTAATGCTACTAAGGCAATTCCCAAATACTGCTTCTCCTGCTTTAAAGTGCAAGTAGATTTCGCCTCCATAAATGATCTCTTCGCTGTTACTCAAAACCTCATACAACGAAAGTTTTTGACGCAATATATCCAGAAAGCCATGATCGAACTCCGGTATAACACTGGATCTCGATACAAGATTTTTGCGTACTCTAGGACAGAAGAGACCGCGAGACAAATTTGTGAGGCGTATAAAAGTCTAATGATTCCTGGGATTACTAATATCGAAATCAAACGAGGGTGCTCGGAATTTTCCGAGGTTTATCCTAATTACAAATTGCTTCCCAGTGAGGCTGGGAGCATGCGATTCCCAGCCAAATGGACTACGACGGAAAAAAAATACTATCCTAAACCCTTTAGTTCTATTAAAGGCCTATCGCGCCAGACGAGGGTCACACTAAGCGATATCCTCATTTATAAAAATTGGCTCGCCTTCAGACACAAATATGAGTCTATACAGACCCCGGGACTCACTGAGCGTGAGATAAGCTCGCTGAAAATATTCGGGCAAAATTTCATAACATTGAATGATGAGAAACCATGATTTGATCGACCGTAGCAAAGATACTGTTGAAGATTTAATCCGGTGTACTATTAACGGACAGATTCAGCAAGCAGAAACCCTCCTAAAAAATAACACCAACCTACTCTCAAACCCTACCGTAGAAGTCGTCAGTTTCTGCATAAACCTAGATAGATTTCCAGAATCACGACCATCGCCACTTTCACTCAAAACAGGGCAAGCTCTAGGCACTATTAATAAGTCGCTACTCGCTTTTGCCTTCTATCTCATCGAAATCAAAATTCCAAACAAATTGATAGAGGGGGTAAATTGTGTAATTAGACATGCCAGTGACCAACATCTCGAGTCTCTAAGCATCTTCCTGTTGAAAAATCAGCTCAATCCAACTGCATATGCTATTCTCAAGAAGCTTACGAAACGGACTCCCTCTACTACAAATCTTAACAATCTTGCATCGGCGTTAATGCGCCTCGGCAAATACGAAGATGCTCAGCGACTACTTATTCGCGCCATCAATAAGACTGATGTTTCTGACGATATGCGCATGAACCTTGGATTATGTTTCTGGAAAACAAATCACCTCATAGAGGCACAAAAAACTTTTCATAAGTTAATTAAATCTGAGAAGTATCAAACAGATGTACTGCCCAAGTTGCTCACTATAAACCTCCAACTAGGCGAGTGGCAAGCAAGTCGAAATATATTAAACGAAATCAATTGTCAAGCAAAATCTGGAAAACGTTTTCATCCCTTTAGCTCTCTCTATCTCGAAACCAGTAACGAAAATCACAGACTACTAACTACCTCATATGCCGAATCTTTTATATCGAAAACCAATAGGTCAAGGCATTCAAGGAGAATCCCTCAAACAAAAATCAGGTTAGGATATCTATCTGCAGACCTGAGAGATCACCCCACCGGCAGAATACTGGACCAGATCATATCCGAACATAATCAAGAGCAATTCGAGATCTATGTGTTTTGCTTAAATTCACCCAACTGCACTCCGCAGTACACTTCAGTAAAAGCGCATGCGACTCATTTCATAGATCTTCACAATATTAATGACTTAACAGCCATTAATACGATCAAGAGGTATAGCATCGATATATTATTAGATACAACTGGCTTTCAAGCGTTGAGTCGGCCTCAAATCTCAGGTGCTGAACTAGCAACAAAAAAGGTTGCGTTTCACGGTTTTCCGGGATCCACAGGAGGATTGTGTGACTATATCGCAGGGGACGAATTTATATTCGATTTTCATGGAAGTGAAGTGTTATCAGGGTTAGCTGAAAAACCTTTTAGAATCAAACGGGGTTTATATCCACCTTTTATGTGCCCCCTTCCTAGCACCAGCTTCGATCTGCGAAAGGTGCTCAAAATTGGTGACAATACTAAAATCGTCGGCACCTTGGATTCCCCTCAAAAGATCACCGATATTGATCTTATCTCGTGGTTTAGATGCATAAACAATGTAGCCGACAGCGCGTTAGTTTTAAAACAGGGATCTCGCCGCTGGACCTCGGCCGTCGCGAGTCTAGCTAAAGCTCATCGCATAGGACCTGATCAGTTAAAATTTTTACCTCGCATTCAGAAGAGGCCCGAGTTTTTGTCAGCACTTTCACAATATGATCTATTTGTGGACAGTCATCTTTATGGCTCGCAAAGTGCCGCTAGGGAGTTCTTAATTACTCAAACTCCTTTCGTAACGCTAGTGGGAAAACGATTCGGCAGTCGTATTTCTTCTTCTATTAACTATTACCACGGCAATCCAAGCGATATTTGTCTAACTAGGGAAGACTATGAAAGTGCTGTTATCCGGTTACTGAATTCTCCAAAGACTAATCCAGAGACCTCGAATCAATTAGACCTCAAAGCCCAGATGAAGAAATGGTGCTATGAGTTTGAACTCGATCTTGCAGAATTACACCAATTAATTTAATAAAATTTAAAGCAAGGAACTGCGACTTATAAATAAAAAAAGCCCACCGTAAGGCGGGCTTTTATCACTTAGCCACTTGGCCTCACCTGTGAGGTTTTAGAAAGCGTAAATTACGCCCAAAGTGGTAGTGTTATCAGCTGCAGCGCCTTCGTCTGTCTTATCCATACTCTCAACATATAGCGTTACGCCGCCCATTGAGTAAGTCGCACCAAACGCAGCCTCTTCATAGTTCGCGCTATCGGACTTTTTGGCATCGACTGTCTCATAGAACAGCTTGCCTGACCCATAGTTGTACGTGGCGCCGACACCAGTGATTGAAGAGTCAGCATCACCTGCATTGTTGTTCACTTTGTTATAACCCACATAAAATGGGCCAGTCGCGAAAGATGCTGACATAGTAGTCGGATCTTCGTATGCAGCTGTAGTGTCAACCGAAACGCCGCCTGCTGAGACCGCAAATCCGCCCACAGCATATTGAACGCCCCAAGCTGTCATTGTTTCGCTGCCGGTAGTATCAGAGCGGTCGTCTGTGATTACCGAGTTTGCAGTGTCTGCTGTATCAGTTGATTCTGCAGAATAAGAAACTGCAACTGACAACCCTTCGATACCTGTGTTTGGCGAGAACGAAACTGTCGCACCAATGTCCTCAAG
>Ga0181601_10004459_pt1 | contig 11748 bp, 11 predicted proteins | sample 041ome_8_FD_133020 | JGI IMG/M metagenome (GOLD analysis project Ga0181601, IMG submission 133020) | Coastal salt marsh microbial communities from the Groves Creek Marsh, Skidaway Island, Georgia - 041407BS metaG (megahit assembly) | ecosystem: Environmental > Aquatic > Marine > Intertidal zone... | reverse complement strand
TGCCACTGGCTATAACAGAGCCAGCGAGCCCGACCGTGGCATAGTCACCCTTGCGGCGGGCAAACTCCTCGAAAATAAACATCTCGTTCGGCCTGGGTTGCTGAAATTCGACCGCAGTAAGAATGTCGCTGGCTTCTAAATCGGTTGCGTAAAGGCCCTTGAAAAAGCTCGAGGCATTGGTTTTACGAAGACCTTCTGGTCCCTGTATCTCAATAACGGCATCTGAGGCCACCACAACTGCAGGATATTCTGCAGCAGGGTCTGCAAGCGAAAGGCTTCCTCCTATCGTCCCTCGATTACGTATTCCAACATGCGCGACGTAAGGAACGGCTCTTGCAAGCAAAGGCGCCTTGCGCTTGACCAGATCGCTTGCCTGAATCTCCCCATGGGTGACTAAAGCCCCAATGCGCAGACCCTTCTCCGTTTCTTCAATCGACCTAAGGCCAGGTATGTCCTGAATATCAACGAGCAACTCGGGAGAGGCAAGCCGCATGTTCATTGCGGGCAAGAGGCTTTGACCGCCCGCGAGTACGCGGGCATCGGACGAGCTCGCAAGAAGTTGTATTGCCTGAGAGAGCGTGTTCGGACGCTCGTATTGAAAACCTGCTGCCTTCATAGCGCTATTCCTCGGCGACGATTCCGTTAGAAAGAATACCGAGCCCGTCTGCCTCAACCTCAACGACATCACCCGGTTTCATGAAAATGGGAGGCTTTCGAGCAAAGCCCACACCCGAGGGCGTTCCAGAAATAATAATGTCACCTGGAACAAGCTTGAATATCTCAGAACAGGTGGAGATCAGCGTAACGACATCGAAAATCATGTCATTGGTATTTGCTTTTTGAAGCTCCTGACCATTCAAACGCGTACGGAGTGTGAGGTTCGTTGCGCCATCTGGAAGTTCGTCCGCTGTCACGATGTAAGGACCAAAGCTTCCCGATGCATCAAAGTTTTTACCAATCATCCATTGGTGTGACTTGAACTGATAGTCACGAAGAGAGCCATCGTTAAACAGTGAATAACCAAAAACATGATCAAGGGCTCGTTCACGGGATATGTGACGTCCCTCCTTTCCAATGATGACTGCAATCTCACCCTCGTAGTCAAACTCTGCGGAGACCTTAGGTGCCACGAGGTCTTGGCCATGAGCCACCCACGACGACGTAAAACGGTGGAAAAGCACCGGATACTTTGGAGCGTCTTTGTAAGGGCTCTCGGCGGCATGATCGACATAATTAAGTCCGACTGCAATGGCTTTGGATGGATTCAGAATGGGCGGAAGGTATTTCAGGTCTTCGAGGGATCGCGAAGGCTTCATATTCTCCCAGTCAGCCTTGAGCACGTTCATTAACGTGTCTCCAGCCTGAAGCAGCCCATCCAGTGACGTGGGGAAGCCTAACTCGCTTAGATCGACCACCTGACCGTCCTTGATCGCGCCAAGATGAGAGCTTTGGTCTTCGTGCAAAAAATTAAGGAATTTCATTTTGTTGCCTTTCTAGTTAAGCGGAGGTGGCCTCTGTGTTTTCGCCAAAGTACTCAGGTACACCGGGGCCCCAGAGGTACAAGGAGCTTTCGGGCAGATAGTCTGCGGCGGGCCATTGCGTTTCGACACCAATAAAATCGATGTCATAGGAATACTCTGTGAAGCTTCCCCAGGGATCACGCACGTAATAAAAATAATTTGATCCAATGACATGTCGGCCCACACCCCAGCCTTCTTTGTGTCCCGCCGCGAGCATCTGCTCCATGCCCAGACCAACTTCATCAAGGTTGGCCACAGCCCAACTGGTGTGATGAAGACCGGGGGCGGAGGACTTCAGAAAGGCAAGCAGATGATGGTCACTGGAATGCGCGCCATGAGTAAAGGCAACGATATCGGCTGACTTATCGGAAAGCCTCAGACCTAAAGCATTCGAATAAAAGGCAACCGAACGCGCAACGTCGGTTGAGAACAAAAGTATGTGTGAAAGCCTCTGGGGTCTTACCTGAGGCGTCTCACCACGCGCGTGCGCAATAGGAACATTAATAGCGTTTTCTTTGTAAAGAATAGCGCTTCCTTTGGCCTTTTCGTTTGGAGTAACTTTTTCGCGAACAGCAATCTGGAGAAGATTGTTGTCTGGGTCACGAATCCAGAATCCATCGCTGGTCACAGCACTGGGATGCGCATCTGCAGGCTTAGCTCCGTTGGCCATGGCCTGACGCTGAAGGTCATCCAGATCCTCGGCATAGGCGCCGAGTGTTAAATACTCTAAGCGCTTCTTTTGACCCCGTCCATCGAGCACATATCCCCAGGTGTGTGGGCCATGGTAGGTGGAGAGTGCGAGCCGATCGCCCTGACGGTCGACCTTCAAACCAAACTGCTTGTAGTAAACCTCTGCGACAGAGAGATCAGGAACACTAAAGCAAAACTGAAAGGCTGAATGAATGGCTGTAACACCAGCGCGCCGGGGGTTTTCCATAACGATCTTCCCTAAATAGTAACGGCGATAAAGGGGCTATCTGACCAGTCCAACCACTTGTCTAGAGAAGTTGGCAGGCCTGTTCGAAGCTGAGACGAGGGTTCCTTGGAAACTCCTTCGACCTGTCGGCATAACCCAAGTTAAGAAGAAAGTTCACCTGGAAGCGGCCATCGGGAAAGAACTCCTGGTTAACCTTTGCGGGGTCGAACCCGCTCATTGGACCGCAGTCAAGGCCTAAGGCACGGCAGGCAATGATGAAATAGGCCCCCGTGAGGGTGGAATTTCTTGTCGCTGTCGAAGCCGCAAGAGCCTCGTTGTTTTCGAACATCTTCGCGGCATCCGGTACATGCCAGGTTGTTTGTAAGTGCTCATAGAAGCGCGAGTCGCTCGCCACAATGACTGTCACTGGAGCCGACCGAGTTTTGTCGACATTTCCAGGAAGTAGCGCAGGCATGAGACGCTCTTTTTGTTCGGGGGTTCTCAAAAAGATAAAGCGGGCCGGCTGGGTGTTCATAGAAGTAGGCCCCATGCAGGCTATCTCATAGGCCTGCCTGAGTAAGTCGTCGCCAACAGGCTGGTCTTTATAGCCATTAGCTGTACGGGCGTCAAGAAACAAAGAATCTATTGCAGCCTGAGAGACAACCATTTCCTACTCACTCCTTAAAAAAGTACAACACCCACCTACAATTCAACGATCAGGCAGAATCATTGCCCGTCAAGGGATCATTACTAAGACAAACAATAAGTCCGCTAAGCAACTCCAAGATAAAAGCTTTTAACCATCTCATTTTCTTGAAGCTGGCTAACGTCACCCTCAAACACAATCTCGCCATGCACAATGATGTAGCCATAATCGGCGATTCGCATGGCCTGATTGAAGTTTTGCTCGGCCATTAAAACCGTAAGCTTGTAGTTATCTTTCAGCTCTTTGAGCTTGGTAATGGTCTGGGAGACTAGAAGGGGAGATAGCCCAACCGAGGGCTCATCGACCAGAAGCAACTTGGGGGCCGACATAATGGCCCGCGCAATAGCCAGCATTTGTTGCTGCCCACCCGACATCGAGCCCGCCAATTGGTTCTTTCTCTCGGCAAGAATTGGGAAGGCTTCTAGGCAGTGCTCGAGATTTTCACGAATCTTTTCACGCGCCTGCTGCCTGAAGGCTCCGAGCAATAGATTTTCTTCAACGGTTAGCTTGGGAAAGAGTCGTCTGCCCTCAGGGACCAGCGCTACACCGAGGTTCACAATATCCTCTGTGTTTAATGTTGTCAGGTCGTGTTTTTCACCATCAATATCAAGGATCAACTCACCCTGAGTAGGGCGGACCATCGCCATGAGGCATTTCATTAAGGTGCTTTTACCGTTGCCATTTGTCCCCAACAAGGCTACGGTCTGTCCCTCCTTCAGTTCCAGCGAAACACCCTGAAGTGCCTTAACAGCACCATAACCTGCGTGGACTTGATTAACGTGTAGATTAATCGCCAAGATATGCCCTTTGTACGTATTCGTTTGCTACAACCTCGTTGGGCGTGCCCTCGCAAATGATTTGACCGGCATCCAAACAAACCACTCTCTGAGAAAATGACATCACGGCCTGCATGATGTGCTCAATCATGATGATGGTAATGCCTTGGTCGTTCAGCGAAAGGAGGATCGCCAAAACCTCGTCAATTTCAGCGCCTGCAAGCCCTGCCATCGCTTCATCCGAAATAAGAAGATCAGGTTTAGCCGCCATCGCCCTTGCCAATTCCAATTTGCGCAGCTCGACCTGCGAAAGCTGACTGCACTCAGATAGTATTTTGGGGGCAAGCCCCATGCCCGAAAGAATTTCCTCCGCAATCTCATCGGCCTCTTTACCGCTGATACCCCGCACATAAGACAACGGGACCAAAAGGTTTTCAAGCACCGTCATACTGCGGAAGGGTCGCGGTATTTGAAAGCTACGTGCTATGCCTCGCCGAGTCCGTTGATATGCTGGAAGCTTCGAAATATGCTCCCCTTTAAAGTGGATATCACCCGCCTCGTTAACCAGAGCACCCGAGATGCAATTAATTAAAGTAGTTTTTCCCGAGCCGTTGGGCCCGATAAGACCAAGGCGCTCACCAGCGCCAACTTGAAGGTTTACGCCATTAAGAGCAGTAAATCCTCCAAAATGCTTAGAAACAGAGGTTATTTGGAGGATGCTTTCCATCGTTTTATTAATCCAAGAATTCCGTCTGGGGCTACAACCACAAAGAAGACAAGTAAGACGCCCACAACCAATACATTCATTTCACTGGAAATAGTGACCGTTACGATTTGCTGAAGGGTTGCGAGAATGAGTGCTCCTATGACAGGCCCTATCCAGTGCGACATACCCCCAATGATAGGCATCGCCAAGGCGGAAACCGCGTAAAGTAGATTAAATGTAGAGGCGGGTTCAATATAGCTAAGGTACATCGGCATTGGGGCACCCGCAGCACCAAGTAACGCTCCGGAAACAGAGCAAGCCAGAAGTTTTAACTTAAGGGTCGGAACTCCCGAACATTCCGCAGCCTCCTCGGAGTCACGAACCGCCCGCAGTCCACGTCCAACAAAAGAATCTTGAATAAATCTTGCCGCCGCAACAGAGATGACGGCTAATACAACCATCACCACCACGAGATAGCGGGTGTAGGTGTCAAAGAAAGGGATATCTGAAGGGCGTGTCAACTGGTGTCCTGTAGCACCCCCTAAAAAAGACGAGTTCATCACTAAGGTCTCAAAAATGAACACGAGGGAGACCGTTGCGATGGAAAAGAAAATGCCACGCAGCCTTACCGTAAGGAGTCCAACCAAAAAACCAACAGCTCCAGAAAAGATTGCACCCGCTAGAATCTGTATGACAAGAGGTGCTTCGAACGATAGGTGAAGGCTCAACGCTGTGTAGGCGCCCGCTCCCACGAAGGCTGGCACACCAAAATTGACGTAGCCTGCGTAGCCCCCAAGAATATTCCATGCGGAGGCGAGCACGACAGCCTGAAGAACCACGAAACCTGCAAAAAAGAAATAGTTATTGGCGTCAGAGAGGGCAATACCAATGACTGAGAGCACAACAAGAAGACTTACTGTCCAAAACCTCATTACTCCGCTCCCGGCACTAACGCCCAAAAAGGCCCTGAGGCCGCAACCCTAGCATGATAAGAAGCAACCCGAAGGCCACTGCAGGCGCCCATGACGTCCCGAAAAACATCAAAACGATTGACTCCGTAATGCCAAGCAAAAGCCCTGCAAATACAGTACCTGACATGCTACCAAGACCCGCTAAAACTACGACACAAAAGGTTCTACCAATATAAATACGATCCATCGTCGGCTCTACAGGTGCGACGATGAGAAGAACCGCCCCAGCCAGAGCGTTAACCGACGTGCCGATTCCAAAGGCCAATGTCTTTACCGACACAGGATTAACACCCATTAACCGCAGCGCTCCTTCGTCCTGACCAACGGCTTTAATAGCTCGCCCGTAAAAAGTTTTGGACAGGTACGCTGACAAAATTGTTGCTGCAGAAATTGCAACAATGAAAGCGACAATAAGGCGGTAGGGAATCCGGAGATCGCCCAGCTCGAGGCTCCCTCCAATGTAGGACGCCTCGGCCGACTGTTGGTCAACCCCAAAAAAGATAACTAATAAAACCTCGATGATAAAAGCAATACCAAAGAAAAAGGCAAGCCCGTTTACAGCAACATTATCACCGCCTCGACTTTCAAAAATTGAATAGTAAATCCGGTAAAAAAAGGCTCCAAACGCGAAGAAAAGAGGTATTAGAAGCAGACCCGCCACCACGGGGTCAAGGCCATACTGCCCGAGGAGAAACACTCCGTAAGCCCCCATAAGAAGTACGGCGGGGTGAGCCACGTGAGGGATGTCAAGAAGCCCAAAAGTAACCGAAAGGCCAAGACTAACAGCGGCGTAAAATCCTCCGAGCAGAATCCCGAAGAGGATAGCCTCAAAAAAAAGCTCCCACGAAAAAAACATTAAACGCTCACCTGCTTAACAGTTATGAAAACAACTCGAGAAATAACTCAAGGAGCCGCCTGACTGGAATACCGACCAGTCAGGCGGCTTTTTGAACGACTTAGGCTTTACGCGCCTTGTCGTAAGGTGCAATAAGATTACCAGTCTTATCGGAAGCAGGGTGAAGAATGACTTGACGCTGCGGCGAACGGAACTGATCGGTGTCCTTATCCTTAACGCCACGAATCTGAACCGTCAAGACGCGAGGATTCGAGCGCTCACCCATCGCATCGTAACGAATATCACCCACAATGGTCTTCATTGTGTTCTTGTGCAAGTAGTCTGCAAGCTTCTTGTCATCGATTGACTTTGTCGCGGCAATAGCCTGCTCAAGCATCTGACCAATGGCGTAATTGAATGGGGGAAGGTAATAACCCAGGGGATCTACCTTCTCCGCAATGGCTCGAGGCGTGTATCGACTGAAGAATTCCTCAATGCCCTCTGCCTTAAGGCCCGGCACATAAGTGTTGTAGTTCACTATGCCGTTAAGCTTGCTTCCAAGATTAACCATGATTGGGGTGAACTGCAGACCCACCATGCCACCACCGAAAACTTTCAGTTGCGAACCCAGACCAATCTCGTGCGCTGCATTTACGAAGCCAACGGAATCTCCAGGATAAGATGCGACGAAAACAACGTCAGGCTTAACCGAACGAATCGAACGGACGATGGTCGAGAAGTCTTTGGTGGTCGGAGGATAATTTTGATCGTAGACGGACTTGAGGCCAGTGCGACCAAGTCCAGCCCGAACCCCATTCGCGAGGTTTTGGCCAAACTCTTGATCTGATGCCGCGATTGCGATTGTTTTAGCCCCAGATTGCTTTGCAGCATTTAGGAAGCCCTCAAACCATCCTTCGGCATCATTCCAGGGCGAATTGTTAAACCACATATCATGCTGAACCTTGTGATTTACCTGAAAGGAAAAGTTGCCCATGAGCAGCTTGCCCCTCTGTTTAACTAGGGGCATAAGTGGGGCGGTCGGAACAGTTGCGTAAGGCGCAATAAGCAAATCAACCTTATCCACATCGAGGAGTTTGGAGTAAATTCCAGGAGTATTTGCAGGGTTACCCTGGTCGTCATAGACCGTGAAATCAACCTTACGCCCCAACAAGCCGCCCCGTTTGTTAACGTCTTCAACCCACATATTCAGAGCCACTAAAGCTGCTTTACCACCTGCCCCTAGAGGTCCGGTCTGAGGCATGCTCATACCTATTTTTACGGGGCTATTCGCCCAGGCAGGCAAAGAGGGAACAGAACCCGCGACAGCAACTGCCCCTGCCGCGCCTAGCAATTTACGACGGGATTTATCCATTATGTCTCCTTGAAAAATAAAAAAATCGCAGGCGTAACCCTACAACTAAGTGTTGCTTGACCTAGACAGTATCTCGGACCCTCTAACGTTTGTCTACCGGGAAAGTACTAGCCCCCGCTTCTTTTGATTCCGTTCTTTTTCTCCATAACAGCGCAAACCGATGCGGTATCCTGCATTTCAAATCCTTCAGCGATTGCCTCATCGTGAATGGTGGCAGCAATATCAAAGAGTGGCGTCTGCGCGCCAAGCCCCTGAATATAAGAAGAGATTATCGAGATGTCCTTGTGCATAAGGCGGTGCGTTGCAGAAAGGCCAGTCTCGTAATCCCCAGCCACCATCATTGGCCCACGAATTTCAAAAATTCGCGAGCTTCCTGCGCTTCCGTGAAGCACCTTGTAAACGGACTCGGGCGCAATACCTGCCTTTTGAGCAAAAGCGAAGGCCTCGGCGGCTGACACGTTGTGAATCGCAACCAAAAGGTTTGCGACGTACTTCATTTTTGAGCCATTACCAAAGGCGCCCAGTTCATGAGTAATACGACCGATCGCGGCGAAGGCCGGTTTCATTCGCTCGATGGCGAGCTCATTTCCGCTTGCAAAAACAGTCAAGTCGGCCCTAGCCGCCTGTGCACCCGTTCCACTCACTGGACAATCTAGCAGGCAACCGCCTGCTTTCTCTATCAACGCCATTGCGCTGAACTTATCTTCGAGGGTGAGAGTGCAGGTGTCTGCAATCACTAACTCCCTTAGCCTTGGGCCCATTTTAGAAAGCTCCTGGGCAACGGCATGCAGGGCCTGGGGATTGGGTAACGAGGTGATGACTTCTGTAGCCTGCTCTGCTACAGAGGCAGCGCTTTTACAGGCCTGCATACCCTCTGCTAACAAAGCCTCTGTGCGGGTTGAATCAAGGTCAAATCCGTAAACCGTGAACCCCTTACCCAACAAGTTGCGCACGTAAGCTGAGCCCATGATTCCAAGGCCAATAACGCCGATTGATTTCAATTTCCCCTCCCCCTTCGGTGGCTCTAAGTAAACAAGCGTCTAATTTATGACTGAATTAGTTTGTTTTTGTTGGCAACTTCTAAAAAATAGAGAACAATTTGTGAGTGTTGTTGATCATAAGATTACTAGCTTGTTGTAAATAATATCGCGCTAAAGCGTCACTGAGGAGACAGGTATGGGAGATATAAGGGAAATCACTGGGCTCAAGGAAGTCGGAAGTATGAATGCCTTTGAGAGGCCTGATGCTCGTACCGCAAATACTGACTGCCGGGCAATTCCAGTTGTTGACCTTGGCCCACTGATAAGAGGCGAAAAGGATGCCATTGAGAAAATTACAGCGCCGTGGAGAGACGCCTGCGAGAACCTAGGCTTTCTATGCGTCATAAATCATGGTGTTGACACTCGGCTTATTGAAGACATGGAAACTCAGTCCCGCCGGTTTCATGATGATTTGTCCGTTGACCAGAAAATGCAGGTGCGGGTCACAAAGGACCAGAAAGGCTTCATCCCCTCAAAGGCTACGATTATTACTCACTCCTCGTACCATGCGCACACCAAGCTTGACAGCGTTGAGTGTTATGTCGTTGCAACCGATTTTCCCGATGACCGGGCAGAAGTCGTAAAAGGTACGCAGTTTTATGGGCCAACGCCCTGGCCACCAGAAAAAGAGCTACCCGGTTTCAAAGATTCAGTCACCCGTTACATGAGCGCGATTGAATCGCTGGGTCTGTCATTACTTCCCGTCTGGGAGGCTGCACTTGACTTATCGCCAGGTTATTTCAAACCCTATTTTCAAAAACCCTATTGTTACCTGCGTATCGCCAAGTACCCGAAAGTCGACTTCGTACAAGAAAATGAGTTCGGCTTGGGCGCTCATGCCGACACCGGCTTTATGACCTTTCTACCTCCCGCCCTTGAGCCCGGACTACAGATTCTCGACAAGGACAAAAACTGGTTTTGGCCCTCGGTTCCCAAAGGTGCAATTATCGTGAATATCGGGCAGTTTTTAGCCCGATGGACAAATGACCGGTTCCGTGCGACCCCGCATCGTGTCCTGCCCCCAAAGAACAATGATCGCTACTCTTTTGCATGTTTCATCAACACCAGCCTGGATGCGGTTGCCGAATGCCTACCAAGCTGCAGGCCATCCGATTCCCCGCCCAAATACGAGGCCCAGAGTTACTGGTCTTTCTTTGAGTGGTACATGAAGCGTACCTACGTGCACTACGAAGACTTCACAGACTCCGACTCAAAAAGAGCAGAAACACCAAAAAGCTCTTCGTGAGTTAAATAGGTCGTGTAATGAGTTCACTGCCATTGGCCCACTTACGAGTCTGGCTGGGCCTTAAGACGCTTGGGGAACGGGAAAAACTGGGATGTTGAAACCTTCACTCGAACTTATCGAAATAAAAACCAATACCGAACCACTGGTCGGGCTTCTTTACCGCCCGCCCGAGGGGTTTGTTGACCCCAGTGCTGGGCAACGCTGCGCAGTTCTTTTTCATGGCAACACCATGAATTTCTATTCCGGTGCATTGCGCTTCCTGCCCCCTCGGCTTGTCTCAATGGGGTACACCTGCCTTGCATTTAACCGCCGTGGTCACGACATTCTGACAACCCGCAATAGTCGCGCCCCAGAGGGAGGAGCTTTTCAGTCTACTGCGCAGGCGATCGAGGACAACGAATTGGCTGTTGCCTACCTGCGTAGCCTCAATCTTCCGGCCCCCGTGGTTATTGGGCACAGTAACGGCGGTATGTTGGCTGTGGAGTTCGTCTCAAAGCACCCAGAAACACCTGGGATGGTGCTTTTATCTGCACACCGGGGCGGTGAAGGCCTCTTGCCTGACGCATCCTCATCCGGTCTTTTAGCCTGTGATCAATTGCAGAGCATTACAGAAAAAGCTGTTGCACTTGTAGAGGCGGGCAAAGGCCAAGCACTCATACAACTGCCTGGCTGGTGGTGGGTCATATCGGCTCAGAGTTTTTTAGATCTAACAAAAACACTACCAGATACCTTGGCTCTCGCTCCGTCCATTCAGTGTCCTACGCTCTTCCTGGTCGGCGACTCCGAGCCGACATCCCGTTATCCTGCTCAGGCCTTCGCCGAAAAAACCCAAGGTCACTGCACGGTGGCAGTAATTGAAGGCTGTGATCATTTTTATAACAGCCGAGAATCCCAGGTTTCCGACGAAGTCTGCAGATGGCTAAAAGATACTCTAGATGCCTAGAGTACCCATCATCTTTTCTGGGTAACGGGTACCTGCAACTTGGGTTGGGGGAAATGCCTCGTCCATTCGCGCAAGCTCCGCCGCAGACAACTTAAGATCAATGGCGGCAAGGTTCTCTTCGAGATACTTAACGCGCTTGGTCCCCGGAATTGGAATGACGTCGGCTCCTTTGGAATGAACCCAGGCAAGAGCAACCTGCGCAGTCGTCGCGCCATGGTTGGAGGCAATTGTCCGAACGGACTCAAGCAGCGCAAGATTCTGATCGAGACTTCCTCCAGCAAAACGCGGATGGTTAATACGCATATCCCCATCGGACAATGACGTGAGGTCTGTGATGGTTCCACTTAAAAATCCCCTGCCCAAAGGGGCATAGGCCATGAGTGCCACCCCAAGCTCTCTACAGGCAGGAAGTATTTCTGGCTCAATATCACGACTCCAGAGTGAATACTCCGTTTCAACCGCAGCAATGGGATGAACCTTACTGGCTCGACGTATGGTTTCTGAACCGGACTCCGACAAACCTAAGAATCTCACCTTGCCCTGTTCCACCAACTGAGCCATCGCGCCCACGGTATCCTCGATGGGGACCTCTGGATCAACTCGATGCAGGGCGTAGAGATCAATCACCTCTTCACCCAAGCGCTTCAAGGAGTTCTCACAGGCCTTTATTACCCACTTAGGATGCCCGCCTGAGAGACCAAGCTCGTTGGCTCCTCC
>Ga0181601_10004456_pt1 | contig 11752 bp, 8 predicted proteins | sample 041ome_8_FD_133020 | JGI IMG/M metagenome (GOLD analysis project Ga0181601, IMG submission 133020) | Coastal salt marsh microbial communities from the Groves Creek Marsh, Skidaway Island, Georgia - 041407BS metaG (megahit assembly) | ecosystem: Environmental > Aquatic > Marine > Intertidal zone... | reverse complement strand
CCAGAGATTCCGGCACGTAAATGGACTGGAGGACTTCTTTCGGAGGTAAGAACGTTCTCTGTTGTTGCGCTCGCATCATCGGCGCGTTTTGTTTGATCGCGTCCGTCCCGAACGTTGACGACGACGAGGACGAAGACGAATGCGCGAGGACGACGACGACATTCTTCTTCCTTAAAAATATTCCTCTTCGCGATCGAGAAGACGCGACTTTTCTCGAAGAAGAAGAGCATCGCGCGACGACGGCGCGATTGCCAGCGGGAGTGGTGGTGGTTGCGATGCTTTGCAGCGGCATCATCGTGTGAGATCCAGATCTCTCTCTGTTGTTTCAACAAAGTAATGGCGCAACTAAGCTGCAACGGTAACTGTCGTTTCGATTTTTGAATTTTTCTCAAAACCCTAAACACATTCTCAAATTCACCTAATTTTTATTCGTAGTTTTAGGGAGAAAAGACGTGAGAAAAAAGAAACGACATGAAGCGCGCCGGCCTTCTTCTTCCGCGGACGAAGAAGAGCTCTCCTCCTCTCCACCTTCTCCGACGATTGGTTTCTGTTTCTGTTTCTTCTTCTTCTTCTTCTTCTAAAAATGGTGGCGGTGCACAAAAAGAAAATCACCTAAAAGTTGGATTGGAAATCCACCTCCAACTGACGGCGCTGCGCACGAAACTCTTCTCCCCGGCGGCGGCGACGACGACGACGACTGAGAAGAAGAACGGCAGAACCACCATTCACGCGTTCGACAGAGCGGAACCTGGCACGCTGCCGTCGCCGGTGAACGACGGCGCGATCAAGTGCGCGTTGAAGTTGGCGATGGCGTTAAAGGCGAAATGCGAGCCAAAGTCTGAGTTTGATAGGAAGCACTATTTTTACGGGGACTTACCGCACGGGTACCAAATCACGCAGCACAGGAAACCGATTTTGACGGGAGGGAAGATTAACGATGGGGTGAGCGTGGAGAGGGTGCAGTTGGAGATGGACACTGGGAAGACGACGACGACGACGACGACATCTTCGTCTTCTTCTTCTCCCGTCTCCGGTGGCGCCGTCGTGGACTTGTCCCGAGCCGGGGCGACGTTGTTGGAAATAGTGACGAGACCGGATATTAGAAGCGAAGAGCAGGCGGTAGAGACGGTGTCTGATGTCATTCAGATGGCGAGATATTTAGAAATTTCAGACGCGAACATGGAAGATGGGTCGATTCGGGTGGACGTGAACGTGTCCGTGTCAAAGAGAAGAAACGAGGATGACGGCGTCGTCGTTTCGTCGCAACGCACGGAAATTAAAAATCTGAACAGTTTACGATCGATTCGGAACGCCATCAAGTACGAAAAGGAGAGACACGGTAGGTATTTAGACGGCATCGTCGGCGCGGAGAAGATAGAGCGAGAAACGCGGTCGTGGGACGAAAAGTTGAGCAAAACGGTCGTTTTGAGATCGAAAGAATCTCTGCTAGATTATCGATTCATGAGAGAACCGGACGTTTTGCCGATCGTGTTAACCGACGAGGAGATTGAACTCGCGAGAAATTCAGTCGGGGAAATGCCGAAAGCGGCGTTCGAGAGGTTGAAAGCGCTCGGCATTTCCGAAGAACACGCGAAGTTTCTCTCTTTGCATCCGTCTTCGGTGAAATATTTCGACGATATCGTATCCTCGTGCGTCGACGCTTCCGTTTTTCCTTCTTCGTTATCGAAAGAGGACGCGAAGAGCGTAGCGAATTTCGTGTGCGTTGAAATTGTCGGCGCGTTGCGCGACGCCGGGGTGAGCACCAAAGGGAAACCACCGTTTTTAGCCATACAATCTAAAACGAATTTACGTCCGGAGCGCGTACGCGACGTGTTGGAGTCGCTGAAAGTGCGCAAAACCATCTCCGGTCGCATGGCGAAGGACGTGCTGAAATTGTTAGCTCGAAACGACGCGCGCGCAATCGATGAGATCGTCGAACAAGAGCTCGGCGGGTCCCTCATACATGATAGCAGTAACAACGACAACAATAGTAACAGCGATGGTGGAAAAACGGACGATGAAGGAGACGGCAAAACTTTAGATGCGACGTGCCGAAGCGTCGTCGAAGACCTCGCCGAGGAACGCGAAGCGATGAAGAAAAATCCAAAAGTATTCGGCGCGTTTGTCGGCGAAGTCATGAAACGCACGCGAGGTCGCGCCGACCCCAAACAAGTCTCCGCGACGCTCAGAAAACTTTTAGACGAATATCACGTTAGTTACACAACTAGGTAGAGGGTAAAAATATGATGTAATAATAAAATTGACATATTAATTGAGCGGCAATAGCAGAACAAACTTATACACATTACGAAGAGAGAAATGAAAAATCATCATCGCGAAGCGCCTAGCTCGAATGCTTTCTTCGCCTCCACCGAAATCGGATCGTCCCCAACGTACACGTCCAACAAAGCCCTCGCCAACTCGTAACTCTTAAACGTAATCTCCGCTCCAGAAGACGACATGACCATCGCTACATCGCCTCCCGATTCCTTAAACGTAAACGAAATCTTTGCGCCCTTCTCCAATTTCTTCGAACCTCCACTCTTCGAACAAAGCCCATCCCGGATCAACTCTAACTCTTCCAAGGCTAACTCCTCGCACTGTTCCGAATACTCCGCCGTTGTCGTCATGAAGTTACCCTCGTCGTCCTCTTTCGTCGCCATGTCCGTCGCGATGCGAGAAATTCGAGGCACCAACGCCTCCTCGAGCGCTTTGAAAAAATCTTTCCCTTCCACGTTCATGTTCAACTGAATGAGAATCTCCTTCTCGAAGTCGCCGTTTAACAAATCAACATCAGATGCGGTCATTTTGCTCGCATCCGCGTACATCGCCACCGCGTACACTTTCACGGTCAAAATGGCGATTTTCTTCTCCCTAGCGCCGACGCCGAGGAGTTGAAGGTTTGCGTTTTTCTCCGACTTTTCGTTGAATTGAATTTTCGTCGCCGGTTCAGTCACCGACGATGCGCGAACGATTTTTGCGCTTTGTTTTTGTCGTCGAGTTTTAATCTTAATCGCACGACAGGACGAGCGAGAGGAGAAAATGGAGGTTTGCGTCGAGGACGAAGACATCATCGTTATCCAAGGTTTAATAAGTGCGTGCTGCGTGTAAGTGGATAAAGTTTTATGGCGTGCTCGGGATGCTATTAGAAAATACTAAAAAATATGACTACTCACATGTCGCAACGAACGCGCTTCTGCTCTTCTTTCCGCCCATCGCATCGCGCATCACTCGGACGTCACGGTTCCTTCCTCCTCCTCCTCCTCCTCTCGTAGTACTCGTTTTCTACTTTTTCTTTCAACTGGACGATCTCCTCCGGCGTCAAGCCTTCGAACGGGTCTTCTTCTTCTTCTTCTTCTTCTTCATCTTCTTCTTCTTTTCGTTCGCCAAAGCCGTCCTCGTCGTCGCGACCGCGGAGCGACATCCGACGATGTAACTCTTTCAAAGCGCGCTTCTCTCTCTTCTCTCGCAGCGCTCGTTTCGCCTCCTCTTTCTTTCTCGAACTCTTCATCGCGAAATTTCCGAAATAGCCGAACACGCACAAAACCGCCATCGCGAAGAGCGCGTTTTCGGCGCGCGTAAACTGGCGGTTTTTGTGCGTCTCCACGTCCACGGAAACGTGCGCGAAGAGCGGCGAGGACCATTTCTGGACGCTTTCGGACGCGATTTCTTCGGCTTTTTTGCGTCGTTCGACCTCCTCTGGAGATTCTTTTTTTGATGAAGCGGCGCGGGAAGAGGCGGAGGACGCGAATCTTTGTCTTCTTCTCCTCTCTGAGAAGCGCGGCGACGACGACGATGACGATGACGACGAGAGCGCGCGCGAAAAAGCGCGGCGCGTTGGGGAAAAAAGGAGTTCGTTAACAAAAAAAGGGGATTTGGTCGTCGTCGTCGTCGTCTTTATCGCGTCAATCCTCGTCGCGCACGAGAAGCAGAGATGAAACGAATCCTTTCCTCGTCGTCGGAGGTACGAGGCGAACATTATCAATCGCTTTTTTTTTTCTCTCTCGACCGCGGCGAGGCGCGCGCGCGCGTGATGAGAATGCGGCTTTTACTTGTGGTCGTTAAATTACAATTTTCACCTAACTTTTCACATTTCACTAGAACTACGTACTATGCCTTTTATTCATTTTTGTCGTCGACGACGGCGGTATCATCGGCGACGCTTCGTTGTTGTTGTTGATGTTCGCTCTCTAAAACTTCCACGATGGTATCCACCAACCCCTCGGATTCGCGAACGACGTTCAAACCTGGATCGGCAATCTTTCGGAGCAACACGTCTTCCAATTCCTCGCGCAAGGATTTGAACAAGACGGCGACGCGCGGCGCGGCGCGAAACTTGATCCAGTTGTCGCAGCTGGCGCGGAATTTTTCGTGCTCGACTTTGATTTTACCTCCGAAGAGGAGTAATGGGAACGCGCCGATGGCGGTGGCGTCCCGGATGTAGGTTTTCCCGGTTTTCATAATTTCGTGGTAGAGGAGGTACGGTTTCGTGGAGGACGCGTAGCCGGCGCAGACCGAGGACGGGTGCATGTAGACGTCGTCAGACGCGTCTCGTTTCGTTCGGACTTTGACGGTCTGGTACGGGAGTTGGACGGATTTAGCCGCGTGGAGGTCATCGGAGATAGCGACGTTGGGATATAAGCCGCCGCAAACAACCGCGCGAACGAGTGTTTCGTTGGAGGCGTTGCACGAGGCTTCGCGAAGGGCTGCTTCCGTGCGCTGGCGACGATTGGTGGCGGCGGTGGTGGTGGTGGTGGCAGAGTTTGTTTGCGCCGCTTCTTGTAAGAAACCCATTTCGTCGAGCAATTCGCAATACTGTTTCCGCACGTCCGCAATCTGTCGCAAACTTACCGCCGATAAGAAGTGCGTGTTGCAATACTTCCTCTCTCCTGCCGCGCCAAATTTTTTCTTCGCTTCGAGCCAACCGGCGAAGGCTTTGACCAACGTCAAATGGTCGCTGGAACCATCCGGAAGACTCATTTTTTTCTTCGCCGCGTCGGCTTCGTCTCGTTTGTCCATCGGGGATATAAACGGCGATTTGAATCCAACGCACGCGGCGATGGTAAGAATGGGATCTAAAACACCAAACGCGCACGCGTAGACGAGCATTTTACCGAGTCGCGCGTCCACGGGTAACCCGCCGAGATGGACGCCTAAAGGCGTGACGTTTTCGCGCTCGTCGATGACGTCGATTTCTTTTAAAGCCATCATCGCAGAGCTGATGGCCATTTTTGACGGTGGTTCTATGCATTTCGATAGGAAAGCTCTCGGGTCGCTCAATCCCAGGGAGTAAATTTGCAAGACCAACGCGTCCAAAGGCGCGCGAGAAATTTCTGGGATGGCGAAATCTTCCAAAACTTCCGCTTCCGTTTTCGAAGAATACAAATGGAAACAATACCCGGGTTTGACTCTTCCGGCCCGACCTCTTCTCTGCTTCGCCGAAGCTCTAGAAACCCACGCAGTTTCCAAAGACGACGTGCGCGTCTTCGGGTTGAACCGAGTCTCTCGCACTTTACCGGCGTCGATGACGAACACGCAATCGTCAATTGTAATCGACGTTTCGGCGATGTTTGTGGACATGACAACTTTGCGAACGCCCGGCGCCGGTTTCGAAAAAGCTCTTTTTTGCTCCTCCGCCGTCAGCGTGGAATGCAAAGGAACGAGTAAATATTTTGGTGGCGGATTCTTCTTCTCGTCGTCCTCGTCTCGAAGCGAGCTTGGAGCGCGATGCTCGCTTTCATACAGAGAGGCGCGCAAGCGATCGTGCAAAGCTTTAATCTCGCCCATCCCTGGTAGAAAGACTAAAATGGCACCTTCTTCGTAATCTTCAGCGATGTGCGTTACGAGCTGTTCGATTAAATCCAAGTTCACGCAATTTTCGTCCACAATCTGCAACTGACGCATCGTGCTTTCATCGTATTCGCTGTAATATTTTCTCGTTTCATCTGTTATTATTGATTCGTCGACGAAACTTCCCGCGGCGTCTGCGAGCGCCGCCATTTGCTTCGACCTGCGATTACCTCCTCCGGAACCGCCTTTCTTCCTCGCTTGTTGTCCTGCAATTGAAAACTCAGAATTTGGTTCGCACACGTAGCCGCACGCTTCGATGGCATCTTCCAATCGATATTCCTCCACTGGAAACGTCTTTCCTTGCATCGCAACGCTTGGAATTTCTCCAGGGACGACTTGTCTGAAATAGTTCCCGAACAAATCCGCGTCTACAGTCGCAGACATCGCGACGAGATGGAAATCTTCTCGTCGAGACGCAAGGTCTCGTAAAATAACGAGGAGAAAATCAGAAAGCGCGTCTCTCTCGTGAACTTCATCGACGACAACGTGCGAGATGCCAGTCAAGTCTGGATCTTGTTGTAAACGTCTCAACAAAACACCCGTCGTACAAAACAACATTCGCGTCTTGGCGCTCTGTCGAGACTCTAGACGAATCGAGTAGCCAACGGTATCTCCAATCTGCTCGTCGCGTTCGTCCGCGACGCGTTCTGCGACAGCAATCGCACTGATTCTCCGTGGCTGCGTAATGATGATGGATGTGTTTGCGCCGTTTCTCTCGTCGAGTATGGCATTTTCGTAGATGAACTGCGGCACTTGCGTCGTTTTACCGCACCCGGTTGCGCCTGAAATGACGCACGCGCGCGACCGTTTCACCGCTGAAATGACTTCCGATCGAGCTTTCCTTGCCGGTAAGTTTTCGCGAATCTTTTGCATTTCTTTCCATTTTGTAGATGACTTCTTCGCGAGCTCTTTTTCACGAAGTGCGTTGGATATTTCCTTATCGCGTTTCTCTTTTTCGGCTTTTTCTTGCGCCGAGTCTTTCTTCGCGGCTAGGGAGACTTTATCGACAATTGCCGAAGCAATTTCGTCCAAGTCTTCTACATTTTCAACGTCTTCCATCGCGTCCAAATTGGCCTCGCGAGCATCATCTTGCGTTTGCTTAATTTTTTTCGCGAGCCAAGACGTTTTCTTCTTCGGCTTAGTTTCCTTTTGTTGTTGTTTTTCTTCTTCTTCTTCTTCGCGCTCTTCCTCTTCTCGTTCTTTTTGTTTCATCAGGGCTTCTTCTCGTTTCGCTTTTTCTTTCGCTGCGGCTGCTAAAGCAGCTGCTTCCGCAGCAGCGGCTTCCTCGGCTTTCTTTGCAGCGTTTGGGATGATTTTCTTCTTTTTCTTCTTCTTCAACATCGATATGGCGTTCAAATCGGATGCAGAAGACAGATCGACTCGAACCGCGTCTTTGGCAAGTATTTTTCTCTTCTCGTGCTCTCGCTCCCATCGCTCTAATCTCTCCTCCATAGTTTGTGGGACAGTCGAAGCCATCGGAGGAACAGAAGTTGTCTTCTTTTCGCTTTCCTCTTCTTCCTTCTCCTTCATTTTTTCCTTCTTCATGAGCTGCGTGCAATAGGCGATGCGTTGCAATCGTTCCTTCTCTTTTTCTTCCTCTTCCATCTCGGCATTTTCTAAGCGAGCGTAGGTGCGTTGGATGTGCGCACCGCGACCGGTCAATCGAAAAGGAGTTTCCTCTTTCTCTCCGTTGTTATTATTATTATCACTCTTTGACGCGACTATCAATCTTGAACCTCGTTTCGCGCGTTTAAACTTACTCGGACATTTCGCTTTCAAAATAGAGAATAGGTGTTCTCTTAACCACGAGCACAACTCGTAAATCACCGGTTCACCACGACTTTCGATTACTTTTGCCGTGGAAATCGACGCAAGGGTAGAATTCACCGCTCTCTTTGCCTCGTTCGGTAAATATGAATGACGACACTCGCAAATAGCCGGTTCGAATGGGTACCGGCTGCTCTCCGGAAAGTAGACGTCGAGCTCTGCGTTTGGGATTTTAATCCTCTCGCTCTCTTCTATAGGTGTCGCGCTATTTTTTTCGTCCTCGTTCTCTATCGCTATCGCTATCGTCCACGTTTGAACGTGCACATCGTGTGGTCTATCGTTACTAATTTTGAAGTTTTCTTCGCCTTCGATGGATTCCAACGCAGCTTTCTCTTCACTTCGTAAATCTTGCACCCTTTCGAGTTCTTCTTTGGTCAGAGTTGTGCTCTCGTACGGAGGCTGTAACGATCGCAATAAATCCAAAAACGCGTCTTCTTCTATCCAACCGCTCTTTTCCAAAGCTAGCATGGACTCTGCGGTACCAAATCCAGAGTTTTCGCACCGTTTCGCCATGGCTCTTTGGAACAACTTTACAGTCGGATCGTCAACGATGACTTCCCCGTTGTACTCGTTCGATCGATCGACCACGTTGTTCATATTTCTCGCGTTCACGTGTAAAGGCGTCGGAATAATCTTACTGTATTGTCTCTCTGATTTTGCATCGAGCAACGCAGCAAACGCAGCCGGCATTTCCTCTCGAGGTACGCTGAGACACAGAAAATCCAACACGTGGGCAAAACGCTTCGATTGCGCCGCCTTAATTTTTTGCGCTCGCAAGGCTTGTCTCATTTTCATCGCTTTCTCGTCCTCTTCGTCTTCTCCTTCTTCTTCGTCTTCTTCTTCGCTTAACTCTTCCGGGTGCGCCTCCAACGCTTTTTGGACCCACTTCTCCGAAAACCCTTTCTCCACCGCTCGATCGAATACCCGCCTCTCTCGATTTCTCTTCTCCCTCACCTTTTTCAACCGTTTCTGCGCCTGCTCGCGTTCCATCTCCGCCTGTCGAAACGCCTTCTTCGCGTGTTTCTCGTGCTTCTTAATCAACTCAATCGCGTCCACGGTGCTGCTCCCATCGCCTTTCTTCACATTACCACTGCTCATCAAACCTCTTGGCACCGCGTGCACGCTCGCCTTGGACAGATCCGCGGCGTTCCGCGCGTCCGCTTCCCCATCCACCTCGTCCTCTTTCATTTGTTTGCCACTCTTCTTTTTCTTTTTCTCCCGCAAATCTCTCACTTGCTTCGCCATCCTCTCTTGCACCGTCTCGTCCGCGTCTAACGTCGCCACGTCCGACACCGCGTCGCTCGTAAAAATCTTCCTTCGCTCCCCCGCGGCGGCGGCGGCGGAAGAAGAAGAAGACGGCACGATACCTAATCCGTCCGTCTCAAAGTCATCCTCTTCGTTCGCGCCATCACCTCCTCGCCATCCGCGCAAAATAAAAGCCTCGCTCTTCGAATCGTCGTCGTCGTTTTCTGCCTCGCTCTTCTTGCCTCCTCCTCTGAGCGCCGCGGGTGATGCCGATGAACTCGCATCCGCCATCCGCACCGCTTTGTTCATGATTTCAATGGTGCCTCCCCGAGACGTCGTCAGAGTCGAAGAAGCGCCTCTCTTAAACGTCGCCTTCTTCGGCTTCTGCGGTTTTTTACGACCAATCTCCGGTTTCGCTTGCTGGTTCATGCTTCGTTTACGCTTTCTCCGTGTGCGGTTTTTGTCTTCTTCTTCTTCTTCTCACGCGTTCATTTTTTCGTCGCGCGCTCGTGTAACTACTTGTTTGCGTTGTGCTGCATTCGTGTAAAATTGGGCGAGGAGGAGTCCGCGTTCGCGCGGAACCGCGGATTAGCGGATACGAGTCTCGAGTGGTATCGAGCGTTACTTTATTACGTATTCAAATGGCACATTATATATATATATATATATACGATTATAACTTTAATCTCTCTCTGGCGACTTTGGCTGATCCTTCGAGAAACGCGCGTTCTCTCTCCATCTTCTCCTTCCTTTGCTTTTCGATTTCCATTTGCGAATAGCTCGCCGCTAACTGCTTCGAGGCTCTTCGTTTTCCTTTGTTCAAGCTGAAGAGCAAGTTGAATCTTCCGGTGACGATCCAAAAGAGAAAACGCATGGCGTACGCGAACGTCCAAAACGCCATTCGAAACGGCGTCGAGAGGACGAAGAGGAACGCTTTTTCTACGGAGACGGTGGCGGCTTGGAAACGGACGGTCATGAACCATCGCTCGATGAAGTTCGGTTGACGTTCAAAATCGCTCGAGGAGATTTGGATTTTCTCCTCTTCTGCGGCCAGCGCGGCTTTTTGTTGTCTCGTCAACGGTTTCTCCGAGAATCGGAATAAAACCGATCCATCGGCCAGATCCTGACGCTCGCACTCCAACGCTACCATCATTCGCTTCTTTATGTCAGACATTTGCTCTTCCTTTTCTTGTTCTAGTTGCTGCGTTTGCTGGCCGCTCGTGCTCGCTTCTTCCTCGTCCGGAACCATGCTTCCGTACGCCGCGCTGCCGCCGTTCGCGTACTGCTGGTTTCTACTCGTCGTAAACTGTCTCGCGCGCATCGCGTTCTCCGCTCTCGATTTCGCGCCTCGCAAAGGATTTCCCCCAACACCTCCACCTCCCCCAAAGTACGTGCTCGTCGTCGTCGTCGACGACGACGACCGAGTCATCGTCGAGCCAATCTCCGGTTTCTGCCCGTCGAAATCTTCTAAAACGGACGAGCCGCCAAATGAAGATAAGGAGGAGGATTTGTTGTTCGTGTTGATGATGTCGTTAGTGTTGTTGCTAGTATTAATATCATTCGACGCGGAAGTCGTCGTAATCCAAATTCGTCGATCGCATCGCGCGTTTCGTCGTTTTTGATGTCGGCTTTTACTGCTGCTGCTCGGTTTGGGAGCGTTGCTGTTGTTCGCTCTGCCGCTCAGATGCGCGACGGAGGTTAACGCGGAGGAGGACATGTTTGTGCCGCGCGTTCGATAAATCTGCGCGCGTCGTGTAAGTGTGGATGCGTGCGATAACAAAACACGCGAGACGAGAGAAATGGCGCCAAAAAGTTTTGAAAATATCTTTCTCGCATCACAAAAATAGTGCGCGTAAGCGCGCGCGCGCGTTTAATGTTTATTGGACACGCACACGTGTTGTCTCTCTCTTAAACTCTCTCTTCGTCTCACGGGAAAAAGAATCCCGACGATCGCTCCGTTTGCGCCTTCGCGCTGGTCAGCGGCACGTACGAGACGCCCATTGCGTCAAACTCGGAAACGTTCCCTTTCTCGTCCTTATCGTAGACGCGTAAAGATTGCCAGCCGGTCCCGACGGGACAGATGAGTCGCCCGCCGTTGGCGAGTTGTTTGAGAAGTTTTGTCGGCTTTTCCGGCGACGCCGCACCGACGTGAATGACATCGAACGGGGCGTACGGCGGGTAGCCTTCTCGGCCGTCGGCGAGTTTGAGCACGACCAGCGGTTCCGGACCGGCGAGGTATTTACCTTTGCCGTCTTTTTTGGTGTTTTCGATGGAGAAATCTACGAGCTCTTGGATGTGTTCCACGCCGACGACGATTGGATAATTCGTGTCGTTCAATCCTGGGCGTCTATCTTCGACTTCTTCCGCGCGAATAGACCCCGCGGCGTACGTGTCGTGGTGATCGAGCATGACCGCGAAACACGACGTGAGATACCCGGAGCCGCTTCCAACGTCCAAGACTCTCGAATTTTCTTTAATGCGATCGTGAGCGAGCTCCAAACATGCCGCGTGCATATGCGGCGCAGAAATCGTAGCGTTCGATCCAATCGGCAACGGGTGATCTTCGTAAGCGCTCTCTCCGGAGAAAGGTAAGCAATAGTTTCCGCGATCCACCCTTCGCATGGCATCTATGACCTTTTTCGTCTTCAACACTCTGTTTCGCACGAGCGCATCGACGAGCGAGTCGTTATCGGTACCGTGCGATCTCCACGCCATTGCTTCCCCTCGAAAAAAAGGTGGAAGCTGCTCTCTTCTCGTCGCGTTGTTCCACGCGCGCGCTCTCGCAAACGCTCCTCCTCGCGGTTGTTGTTGTTGTTGTTGTTGTTGTTGT
>Ga0181601_10004454_pt1 | contig 11757 bp, 12 predicted proteins | sample 041ome_8_FD_133020 | JGI IMG/M metagenome (GOLD analysis project Ga0181601, IMG submission 133020) | Coastal salt marsh microbial communities from the Groves Creek Marsh, Skidaway Island, Georgia - 041407BS metaG (megahit assembly) | ecosystem: Environmental > Aquatic > Marine > Intertidal zone... | reverse complement strand
TGGTGAATGGCATCAAGCTTCAAGGCCAGATTGAATCCTTCGACCAATTTGTCGTGCTTTTGAAAAACACCGTCTCTCAGATGGTGTACAAGCATGCGATTTCGACCGTGGTGCCGGCGCGCAATATTCGCCTGCCGGCAGCGGACGGCGAGGCGTCCGCTGAAGAGTAAGCATCCCTCGCTCCCTCGGGAGCGTGTCTAACACATTATGTTCTTTGAGCGCCATCAGGGTGGGGAGCGCGCCGTCCTCGTGCAACTGCAGCTTGGGGGTGCCGAGCGGGATCTCAGCCTGCTGGAATTCGAGGAGCTGGTTGCGTCTGCGGGCGCTGAATCTGTGGCGACCGTTACGGGGTCGCGCAGCGCGCCGCATGCACGGACCTTTGTGGGTGAAGGCAAGCTTGAGGAGATCGCCGATGCGTGCCAAACCCATGGTGCGGAGGTGGTGATTTTCAACCATGCGCTCAGTCCAAGCCAGGAACGAAACCTCGAGCGGACGCTGTCTTGCAGAGTTTTGGCGCGGACCGGCTTGATTCTCGATATTTTTGCCCAGCGCGCCCGCACTCACGAAGGCAAGTTGCAGGTTGAACTGGCACAGCTGACCCATATGAGCACCCGTCTGGTCAGAGGTTGGACCCACCTCGAGCGACAAAAGGGTGGGATCGGACTGCGTGGCCCTGGAGAGACTCAGCTCGAGACGGATCGGCGACTGCTACGTGTCCGCATCAAGTCAATCCAGGCGCGCCTCGAGCGGGTGCGTAATCAGCGTGAGCAGAGTCGCCGCGCCCGACGCCGGGCTGAGTTGCCGGTGCTTTCTTTAGTGGGTTATACCAATGCGGGAAAGTCGACGCTGTTCAATCGAGTCACCGCCTCTCGGGTGTACGCCGCTGATCAATTGTTTGCGACCCTTGATCCGACGCTGGCTCGAGTGGATATCGAGCATCTCGGCCCGGTGCTGTTTGCCGATACAGTGGGTTTTATCTCGGATTTGCCAACCACTCTGGTTGAGGCCTTTAAAGCCACCTTGGAGGAGACCGCGAACGCGAGCTTGTTATTGCACGTGGTTGATGTGTCAGCCACCAATCGCGACGAGTTAATGGCTGATGTTGAGACCGTGTTAGGTGAAATCAAGGCGGATGGATTACCGCAGTTGGTGGTGTTGAACAAATTGGATCTGCTCGAACAGGCACCTCGCATCGTGCGCGATGAGGCAGGTATCGCTACTGCCGTTTATCTATCGGCAGCGACCGGCGCAGGGCTGGATCTCCTATTTGAGGCGATTCGAGAGCGGCTATCGGTGGCGCTATTTGATGAGGAGATTACGCTTGATCCGCATCGTGCGCGCTTACGTGCGGCTTTATACGAACTGGGAGCGGTGTGTTCCGAGGCGTGGGAGCCCGATGGAAGTAGCCGTCTGCACGTGCGCCTGCCATTGGCTGATTGGCGTAGGCTGAATCCGTGAGGGTGCGATATTGGTCAGTCCTATGTTGATGAAGCACCCGCTAGAGCCTGATTTGCTCAGCCTTGGGCTGGGGGTGGTCATCCGCACCCGAGTCCCGAGCTTTTATGCGGATAAGCCCCCGAAGTGACGTCGGGGTTTGTTAGACTAAGCGGCCAGAAAATGAGGAAGTGACCTATGTCATGGAATGAGCCCGGGGGCGGTAACAAAGGTCCACGCGATCCGTGGGGCGGCGGTAATCAAGGACCGCCTGACCTCGACGAAGCATTTAAAAAACTGCAAAAGCAGCTTGCCGGTCTGTTCGGCGGCGGCCGAGGCAGCGGGGGACCCGCCAAAGGGGGGCTTTCCGGAGCGCTATTTGGCGTTGTACTGGGTGGCATCCTGCTGGTGTGGGGGCTCATGGGCTTCTATCAGCTCGACGAGCAGGAACGTGCGATTGTGTTGCGCTTTGGTGAGTATCACTCCACGTTGACGCCGGGTCTGCAGTGGAATCCGCCACTGATCGATGAAGTGATCAAGGTGAACACGACCAAGGTACGTGCGTCAGGATTGCGCGAGGTCATGTTGACGCAGGACGAGAACATCGTTGAGGTCAGCATGTCGGTGCAATACGTGATCGACAATCCTCAGGACTTCGTGCTCCAGGTTCGTGACCCAGAAGTCTCGCTTCAGCACGCTGCGCAAAGCGCTTTGCGACACGTTGTTGGCGGTACCACCATGGACTTGGCGTTGACCGAGGGGCGTGCCGCGATTGCGTTCGATGTGCGAGAGCGGTTGCAGCAGTACCTCGACGATTACGCGACGGGCATCCGCGTCTCGACTATTAACATCGATGAGTCTAAACCGCCGGCGCAGGTACAGGGCGCTTTTGATGATGTGATTAAGGCGCGCGAGGACGAGGAGCGTGTGAAGAATGAGGCGCAATCTTATGCGAATGGCATTGTTCCGGAGGCGCGTGGCCGCGCCCAACGGGTGATGGAGGAGTCCAACGCCTACCGGGATCAGGTTATCGCCCGAGCAGACGGTGAGGCGCAGCGGTTTGAGCAGTTGCTGGCTGAGTATCGCAAGGCCCCCGAAGTCACACGGGAGCGCCTCTACATTGATGCGGTCCAGACTGTCTTTGCCAATACCAACAAGGTGATGGTAGACGTAGACGGTGGCAATAACGTGCTCTATCTACCGCTGGATAAGATGGTACCCAATGCCGGTCAGGCGCGCGGCGCCGCAGGCCGTGCCGGCGTAAGCGAGCGAGAAATGCGCGAAATAGCCGACCAGGTCACCGAGCAGTTGCGCCGTGATCTGGATGCTGCTGCAGCTCGACGGGGAGGGCGCTAATCATGACTAAACAATCGTTGGTAGGTGTGTTGATCGCGATAGTGGTCGTCGTTTTGTCAAACAGTCTTTACGTCGTGCGTGAGACTCAGCGCGGCGTACTCCTAAAGTTCGGTGAGGTGGTTGACCCTGATTTGAAACCCGGTCTGCACCTTAAAGTGCCTTTTGTGAACAGCGTTCGCAAATTCGATGGGCGGATTCTGACGGTGGACAGCAATCCCGAGCGTTTCTTCACGCAAGAGAAGAAAGCATTGATTGTCGATTCCTATGCCAAGTTTCGCGTGACGGATACAGCCAAGTACTACACGGCAACCAACGGTGAAGAGAACCGGGCTGCGGGGTTGCTGTCTCAGCGCATCAATGATGGATTGCGTAATCAGGTCGCTGTGCGCACAGTTCAGGAAGTGGTGTCAGGTGAACGTGATCAACTGATGCAGGCCATCACAATGCAGCTCAATGAGCTCGCTAACGAAGAACTGGGCGTAGAGGTGATCGACGTGCGGGTGAAAAAGATCGACCTGCCGCCAGATGTCTCAGAGTCGGTGTATCGACGTATGAACGCAGAGCGTGAAAAAGAGGCGCGCGAGTTGCGTTCCGAAGGTAAGGAGCTTGCCGAGGGTATTCGTGCCGCGGCTGACCGCGAAGTGACAGTGATCGAGGCGAATGCTTTTCGTGACGCCGAGATTATTCGAGGTAATGGTGATGCCGAAGCGACGCGAATCTACGCAGAAGCGTTCAATCAGGACCCAGAGTTCTACTCCTTCGTAAGGAGCCTGCAGGCCTATCGCGAGACCTTTAATGCAGGTAGCGATGTCATGTTGCTGCAACCCGATAGCCAGTTCTTTCAGTACCTGCGCAATCCTGAGGCCAAGCAGTAGCCACGCTATGAATAGGCCGTGACGAGGACGTGAATAGTTGGGCGCGCTGAGCGCGCCCAGCTTCACTTCGGGTGCGCTGTGCTATTCTCCTAGCGAGCGCAATTTACGGCACATTGTCCTGACGGAACATCACCATGACGACTGAGAATCGCTGGCTGTTGCCAGAGGGCATCGATGAACTATTGCCCGAGCAAGCGCATCAGCTGGAGACCCTCCGCAGGCGTTTGCTCGATCAGTGCGCCACCTGGGGATACCGCTACGTCATTCCGCCCTTGGTCGAGTTTACTGATTCATTATTGATTGGGTTAGGTGCGGATCTCGATCTTGCCACCTGTAAATTCACCGATCGGATGAGTGGCCGTATGCTCGGTGTGCGGGCGGACATCACGCCGCAGGTAGCAAGAATGGACGCGCACAGCCTGGCGGAAGAGGGCGTGACACGACTCTGTTACGCAGGTTCGACACTCCAGAGCGCCCCACAGAATGTGGCGAGCGGTCGGGCACCCATTCAATTAGGCGCAGAGCTTTACGGCGCGGCTTCGATCGAGGCGGACAGTGAGATCGTGTCGCTGATGCTCTCGGTCTTTGAGTCCGCTAGGGTGCAGCGCGCGGTCACTCTCGATATTGGCCACATCGGTATCTACGACGCCCTCTTCTCTGACGCGGCCATCGACCCCGAGCTGGAATCTGAAATATTTGATGCTTTGCAGCGGAAGTCGATGCCGGACATCGAGCGGCTCCTTGAGCGACTTCCTGCGGACGTTGCCGAAAAATTAACCAAGCTCGCCTCATTGCACGGCTCACCCGATGTGATTGGGAAGGCCCGAACAGCTTTCGCTAATGAAGCGACTGTGTTGGCAGCGCTCGATGATTTGGAGGCGGTATTGCATTGCGCGCAAAGCGCTTCTCCCAACATTGGCGTTTATGTCGACCTGACCGAGTTGCGTGGATTCCGCTACCACACGGGGCTGGTGTTTGCTGTCTACCTTGAAGGCCGCGGGTCCGCGATTGCGAAAGGCGGGCGTTACGACAACATTGGCGCAGTGTTTGGGCGAGACAGACCAGCGACCGGTTTCGCCATTGACCTGAAAGCGTTGATCGACGATGCGAAGGTGGACGAGGCGTCAGCAGCGGCAGTGATTGCGCCGGTATCGGATGATCCGGCGTTGCTGAAGGCGATCACTGCTCTACGCCAAGCGGGTAGGACTGTCATCGTCGATTTGGCACCCGGCGTGTCGCGCCCCCATGCTGAGCGACTGGTATTACGAAACGGTGAATGGGTCGCTGAAATGGAGTCGGGCGCATGAGCCGAAACGTGGTGATACTCGGAACCCAATGGGGCGACGAGGGCAAAGGCAAAATTGTTGATTTGCTGACCGAGCAAGCTGATGCGGTTGTGCGGTTTCAGGGCGGGCATAACGCCGGTCATACGCTGGTGATTGGCGGTGAAAAAACCGTTCTACACCTTATTCCCTCAGGCGTGTTGCGCGCCGGTGTGCAGTGCCTGATCGGTAACGGTGTGGTGCTGTCGCCAGAGGCTTTGCTTAAAGAAATCGATGCGCTGGAGAACAGCGGCGTGCCGGTTCAGGATCGACTCAAAATATCGGCGGCGTGCCCGCTGATTTTGCCTTACCACGTGGCGCTGGATCAGGCGCGCGAAGCGCGTCGAGGCGAAAACAAGATTGGTACCACCGGGCGGGGTATCGGCCCGTGCTACGAAGATAAAGCAGCGCGTCGCGCATTACGTTTGGGTGACCTCCGCGACCCCAAGCGTTTTGCCACTACACTTGAGGAAGTGCTCGATTATCACAACCATGTCCTTGAGCATTACTACGGCGTTGAGAAGCTGGCCGTGTCAGCGGTGTTGGACGAGGCGCTGGCACACGGCGAGCGGCTATTGCCGATGATGGCCGACGTCACTTCACTGTTACATGAGTATCGTCAGACTCAAGCGCGATTGTTGTTTGAGGGCGCACAAGGCTCTTTGTTGGATATTGACCACGGCACCTACCCCTTCGTGACCAGTTCGAACACGACAGCTGGCGGTACCGCCACAGGTTCAGGATTCGGTCCACTGTTTTTGGATTACGTCCTGGGCATCACTAAGGCCTACACGACCCGTGTGGGGTCAGGGCCGTTCCCCACAGAATTATTTAACGAGACGGGTTTGCGGCTGGCCGAGCGAGGCCATGAGTTTGGCGCCACGACAGGGCGACCGCGACGATGCGGATGGTTTGATGCGGTTGCTTTGCGCACAGCAGTCAACATCAACTCGGTGTCGGGGCTCTGTTTGACTAAGCTCGACGTGCTCGACGGGCTGGAAGAAATTTCTGTTTGTATCGGCTATACCAGCGAGGCAGGTGACACGGTCGCCAATCCGATCGATGCGGTCGACTATGAAAATCTGCGACCGGTGTACGAGACGTTACCCGGGTGGAGCGAATCGACTGTCGGGCTTAAGTCCTTGGATGCGCTGCCCGAAGCAGCCAGAGCCTACATCAAGCGGGTTGAGGAACTGGTCGGTGCGCCGATCGATATTATTTCCACCGGGCCTGATCGTGAAGAGACGATCGTCCTGCGCCATCCCTATGGCGGCTAAGCATTGTTGCTGCTCAGCAAAATCACTTCTCTTGTCCTTTATCCGCTGTCTTTTAGTCTCTTTTTATTGCTACTGGCATTCCTGCTCCGCTTACGTGGAGCGAGAGCGCGATCGGCATCACTGACCCTAATTGGGGCGCTATGGCTGTACGTTTGCTCTACCGAATTTGGTGCGAGTGCGTTATCGAGGCCGCTTGAAAGTGCGTATCCGGCGTTTGCCAATGAGGAGCTCCCTGCCGCGCAGGCGATCGTGATTTTAGGCGGCGCGACCGCGGAGTCTCGATATGGCCTGGGCGGTGACTTGAATCACGCCGCCGATCGACTTTGGCGCGGCGCTGCGCTCTATTACGCAGAAAAAGCACCACTGATCGTTTTGACCGGCGGTACCCTGACAGGTGGCCGTCCAGAAGCGCTGCTGATGGCACAAAAGCTGCGAGAGATCGGCATTCCTGACACAGCGATTTTGCGCGAGGCCGAAAGCCGCACCACCCGTGAAAACGCGCAATTCACGCGAACGCTTTTGCAGGCGCGTGGCATCAGCCACATTTTGCTGGTCACTAGTGCTACGCATATGCGTCGCTCGATTGCGTTGTTTAGCGCTCAGGGTTTCTCCGTGACCGCCGTCGCAACCGACCATCAAATACCGCTCACTTCAGGCCCGGTACCGGGCTGGTTGCCGACAGCGGACCGGCTCGCCCGCTCTAGCCGGGCCATTCATGAGTGGGCTGGATACCAGGTGTACTCGTGGCTGGGCTACTTTTCGCCAGATGAGTCCGCGGCTGAAGCGTGAGCGCAAATAACAACTAGCGTCCAAGCCGATGCACCATCGTGCTCTATCTCAGCCTCATTACACGTAACTGCGGCTTGTGATTGCTGCTCAGCCTCTGCTTCTTCCGCAACCCAGACTCGAGAAGGTTTCGCGTTCGCCGGCTCAGATCACTGGTGCTTTTCGAGCTGTTTAGTCTGATACTGCGGAACACTTTGCTCAGATATAGAGCTGTTTTAGATCGCTGTAGTTGTGGCCGGTCCATCGCCGGAAAGCGCGATAAAAGCTGTTGACCTCGGCATAGCCGAGCTCCCATGCAATGCACTTGCCGGGCAGCCAGCGCTTCTCCAGCATTACAGTGCACCGGTGCCGGCGAACATGGTCGAGGATGCTTTGGTAGTTGATGCCATCGGACCGCAGCCGGCGGCGCAACGTAGTGGGGCTGATATGGAGCGTGTCGGCAATTTCTTCTGAGCGCAGCCGCAACAGATCGCCTGTTAGCAACAGGTCGATGACGTTGAGTGATGTGCGAGACAGCTCGTGGGGTGCACGATCTGAGATGCGCACGCATAACTCTAGCGGTACTTGGGGCAGCGGCGTTTGAGACTGCTGCTGCAGCGTATCCCAGGGATGTGCCAGCGAGGCGCTGCCTTTGGCTCGCACGCGGTGCACATAGAGTGGGACAGATGCGGTGTTGGCGGTTTGGGAAACGGCATTTTTCATAGAAACATCCTTGTAGTGGTGTTGATTCCCCCAGGGGGTCCCTATGGGGCAATCCTTCGCCCCGGCCAATCAGGATAGCTAAACCAAAAGGGAGAACCAGCTGGCCGACCGAAAAGGATGTCACCGGGCCTACCGGTGCATAAAAGCGGCGGGCGGTGATGCCGCGTTACCGTGGCTAGGGTGCGGATCCAGGTTGGGGAGGAAAAGGCCGGGGAGTTGCGTGCTTCGGGCAATAGAGCGGGTGTCGGGGCATACCTAAGGCTGTAAGACCGAGACAGTGGGCATCTGCAAGCGTGGCAGCGACCTCATGCGCCCTGTTGCGGATGAGCCCCCCGTTCCCCCAAGCAGCCATCACGCAGTGCGACTCATTGACGGCGCGCCGAAGCCATAATGAGGTGCGCGTTCCAATGGGGTCTGGGGCCTCAAGTAGCGCGCTCGGATCGGTCGCTCGCCAGGCGAACAGATTCACCAATAGCAGTGAGCCGTAGCCCCAGTCATCGCTGAAGCGGATACATCGGCGCAAGGTGGGGTCATCTGTGCAGGCATCTGCCGTGGAGGGGTTGAGGCCAATCCATGCGCACTGCGGCCGGTCGAGATCCCAGACTCTTCTCAGCCAATAACGGTAATGGCCACAGTGCGAGAAACCCGCACTGCCGGTCTGTATTGGCGCGTGGGATCTCATTTTTTGGCGTGTTTCACGGGTAGCGGCCACTGTGGCGGTGCACACTTATTCTCTGACAATGCAGTCGGCGGTCATGGGGCCTTTGTCTGGTGCCGGCTCTTTATAGATGTCTATCACGTAATGTTGCTGCAGTTCGCGCTCACGGTACGTGCCCTCGACCTTGGCGATGCAGGTCTTAAAGTATGGTTGCTGCGTTTCGGGGAACAGTTCGGCTTGAGTCGCTTCGGGTTGGGGTGCGCAGCCAGCCAGCAGGCCGACAGCAAGGAGAGCCAGAACCCGCGCACTCCCTCGCCATTGGGCACCTGACAAGGCTTGCTCCCTATTCACAATGGATAGCTACCTTCGCCCGGTCGCCTGTTTTGGCCATGCTGTAGGGCGTATCGAGTGAGGCTGAGCAAAGTGTCACAAGTGAACATGATATGGTCGGCTATCGCGAGGTGTCCCACACGGCGCTCTGTCGTCAACAGGTGCTAAAACTAACACAGCTCAACCATGCTCATCTGGATGGTTTGTTGCTTCGACCGCTAACAGAGTGAGGGAAAGCTATGATCTTACTGACTGGCGCAACAGGGCGAGTAGGCACTGCCGCTGCCAAAGCGCTGATGCAAATGGGCGAGCCCTTCAAGGTCATGGTGCGGAGTCCTGAAAAGCTGGCCGTGAGCGGCCCGAATATGCAGGTTGTTAAGGGAGACCTCGCCGACGCCGCCGCGGTGGAAGAGGCTGTGGCAGGCGCTACCCGCGCGCTGATTGTCCTGGGCAACCACCCAGATCAGGCGACGCTGGAGCGACGGTTCTCTGAACAGGCGGTCTCTGCTGGTGTCCGGCATCTCGTTAAAGTTTCTTCCATGGAAGCATCACCTGAGGCGACGGCGGTGCTGCCAAAAAACCACTTTGAGACAGAGCAGCATATCCAGCGTCTTGGGGTGGAATGGACCTTTCTTAGGCCAAACTATTACATGCAGAATATGCTGATGTACGCAGCGTCGATCAGCCGCGGTAGTCGCTTCGCGCTGCCCTTAGGCTCAGCCAAGACTGCGATGGTGGATGCGCGCGATGTCGGTGAAGTTGCAGCTGCCGTCCTCACCGGTGAGGGACATGCGGGTCAGATCTATCAACTCACTGGCCCGGCTCTGATGAATTTTCATGAAGCGGCCGGCGTCATGAGCCAGGTGCTGGGCCGCGATATTGTTTATATCGAGCAGACTCCCGAGGCGTTTCACGACGTGCTGGCGGAATTTATTCACTCAAAGTGGCAACTCAATGCGGTGTGCGAGCTCTTCGCCGAAATTGCTGGTGGGTCGCTGGAACAGCTCGCTAGCTCGACCGCTGATCTTCTTGGGCGGCCGGCCAGATCGCTGGCGGATTTCACCGCTGAGTTTGCGTCCGCTTTCCAAGTCACTGAATGACGGCTGCGAATTGACCCCGTGAGGACTGGCTCTGCCACTGCAGCTAGCGATGTCGACCGCAAGTAAGAGAGTACTACCCGAGCTTGAAACTGCGTCGCAGGCTCTCTAGTCTCGTGTACCTTTAGCAGGTGTGCCGAATGTCGATAGCACCTCCACTATGTTGAAACAACGACGAGGACTACTTTATGCCTCCAATGACGCTACTGGGATGGTTTCACACGATTATGGGTGTGGTCGCCATCCTCACTGCGGCCTACACGCTTTATCAGCACCGTATTATTCGCGCTGCAGATAGATCAGGCCGCGCTTATTTGCTGATCACGCTGGTCGTCGCTGGATCCGCCCTGGCCATCTATAACCAAGGTGGATTCGGTGTCGGCCATATTTTGGCGGTGCTGACGCTGACGGCGTTAGTGGTCGGGTATTTGTTGGAGACGCTGGCACCTTTTGGCAAGTGGTCTGTCTATTTACAAACCGGGGCCTACACGGCCACCGTGCTGTTTCATATGATTCCTGCCATTACCGATTTTCTGCGGCGCTTACCAGTGGGCGACCCCTTCGTTGACTCGCTGGATGCACCGCTGGTGCAGGGTTTTCATCTGGCGTTTTTGGCGACGTTTGTGTTGGGCGTGCTGGCACAGTGGGTGTGGCTAACCCGCGCGCGAGACTGAAACATGCTGTTTATGCTGATTACGCTGGGTTTCGTTGTGGTGGTAACGGGCTGCATGATGCTTATCAACCGCTGGATGGTGTCTCAGCGGCCTAATCCGCCAGATCACTCGGAGGACAGCGATCCGCCCTTGTAAATCTGAGCGGGTGCCAGCGCGCTACGAATGGACATGTTGTGGAGTCAGATCGCGCCGATTCCGAGTCATGCGCTGGCGGCCATGGCCGCGGTTGTTCTGGGTGGTGCGCAATTAGCGTCTGCCAAAGGTACAACCCGGCATCGTGTGCTGGGTTGGATCTGGGTCGGCCTGATGACCTATGTGTCCGCCTCATCGTTTTTTATCAGTGAGCTGAGGCTGTGGGGCGCTTTCAGTCCGATACACCTGCTCAGTATCTGGACCCTGTTCTCGTTGGTGATGGCGGTGCATCACGTGCGACAGGGCAATATTCGACAGCACAAGATCTGGATGGTGCTACTTTACATTTTGGCGCTGCTGGTAACCGGTGTATTCACATTATGGCCTGGCCGGGTCATGCATGGCGTAGTGTTCGGTGTCTAGTACTCTGTGACAGGCAGCCGACGACATCAGCGAATGCCAAACTAATGATTCGAGCGCAATAATGAGCGGTAAGTAGACATGATTTCAGGCGCCTGTTTTTGCAAGGCCATAAAGTTCGAGTTGCTTGCTGAATCGCAGATGCAGGGGCTGTGTTACTGCACCGATTGTCAGCGAGTGGGCGGGAGCTCACATTGGACCTCCTATGCCGTAGCGCCATCCGACTTTCGATTACTGGCTGGGACGTTGACGCCGTACACCTACGACCCGGGATCAGGACGCGAAGTGACCCGCCACTTCTGTGGGACTTGCGGTACTCAGATCATGGTGCAGTCCGATGCGCTGGGTGTGGCCTCGGTCAACGCCATGACTTTTGACGATGCCACACAGTTTTCGCCTCAGATTGCCTACTTTGGCGGAAGCGCGCCGCACTGGTGCGAGGTCGACCAGCGCCTGACTGCGTTCGGGGATGCCGAGTGACGCTACTCCTCGTTTATCTGGCAATCGCCATCGGGGTCTCATTCCTTTGCTCTGTGTTGGAGGCCGTCTTGCTCTCCATCACACCAAGCTATTTAGAGCAATTGACTCAGGAGCGACCGAAATCAGGTAATGCCATACAGTCTGTGAAGGATCGGCTGGATGAATCACTCTCGAGCATCCTCATCCTCAATACCTTCGCTCACACCATGGGGGC
>Ga0181601_10004451_pt1 | contig 11762 bp, 11 predicted proteins | sample 041ome_8_FD_133020 | JGI IMG/M metagenome (GOLD analysis project Ga0181601, IMG submission 133020) | Coastal salt marsh microbial communities from the Groves Creek Marsh, Skidaway Island, Georgia - 041407BS metaG (megahit assembly) | ecosystem: Environmental > Aquatic > Marine > Intertidal zone... | reverse complement strand
TACCCCATTTTTTGATTCGAAACTTTCCTCTTGCAAAACTTTGGGCAAATCGTGACTCATTTAGATAATTTTCATTAATTAAATACGAAATAATGAAATCAATTGTAGAAGGAATCATTCCCAATTCTTTGAGTTTGTCACTTACCTCCTTATGGCAACGTTCTTGATAGGCACAGTAGTGTTCCAGCTTTTTTTGGACTTCTGCAACTGTTAAGGATTGTTTATTGATCATCTTTAAAATTAAAACTTTGCGTTTGATTAGCATTCGCAATCAAATATATTTTTATAATAAATGAAAACTTACAGATAACACACAATGTATTTTTATTAAAAATTTACTTAAAAGTAAACACACACTTAAAATTGTCAAACGGCATTACTTTTTTTAACTTGTAAACTTTATCCTTAACCCATTTTGAACTCATTTCTTATCTTGCTATTATCCTTATGGATGCAACTCCCAGATACTTTACTGGTTTCAGAACCCCAGCAGTCCTTAAACCTTTATGAGGGGGTACAATATTTTATGGAGCCGGGTCAGACTACTTTTTCCCTTGAACGATTAGAAAACGCTCCCTTTTCCCCTGAAGAAAGCCGTGTTTTTCACAATTTGGAGGGAAACACCCTATGGATGAAAATTCAAATAAACAATATTACAAACACACCACAGCCTTATTTTTTTGTAACCTATAACGCCTATTTACCTGAAGGACAATTGTTTTTGCAAAATGACATAGGTCTTTGGGAGGGCCACCTCCACAACTACAAACAATGGCAAAAAGAAAAAGTGTATTTTAATAATCCTACCTGGCGAATTTCTCTGAATCCTGGGAAAAACACGCTCTACTTTAAATTTTATGATATAGCTCACCGTACTCGCACTTTGTCTTTTTTGATGCCTCCAAAGGCTTTTAAAAAATGGCAGGTGAAGAGTGTCTCCTTCTTAGCTTTTATTGTGCTAGCAGCAGTGGTTCTTGTACTCATGATTGCATTGGGTGCTTTTTATATCAAAACCCACTACTTTTTATTCTACACTCTTTACTTACTGGGACTTCTGATTGATTTTTTAGCCTATAAAGGGTGGGGTGCCGCCTATTTATGGTCGGGCAATTTGTTTTTATTAGACAATAGCAGAAGTTTAAGCAACGCACTGAGCAGTTTTGCTATTTGCTGCTTTTTTTATCGTTTTTATCAAGATCACAACACGCCTAGATGGTCCTATAGAATTTTTCAGCTAATGGGAATCCATTTTGCACTCTTGTTGGGAGGATATGTCATTAAGATTTCATTTAACATTTGGACCGAATTCTATTTGATTGTATTTAAAAGCATACAAGTTTGTGCGCTTGCCATCATTGTTATACACACTTATTTGGGATTTAAAAAATATGTACCTCTTTATTTACCCATGGTTTTTATTTTGCATACTCTTTGCATTTTTGTGCAAGTAATCACCAATTTTCCAGTTTATGGGTGGCTGTACATTGATTCTTTTTCAGTGAATATGTATTATTACAGTCTCATTCTTGAATTGGTGGTGCTTACCTATTATATCTTAAAACGCATGTGGGCTATTCAACAACACATTTCCAAAATGGCATCTCAACTGGAGTACCTCAAGAAACAATCTAAAACAGCCATGCCAAAAAAGCCAAGAATGATTAAGTTAAAATCCAAGGCAATAATAGAATTGAACACTATTCTCTACATTAAAAGCGATGATAAATTCATAGAAGTATATACTCACCAAGGGCTTGAAATTGACCGAGAAACACTTAAAAATATTTATCAAAAGTTACCAGACCAACAATTTGTGCAAATCCACAAATCCTTTATAGTCAACCTTTATGCAATTCGGGCAGCTTACAACAATAAAGTAATGCTTAAAAGTGGGGATTATCTTCCCGTTTCGAGAAGCCACAAATCAAATCTGCAAAAGGTTTTAGACACTGCACATTAATTAACAAACTGTTCACGCCAAGGAAGTGGTTGTTCACGACATTTTTTTGGACTTCTCTCAAATCTATAACAGTTTTGAACAAACGAAAAATATTATCATTATGAAAAAATTAATCTACTTATTCTTTCCTTTTTTTCTTTTTGCCTGTGGGGCAAAGCAAATTGTTGTTTCCTCAGAAAGTGGAGCCAATATTATTGTGGATGGCCGAGAAGTAGCCAGCGGTTCGGCAAAAGTTAAAATTCCAAAATTAACCACAGTAAATGTGCAAGTCAAAAAAGCGGGCTACATCACTGCCAGCCGAGATTATCAAAATGCAAAAACGGTCAAGCTCCCCAAGTCAGAATTTATCAAATTAGAAATTAACGATGCTTTTGAAAATTCTATTAGCACTGATGTTGCTAACCGAAATATTGATATTCCCACTAATGCCAACAAAAGCGAAGAAGAAGTGTGGAAGTTGTTAAGCCGAGTGGTACTGGATTATTTTGATGTTTTGGAAACCATGGATCAAAAAACTGGCTACATTAGGACCGCCTGGGTGCTCAACAAGTTTAAAGCCGCTAATGTGAGAACGCGTCTGATTGTAAAATTTGGATCTAACAATCCGCTCACCTATAAGGTGAAATTGATGTCTGAACTCGCCCCCCCCTTAACCAGCGTGAAGTCTGATGAGCAATATCAAGAATGGGATCGCATTTTGCGAAGCTATGAACCTTTGATCCAAGACCTAAGAAGCCGATTGGCAAAATAAAATCCTAAAACCCTAGATAAATGAAAATTTTTTACAAATGTTTATTAGTAATGCTAGTTGTTTTGACTCCAAGTTGTGAGATTGTTGATGAACTTTTAGTTGAAGAAAACCAATTTAGTATAGTGCCAACTTCTTTTTTAGCAAGAGAAAATTATATTTTGGGAACTGTTTATGTAGCAAATCGAAATGTTACCTTATCCATTTGGGATCATGGTCAAATAGATGGAGATATTGTTTCTATTTATGTAAACGATAATTTAATTATAGATACATGGGAACTAAATGGTCCGGACAACAAGTATGAAGTTGATCTTAAGCTAGATTATAATGGGTATAATTATGTATTGCTTTATGCTCATAATGAGGGAGACATTCCCCCAAATACAGTATCAATTGCTATTGATGATGGGATTAGTAAGGATGATTTCATATTAGAATCAGACTTAGAGAGAAATGGAACAATTGATCTTGTCGTTCAGTAATGGAAGAATGACATACTAAAAATAATACTTAATCATTTCAGTTATGGCAAGACCTTACAAATTTAAACATTTACGGGCCGATTGGATTCAAACCAACTTAGTGGGTAAAAATTTTGAAAGTGTTTGGCTCAGAATAGAACCTAATGGAAAAATTACCGTAAAAGGAGATTATGGAGCAGGTTATGCATGGGATGGTTGTTCCCCAAAAATAAAATTGTTTGGCAAAATTATTGGCACACCAGACGGGAGAATAGACCCTAACACAAACAAACCTAAAACCTATTATGCCTCCATGTTTCACGATGCCATTTATCAATTTAAACGGGCTGATGGAATGACTATTTCTCGAAAAGAGTCAGATATGATCTTTAAAATAATGCTCCGCAAAAGTAATTTTAAAGCATGGAAATTATACTATAGAGGGGTGCGATGGGGGGGTTCTTTTTTAGGAAAATGGAATTCAAAACAAACCCAAAAGAAGATTGAGATACTGGAATATTCATGGTAATCATTTCAAAATAGCACAAAAAAAACCGCAGCCTTTTGAGCTGCGGTTTGAATATTAAGGGTGGAGTCTTCTTCTTTCTTTATTTAAAAATCGAAACTCCAAATATTGATAAGCATGGCGTGGAACAATTCGAATCCACTTTTTATATTCAAAATACCATTTTAAACGTTGGGATGGAGTCCCGTTTAAAAGGTAAGCGGCTACAAAAGGATGAACATGTAAAAATAGTTTTTCCTTTTGATTACGCTTGTTCTTAGTAATCTTACTAAGCTCTGTGTTGATTTTGTCAATTAATACTATTGGAGCTTCCACTTCCCCATTGACATTGGGATTGGGCTCTTTTGTTTTGATATTCATTTCAGGTCTAACACGCTGACGTGTTATCTGAATGAGACCAAATCTACTAGGTGGCAGAATCTTGTGTTTAGTTCTGTCGGTACTCATTTCTTCACAAAGGTGCTCAAATAGTTTTTTTCGGTTTGAGTTAGAATTTAAATCAATGAAATCTACTACTATAATTCCACCCATGTCGCGCAATCGTAACTGTCTTGCAATTTCTGTTGCAGCAATCATATTCACCTCCATTGCGGTATCTTCTTGGCTTTTAGAACGATTGGAACGGTTTCCACTATTGACATCAATAACGTGTAGCGCTTCTGTATGTTCTATGACCAAATAGGCTCCTTTTTGCATGGAAACAGTTGTTCCAAATGCAGATTTTATTTGCCTTTCGATTCCAAATTTCTCAAAAATTGGAAGGTGATTTTCATATAATTTTACGATCCCTGTTTTATCAGGAGCAATGGTTTCAATATAATCCTTGATTTCACTTTCCATAGCAGCATCATCTACATGAATACCGGTGAAATGATCGTCAAAAATATCACGTAAGATACTGGAGGAACGATTTATTTCGCTTAACACTTTTGTTGGGTATTTGTCAATTTGCTTTAGTTTGCTCGATAAATTTTTCCATCGAGTAAGCAATTGCTGAATATCCGCATCTAATGCAGCTACTTTTTGTCCTTCCGCAACTGTACGGATAATTAGACCAAAACCTTTGGGTCGAATACTTTGAACCAGTTTTTTAAGACGATTTTTTTCTGCCCGATCTTCAATTTTTTGTGAAATTGAGACACGATCAGAAAAAGGCATTAGTACCATAAAGCGACCAGCTAGAGAAATTTCTGAGCTTAGCCTAGGGCCTTTGGTAGAAATTGGTTCTTTTACAACTTGAACTAAAACAGTTTGTTTAGGTGAAATAGCGTCACCTACATTCCCGTCTTTTTCAATGTCATTTTCGTATCGAAATTGTTTTAAAAGATAATCTTTGTTTTTACCTGTGCTTATCTGTTTAATATACTTAACTAGCGAAGGGAATTTTGGGCCGAGGTCATGATAGTGTAAAAAACCATCTTTTTCATGTCCTACATCTACAAATGCAGCATTTAACCCAGGCATGGCTTTTCTGACTTTACCGACAAAAATGTCGCCTACAGAAAAGTTATTGTCTTCTACTTCTTTATTTAGCTCAATTAATTTTCCATCCTTGAGCAGTGCAAAATCAACAGCAGAGGAATGCGAACGTATTATTAATTCTTTATTCACTCTGAATTATTTTGTGCAACTATGAGATATCTCATAGTAACGGATTAAACAATATTTTCAGGATTTTCCTGAGGCAGGATCCAAATTTTTTGGGTACTGCCTTTTCAATGAACTTTTGGTAAATATTTTAAGTGCATTAACCTACACTATTTTTTCTTGTGACGATTCGCTCTTCTTCGTTTCTTTCGCTTGTGCGTCGCCACCTTGTGTCTTTTACGTTTTTTACCACTAGGCATATAGAGATTGGTATTAAAGGGTTATAAATTTATTTTGATACGGGAACTTTAGATTTCACTCCCTGTACAAAAATCTTTGCAGGTTTGAAAGAAGGGATGTTGTGGGCTGGAATTTTGATGGCAACATTTTTTGAAATATTTCTACCTGTTTTTTCAGCACGAGTTTTAATAATAAAGCTCCCAAAACCTCTTAAGTATACATTTTCTCCTTTCTCAAGAGAAACTTTCACTTCTTTCATAAATTTTTCAACAGTTGCCTGAACATCAGCCCGATCTAATCCAAGCTGGTCACTAATGTTTGATACAATATCTGCTTTTGTCATATTTTTTTGTTGTTATATTACTCAAAATTTAAGGCTCGCAAATATATAAATTTTAATTATAATATGCTCTGTACAAAGTTTTTATATTCTCTTTCTTTCTCTATTTTTAACCACATGTTTATACTACTCTTATTTTGAATTGGACTCGTAAGTTACTTTTATGGTATGCTGAAAACAAACGTTCTTTTTTGTGGAGAGATAACCGAGAGCCCTATAATATATGGCTATCTGAAGTGATTCTCCAACAAACTCGAACAGATCAAGGCCTCCCTTATTTTGAACGTTTTTTGACTGCATTTCCAACTATTGAGGCCTTAGCAATGGCGAAGGAAGATGAAGTATTAAAATTATGGCAAGGATTAGGATATTACTCCAGAGCTAGAAATCTTCATTTTACTGCGCAGTATATACACAACGAACTTGATGGTGTTTTTCCTAAAACATTTGAATCTTTATTAGAACTTAAAGGTGTAGGTGATTACACCGCTAGTGCTATAGCTTCCATTTGTTTTGATATTCCTCAAGCCGTCGTTGATGGGAATGTTTTTCGGTTTTTATCTCGATATTTTGGCATTTTAACTCCAATTAATTCTAGTAGTGCACATAAAGAGTTTAAAAATAAAGCGATGGAGCTGATGGGGCAAAATCATCCAGGGACTTTTAATCAAGCTTTAATGGAGTTTGGATCTTTGCACTGTACTCCAAAGAAGCCAAAATGTCCTTCTTGTCCATTTGCAAAAAACTGTATTGCATTTAACCAAGATAAAATCAATCTGTTGCCGGTAAAAACCAGTAAAATCAAAATTAAGAAACGCTATTTTAATTATTTGGTTGTTTCGGATCCAAAGCATCAATTTATGATGCAAAAAAGAACTCAGAAAGGTATTTGGCAAAATTTATATGAGTTTCCTCTAGTTGAATCCTCAAAAACGATTAACTCAGTAGATGAACTAACCTCACAAGTTAATTTTCCCCAAAAACTAAAATTATTATCACCTCAGATCAAATTATGGAACCAAAAACCTATAATACATAAGTTGAGTCATCAAAGTCTTTTGATTAATTTTTGGGAAATTAATATTGAAAAATCTTTTTCTGATGGATATAATCAAGATGCACTTATGGGGCTTGCTGTACCTGTTGTAATTCAAAATTTCATAAGAAAATTCTTTTCCATTGATCTTTGATTGTTTAAATTTACCATTACATCTAACTCAAAATCTTTTCAACTATGAGCGGAACATTAAATAAAGTCATGTTAATCGGACACCTTGGAGACGATGTTAAAATGCATTATTTCGACGGGGGAGGTTCTTTAGGCCGATTTCCACTTGCAACAAACGAATCTTATGTAAATAAAAGTACAGGAGAAAAAGTAAGTAATACTGAATGGCATAATATTGTTGTTCGAAATAAAGCAGCAGAAATTTGTGAAAAATACCTGAGTAAGGGAGATAAAATTTACATAGAAGGGCGAATTAAAACCCGAAAATGGACAGGTGAAGATGGAAATGATCGCTATTCTACAGAGATCAATGTGAATGAATTTACCTTTCTATCCACTAAGAAAGAAAGTGCTTCGGGGGAAAGTCCTGATGCATCTTCTTCAAATACGGCAGATACACCTCCAGTTCAAGAAGATGATTTACCATTTTAAAGCTTAAAATTTTTTGGATCCAGACCCTTTGCCATTTTTGATGATGTCCCTATTAGTTTCGAATCTAATTTGGATTCAATGGATCGTAGTTATTTTATTACTAGTGGGCTCGGCACTAATCTCTGGAGCTGAAGTTGCGTTTTTTTCACTTCAACTAAAAGCAGTTGAAGAGCTTGATGATAACAATACTGATCCTAGACTTCAACGTGTAATAGCATTGCTTAAAAGACCCAAGCGACTTTTAGCTACAATATTGGTAGCAAATAATTTTATCAATATTGCTATCGTTCTTGTGTTTTCTGTATTGAGCCATTCTTTTCTATCAGGAATTGAAAATCCAATAGTGGTACTCATTATTGAAATTGGGATTATTACATCCATTATTTTAATTTTTGGCGAAATACTTCCTAAAGTTTATGCAAATAGAAATGCCTTACATTTTTCTAAGCGTATGGCACTTTTAATTTCTTTTTTAGATCGTTATATACTTTTTTGGATCACTTACCCGATGAGCCAAACAACAAGTTTTTTAGAAAAACGATTGGGGGATCAAAAAAATCAATTTTCAGTAGATAAACTGTCTCAAGCTCTTGAACTCACGGGAGATGACGAAACAACTTCTGATGAACAACGTATATTAGAAGGAATAGTTAATTTTGGGAATACAGATACACGGGAGGTAATGTGTCCTAGAATGGACATGTTTGCGCTTTCTGATGAATTAACTCTTGATGAAATTATTCCCATTATTTTGGAGCAAGGTTTTTCAAGAATTCCTGTTTTTCATGAGAAAAAAGATAATATAAAAGGAATACTCTACACTAAAGATCTATTGCCCAATCTCAACAATCCAAATTTTGCTTGGCAAGGGGTTTTGAAACCTCCTATTTATGTTCCTGAAAACAAAAAACTGGATGACTTACTTAAAGAGTTTCAGCAGAAAAAAATTCATTTAGCTATTGTAGTAGATGAGTATGGAGGGACCTCAGGCTTGATAACTCTTGAAGATATCATGGAAGAAATAGTAGGAGACATTAGTGATGAATTCGACGATCACGATTTAAGCTATTCAAGAATTGATGACTTAACCTATGTTTTTGAGGCAAAGATCAGTCTAAAAGATTTTTTTAAAGCAATTCACTTAGAGGAAATCGAGATTTTTGAAAACGTAAAGGGAGATTCAGAAACTCTTGCAGGATTGCTTTTAGAGCTTGCAAAAAAATTCCCCCGAAAAGGACAAAAAATTAAATTTGAAGGCTACGTATTTACGGTTGAAGAGCTCGATCAGATGAGAATTAAACAAGTTAAAGTGGAACTTCCAACCGAATAGAATCTATGAGAGCAGTGTTCTTTTCAAGTATTTTATTTTTCTTAAGCTGTACTGATGATGTTCAGCCTAAACCTTGGGGTTATTTGAGGCTGGAGTATCCCAATTCTAACTATGAAAATTTTGAAAAAAACGAACAGTTTTCATTTGAGTATAACACTTTTTCAGAGGTTAAAATTTCTAAATCTGGGAATTCTCAACTCATTTATCCCGAGATGAAAGCAACTCTTTACCTTAACTATATCGCAATAGAAAACAATCTTGATTCTCTTCTAAATGATGCCTACAAGCTTCCTTACAAACACATTTCTAAAGCAGAATCAATTCCTGAAAAAGTATTCATTAACCCTGTTAAAAAAGTATACGGGACCCTTTTCTCTGTAGTTGGTAATGCAGCATCACAATATCAGTTTTTTTTAACAGATAGTACTAAGCATTTTTTAGTGGGATCGATTTATTTTTATGCAAGACCCAATTACGACTCTATCTTGCCTGCCGTAAAATACCTTGAAAAAGATATCTTCCATTTGATTGAAACTTTGGAATGGAAGTAGTCCTTCTTTCCTAGCATTCTCAAAATAAAAGAAGAATAGGGGGCTGTAGCATTCTAAAAAAGTGCAATTTTGCGGGCATGCAAGTTTCGATAAAAAAGTGGTTGTACCTTCTAGTGCTTTCTCTGATCTGGGGCAGTTCCTATATCCTCATTAAAAAAGGACTTTTAGGTCTAACACCCCTTCAATTGGGATCAACTCGAATTTTAATGACGACCTTTATTCTGTCTATTTTAGGATGTAAACAACTAAAAAACATTCCTAAAGAGTCGTGGAAATGGATCATTTTTACGGGTTATTTTGGAACTTTTTTTCCGAGCTATTTGTTTGCTTTTGCTGAAACCGTAATTGACAGTTCAGTAGCTGCAGTTTTAAATGGGATGACTCCACTTTTTACACTAATTCTGGGGGTGTTATTTTTTAAATCAACATTCAAGTGGCTTAAAATTTTAGGGGTCTTAATTGGTTTCGGCGGAACATTAATTTTGGTAGGTAATGAGTTCACTATTCGTTCTGGCACTAATAGTTGGTATGCATTTTTAGTTGTTGCTGCTGCACTATGCTATTCAATTAATGTCAATGTTATTAAATATAAACTCCAGGGAGTACCTGCACTCAGTATAGCTTTAGGAAATTTTATTGCCATCACAATACCTGCATTAGTCATTTTACTTTCCGTTGATTTTCCTTGGAATGAGGCACTTTATTCAAATGAGGTAAGTTCGTCTTTGGGTTATATCTTTATTTTATCATTGTTTGGAACTGCCCTTGCCAAAGTAATGTTTAATGAATTGGTGTCAATTTCTTCTCCTGTCTTTTCCATTTCGATCACTTATATTCTTCCAATAGTTGCTATTTCTTGGGGTATTTTGGATGGGGAGAAATTTGTATTTCTTCAGTGGTTTGGGTGTGCTTTAATTCTTTTTGGAGTTTACTTGATCACAGACAAAAAACGCCCCAAAAGAGGCGCTTAAGTCTGTAAAAAATGTAAACTAGTTAAAGATTTTAGGATCTAATTCGCTGTTCAAATCAATTTCAGAGGTTGTAAAATCTAACTCTTGAGGACCACTGGTTATGCTTTTTTTGTAAGGAAAAAGAATTCCAGAAACATCTTTATAGTCTCCAAACTTAGTCGTACTTGTTTGAGCATTACCCATGATTTCAATAGTTTGAATGATTTGTACCTTGAGGAAGGTTTCAGTATCATAAAAATTGGTTTGATTTTCAGAAATCTTTATTTCATATGCTTTTTGACCATCAACCTCAGAAATACCGATTAATTGAACCTTTTCAAAATTTAAATCTAATTCAGGAAAAATAACAGTTTCATTTATAAATTGCTCCAATTCTTTACCTTCCAGGTCAATTTTTTGGCCTTGCATTTCCATATAGGCATAGGTTTTATTTGCGACTTGTTTCTGAACTATATTTCCCATCATTTTCATTTCCGTTAGAGATTGCTTTTCTGTGGTTTTATAATTAACAATTTCTATAGTCATTCCAGACATGGTAGCTTGGGAACTTTCTTTTAGAGTCTCAATCTCTTTTAATTTTTCAGATCCTCCAATAGCCTTTAAATAGTTATCTATTACGAAAGCTGCAGTTGTTCCTTCAGGCATGGATTTAGAATAATCAGGACGATCGATTTTCTCACCCCATTTATTATAATAGTTTAATTTTATTGGCTGATTATTAAAAGAGAGCTGTTCTAAGCCTTCCAAGATAGCACTCCCTTTTCCAGTTACAACAATCCTCGCGCGATCATTTAAAAAGTATTTTTTAGCAGCTGCCATTACTTCTTCTTTACTTACGGCATTTATATTCTTCAGATAATTTTTGTAAAAATCAGCGGGTAGATTTTGAGTCTTTATATCTAGTGCAAAATTGGCAACTGTCTCGGGATCTTCAAGTGAAATCACAAAATTCCCTGCGTATTTTGCTTTTACTAGATCCAGTTCCTCATCCGTGACAAGATCATTTCGAATTTTATCTATTTCATATAGAATTTCAACTACTGCACTATCGGTTACTGCATTTCGTACACTCGTAGAGGCTCTAAAACGTCCTTTTGTTTTATGTGAATCGCTTAATCCAGAATAGGCTCCGTATGTAAAACCTTTATCTTCTCTCAAGTTAAGAAATAGACGTGCTTCTGCGCCTCCCCCTAAAATTTGATTAGCTAAAATAGCTGCAAAATAATCTGGACTTCTTTTATTTAAAGAAATGGTATTAAGAAAAGTTATTTCTGATTGAACTGCGTTGGGCATTTCAACAAAAGCAATCTCTGTTTGTGAGGCATTTGTGGGTTCAGGATAAGAAATTTTAGGAGTTTCTTTTGCTTTCCACGATTCAAAATGTT
>Ga0181601_10004450_pt1 | contig 11763 bp, 7 predicted proteins | sample 041ome_8_FD_133020 | JGI IMG/M metagenome (GOLD analysis project Ga0181601, IMG submission 133020) | Coastal salt marsh microbial communities from the Groves Creek Marsh, Skidaway Island, Georgia - 041407BS metaG (megahit assembly) | ecosystem: Environmental > Aquatic > Marine > Intertidal zone... | reverse complement strand
GCCGCGCGGGTCGCAAGGAGAACGACACGGACTGGGAACCCATCACGTCTTTGCAGAAGAAGGACGAGTTCGTGATGAAGATGGTGCGTAACTTCGACGAGAAGCTCAAGGCGATGCACAGCGGCATGGACTTAAGGCCTTTAACGAAAGAAGAGGTGCGGCTGCACTTAGCGGAGTTCGGCATCGACGAAGATCTGGCGATGGGCAAGATCAAGCGCATGTCCGGCGGCCAGAAGTCCCGGCTCGTGTTAGCGGCGGCGATGTGGATCAACCCGCACATCATCGCGCTGGATGAGCCCACGAACTACTTAGACAACGACACGCTGGCGGCGCTCACGAAGGCGCTTTCTGACTTCAAGGGGGGCGTGTTGACCATCTCGCACAACAAGGCGTTCATCAACGAGCTGTGCAACGAGACGTGGCTCGTCGGCGACGGCGTGGTGAAAGCGCAAGCCATCGCGGGGAAAGAAAAGAAGCTCTCCGTCGCCGAGCGGCGCGCGCTGAAGAAGGGAGACGGCGAGGACTTCTCGCTGACGGAGGCGAAGGACAACAAGAAGCTCACCTCCGCGGAGCGCAAAGCCGCGAAAGCCGCCGCGCTCGCCGCCAAGGGGCCCATCAAGGACGCGTACCACGTGAGGAAGCACTGACGGATGACGCGCGTCGACGACCATCCCAATAGAGCGTTTTCGTGTTTGAGCGAGTGCCGGTGATTTTTAATGCTGAAATGACGAAAAATGAAAATAACGCTAGTGGATATCCAGTCTATGATTTACAAAAACCAGCACTACTTCGTACTCTTACAAAACTTCGGGGTGTTGAGATGTTTTCCGCGCGGCCCGCGCTAGAGCGGAGCGCGCAGGCGGCGGCCTGGGGCGCATCGGGAAGACCGGGTGGGTCGTTCGCGCGCGGTGTCATCGGCGGACGCGACACAGGGCGTCCCCGCGACGATGGCGTCGCGCGATGCCCGCGACCTGGAGTCGGGTTTCGTCGAGTCCGGGGTCGGCCCGTCCCAGGCGTCCGACGGGTCCGATGTGCGGTGGCGGGACACGCCCGGGTCGTACGGCAGCGTCTCCGACCGGGGCTCCTCGGAGGGCTCGCCTCGGTTCGAGGCGGGTTCGGGCGAGCTCGACCGCGACGCGAAACCCCCGCGCGAGTCCACGTTGGCGTGGCTGTGGCGGGTCGGCGAGCCCGTGGTGTTCTGGACCGCGTGCACCGCGGTTGCGGCCTTCTCGATGTACTCGATGGTGCGCATGACGTCGTCGCCCGGGTACCCCTCGTCCCCCCCCCAGGGGCACGACGGGCGCAGCGTGCAGGTGGGCACGATCGCCAACTCCTCGCAGGCGGTCGGCGCCTACCGCGGGTGCGAGGCCACCTCGGGCGGCGCGACGCTGCGAAACGACGTAGGAACCCGTCGGTTCCCGGATTTTCTGCTGGCGGGCGCGGCGGGCGCGCCGGCGGATGCGCTCGCGGCGTTCCTCGAGGCGAAGCAGGTGGCGTGCGCGGGGAAGCTGGAGGAGAGTTTGCGTAAGGAGACGCGTCCGCACGAGAGGAGGAAAGCGGAGGAGGAAAGCGGCGTGACGTACGTCGAGACAAAAAAGCCGGCGGCTTCGGTCCCGTCGTCGCGCGCGGATTCGGTCCCGACGGGCGTGGTGACGCGCGGCGGCGAGACGCGCGAGGGCGAGGGCGAGGGCGAGGGCGGGCCGGCCTTCGCGAATCGAGTCTCGGTTGTCTCTTCGCCTTCAGAAGGCGAAGACGCCTCTTCGTCTTCGTTGGGGTGGCATCCTTCGACTCGGTGGCCGAGCGACGACGACGGTGAGCGTTTCTTCGCGGACGCGCGGTGGCGGCGTCAGCCCGCGCCGCTGGAAGCGCAGAAGGCGTACCTCGACGCGCACTTCCACCGGTGCGGCGAGGACGGGAGCCCGTTTTTGAGCGTCCCGCGGTTCCAGAACACGCGCGATTTGCTGTACACCGGCTGGGCGCCTTTGCGCATGTGCGAGGCGATGGGCGGCGACGACGCGCGCGTGGTGGCGATTCTCACCAACCCCATCGACCACGCCGCGTCCGTCTTCGCGGAGACGCTGCTCGAGCACCGGCACGCCGTTACGAAGTGGGCGACGCCTGAAAAAACAAAAAGCGCGTTTGATTTTGACGCGAACGCCGTCGCGAAGCAGGTCGGGAGGCGCGACGACGAAACCGTTTCCGTCGAAAACGTCTCGTACTCCCGACACGGCTTCGAGGTGGCGCTGGACGTTGATTTGCACATCGCGGAGACGTGCGGGTCGGACGGTCTGCTCCTGGGGACGATGGAGTCTTCGTTCGAGGCGAAGCGTTTGTGCTGCGCGGCGGCGGCGGCGGAGAAGGGGTTCGCGGCGTGGCCGGGGTGCCCCGGCGGGTGCTCGAACCCGGGACTCTCCGACGACGAGCGCGCGTCTTGCGACGCGCGCGGCGAGCTGGGCTTCTCGCCGGTGCGCGCCGGCGCGTGGGTGGACCACCTGCGCCGAATGTACGAAAGAGTCCCGGCGCAGAACGTCATGGTGGTCACCGCCGACCAGGCGAAACAGAGCGGGCTTCCCACGCTCGCCGTCGCCGTCGTCGGGTGGCGGCTGCTGGGTTTGCCTTTAGTGGACCCGGTCAGCGTCTCCATCGACCTGCGGCGGGCTCAGGCGAGGGCGGCGGCGGCCGCCGCGGAAGGCGCCGCGCGCGTCGGCGGGGAGGAAGGGAGAGACGAGAGCCAAACGGCGACCCTGGGCGGCGACAAGAAGGCGGCGAAGAAGGCGACGGCGACGGCGACGACTTTTTCGCGCGCGGAGAAGAAAAGACGCGAGGCGTACCAAGACGCTCTCCTCGCCATCTTCGGCGGCGAATTCGGCGCGGACGCCGATTTCGACGGAGACGCGACATCGGCGCTGGGCATGCCGTACGGTGCGTTCGGCGAGAACGTCGACGCGTCGCGAAATGACCGGTACGTCGCGGCTCTGCCTTCCGCTTTTCTCGAGACGTGCGACGACGGCGTCGCGATCTCGCCGACGACGCGCGAAAAGTTAGCGCGGTACCACGGCTCCAAAGTCGTCGCGTTGAACGCGTTGCTCGGCAACGGCGACATCAGGTGGTGGGACGAAGAGACGTTCGTTTCCGTCGCGGCGACGCAGGAGGCTGCGTTTCTGGAGACGAAACCGGGGCCGTACGGCACAGGGAAAGATCCGTCCGCGGCGACGGGGATGACGGCGTTCTCGTCGCTCGTGCGGCGCAGGCGCGACGCGTCAAAAGCGGTTTGATAAAAAGCGCGGCGCGTAAAAAGGCGTTCGCGTTAGACCATGCCTATAAGCCTATCACTACCGGTGAAAGGTATTCGAACGCGGGTTCTTCGTTCATTCGTCCGCGGGCCCGTAGCGCACCCTCGTGAACAGCGAGCAGCTCGCGCACGGCACGTCCACGAAGTCGAAATCTTCGTGCAGGTCCTCTCCGTCCACCTCGTACCTGTCGCCGCAGCGACACGGATACGAGTACCTCGTCCTCGTCACCGGCGGCCCCGCCTCCTCCACGTCCATGTCCTCCAGGTCGATTTCGTCCGAGACCACCACCTGCCTCAGCCGAGACGTCAGAGCCGCGTCGTACGCGCGCCTCGACGCCGGGTCGCTCAGCGTCTCGAACGCCCGGTTGACCGCGACGAAGGCGGCGACGTCCCCGCCGTTTTTGTCCGGATGACACCGCAACGCCGCGGATTTGTACGCCCGCTTGATCTCCTCGGTCGACGCTTTGTTTCCCTCCCCGACCAAGCCCAAGACGTCGTAGTGCGACGGAGAGGCCATCGCGGCGGCGACCACGTCGACCCGCCGCGCCGCGCGCGCGAGCGAGTGGAAGAAGGGCTTCGCTTTTTTCGTTCATCTGACGACAGTGCACGAAAATACGCTGCGAAGTTTTCTAGATGTGACGAGACGTCTCGTCCGCGCGACGGCGACCCCGCAGTCTCCGCCGCGCGGTTCGGCCGGCGCCCGTCAGACGCGCGTCGCGCGTGCCTCGCGCTCGCCGGCTCCGATGGAGGCGCAGGCGGGGTGCGGCACCGCCTTCGGGCTGCAGTACCTGTACCGGTTCCTAGACGCCGCGGCGAAACAGATCATGCCCCCGGAGGAGGTGACCGTGGAGCGCACGCGGTTCGCGGTGCAGAGACCGCTGGGGGAGGGCGGGTTCTCGTACGTGTACCTGGTCCGCGAGGTGCCGGACGCGCGCGGGCAGGACTTCGCGCTCAAGCGCGTGCTTCTGCAGGACGGCCAGGACGAGGACGAGGACGAGGACGAGGGCGATGGGCGTTCGGGACCCGCCCGGTTCGGGAACTCCGCCGTGGAGCGGGAAATCGCGGTGATGCGCGCGCTGGACCACCCCAACGTCCTCCCGCTTTTGCGCGCGGAGGTGGATCCTAGTAACCCTCGCGTCGAGGCGAACGGTGCGTCGAACGCGGTGTCGTCGCGACGACGCGCGCACATGGTGTTCCCTGTGTTTTCAGAGGGAACGATGTTGGACCGGTGCGTCGCGAAACCGCCGGGCGCGGCGTTTACGATGAAACAACTCTTGGCCGTCGCGAGACAAGTCTGTTTGGCGCTGGTGTATTTGCACGAGCACGAAACGTTGGGCCCTTTAGCGCACAGGGACGTTAAACCGGGGAACGTGCTTTTAGAGTCGTCCATGGAACAAACGGGGGGGCTACGAGCCGTGCTCATGGATTTCGGTTCAACCCGCCCCGCGCGGATTTCCGTCACCGACCGCGCCGGCGCGCTGCGCGTGCAGGAGCGCGCGGCGCGCGAGTGCACGGCGCCTTTCCGCGCTCCCGAGCTCTTCGACACGCCGTCGTTGTGCGACATCGACGAGCGCGTGGACGTCTGGTCGCTCGGGTGCCTGCTGTTCGCGGGCGACGCGGGGGGGCGGTCGCCCTTCGAGGACGCGATGGGGCAGACGGGGGGAAGCCTCGCGCTCGCGGTGCTCAGCGGGAAGGTGACGTGGCCGGCGAGAAACGTGGCGGGGCGAGAAAAGAACGACGAGATCCCAGACGCGCGCGCGCCTTTGCGGGACGTGGTGGCGTTCCTGTTGCAGAAAGACTGGCGGGAACGGCCCACCTCGCGGGACGCTGTGACTCGAATCGAGACGTGGCTCGAACGATTAAGATGACAAAGAGATCTCGCGTAGACATCTTGTTGAAATCTTCTTTACGCGCGTAAAACAAGCTCTCAAACGCGTAAACACGCATCACTTCTCCGGCGTGTCCGCGAGCGCGGCGCTCGCCGTCTCCGCCGCGGAAGTCCTTTTGGGCGTGTGTTTCTGTTCGTCCGCGGCGTCCACGATCACCTTCGCCATCATCCGCGCGAACACCGACAAAGGCGAGCCGCCTTTGCCCTTGCCCGGCGTCGCGATACGCCGCGCCGCGTTGGGCGCGATCGGGGTCACCGCCGAAAGCGCGGCGGGCGTCGCGAACGACCGAGGCTCTCCAAATGGCGTCTTCGGAAGAGGCACCGATCGAGGCGAAACGAGACGCTTGTCGGGAACACCAGTGTCGATCGCACCGACATCGTTCGTCGTGTCGTTCGTACGTGATACCGTCGGCGATCGGCTCGAGCGCCCCCGGCGCGTCTCGACCGAGCCCGGCGTCGCGCGCGCCACGGCATCCGCCACCGCCGCCGTCGGCGACACGCCGTCCTTCTCGCACGCCTCGCGCGCCGCTTTCCCGGGTGAAGGCCCGGGTCCCACCGAGGCATTGAACGCCGCGGAGGGAATCTCGGCGGTGGGCGTCGGCAGCGAAGGCAGCATCGTCCCCGGCGAGAGCATCTCCGACGAGATTTCCGAGGACGAGAGCCTCGGAGACTCGTTGAAAGCCTCGACGGAAGAAGACCGTCCTCCAGCGACGCGCGCGGGCGGCGTCCCGAGCACCGTCGCCGAGGCTACGCTGGCGGTGCGCGAGAGCGCCGACGCCTTGGCGCCCGGCGACTTGGGCGGTCTCGACCTCGGGCTCGCCGTGAACGACGCGCGCACGGATTCCTGACGCATCAACATCGCCATAGACGCCTCCTTCGCGGCGAGAGCGTCCTCCGCCGCGACGCGTCTCTGCTCCTCCGCCTCCGCCGCAACCGCTGTCTCCAGCGCGGCAAACTCCGAGTTGGGCGTCAGCTGGCGCTGCAGCACGTACGCCGCCGTGGAGGGCGTCGCACCACGCGCGAACGTCACCGTCGCGGAGGGCGGCGGCGTCGCGGTCGGCGGCGTCGCATCTTCTCGCGCGGCTTTCTTGGCGCTCGCCCGGAGCGACGCCAGCGTCAGAGGCTTGGGCGATCGCAGAATCGCGTCCAGCTTGTCGATGGCGGCGTCGCAGTGTTTCTCCGCCGGGGACGGACCGACACGCGCCGAGACAAGCGGCGCGCTCGCCGCGCTCGGCGTCTTCGCCGGCGCGACCGCGGGGGTCGAGCGCGTCGCCGCGGGACGCTCGTCGTCAGCGGACGCGTCGTCCATCTGGGTCGACGCGTCATTCATCCGCGTCATCTTCTCCTCGAGCGTCGCCTTCGCGTCGATGAGCTCCTCGCTCGGCCGCGCGTGCCTCTTTATGCCCTGCTCCAGGAAGCTCATCGCCTCTTCGAAGTTGCCTCTGTGCTCCTCCCGCGCCGCGCGCCTCAGCCAGTAAGCCGCCTGCGTCGCGTTGGGGAGCGTCTTGAGAACCGCCGCCGGCCCGTCGTCGCCATCGACGCCGGGCGTCTTGGGTCCGCGATGAGACGTCATGAGTTGCCTGTACCGCCGGTGGGTCGGGGTCTTCGCGCCGGCGTCCACCGCGACGCGCGCGGGCGCCCGCGAGAAATGCGAGCCGCCCGGGGTCGCGGCTCCGGCGCCGGGCGTGCGCGACGCCGCGGAGAGGCGAGCGGGCGTCGTCGTCGCGGCGGGCGCCGCCGCGCCCGGGGGATTGAAAACGCTCATCGGACGAGACGCGTGCGCGTCCATCCCGGGCGTGCGCGCGGGCGTCCTGGCGAACTGCGCCGTCTTCGCCGCGCCGGGGGTCCTCCATCCCGCGTTTGAAACGTCGAGGTTCTCCGGGGACGTCACCCTGTGATTGGCGTTGGGGTTGTTGTTCCAAGCCTTGGGCGTGCGCGCGGCGCTCGCGGCGGGGGTCTTGACCCGCCCGGGCGTCTTCAGGATGCCGCGCCCGGGCGTCACCGCGGGGTACGCGTTGAGCGTCGCCACGTTCTCCAGCTCGTCGATGCGCACGGAGGAGGGGGGCTCCCACCGAATGCCGCCGTGCGACAGACCGCGGCCGGGCGTCGACATCGCGCGCGGCGGAGGCGAGGTGCGTCCGAGAGCGCGCGCGGCGTCGAAGTGCGCTTCTCGGAACACGAAACGCTCGAAAGTTCCCCTTTCCGATTCGACGTTTTTTGCTAGACTGCTTGCGCTGTGCGGCTTGCGAAAAAAAAAAGATGGCCCAACTCCAACTGCGCGCTCGCGGAATTTCTTCATTCTTTGGAGGCCGTTCGGCGTGTTTTCGCGCTTCTCCTCGGCTGCCGACTCGTCGAGCCGACGCGCGCCGGTCTCACTACTCGCGGCGCGCTCGGGTCGATCGGACTCGCGCACACGCCCGCCGTTCCAGACCGCCCCGCGCGGCACCGGGCGGCGAACCCAGCGAAGGCGCACCCGGGGGCGGGCGCTGCGATGGCGGAGGTCAAACCGGAGGAGGGCGAGCCCGGCGCCGAGGGCGAGGAGGTGGCACGGAAAGAGCACGACGTGTCCATCGTGCTGAGCTTCATGAACGACGAGCACGAGAAGGCTGCGATCGAGGTGCGTCGCGGGAGACGGCGCCGAAAGCGCGCGCGCGCTCTCGACGCGCCACCGGACCGTCTCGTCCATCATCTCCGCGCTTCTCCGCGCGCGAAATTCACCCTTCGCGCTCGATTTGGAACCCACGCGAGAACGTCAGACTTCCCTTCCATGTTTTGTCTCTTTATTTTTATCGCGCCTCGCTTCCGTACGTCGCGACTGACGCGTCGTCCGTACGTCCACGCCACACCCCACACGTTCGCAGGAGGCTTGCTCTGCGTTCGACACGCACACGCAGTACAAGGACGTGGCGCAGGCGATCAAGAAGGGCTACGACTTTCGGTACCCGAGTTCGGGCCTCGCGACGGATGGGGTGTACCACGTTTTAGTCGGAAAACACTTCGGCGCGTCTTTTTCGCACGAGACGCATCAGTACATTCACCTCAAGGTGGATACGAACGATGTGATCATCTTCAAGTCCAAAGACAGCCCGTTCGATTTCGACCAGGTGTGAGGCTTGTCCGCGTAGAGTGTGTGAGAGTAGAGTGTGTGATGACGCGATGATGATAAAATGATGAATACATGATGAATCCATGATGAATACATAAACAGCCGGGGTTAAAAAGTGTTCGCCCCGCTAGAGGACGAGCGCATCAGAGCGCCGCGGTGCCGGTCACGGCCTCGATGAGCGCCCAGGCGGTGATGCCCACCATCGCCGCGCGGCCGTTTAAGCGCTCGGCGTCGCTGTTGAAGACGAAAAAGGCTTCGGCGTCCTCGGTGATGCCGTCCCGCGGCGCCTGCGGGTTCTTGCGAAGCTTGGGCGCGAGCGACGCGAGGGTGATGAGCGCGACGGACCCGAGCGCTGCAGGGAACTGCTCGAAGAGCGTCGCGTGCGTCGCCTGCTCCGCGGAGATGGCGTTCACGAAGCCCAGCATCGCGACGCGGCCGTTGACGGTCTCGACGGCGCGGCGGTTAGCAACCGCGGCGAGCACGTCCGATAAGAGCGAATCCTCGGGGTCCGGGGTGGGGGGCTTCGCCGCGGCGGGGCCGGGGGACGCGGTCGACGCCACGGGCTCGGCGGCCGGCTCGGGGACGGGCTCGGGGGTGGACGCCTCGGCGACCTCCTCGGGGACCTCCTCGACGGCCTCCTCGCGCTCGGCGACGGCGACGGTCGAGACCCCCGCGTCGAAATCCGCGGAGGTGAACACCACGGCGCCGTCCGACCCGACGGAGGCGCGCGCGGCGACCGCGACGCGCGCGGGGCGCGCGGCAGCGCGGGACCCCGCGCGGGGGGTCGCGGCGACGCGCGGGAGGGTGGCGGCGATGGAGAACATCGTCGTTCGTGCGGAGGCGGCTTCGCGCGGAAGAACGTGTGCGCCTCGCCCGGTCGAGAGAAGGAAAGCACCGACGCACCTGAACCGTCGGGAGATGCGACACAGGAAAGCGCGTGAATGTCGATCTGGAAGCGGTCAGTCGTCTCGTTTTCGCGGGAGTTTTTCCGGAAGCGTGCATCGAGCGAAATGACTCGTAAATAAACCCTCGAGGCGCTCGGCGGATTTCCGTCGCACGCCGTTCCGCCTCCTCGTGCGACCACGTCGACGGGTTCGCCACGACGCTTCACAGCCTCGGAAAGCGACAAGAAAACGCGCCACGTGCGCACTGGAAAGCCGCTTTTTGTCACCCATGCGCGCACTTCCGCACGCACGTCACCTCCCACCACCACCACCACCATCAGCATGTTCGCCCTCACCACCTCCACCTTCGCCGCGCCCGCGCGCGTCGCGCTCCGCGCCAAGGCTGCCAAGTCCGCGCGCCGCGCGGTCGTCAAGACCCGCGCCGAAGGCGAGTCCTCCGAGACCCCCACCACCGTCGCCGACGCGGTCACCGCGGCGGACGCGGAGTGGACCGAGAAGGCCGAGGCTCCCGCGGCGCCCGCGGCGTTCTCCGCCGCCATCGACCCCGCCGACGGCTCCGTCGCGGAGGCCGCGCCCCTGGGCGACGACATGTCCATGCTCAACAACGCCATGGTCGCCTTCAAGGAGCCCCGCGCCATTGAGATCATTAACGGCCGCGTCGCCATGATCGGCTGGATGCTCGCGCTCCAGGGCGAGTTCGCCAACGACCAGGGCCTGTTCCGCCAGGTGATCAACACCCGCACGTTCACCCTCGCGGACGGCGTCGTCAAGTCCTCCACCTTCCCCGCGCCGGGCATGTTCCTCATCCCCGTCACCGTGCTCGCCGTGCTGGCGGCGTCGCTCGCGCCCGTGCTCCGCGGCAACGAGGAGTCCGGCCTCGAGAAGGCCCCCAAGGACTTCTCCATCTTCCGCGCCGAGTCCGAGATGACCAACGGCCGCGGCGCCATGATCGGCCTCGTCGCGCTCCTCTTCGCGGAGAAGTTCACCAACGGCGCCGCGCTCTTCTGAACGCCCGTCGTCGTTTGACTCCCGTCGAGACGAAAGAAGGGGAGCGCTCCCCGACGACGAACAGAGACCACGCGAAACGTACGAAAAAAGAAAAAACTTAGCCGCCGCGAACGATAGACGCCCGATAACGAGGCCGTAGTAATAAATCTCTTAGCGATACACACACGCGTCTCATCATCACACCGGCGGCGCGTACCCCAGCCCCGCGTCGGCGGTTTCGCTTCGGCGCTTAGACAGAGTCTCGCCCACGAAATCGACGATCTCGTCCTCCGTGATGTCGTCCAGGATGCTCTGCAGCGTGTGCTTGTACACGGTGACGAAGTTGGGCGCGTCCTTGTCCGAGCGAACGCGCATGTACCGCCAAGCCCCCGAAGAATGAGCGCCGCTCTCGTGTTTCCTCTCCGAGTCGTCGTCGAACGCGAAGCGCGCGACTTTGTCCCACGCGCACTCCACGATGCGCCCGTCGAGGTCGCGAAGCGTCGACCCGTCCGCCGCGACGTCTCTCAGACGTTCGGTCCCCGCCCCGGGATGCTCTTCGTCCCCGTCCCCGTCCTCGTGGCTGCCCCGCAGCGCGAACCGCCCGGAGGGCTCGCGCACGTCCACGAGCGTCTCACGCTCTCCCCCCACGAACAAACGCGGGATCGCGCCTTTACCGTCTCCCGCGCCTCGCGAATCGAGCCGCAACAGAAAGTCCACCGAGTTGAGGTGCGTGAACTTCCACTTGAGCAGATGAGGCATGGTTCCGTTTTCGTACCGCGCGCGGCTGGGCTGGAAGATGAGCCCGTCGCACTCGTGCGTCAGCTTCGGAATAAACTCTCTTACGAACTTCTCCGTGCCCGCGAGGGGCGCGAAATCCTTCCGCCGCACGCTGAACGGCTCCTTGGAGAAATCGTACGACCCGCTCTTGCCGGCTTCGGCGAGAAACGCGCCGCGCGGGTCGACGACGCTCTTTGTGATTATACCGTACCGCTCGACGAACGGTTTATCGATGAGTTTTTCCCCAAACGCCGCGACGCAGTCGTACACCAGAAATCGCCGCCGTTGGCTTCCGTCCGGCAGATCATCAACCACCATCTCGCCGTCTAAAAGTGTCGCGTTGTGCGTCGCCACGCCGTGCGTCTTGAGCGGCGCCGGGAAACGAACGACGACGCGACGCACGGCGAACTTGCGGTCCACCAGGTAGGCGCCGTCGCGCATGCACAGCAGCATGTACCTGGTGCCGTCCGCCTTCCACGTCACGTGGTACTCGCGACGCGCCAGCTCGTGCATGTTGTCGCGCGCCAGACTCACCGGCTGAGACCCGGGGAAACGCGAACCCTCCTGGCCGCAAAGCCAAAGCACCACGTTGCGGATCTCGCGCGCCTGGCCCTCGAAGACGACTTCGCCCAAGACGTCGTCGTGGTGCATGCGCGAGCCGTCCAGGTTGCCTCCCGCGGTGGTTCGGCGGGAAGCGTCACCGAGCGCGCCACCGCCGGCGTCCGCGGACACGGAGCCGATGGGTGCGTCGCCGCCCGGGCGCGGCGCGCGCGACGTCGCGGACGTCGCGAGGTATTCGGGGTTGGAG
>Ga0181601_10004449_pt1 | contig 11765 bp, 8 predicted proteins | sample 041ome_8_FD_133020 | JGI IMG/M metagenome (GOLD analysis project Ga0181601, IMG submission 133020) | Coastal salt marsh microbial communities from the Groves Creek Marsh, Skidaway Island, Georgia - 041407BS metaG (megahit assembly) | ecosystem: Environmental > Aquatic > Marine > Intertidal zone... | reverse complement strand
CCTCGGCGAGCGCATGGCGCGCCGTTTCTCTCCGGTCGGCCCCAATGTAAACCGGGTGACGTTTAGCCAAGAGGCAGGGCTCGTCCCCCACATCGATTGCCTGATGCGTGTCGCTCACCCGCACGGGGCCGCTCAATGATCCACCATAGCCGCGCGATAAAATAGCTGGTCGGTATCCAGCTTGCGCCAATGTGGTGGCCAAGAGATCGGTGACAGGTGTTTTACCAGCGCCGCCAATGGTCGCATTTCCAACACAGATCACCGGACAATCAAGTGTTAACGGGCGCGTGATCAGGCGTCGACAAACGCCCACAGAATAATAGAGGCGACCAAGAGGGGCTAAGAGCGTGGAGGACAGACCATTAGATTGATACCAAAATTTCGGTTCACGCATGGGAATATCTCCGTATCATCAGGGTGAGTAACCGCCTGTACATATTAGGAGCGTCTTATCGTATAGCTGTTAGGTTCAGCAGATTCGATGATTGTGAGCAATTCATGCGCAATGCGCTGCGTGGTGCCGCGGTCGCGCGCCACAATCTCGCGGGCTTTTTCCTGCAATTTTTTACAGTCATTTGGCTGGGCTAAGAGCTCCGTCAAACGCGCCACCAGCGAGCTGCGGTCGACCGCTGTGCAAGCGGGGCTGAGATCGGCGAAAATCTCGCGAAAATTCGTAATGGACGGGCCGTGTAAAATCGCACAATCGAGGCGCGCCGCTTCGAGAGGGTTTTGGCCCCCATGCGGAATAAGGGTGCCGCCGATCAAACAAATGGGGGCCAGACGATAAAACACTCCCATATCACCAATCGTGTCGCCAAATAAAAATTGGGTGTCAGCGGTGAGGGGCTGATTTTTTGAATACAGGCTGAAGGGCGCGCCTTTTAAATCGGGATGGCGCGTCAGCTCGCCGACCCGATCGGGGTGGCGCGGGACAATCACGGTTAGTAAATCCGGAAATTGATCGAGCAAGGCATGATGGGCGCGCATGGCGACGCTTTCCTCATCCGCATGTGTGCTGGCAGCCAACCAAAGCGGCCGATGGGCAACGGCTTCTTTCAGGCTGAGAAGGCGATCGGCGTTAAAGGTCAGATCGGGGGCGTCGCGTTTAATATTTCCCAACATATCAACGGACGATAAACCAAGTTGGTTAAGGCGTTGGGCCGTATCATGATCTTGCGCGAGAATGCGACTAAAACATCCCAAAATCTCTCGGGCGAGCGATGATCGTCTTTTCCATCGTTTGAAACTGGTTGGCGACAGGCGTGCATTGACGAGCGCCAAACGCGTGCCGCGCTGATGCGCTAAGGTGATGAGGTTCGGCCATATTTCGGATTCGATAAAAAATCCGACGAGGGGTTTCCAGTGCGATAAAAATCGGCCGACATAAGTCGGGTGGTCGAGAGGCGCATATTGATGCACGAGATTCCGAGGGCGCTTAGACTGAGCAATATAATCGGCTGAGCTGCGCGTCGTTGTCGTGAGTAAGACCGTGTCATCGGGGCGCGCCGCACAGATGATGCGCAGTAAAGGAAAAATCGAGATCACTTCGCCGACACTGGCGGCATGGATCCACAGGGTCTTCTCGCCGGAATGTGTTTGGGGCGTAATGCCATAGCGCTCGCGATAGCGCACAGGATCTTCGCGTCCGCGCCATCGTCGAACATGGACGAGGCCGATCACCAATGGCGTTAAGAGGCGGAGAATGAACCCATAAACCTGCAGGGCCATTAGCTCACATCGCCCTCAAATTGGGTCTGATACAGGCGCGCATATAAGCCATTGAGCGCCAGCAATTCGGGATGCGTTCCTTGCTCAACGATTTGCCCTTGATCGAGCACAAAAATACGATCGGCATGCAAAATGGTTGAAAGTCGATGCGCAATGACGAAGGAGGTGCGCCCCGTCATCAAACGGGTCAGCGATTCTTGTACCAGTTTTTCCGATTGTGTATCGAGGGCGCTCGTGGCTTCATCCAAAAGCAAAATGGGTGCGTCTTTTAAAATGGCGCGGGCAATCGCTAAACGTTGCTTTTGCCCCCCCGACAGGCGAAGGCCTGCTTCACCAACCAGCGTGTCATAATTTTGCGGCATTGCCATAATAAACTCATCCGCTGCGGCTTGTGCTGCCGCAACACGAATGTCGTCATCTGATGCATCCGGTCGGCCAAATGCAATATTGGCACGGATGGAGTCGTCAAATAAAAATGGATCCTGGGTCACCAGCGCAATGGCGCTGCGCAGGCTAGATAGGGTGAGGCGACGAATATCTAGTCCATCGACTAAAATTTGCCCGTGGCTCGCATCAAAAAACCGCATCATCAAATTCAGGATGGTTGATTTGCCACCCCCCGACGGCCCCACCAAGGCAATGGTCTCTCCGGCGGAAATTGAGAACTGCAGATTGCTCACCGCCGGATCGCCGCGCCCTGCATAGCTAAACGACACATTATCGAAGGTCACATCGCCGCGCGTGATGGATCCATCGATCGCATCGGGCGGGTCGAGAATGCTGATCGGCGCATCGACAATTTCAAAAATACGTTGTCCGGCAGCCACCCCTTCTTGCAACGCGGTTTGAACGGTGGCGACGGAGCGCAAAGGGCCATAGGACATCAGCAACGCCGTAACGAAGCCCATAAATTCGCCCGTTGTTAATAAGCCGGCATTGCTTTGCTGGGCACCAACATAAATAATGGCGGCCACAGCTGTGCCGGCCAAAATTTCGACAATCGGACTGCTGGTTGCGCGCGCTTTATAGGCGCGCATGCTAAAGTCGAGAATGTTTTCAATATTCATTTTCGCACGCGACACCATCATCGTTTCTTGCCGATAGGCTTTGATAATGCGCAGGCCGCTCATGGTCTCGGCGATGGTGGTCGATAGACCGCCCGTCTCTTCGAGCCCCAAACGCGCCGCCTTGCGGGTTCGTTTGCCAATGGACCGAAGGAGAATAATGCCCAGCGGGATCACGATGATTGTGTACACCATCGCCAAATGCCAATTGGTGTAAAACATAACAACAACCAAAGCGACCACGGTCAATAAATGGCGGGCGAGGCCGATCACGGTGTTGTTGACGGTATCGCGTAAGCGGATCGTATCGGTCATGAAAATTGAGATATATTCGCCCGAGTGAAGACGGTTGAGAAAGCCGACATCTCCCGTCACAATTTGCCCATAGAGATCGATTTGCAAATCGGCGGTGGTCCGTTGACCTACAAAATTTAAAATCACATTAGAGGCGTAAGTTGCGACGGCCCGAATGGCTGAGACGGCCAAAATTCCAAGAGGAATAAGGATCATCAAAAGCGTGTCAGGATTATTAAAGACATTGTCGATTGCCTGTTGGATAAACCAGGGAATAGCGCCCGTCGTTGCCGCTACAATAATATTGGTGACGATGCCAATGCCGAGAAGTCCCCAATGCGGCCGCAAATAGGTTTGCACCATGCGTTGAATGAGCGCCATGCTCTTTTCCCGGTTCGCTTGATAGGCAGCAATTTGATCTGCTCGCGCACGCTGGGGGCTTATCGAGGCGTCATCTGACATATATGCTTTTCCTGACCTTAACGCTTCTGCATAGCATAGCCCGCCTCAGCTGGCTATTTGTTACAACCCGGCCAAGGTCATTTCGGGGATTAAAATGCTGGGCGCGTCGACGCCACGACGATGGCTCAAGTCAGATGCTGGAACCAGTGTCTTAAACATCTCGCGCAAATTGCTGGCAACGGTAATCTCGCTGACAGGATAGGCGATGGCGCCGCCCTCGATCCAAAAACCAGACGCCCCACGACTATAGTCGCCGGTCACCCCATTGACGCCCATCCCAATTAATTCTGTGACCAACAAGCCTTCGCCAATATCGCGATATAAGTCTTCAGGGGATGACGTTCCGGCGGCAAGGGTCACATTTGAGGCCGATGGGCTGGGCGGGCCACCAATGCCGCGGCCGGCGCGGGCATTGGATGTGAGACCCAATTGTTTAGCGGTCGCGAGATCGAGGAGCCAATGACACAGCACCCCATCTTCGATTAATGATAAGGGCTTCATCGGCGCGCCTTCTCCATCAAATCCGGCGCTGCGCAAGCCGCGCTTGCGCAATGGATCGTCGATAATCTGGATCCCGTTCCCCATAATGGCTTGGCCCATATCATTTCTCAAAAAAGAGGTGCCGCGGGCAATGGCGCTGCCCGAAAGGGCGCCCAGAAGATGCCCAACCAATGACGCGGAGACGCGTTGATCAAAAATAACCGGCGCTTTTTGGCTCTTTATTTTTCGTGGGTTGAGACGGGCACAACTGCGCTCCGCCGCGCGCTGGCCAATGTCATGGGGCGTATCAAGATCGCTCGCATGGCGGGTGCTGTGGCTCGCATAGTCGCGTTCCATATTGGCGCCCTCTCCAGCCAAGACGGCGCAGCTGAGCGAAAAAGACGAGGTTTCGTAGCTGCCAAAAAAACCTTCACTCGTCGCGAGGGATGTTCGGCCACTGCTCCATGAGGCGCCCGCCCCTTCGGAATTCGTGATCCCTTTCACGGCGCGGGCGATATCTTCAGTTTCGCGGGCGGCCGCACCCAGTTCCTCGGCGCTCAGTTCAGTTGCATCATATAAATCCAGATCGTCCCAACTCTGCGCCAGATCTGCGCGGGCGATGAGGCCACAATAGGGATCAGGGGGGGTGTTGCGGGCCATGGCAACGGCGCGTTCGGCTAATGCGTCAATCATATCGGCCGTTCCGCCTGAAGCCGACACAAAGGCTTGGCTCTGGCCGATCATCGCCCGTAATCCAATGTCACGGCTTTCGGCGCGTTCTAAATCTTCTAATTCACCCAGTCGACATGACACACTCAGGGCCGAGGCGGCACTGATCAACACATCCGCTTGATCGGCCCCATGGCGCTTTAAACTGTCAAGGGCGAGCTGGAGAAGCTCGCGATCTGCTGCTTCGGATGACGCCATGCGCGTGGTTCCTTTTCTATAATCGGTAAATGCCCAGACGGGTCGGCTCAGGCATTTGTGGTGGTAAATCCATCTGTAAAGCTCCCCACAAGACGCGATGTGCGTTTTCCTTTGTGAGGTGAGCCAGAAGAAGGTGTGTCGTCGCGGCTGCAGGCGCGCCGAATGATATGTGTGTAGCTGGGTGCTGTTTCCATCCGATCGCCATAGCCGGCCGCCAGTAGGGCGCGGCGGAGCGCGGGGAGACGGTAGCAGGGCACATACATCATCAAATGATGCTCAACATGATAATTGACCCAATAAGGCGCCAGGAAAATGCGCGCCAACCAATTGGCATGCGTCGTTCGGGCATTGCGGAACGGATCATTATTATCGGGAATAATCGCATGCTCGGCAATGTTGCGAATGCGGGTAATCGCCATGTGGTAGGTTAAAAAGGGCAACAGCCAAAACACCAAATAATAGCTCCAGTGAAAAAGGCTGGTGCATAAACCAAAAATAACCAGCTGGGCGATCAGCGCATGACCGAGGCGAAACCAGAAAAACGAGAGGCGCCGCGATAATGGCCACTCTTTCTCTCCCACAGCGGTTTTGAATTGGGCCAGCCTTTGCTTTAAACCAGTTTGCCCGGAGAGATCGCGGATCATTTTGCGACGGAAGCTCTCCCGTGTGATGGGAAACGGCGCAGACAAAACCAGATCAGGATCATCCGCTTGTTGTGTCCGCTTGTGATGCGCCAAATGATAACGTCGATAGGCCCCTGTATGGGCAAAAACAGGGTAGGCACATAACCAATCGCTGAGCCAGTCATTGAGTTTGGGCGAGCGCATTAAGGCGCGATGCGCGGCATCATGCATCAAGATAGAAATGCCGAGCTGACGCGCCCCGATCAATGCGACAGCCAAAAGAAAGGTGATCGGGTTCGGAAAGAAGTAGAAGAGAGCCATTGCCCCAAAAATAATTCCCCACGCATGCGCGATCAGATAAAGCCCCCACCCATTCCTTTTGCGGCGCACAGCATTAAGGGTCGGTGCATCCAATAATTGATGCGCCGGAATGTGAAGATGCGTCTGAGTTTGAACCGTCATGATGGCCACTATAAGATTGAAATCCCCCGAAATCCAGTATTGGATCCGTGTTAACACGGATCATGGTTTTTCCTAACTGCCCAAAAGCAAGCTGAGCGCAATTAACAGCCCCGTATCCCGGTTGCGTCGAAAAAGCATCAGGCAGACTTTGGGGTCATCTATATCTAAATCCATAATCTGTCGCCATAAATGCCAACCGACCATGGCCAGTCCAAACCAAAATAATACGCCCAAGCCTTGAGCGAGCGCCGCGCCAAACAAGCAGACCATCAAACCCACATAAAACAGCTGAAGGGCGGCGCGTGTGTTGGCCCCTAAATAGCGGGCGGATGATTTAACCCCGATCAATGCGTCGTCTTCCCGGTCTTGATGGGCGTATATCGTGTCATAGCCAAGCGTCCAGAAAACTCCGCCCATATAGAGCCAAAGCGCAGCCATAGATACGTCATTGCTTTGACTGGCAACCGCCATGAGCACCCCCCAATTAAAGGCCAGGCCGAGGAATAATTGCGGCCACCAGGTGATGCGTTTCATAAAGGGATAAATGCCCACCAAACCAAGCGACGCGATGCCGAGGGTGATGGTGAGGGCGTTAAACTGCAGGAGAACAGCAAGCCCAACCGCCAATTGCAGCCCGAGAAAGATGAGGGCGCGGAAGCGGCTAATTTGCCCAGAGGCGATGGGGCGGCCTGCGGTGCGTGCCACGGCGGCGTCGATATCGCGGTCAACAATATCATTGAGCGTGCACCCAGCGCCCCGCATCACTAAAGCGCCAACCGAAAAGAGAAAGATCACATCCAGGTCGGGCCATAGGGCGTTTGGATCTTTGGCGAGAATAAGCCCCCATAAACAGGGAAGAAACAAAAGCCATGTTCCGATCGGGCGATCAAGGCGGGCGAGCCGCGCATAGGCTTGCCAGGAGGCGGGCAGATAGCGCTCGATCCAGTGATCGGCCTCGACGTCCGCTGGCTTGGGGCGAGATGGGTGTTCATGAGGTGCGGACATGGGCGCTTCATTCCATTCCATAAAAACCGGTCGATGCTGTGTGAGATAGGTGATACCCCGCTTACGATCTGTGATCTACCCCCAATTGGATCTTGAGATGGGCGACTTGCCAGACTGCGGACGTTTCCGATACATAAATAGGCTCCGATACATAAATAGGCTAAGAGCGTCCGCATGCCTTATCGAGGGGGCGTCGCCGATCAGGGGTGAATGGTATGACGAAATGGCGAACCCGCCTGTATCTCGACACATTTGATGATGGGGCCGAGATCATGCTCAATGCATCGCAAAGCCATTTATTACGCAGTGTGTTGCGCTGTCAGACAGGGGAACGCCTGCGTATTTTTAATGGTGAGAAGGGCGAATACGCCGCTACGATTTCGGCCATTCACAAAAAATACGTCGCAATTACCTGCGATGAGAAGCTTCGCGAGGCTGAACCAGCGAGCGGGGTGACTGTGGCTTTTGCGCCCATTAAACGGATCGATTATGTGGTCCAAAAGGCTGTCGAGATGGGCGCTTCCTCTTTGCAACCGGTGATCACGGAACGCACGCAAGGCGGAAGGTTTGCGCTCGAGCGCATGCAGGCCAATATCATGGAGGCTGCCGAACAAAGCGAACGCGTCAGCTTGCCGGTGGGTCACCCGGCCATTGCGTTGGACCGTTTTCTTGCACATCATCCAGCCGATACACCCTTACTTTTTTGCGACGAGACACGTTGCGCGGAGCCGCCGCAATTGGGCGTCTTTCGCGGCGTGGGCACAGTCTTAATCGGCCCCGAAGGCGGCTTCACGCAAAACGAGCGAGACCGTATTTACAGGCACAGCGCCACCCATCCGCTCTCTTTGGGGCCGCATATTCTGCGCACCGATACGGCTGTCGTCGCGGCATTGGCGATGTTACATTTCGCTTCAACATTGAACGGAACACCGGTCCTTGACCAAACCGAGTAATCGATTTGGGGTCGAGCCCATGTCGAGCTCATGCCGATGGCGTGCACGGCATCTGATTGAGAACGCTTGTGTCGATCTCGCCTTAGTCCTATAGAGGCCGAGGAAACTATTTTTTCGGCGTTGATTTCAAAAGGATGACCAATGTCAGGACCCTCATCTGCCAGTGATCGCGAGATTGTCTCGATCGCAGAGTTGAAAGACTGGATGGAGGTGGGCTGCAAGCCCCCCGAACGCTGGCGCATTGGTACCGAGCATGAGAAATTTGGGTTCGATATCGCCACCCATAAACCTTTGCCCTATTCCGGTGACCACGGCATTGCCGCGATGCTGTCGGGCTTGTCACAATTCGGCTGGAATAAGATTTATGAGGGCGACGATTTAATCGCTCTCAATAAGCCCGATGGCAGCTCCGTGACCTTGGAGCCAGGTGGTCAACTTGAATTATCGGGGGCGCCGCTTGAGACGATCCACCAAACCTGCAGCGAAATTAGTGCGCATTTGAATGAGGTTGCCCATGTCGCCGAGCCTTTAGGGCAAGCCTATTTGGGGTTGGGCTATGCACCTAATTGGGCGTTGGCAGAAATGCCGCAAATGCCAAAAGGGCGATATCAATTGATGCGTAATTACATGCCCACGCGCGGTGGCCGAGGCTTGGATATGATGTATCTCAGTTGCACGGTGCAAGTGAACCTCGATTTTGAGAGCGAGCGCGACATGGTGCGCAAGTTGCGGGTGGCCCTCGCCTTACAGCCTTTGGCCACGGCACTTTTTGCGAACTCGCCGTTTCGCGATGGCAAGGTAACCGGCGATCAATCGGAGCGGTCATTGGTTTGGTTGGATGTTGACCCCGATCGCACCGGCATGATGCCTTTTGTGTTCGATGAAGGATTTGGCTTCGAACAATACGTGGATTACGCCCTCGATGTGCCCATGTATTTCGTGATCCGCGATGGCGCCTATGTCAATGCAATGGGTCAAAGCTTCCGCGACTTCATGAACGGGCAGCTGCCGGCCCTACCGGGTGAGCGTCCATCGGAGCGCGATTGGGAAAATCATTTGACCACGGTGTTTCCGGAGGCGCGTGTGAAACGCTTCATCGAGATGCGCGGCGCCGATAGCGGCTCGCGTCCATCACTATGTGCCTTGCCGGCTTTTTGGGTTGGCCTTTTATACGATGCGACAGCGCTGGCCGCCGCGGAAGATGTGATCGCGGCATGGACGGCGGATGATCGTCAGGCAATCCGGCTCGATGCCCCCCGACACGGGCTGCGGGCGAAGATTGCTGGGCGGTCTTTACACGAGATTGGCGCAGAAATTGTGGCGATCGCGGCTGAGGGGTTGGCGCGCCGTGCGCGTTTGGACGAACATGGGCGCGACGAGAGCCATTTCCTCGATCCATTGCACACAATCATTGACAGTGGCCAATCTGCAGCCGATCGGTGGGTCGCGCGGTTTAGCGACCCTTGGGCTGGGGATGTGGATCAGGTTTTCGACGAAGCGCGCCTGCCGTAATCGAGACCCAGCTGTTTCATAGAGCCGCTACTTATCGGGTTCCGCGCTTATCCGGTTCCGCCAACGGTCATCCCGTCAATTTTCAAACTGGGTTGGCCAACTCCCACCGGGACGCCTTGGCCATCCTTCCCACAGGTTCCGATGCCCTCATCCATGGCCATATCATTGCCGATCATCGAGATGCGTTGCATGCTTTCGGGCCCACTGCCGATGAGCGTTGCTCCTTTCAGGGGGCGGCCAATCTTGCCATCGACGATCTCATAGGACTCGGTGCAGGAGAATACGAATTTACCGGACGTAATATCCACCTGGCCACCGCCAAAAGAAGTCGCATAAATCCCTTTCTTGACCGATTTAATCATTTCTTCAGGATCGTGCGCGCCGGCTAACATAAATGTATTGGTCATGCGCGGCATGGGTTGGCAAGCAAAGCTCTCGCGGCGACCATTGCCGGTAGGCTCCATCCCCATAAGGCGGGCGTTAAGTCGGTCTTGCATGTAGCCCTTTAATATACCGTCCTCAATCAGCACGGTGCGGCTTGTCGGCGTCCCTTCGTCGTCAATGCTCAACGAGCCGCGACGATCGGGCATGGTGCCATCATCAATCACTGTGACGCCAGGAGAGGCAACGCGCTCTCCGATACGGCCTGAAAAAGTCGAGGTCTTTTTCCGGTTAAAGTCGCCTTCAAGGCCATGGCCCACCGCCTCGTGCAACAAAATGCCTGGCCAGCCACTGCCCAAGACCACATCCATCTCGCCCGCAGGCGCCGCCACCGCTTCCAGATTAACCGACGCTTGTCGTAGCGCCTCCTTAACCTGGCTCTGCCAGTTGGCGGGGTCCAGCCATTGCGTATAGGCAGCCCGCCCGCCGCGACCACTATGCCCAACTTCTTGTCGGTCGCCTTCGCCCATCATCACCGAGACGTCGAGGCGAACAAGGGGCCGAACATCATAAATGGGTGCGCAGTCTGGCCGAATAATCGCCACCGCTTGCCATTCCCCCGACAAGTTAATGGACACTTGCCGTACCCGATTGTCTTGGCTGCGGGCGAACCGATTAATTTCCTCAAGAAGCTGGATTTTACTTGAAAAATCGGTCCCGGCTAAGGGGTTTTCGGGCGTATAGAGGGCCTGAGTGGCGCGCACGGGTGGGCTAAAAATGCCGCCGCGCCCGTGTTTCACAGTCTGAAGACTGTCGCTCGCGCGCTTAATTGCCTCGGGCGACAGCTCGGTCGCATGCGCATACCCCGTCAACTCTCCGGAGACCGCGCGCAGACCAAAACCTTGAGACGTATCAAAATTAGCGGTTTTCAGACGATTATCATCGAAGGCGAGGGACTCGGAGACGGTGTGTTCCAAAAATAATTCACCATCATCATTTCCAGCCAGAGCGCGGGCGACCAAGTCTTGCGTTTGTTCGGAGTCCAGCATATTAGAGCCAAAAAATAGCTCGCGCGCCTGGTCTGTATTCATCGCATCACCACTCATCGCATTTGTCCTTATCAGCCTGTTATAAAACCCTTGATTTTAAAAGCTAACACAAGCCGACAGTCAGAGCTATGTTCAAAAAAACCAAGGACGGTTCTTGGTGCTGGTCATTTGGTCGCATGACCTGAATTGTCACATGATTTCTCCATTAAGATCTTGTATTTTAACAGCACATGACTAATCTGCGGCTCACAAATCTATATCAGCGGGGGTACTCTTCGAGATGCGCTTTTTTACAGATAAATTAATGGCACTGATGGTGGCAGTTTTTGCGTCAGGGCAGGCGCTTGCGGCTCAGCCGAAGGAATGGCAGTTGAACCTGCAGGAGCCAGCGACAGAAAATATGTCGCGCATCGTGCAATTTAATGACTTCCTTTTGATTTTGATGGCAATCATCTGCGTTTTCGTTTTGGTGTTGATGCTCTACGCGATGATCCGCTTCAGTGCAAAACGGAACCCTGAGCCTTCCAAAACCACGCACAACACATTGGTTGAAGTGATTTGGACTGTGGTCCCTATTCTTATTCTAGTGGTGATCGCTATTCCGTCGTTTCGCTTGCTCTATTTTCAGCGCGAAATTCCTCAAGCAGATATGACCGTAAAAGCCGTGGGATACCAATGGTATTGGGGATATGAATATCCCGATCACGGAGGTTTTGCTTTTGACTCGCTGATGTTGAATGATGCGGAGCGGGGCGACCAGCCGCGCCTGCTTGCAACCGACACCGCATTGGTGGTGCCGGTTGGAGCGGTGGTGCGTGTTGTAGT
>Ga0181601_10004437_pt1 | contig 11777 bp, 9 predicted proteins | sample 041ome_8_FD_133020 | JGI IMG/M metagenome (GOLD analysis project Ga0181601, IMG submission 133020) | Coastal salt marsh microbial communities from the Groves Creek Marsh, Skidaway Island, Georgia - 041407BS metaG (megahit assembly) | ecosystem: Environmental > Aquatic > Marine > Intertidal zone... | reverse complement strand
CTCAGCTCCCTGAACAGCAGCTTACTGGTCGACAGTGCACAATCAAATTCATCCATCCCAACAGTAAGATCCTAAACAAGTCAGAATCAGGGTAATATAGCCACCTATACCTATGGGACAATCTTGCCACCAATAGCAAATAGGATTTTTATTTCAGGCACATAACACGGCGTCTGTTAAAGTAGTAGCTGAATCCCTAACATTAAGTCAGTTATGCAATGGTAGTAAACGAACAGTAGACGTTTATAAGCTAAGTTTAGCGACTGAGCATAAGCTGGTGGTGAGCGAATAATGAACTCGTTATGATTGAACATAACGCTAGGAATATGTCAGAACAGAAGACCTCATAAATCTATGGACAGCTTGTTAAATTCTATACTCTCAGAATTCTTCGATACCGATGACCATCATCTGGTCATTGGTGATCAAAAATTCAATGAAATTATAAAAGAGGCACCTAACCGCCCTGCTTTTATCTACAGCAAACGTGTGATCAAAAAAAAGATCAACACATTACGAGCTGCGCTGCCTGCTGCATTGAGTATAAATTTTGCTATTAAGTCCAACCCTATGCAGGAACTGGTCAACTTTATGCAGCAACATGTGGATGGTTTGGATGTTGCTTCTGGTGCTGAGCTATTAATTGCTATCAATTCCGGCATGTCACCCGATCACATTAGCTTTGCTGGACCGGGAAAATCTGACGATGAACTTGAGCTGGCTATTCAACACCAAGTCACCATCAACGTTGAATCAGAAAACGAACTCGACCGTGTTATCAAAATAGGGCAATCTCTGGGCTTACAAGCGCGCATTGCGATACGCATCAATCCCGACTTTGACTGCCGCAACTCAGCGATCAGCATGTCAGGTGGACCCACTCAATTTGGCATCGATGCGGAAATTGCAGATCAAGTCATACTCAAAGCCGTGAATAGCGATGTAAAGTTTTTAGGTCTGCATATTTATACCGGCTCGCAAAACCTTAATGCACAAGCTATTATCGAGGCTCAACAAAAGACCTTCGCGCTAGTTAAACAACTCACTGAATCTTCACCAATAGCATTTGAACAAATCAATATTGGTGGTGGCTTTGGTATCCCCTATTACCCCAATGATGAAGCATTAGATCTACAAGCTATTGGTAATAATTTATCCACCCTCATTGATGACTATCATCAACACTATGCCACGACTCAATTTATCACTGAGCTTGGGCGTTATATCGTGGGTGAATGTGGTGTATATATTGCGCGCATCGTCGACAAAAAAGTATCACGTGGTAAAACCTTTATCATCACCAATGGCGGACTCAATCACAATCTGCGTTCCGCTGCGGATAACTTCAGAATCGGTCAGAAAAACAATTATCCGGCTTCCATCGCCAACAAAATTGGCACTCAAACAGAAGCCGCCAGTGTTGTTGGCCCACTGTGTACCCCACTTGATGTGTTAGCGTATGAGTCCGATCTGCCGGTGGCAGAAATTGGTGATTATTTTGTGATGTTCCAGTCCGGCGCTTATGGCTACAGCAGCAGTCCACTGGATTTTTTAAGTCATCCAAAACCACTGCAGTATCTTGTTTAACCACTCATTCAAAACAGCGTTAGGATGATGAGTCCAGCTAGCAAACTCATTACAAGCGTAACTGATTTTGCTAAAGCCTAATACTGCCAATCATATCAGCCAGTTTTTCTACCGCACATAATGGGGTTCCGTTATACATACTCACGCGCACCCCTCCCACTTTGCGATGACCTTGCAGCCCTGTCAAACCACAGGCTTCAGCTTGGGTCAGTAATTTTTCTACATGAGCTTGCGATTGGCCTTGGAACACCGCGTTAATGACTGACCGATTCTCTGGTGCAACAGTGTTTGACCAACACTCATTGGCATCGATCGCCTCATAAATAATTTTAGCTCGCTGGCGACTGGCTGCCACCATAGCGCTTACCCCACCTTGCTCGCTCACCCATTGCAGCATCAATTGCATGACATAACAGGCAAATACAGGAGAAGTATTGACGATTGACTGGTGTTGCGCATGCAAGTCATAACGACACAGTTCTGGTGTGCTGGCATGCACTCTATCGAGTAAATCATCACGCACAATCACTACACTCAAGCCGGCAATGCCTAGAGTTTTTTGAGCGCCGCTGTATATACAACCAAAATCCGCCACATTTAATTCACGCATCAACAAACATGAGGTCATATCTGCCACGACTGGCACCGGGCTTTTTATTGGGTTAGCGCAATTAATGCCATCTACGGTCTCATTCGGGGTGAAATGAACATAAGCAGAATCCGGATGAATCACCCACTCGCTAGGATCTATACAACTTTGTCGCCCTGCTTGTGATTGCAATCCGTTAAACGTTTCAACCTGCATATATTTTTGAGCGGAACGCGCTGCTTTAGCCGACCATAGACCCGTATCAATATAAGTCGCACAGGTGTATGAGCCCAACAAATTTAATGGCACTGCATCAAAATGTAATGTAGCACCACCTTGCACAAAAAGAATCTGATAGTTATCAGGGATGGCGTATAAAGCACGCATGTAGTGACGTGCTTGATTAAGAATATTGGTAAACGCCTCACTGCGATGACCGAGCTCTAATATCGAAATAGAAGTATCTTGATAATGCAGTATATCGTCTTGAATCTGCTGCTTGACCGGGGCCGGTAGAGCGGCAGGGCCTGCTGCAAAGTAATGCCCTTGGTGTCCCATTAGTATGAATAGTGCCTAGTCAGATACCGACGCATCATCTTGCGTATTAACTGAGCTGTTAGCCGCACTTTCATCCTTCTCTTCATCTCCTGATAAAGATTGTACCGCTTCGATTTCAGTAAGGCTTTCACCCTCATCCAAACGTATCAAAGTCACCCCTTGAGTATTTCTTCCCATGGATGAAATATCTTTTACCTGTGTTCGCACCAACGTTCCACCATTGGTAATCAACATGGTTTCATCTTCTTCTGAAACCAACACTGCACCGACCACTGCGCCATTACGCTCTGTGGTTTGAATCGCAATTACCCCTTGCCCACCCCGCTTTTGAATCGGGAAGTCAGCGACAGGAGTGCGCTTACCAAAACCATTTTCTGTTCCTAGTAGAACATGCTGAGCATGTTCTTGTGAACTGACAGCAATAAGTGCAATCACTTCCGTAGCGTTATCAATCTTAATACCACGCACGCCAGCCGCTGTTCGACCCATTGGACGCACGTCATCCTCATGGAACGTCACCGCTTTACCCGAGCTTGCCACCATAATCATGGTATGTTGCTGACCAGTAATCTCAACACCGATTAAATGATCATTCTCACGCAAGTCCAAAGCAATAATGCCGTTCGCACGTGGGCGAGAGAAATCTTTTAACGGCGTTTTCTTGACTGTGCCACGGCTAGTCGCCATAAACACAAACGCATCTTGTTCAAAATCCTTGACCGGCAAAATGGCATTAATCCGCTCGCCTTCTTGCAACGGCAGCAAATTCACAATGGGCTTGCCCCGTGAAGTACGTCCAGCTTGTGGCAATTCATAAACTTTCAACCAATAGACTTTACCTAGACTGGAAAAACATAAAATCATGTCGTGGGTGCTGGCGACAAATAAATTATCTACAAAGTCCTCTTCTTTGACAGAGGTAGCGGCTTTACCTCGCCCACCTCGACGCTGAGCTTGATACACATCCAATGGTTGAGATTTTGCATAACCAGCATGGGACAACGTCACCACCACATCTTCCTCTTGGATAAGATCCTCAATCCCCAGATCAATCGCAGTAGAGGTGATTTCAGTTTTGCGCTGATCACCAAATTTTTCTTTTATCTCTTCAAGTTCTTCACGAATCACGGCCATCAGTCGCTCAGGGCTCTCTAAGATTTCTAGCAAGCTTGCGATGACGTCTAATAATGCGCTGTAATCTGTGACGATCTTTTCTTGTTCAAGCCCAGTTAAGCGATGCAGACGTAAATCTAAAATCGCCTGTGCCTGTACATCAGACAGATAATATTGACCATCACGCAATCCAAAAGCGGCATCGAGATTATCTGGGCGCGAAGAATTCGCTCCAGTTTTCTCCAACATATCAATCACGGCACCCGGCATCCAAGATGTCGCCAGTAAGGCAGCTTTAGCTTCACTGGGTGTACCAGAAGCTTTAATTAAAGCAATCACCTCATCAATATTCGCCAGCGCCACTGCTTGGCCTTCTAATATATGGGCTTTTTCACGAGCTTTGCGCAACTCAAACACAGTTCGACGAGTGACGACCTCGCGACGATGACGTAAAAATGCCTGAAGAATTTGTTTAAGATTAAGTAATCGCGGTTGGCCATCGACCAAGGCCACCATGTTGATACCGAACACATTCTGCATCTGTGTGTGTTTGTAAAGATTATTCAAGATAACCTCACTCACCTCACCCCGTCGCAGCTCAATAACAATACGCATGCCGTCCTTATCGGACTCATCGCGCAACCCGCCGGCAGCGATGCCCTCCAGACGTTTTTCCTTCACTAACTCTGCGATTTTTTCAATCAAACGGGCTTTGTTTACCTGATAAGGCAACTCAGTCACAACAATAGTTTCACGCCCATTTTTGTCATCGGTCTCGATATGGCTACGCGCCCGCATATAAATCTTGCCGCGCCCCGTTTGATAAGCATCCACAATCCCTTTCTTACCATTGATAATCGCCGCAGTGGGAAAGTCAGGCCCAGGGATATGTTCTAAAATTTCCATCACATCCATCTCAGGACGCTCGATCATAGCGATACACGCATTGACCACTTCAGATAAATTATGGGGAGGGATGTTAGTCGCCATACCCACCGCAATACCAGATGAACCATTCACCAGTAAATTCGGCACGCGCGATGGCAGCACAGAGGGCTCTAGCTCGTTCTCATCGTAATTAGGAATGAAGTCAACAGTTTCTTTGTCTAAATCCGCCAGCACTTCGTGCGCAATTTTTGACATGCGCACTTCAGTGTAACGCATGGCAGCAGGTGCATCCCCATCAATGGAACCAAAGTTACCTTGACCATCGACCAAGGTGTAACGCATAGAAAAATCTTGCGCCATGCGCACAATCGTATCGTAGACCGCCGTATCACCGTGCGGATGATATTTACCAATCACATCACCGACCACACGAGCAGACTTTTTATAGGGTTTGTTCCACTCATTGCCTAGCTCATTCATGGCAAACAAGGTGCGTCTATGCACGGGCTTTAGACCATCACGCACATCCGGTAATGCACGCCCAACAATCACACTCATGGCATAATCCAAGTAGGATTTGCGCATTTCATCTTCTATGTTAACGGATACGATTTCTTTAGCGATAGAGGCCATTGAGGAGAGATTCTTTATTCTTAATTATGAGTATGAATTATAACACAACTTCACTCTATATAGGGCAAAGAATATCTTACTATAAGAGCGAAAAAAGCCATGTTTCGTGCACACATTTGCATAGCCTGCAGTTCACGTGTCAGCATTATGTTGTTGACCTAAACTAATGGCGAAAAACGCATAAACCTCCACACTTATGACCACAAGCCGCAGGTTAATTGACTTAATTCAGAGCAAATTTGTCCACCATCCATTAATCAGGTAAGTTGTTGCCATGTCACCAAAAAAAATCGCCATACAAACGCTATTGAGCAGCCGCATCGTCGTGCCTATTGAACCGGCGGATCGTATACTCACAGATCACGCTATTGCAATTGATAATGGCGTGATTGTGGATGTTCTCCCCACCGAACGGGCATTAAAAAAATATGATGCTAAATCCTATGTAGAGTATGACGATCATATCCTCATGCCTGGGTTGATTAATGCCCACACGCATGCGGCTATGTCACTCCTACGTGGCGTGGCCAGTGATGTACCCTTGATGGATTGGTTAAACAACCATATCTGGCCACTCGAAAAAACTTTTGCTGATGAACAGTTTGTCCATGATGGCTCTCAACTGGCCATTGCAGAAATGCTTAGAGGTGGCACCACTTGCTTCAATGATATGTATTTCTTTCCTGAAATCACTGCCCGCGTGGCTTCACAAATAGGTATGCGCGCTGTGGTCGGCATGATCGTGATTGAATTTCCTACCCGTTACGCCACTCATGCAGATGAGTACTTATCCAAGGGTTTAGCCTTGTTCGATACTTACAAAAACAATCCTCTGATTACTACAATCTTTGCCCCGCATGCGCCTTACACGCTGAGCGATGACACACTCACCAAGATCAGTCGCATATCTAACGAACTCGACCTGCCCGTGCACATGCACGTGCATGAAACCGCTCAAGAAATTAAAGACAGTTTAGAACTGCATGGCGTACGTCCACTGGATCGTCTGGATCAGTTAGGTTTGTTAAATCCCAATCTCCTCGCGGTACACATGACGCAACTGACAGCAGAAGAAATTACTCAAATCGCTGATGCCGGTGTCACCGTATTGCATTGCCCCGAATCCAATCTCAAGCTAGCCAGCGGTATGTGCCCTGTGCATGCCTTAAAGCAAGCCAAAGCACGCGTCATCATCGGGACGGATAGTCATGCCAGTAATGATGACCTCGATATGTTTTCTGAAATGCGCACCGCCGCATTGCTAGCTAAAGGCGTTAGCCAAGACGCGACCGCCTTCAATGCTCAACAGGCACTGCGTGCCGCCACCATCGATGCCGCGCGCGCCTTAGGACTGGGCAATGAAACAGGCTCAATCGAAAAGCATAAATCGGCCGATATCATTGCCATACACTGTAACAATATCGAGAGCTACCCACATTATGATGTATTTAGTCACTTGGTCTACAGTACAGATCGTCAATGCGTTTGCGATGTATTCGTCGCTGGACGACAATTACTCAAAGACCGAACACTAACCACTGCCAGCGAAGATGACATCATCATCAAAAGCAAACAATGGCAAGCCACTATCAATGCCTTCGACGCATCGACGGCAACACAATGGTAAACAACTTACGACTTAATAATGACTGAAACACTATGACTCAATCAGACAACTCGCCTAATGACAATTTTGATCAAGAAGAACTCGCTAAATTTGAATCGTTAGCTTTTCGCTGGTGGGATCGTGACAGCGAATTCAAACCCTTGCACGACATCAACCCCTTACGCTTAAATTTTATCAACGAGCGCATTCCATTGGCCGGCAAACAAGTGATCGACATCGGCTGTGGCGGGGGTATTTTATCTGAGAGCATGGCGCAAAAAGGCGCCATCGTAAAAGGCATCGATCTGGGTAAAGCCCCACTATCAGTGGCCAAACTGCACAGCAAAGAAAGCGGGCTGGATATTGACTATGAAATGATATCAGCCGAAGCCATCGCTGAGCGTGAGGCCGGACACTATGACGTCGTTACCTGCCTAGAAATGCTAGAACATGTCCCCGAGCCAAGTAAAGTCATCCAAGCCTGCGCACAACTGGTGAAACCAGGTGGCCATGTTTTCTTTTCCACCATCAACCGCAACCCAAAATCCTACCTATTTGCCATCATTGGCGCTGAATATGTATTAAAGCTCCTGCCCAAAGGCACCCATGACTACAACAAACTCATCAAACCCTCTGAACTCAGCCGGTGGATTCGCCAAGCACACCTCCACAGCAAAGAACTCATCGGTATGAGCTACAACCCACTCACCAAAAAATATTGGTTAGGCCAAGATGTCAGTGTCAACTACATGATGCACACGCAAAAAGACTGAGCAGTAAAAACTCCTCTCCCACAAAAAAAACCCAGTGATCAAGCTAGGGCTTTACATTGTAAACTTACGTTCAAATTGCCCTCGGGCGAAAAGATTGGCACATGTGGCAGAGCCTGCGACGGTATCCGTCTTACTGTAGTAAGAAAAGAACCATCTAATCATGTACACATAAAATTTTTTTATTGCATCCTTGAATTATTTATATATGTCATTATTTATCGCATGAGGAGCTGATTACAGCTCCTCGATATATTTTATTAACTATTTCATAGGAGAAATATGATGGATATTAAGAAATCTATTCCGTGGAACTGGTTTAAAAAAGAAGCGCATACGATTAATGTCAAAATCACGCCCGTCTCCCGCGGACGTTGTCGCCTGTCGATTATTCATCACCTACACGAGTGCAGCCTTGTGTGGCTGGCTTGCCTTACCTAACACGAGCACGTATAACATGAGACTCTATTAATTACTCATGGCTTTTCGTGTCTCACTCATCCTCTTGCCCTATCCCTGTGCGTGCTTTGTTGTTCGATTTAGATGGCACTTTATTGGATACGGCCCAAGATTTAGTGCTGGCATTAAATACTATGCTCAGCGCTCATGGGCGTGATGCTATTCCCTATAAAACAGCACGTTTTTCTGTTTCTCAGGGCAGTGCCGCGCTCACGCGTTTAGGCTTTCCTGAGGTAATTGATGAGGCTGAATTTGAAGCCCTGCGCCAAGAATTTTTAGTGACCTACAAAGAATGCCTGTGTGAAGCCACCGAGTTTTATTACGGCATGCCCGCGTTATTAGATGAACTGGATGCACAGTCTATTCCATGGGGAATTGTGACTAACAAACCGGGCAATCTAACTGATCCGCTGGTCGCACGTCTGAATCTTCACACTCGCAGTCAATGTGTTATCAGTGGCGATACTTTGAGTGTGAGGAAACCTCATCCAGAACCTCTGTTGCTAGCCAGCAAGATGATCAATAGGCCACCCCAAGAGGTGCTTTATATTGGCGATGATCCGCGTGATATCACTGCAGGCAATGCGGCAGGCATGTATACTTGTGTGGCCAATTACGGTTATATCGAGGCCGATCTCGACACCTCATTATGGGGAGCGGATTTTTGTATCGACCAACCGCTGGAGGTACTTCAGCATATCGCATTAATGCAGGCATAAATTTACTCGGGCAACTCAGTGTATGATGACAACTTTTGAACTCAGCTGGATAGTAATCATATTGATTGCCGCGCTCAGCGCTCTGCTGGCATATTTGTTTACGCGTCAGCACTTTCAAGCCCTAATGCAAAAACATGCCACTGAAAGGCAAAAGCTCATTACTCAGCTAGAGGTTGAGCAAGCGCAAACTAAAGAAAAAATTCAGGCACTGAACGAATCTCGCGAACAACTCAAAGAGAGTTTCACGACACTTTCAAAAAGCGTACTAGATGCAAATAGCGAATCATTTTTACAACTCGCTCAACAAAAACTCGGCTTGTTTGAAAGTCGCGCACAAGCCAATCTCACCGAAAAAGAAAAGTCGATCGAGAATTTACTCAAACCAGTCAATGCCGCGCTAGAAAAAACTGAAAAGCAGCTGTCATCAATTGAGAAAGAACGCAAAGAAGCTTATGGCTCGATCACTACACAATTACAGATGGTGACAGAAGCCCAACAAGGCTTACAGTCAGAAACGGAACAACTGGTGCGCGCCTTACGGCGACCCGAGGTGCGCGGTCAATGGGGTGAACTGACCTTAAAACGCTTGGCAGAACTAGCCGGCATGGTGAATCACTGTGACTTTGAAGAACAAGTCAGGGCCGATCTAGGCGACAATAAGAGTCTGCGTCCTGATATGATCGTGCGTATGCCCGAGCAGCGCGAACTAATTGTCGATGCAAAGACTCCATTAGATGCTTATCTATCTGCCATTGAAGCGGATGAACCGGCTCAACGCGAGGCTCATTTGCAGCATCATGCACGCAAGGTACGCGAACGCATGAAAGAATTAGCCAGCAAATCGTATTGGGAGCAGTTCAGTCAGTCACCTGATTTTGTGATTTTATTTATCCCCGGTGAACAGTTTCTCACAGCCGCATTAGATTATGATAAACAACTACTAGAAGACGCGTTTGCTAACCGAGTGATATTGTCTACTCCCACAACCTTAGTCGCACTGTTGCGTTCGGTGGCCTATGGCTGGCAACAGGCACGCATGTCACAAAATGCAGAACAGATTCGCGATCTCGCCCAAGATTTATATAAACGCTTGAATACCTTCGCTGGCCATTTACAAAAAGTTGGAAAAAATCTTGATGACAGCGTGAGTAATTACAATAAAGCCATTGGCTCTTTAGAACGCCAAGTACTTCCAAATGCGCGCAAGTTCCCTGAGCTTGGCGTGCAAACTAAAGAAGAAATACCGCTCATAGACGAGATTGATAAAAAAACTCGTGATGTTCCCTTGATAGAAACCAAACAAACTGACAATGACGACTAAGCCCACTGATAGCGATACGCCACTGCATTCTGATCTTTTCACTTTTAACGCGCCTGAAAATTATTTAGCAGAGCGTGTCATTTTAATCACGGGTGCCAGTCGGGGCATAGGCAAAGCCCTTGCTATAGAATGCGCTCGCTTGGGCGCGCAAGTGATCTTAATTGCCAAAGATTTAAATCGTCTAGAAAAAACCTATGATGAAATCATTGCGCTTAATCAGGCTACACCTGCAATTTTGAATATTGATTTAGAAGTCGCCAGCGCTGATGACCATAATGAAATTGCTGCTTCCATCGAAAAAGAATACGGACGTTTAAATGGCTTGGTTCATAATGCGGGCCGCGTGGGCGGCTTAACTCCACTGCATGCGCTAGAGCTAAGCACCTGGACCAAACTGATCACTTTACACGTACACACTCCGTATTTACTCTCGCGCGCTTGCCTACCTCTACTCAAAAAAAGTGCCGATGCCAGTATTGTCTTTAGTGTGGATGAGGCCAACAAAGCCTATTGGGGAGCCTACGGTGTCGGTAAACAAGCACAGATTGGCTTGTTACATATATTGGCAGATGAATGTGATGGTGACCAACGCATTCGTGTCAATGGCGTGCACCCAGGCAGTGTGCGCACAGATTTAAGAACCCATAATTATCCCGGCATTAATCCTGCCAGCTTTCCAGAACCTGCCACAGTGATCGCCCCCTATATTTATTTATTGGGTACTGATGGCAATGCCATGACCAACCAGATAGTTAGTCGCACACCAGAATAACCACACAACGCTTCATCTGAATAACAACTCAAGCTAAACGCGAACACGACAACCTATCGTGCCGACTGAGGAGAAGGTTTAACGGGCTTGGCGTACCAGTGCGTTAAGCTCTTTCACTTCCCGATTAACTAAATAACGATATTGACCTTTCTTGATCCGATCATCGAGTGCGATCGGTCCGAAACGAATACGGATTAAACGAGTCACTTGCAACCCTTGTGATTCAAATAGACGTTTGACTTCATGATTACGCCCTTCTTGCAACACCACTTGCAACCACTGATTAGTGCCTTTGCTGGGGCGCAGCTGAATATCAGTGAAGCGAGCCAACCCATCTTCTAACTGAACGCCTTGCTTAAGTCTTTCTATGCACTCTGGACTGACTCGTCCATGCACGCGCACCATATATTCACGATCTACCTGTGCACTCGGATGCATGAGCGTATTCGCTAATTCCCCGTTGGTGGTGAACAATAAAATACCCGAGGTGGTGAAATCGAGGCGACCAATAGCGACCCAACGTCCAACAACTAATTGAGGCAGATGATCATAAACGGTTTTACGCCCTTCAGGATCTTTGCGCGAACAAATCTCGTCATCAGACTTATGATAATGTAAAAACTGAGTTTCGACCTCGGCCTCTAGCTGTACCTTACGTCCATCAACCGTGACTTCTGATACCCCTTCATCGGTCTGACCGAGTTGCGCCACACGCCCATCAACTAATACTAAGCCTTGAGCAATCCAGCGCTCAATTTCACG
>Ga0181601_10004436_pt1 | contig 11778 bp, 7 predicted proteins | sample 041ome_8_FD_133020 | JGI IMG/M metagenome (GOLD analysis project Ga0181601, IMG submission 133020) | Coastal salt marsh microbial communities from the Groves Creek Marsh, Skidaway Island, Georgia - 041407BS metaG (megahit assembly) | ecosystem: Environmental > Aquatic > Marine > Intertidal zone... | reverse complement strand
CGGCCCCTGCAGTTTTGCTGGGGCCGCTTTTTTTTATAGTCTGCGATCTATAGCGCGCTGTCGCAACGGCCACAGACGCCATCATGCGCATGGGTTCCGACATCAGGCAGAATTTTCCAACAGCGTCCACATTTGTCCCCTGTTGCCTTGTCAAAGACAACGGCGATGCCTTCGATTTCGGACAATTTAAACGCATCTGCTGGGGCGGCCTCGGTGGTCAATGTAATCGCCGAGGTGATGCACACATCTTCAAATGGAACCGACGTCAAGGCCGCTGCTAAATTAGCATCTGCAACGTAAACGGTTGGTGCTGCCTCAAGGCTGGCGCCGATGACTTTGTCCGTACGTTGGATTTCCAAGGCCGATGTCACAACGCGCCGCGCGCGACGGATGCCCGCCCATTTGGTCGCCAACGCGTCATTGCGCCATGTGGCTGGCGTTTCAGGAATGTCGATGAGGTGCACCGAGCTGTCATCGCCGGGGAACCGTTCCAACCAGACCTCTTCCATCGTAAAGACCAGGACAGGCGCCAACCATGTGGTCAGGCGATGGAACAAGATGTCCAAAACCGTGCGTGCCGCACGGCGTTCTGGCGTGTCGCCATCGCAATACAAAACGTCCTTGCGGATGTCGAAATAGAACGACGACAAATCAACAGTTGCAAAGGTAAAGATTGATTGGAATACGCCTTGGAAATCGTAGGCATCATAGCCTGTGCGGACTTTTTCATCCAATTCCGCCAAACGATGCAGAACCCATTGTTCCAACTCTGGCATATCCGCCACATCGGTTTTATCGGCGGGCGCATAATCGGCCAATGACCCCAGCATAAAGCGCATGGTATTGCGCAAACGGCGATAGCTGTCAGCGACACCTTTGAGGATTTCTGGACCGATGCGCAGATCGGCGGAATAATCCGATTGCGCCACCCATAGGCGCAGAATGTCCGCGCCATATTGTTTGACAACCTGTTCGGGGGCGATGGTGTTGCCCAAGGATTTGGACATTTTCATGCCTTTTTCATCCAAGGTGAACCCATGGGTCAGAACGCCACGATAGGGGGCGCGGCCCCGTGTGCCGCAGGCTTGCAACATGGATGAATGGAACCATCCGCGGTGTTGGTCGGTGCCTTCAAGGTATAGATCGGCCAAGCCGTCGTCAGACCCGTCTTCGCGGTCACGCAGAACAAAGGCGTGTGTTGATCCTGAATCGAACCAGACGTCCAAGATATCAAATACTTGGGTGTACTCATCCGGGTTGACGATACCCGACAGGAACCGTTCTTTTGCGCCATCTTTGTACCATGCATCCGCGCCTTCGGTTTCAAAAGCCTCGGAAATGCGTGAATTGACTGCGTCATTGCGCAAGAGGAAATCATCATCCGTTGGCAAGCATCCGTTTTTGGTAAAACAGGTCAGCGGAACGCCCCACGCACGTTGGCGCGATAGAACCCAATCAGGGCGTGCTTCGATCATGGAATACAGGCGGTTGCGGCCGGTTTGCGGCGTCCATTTGACCAATTTATCAATAGACGTCAGTGCACGTTCACGGATGGTGGTGCCATATGTGTCCTGACCATCGCCAACGGCACGGTCAATCGCGGCAAACCATTGTGGTGTGTTGCGGAAAATGACCGGCGCTTTCGACCGCCATGAATGCGGATAGCTGTGTGTCACACGACCGCGGGCAATGATGCCGCCTGCTTCGACCAATTTGTCGATGACGGCGGTGTTTGCTTTGCCCTCTTTTCCTTTGTGGTCAAAGACTTGTAGGCCAGAAAAGAATGGTACATGCGGCAGGAATTCGGACATTTCCCCCACGTTGTGGGTCATGCGATCCATCCAGTTGCGTTTTACGAAACATTCATAGTCGTCGACACCATGGCTGGGTGCGGTATGAACAAAGCCCGTGCCCGCATCATCAGTCACGTGATCGCCATCAATCATTGGCACGTCATATGACCAGAAATCATCCATTTCGGCAAACGGGTGCGCGCAAACGGCATCCGCCAATTGATCGTTGGTGACATCTGCCACACGGGTGAACGTGGTCACGCGTGATTTATCTAACGCATCGGCCGCCAATTTATCGGCAAAGATGTACAGATCACCAACATTGGTCCAGCTTTCATCTTGTGTTTCATCCACGCGGTACAGGCCATAGGCGATCTTGGGGTTATAGGCGACGGCCTTATTCGATGGGATCGTCCATGGCGTCGTGGTCCAGATCACAACACGCGCATTTGCAATCGCATCCGGCGCAGAGCGGAATTTGAACGGCACCCAGATCGTATGTGATTTGTGATCATGGTATTCAATTTCGGCCTCGGCCAGCGCGGTTTTTTCAACCGGCGACCACATCACGGGTTTTGATCCTTGGTACAGCGTGCCTGTCATCAAGAATTTCATGAATTCTTCGGCGATCACGCGTTCGGCGTGGAAATTCATGGTCAGGTACGGGTTTTCCCATTTGCCTGTCACGCCCAAGCGTTTGAATTCTTCGCGTTGAACATCAACCCAGCCTTCGGCGAATTTGCGGCATTCGGCACGGAAATCGACAACGTCAACTTCGTCTTTGTTTTTGCCTTTGGCGCGGTATTGTTCTTCGATTTTCCATTCGATCGGCAAACCGTGGCAATCCCAACCTGGGATATACCGCGCATCACGGCCCAGCATCTGTTGGCTGCGCACGATGAAGTCTTTCAGGATCTTGTTCAATGCGTGACCGATATGCAAATGCCCGTTCGCATAGGGGGGGCCATCATGCAGCACAAATGGCGCACGCCCCGTTTTTTCGCGCAAGCGGTCATAGATACCCATTTTTTCCCATCGCGCCAGCCAATCAGGTTCACGTTGTGGCAAACCTGCGCGCATTGGAAATTCGGTTTTAGGCAGGTTTAAGGTATCTTTGTAATCAGGTGTATCCGAGCCCATTTTCTTGGTCCTTGATCTTCTCGGTTTCATTTATAAGGGTGGGTCGGCGCGACACATCAAACGCCTTTTCCCGGCATCTCAGATCAGAGTGCCGGGTATATAATTCGAATAATAATGATCGAACGGTAGGTCATGTGCCTGCTTATATAGCAGGGGTCTTACAGCGTCCAGCCCCTTTGGAGGGGGCTTGAATATTACAGAGCATCGACGAATTAATGCAATTTCATGCGATCCTGGGAACATGAAAGTTCCCTTAGGATTTGTTTGGCAATTAAGTTCGTAACCTGCTTAAGGTGTTGATGTGCGATTGAATCAACGTCTTTATGTGATTGAAGTGCACGAAACGATTTGCAGAAAAATTCAATTTGGCGCGTTAGGTACGGGTCTTGATTGCCGGACCGCAAAATCCCAAGCATGGCCTCATAGCTTTGAGAATATGACAGCCGAGCATGTTTGTTTTTATTGCTATGCTGAGACCTAATTTCGTTTTGGTTCATTGTTAAGCCTCCGGTCTAAAGGTGTAGCGTGTGAAATAACTTGGTTTATTGCATTGGGGCTTAGTTTGCTTTTTCTTGCTCTTTTGCCCCAATTCCCAATTCTTCAAGGATTTGACGTGCAAGCAACGCATTGATTTTCTCAACGTGTATTTTTGCCAGCTCATCTTCGCCGGTCATTTTCGCAGCTTTTGGAAAGCTCTTGATAAAGAAATCTAATTTGCGCCGCGTGCTGATATCCATATCCTTCGGAAGACTAAAGCCCAAGTTATTCTTGGCATAAGTCTCGCTATCGAGGGCGTTTATATTATCATCCTTGCGCGGTGCTATTGACGCTTCGTCACGAATGACTGGAGATTTTGGCCACGACTGGGTAGCTTGGTATATCGTCCAGTTTTTTAATTTGTCTGTGTTCATGGGGTAACCTTTTCCTAGCTATGTAGCTAATTTACTGTAAAACAAGACCTTTGTTATATTACTAAAATGGATTAATTATTACAAAAGTTAATAAATTTTCCCCTAAATGATCAATAATTCCCCAATGAGATAACTGAAAACGATCACTGAGATATGCCGTTATTATCCAAGTAATCTTGTACAACTTGGCGTGCAGATTGATGATTTAGGCTGCGCGCTGTTTCGATTGCACGGTAAATGTCGTGTAAATTAATATTAGAAATCATGTGCTTAACTGGTCCTACAGATGCCGGCCGCATGGACAGCGTCGTGATTCCAAGCGCAGCAAGGCAGATTGCCTCGATCGGACGTCCCGCATCTTCGCCACAAAAAGACAGCGGCGTATTCGATTCTTTACACCGTTGAACGATATGCTCAAGAAAAGATAAAAAAGATAAATTTAAGGTATCATACCTTTTGCGGACCAATTCATTTTCACGATCTGCCGCGAAAAAGAACTGTTTCAGGTCGTTGCCACCGATTGAAATGAAATCAACAGATTCGAAAAACGATTTAGGGGCAAACGCCAAGGATGGTGTTTCCAACATCGCTCCAACGTCAAGTTGCGTTGGAATTGGATGACCTAAACGGCGTTCACGTTCTAGAACAACATCCATCTCGGCGCGGGCCTTGTCGAATTCTTCAATTTGGGCCACGAACGGAAACATGATCGAGAGCGGGCGACCATTTGCGGCGCGCACCAGCGCTTGGAGCTGCATGCGCAGCACACCAGGTTTGTCTAATCCAACACGGATCGCACGCCATCCCAATGCTGGGTTCGGTTCCTCGACCCGCGCCATATAAGGCAGAACCTTATCCGAACCGATGTCGAGCGTGCGAAACACCACCTGTTTCCCTTTGGCTGCATCCAATATACGAGAATACAGTGCACTCAGCTCAGAGCGCTTTGGCATTTGCGTGCGAATAAGAAACTGTAGCTCGGTTCTGAAAAGGCCAACGCCTTCGGCGCCAGAATTTTCTAAGCTGGGCAAATCAGCCATCAACCCTGCGTTCATATTTAGCACAACATTTTGGCCGTCCAGGCTAGTTGCTGGCTTGTCGCGCAGCATTTGATATTTTTGCTGGGCTTGTGTGGCCATTGCAATTTTATCTTGGAATGCTTTTGCAACCAATTCGTCAGGGCGTAAATGCACAACCGCTTGATCACCATCAATCAAGATTTGATCGCCATTCAACGCTTCGGTTGTGATGCTTTTTGCATGAATTACCAAAGGGATTGCCAAAGCTCGTGCAACGATAGTTGCATGGCTGCCAACAGATCCCTCTTCAAGAACAATACCACGCAGGGACCGGCCATAGTCCAATAATTCCGCAGGGCCGATGTTGCGCGCGATTAAAATCGGGTTGTCGGGCATTGCGGCGCCCGTGTCACGGCCTTGCCCTGTCAAGATACGCAGCAACCGATTTGACAGATCATCAAGGTCGTGAAGGCGATCGCGCATATAAAGATCGGTGACTTTGGACAGGCGCGCACGTGCCGAAGATTGTTCTTTCTCGACGGCTGCTTCAACAGATAGACCTGTTTCAATATCCGTCTCGATCCGACGCATCCACCCACGTGAATTTGCAAACATGCGATAAGCTTCTAGCACCTCGATTTGTTCTTTGTTGCCGTTTGCCACGTCTTTCAACATGTCATCGACGTATGATCGCAGGGTGGTTACCGCTTCTTCTAGGCGTTGTTTTTCACTTTCGGTGTCCTCGGACACAAGGTTGGTGACCACGACACGCGGTTCATGCAACCAAACTTGGCCCTGTGCTGCGCCTTCTTGTGCGGTGGTGCCACGAAACAGTGCCGGTCTTTGATGTAGCGCTTTCAGCCCGCTTTCTTCACTGACAAAAACACCCAGCTCGGCCATTTCAGCCAAAACCATCGCGACGACTTCTAGCGCATAGATTTCATCAGCTGAAAATTCTCGGGCCTCTTTTGACTGTACGACCAAAACACCCAAGGTATCCCCAAGACGTTGAATGGGGATCCCGCAAAAGGACGAATAGATTTCTTCGCCTGTTTCTGGCATGTAACGAAAGCCCTTTTCAGAGGGCGCGTCAGCCGTGTTGACAAGTTTACTGGTCCGCGCGACTTGGCCCACCAACCCTTCGCCCAGACGCATTCGCGTTTTATGCACAGATTCGCGATTAAGTCCTTCGGTGGCGCACAGTTCTAGCGTCTCTTCATCACGAAAAAGATAGATGGAACAGACCTCGGTACCCATTGAGTCCGCGATCAAATGGGTGATTTTATCTAGACGTTCTTGCCCCTTAGCCTCTTCGGCCATGGTGTCACGCAAACGTCCTAATAATTTGCGACTGTCGCTATCGGACCTATGTGGCATGGGCGATGTGCCCCCTTAGGATGCTTTCTCTAATTCAAAAGCATCATGCAACGCCTGAACTGCAAGTTCCATGTATTTTCGATCAATCAACACAGAAATCTTGATTTCTGATGTCGCAATGACCTTAATGTTTATTCCTTCATCAGAAAGAGTCTTAAACATCTTGGCTGCAACGCCAGATTGGGACCGCATGCCAATGCCCACGGCCGAGATTTTGGCCACATTGGTGTCGGCGATCAATTCGTCATATTTCAATGCGCCGCTGTCTTTTGTTGCGTTCAACGCTTTTTGCGCACGCAGCACTTGGTCAGTTGGGCATGAAAAGGTCATATCGGTCAGACCATCTTCACCAATGTTTTGGATAATCATATCCACGTTGATGCCAGCATCGGACAGCGGGCCGAAAATTGCTGCGGCAATACCCGGGCGGTCTTCGACCGACACGAGGGTCATTTTTGCTTCATCACGGGAATAGGCAATGCCCGAAACAACGTTGGATTCCATGATTTCCTCCTCGGCGCAGACCAATGTACCTGCGGTGTCTGATGGTTCTTCAAAGCTTGAAAGAACACGCAATTTTACCTTGTAGCGCATCGCCAATTCAACAGAACGGGTTTGCAGCACTTTTGCCCCAAGCGAGGCCAATTCTAGCATTTCCTCAAAGCTGATCTTATCCAGCTTGCGGGCTTTTTCCGAAATGCGCGGATCGGTCGTGTAAACGCCATCGACGTCCGTATAAATATCACAACGTTCCGCATCGAATGCGGCGGCAAAGGCAACGGCGGTGGTATCTGATCCACCACGACCCAAGGTCGTAATCCGGCCTTCTTTTGAAATGCCCTGGAACCCTGCGACGACGGCGACTTTCATGCCTTCGGCAAATTTTGTGTTGATGTTGTCATTGGGGATCTCTTCGATCCGCGCGGCCGCATGGGCGGACGAGGTGATCAAAGGCACTTGCCATCCTTGCCAACTGCGAGCGGGGATGTCCATTTCTTGCAAGGTCAATGCCATTAGGCCCGCGGTGACGTTTTCGCCCGATGACACAACCGCATCATATTCGCGCGCATCATACAGCGGCGATGTTTCATTGACCCATCCGACCAATTCGTTCGTCTTGCCAGACATGGCCGAGACGATGACAATAACGTCATATCCTTTGGCAACTTCTAACGCGACACGCTTGGCGGCGCGCTTGATACGGTCCAATGTGGCGACGGATGTTCCGCCGAATTTCATGACTAAAACGGGCATGGCTTTCCCTTAATTCGTGAATTGCGGCGGGTTTATGCGTTTGCGCGACCAGATACAAGATATAATCAAGGGCCACAACACAGATAGACGCAGGTTTAATTGGTTTTTCGCTTGGTCATAAAGGGCAGGGGCATGACACTGATCCCATCGTCGACCAACGCTTTGGCGTCCTCTAATTTGGCTTCACCATAAATCGATCTCTCGGGGGCATCGCCTAAATGCATTTTTCGCGCCTCTGTTGCAAAATTTGATCCGACATAATCGGAATTTTCTTCGACATGTTGGCGTAATTTTGCAAGTTCTGCTTGGATTTCGGCGGGTGACGGATGCGACGCAGATCTGTCTTGAACGGATGTGGATTTGTTGTTGACCCGTGGCGCCATAACGGCTTTTTGCACATCGGATGATCCGCAATGAACACAGGCGATCATGCCGGTTGACAATAACTTATCGAATGCATCCGCAGATGCAAACCAGCTGTCAAAACTGTGCTCTTTATCACATTTCAAGCTATAATTAATCATTGCAGATCTCAGCCCAAATCAGTCTGGTTTAGATAATCAATTTGCCTGAAAAATCAAGCGCCGTCAAAAAGGTTGCCGGACACGCGCGGTGTGGCAAGATGCTTTTTACACAATATCGATATCATTTTGTCCTAAAATATCCTCGCCGAAGGCGAAACAAAAAAGGGCCGGATTGCGGCCCTTTTCTAGAACATAAGCGCGGGACCTCAGAAATTCAAAGACAAATCTTTATGGCCCGCGGTACAAGACGCAAGATACAAAGCTTGATCACGGGTCAAACTATCTTGTGATCGCGCACCAATCGTACCCTTGATCCCATCAATATAGGCTGTCAAATCGGCACGAACCTGTGTTTCCGCTTGTGCGCGCCATTCTTTTTGACCCTCATAGGCTTTGATGGCCTTTGCGTGTGCTTTCAATGCCGCTTCGCGATCTTGATTGCGCTTGCCGAGGGCTTTCTTTGCATCTCCCAAGGCCTTTTTGACGTCGTCGGCCCCTTCGATTTCGCGGAACGCACGCTCTAATTCTTTGGCGTTTTCTTCGGCGATCTCGAATTCAGCGGTTTCGATGACCCCTTTTAGTGCCATCAAAGCGCCTTCTAGTTTCAGATAGGCTTCGGTTCCATCCAGCATTGACATTGCAATGGCTGCATCTTCATAGGCGCTATCTGCGAAACGACGATACGCATTGCGCGCTTTGGATGCGTTGTCTGTCAGAACTTTGAACGTGTCATGTTTTTCTTCCCAGTCAGCTGGGATTTGAACCTTATAGCTTTCGATTTCTGCATTGAGTGCTGCGATCTCAGCTTCTGTCTCGGCATATTTGGGATCGTCTGATTGCATGCGGTTGAACTGGGTCTCTAAGGCATCACGATGCTCGCCCAGGTTTCGCATTTGCTTTTCCAATCCGCGCACAAACACCAAGGTCGGTCGATACGCAGGCTCTGCGGCTGCGACGGCGGCTTCGGCAACGGTGATGTCGTTCAAGGCCGCTAGCGCTTGATCTGCCGATTGTGTTGACGCGTTCAGCAATTTGCCCATGTTCTTGGGCATGCCATCAACGTTGATCGCTATTGCCAGTTCGATCGCGGCAACGGTTTTATTGGCTGGGTTTGCCAATTCATCCATGACGAATTGATCCAGACAGAATTGCAAACGCGGGTTACGTGGTGGCGGTGCAGATTCGGACAAAAAGCTTGACCGGTTTGGCAGATAGTTCACCAATGGCGGATACAGGCCAACGATCAGCAAAGCCAACAGTTGCAAGGAAATAAACGCAACGACGCCTTTGTATATTTGTATGGTTTTGACCGTCGCTGGGGCCACACCGCGCAAATAAAACAAGGCAAACCCAAAAGGTGGGGTTAAGAACGACGTTTGGATATTCAAACCGATCATAACACCCAACCAAACGGCTGTGATGTTCGCCGATGGGTCCGCCAATAAGATTGGCGCAACGATTGGCACAACGACTACGGCGATTTCAATAAAGTCTAGGAAAAAGCCCAGAACAAAAATCACAGCCATAACTATAATGAACTGTGTCCAGAATCCGCCCGGTAGGGAAATCAAAAACTCGCGGACCAATTCTTCGCCACCAAATGCGCGGAACGCAGCGGTCAACATTGCCGCACCCAAGAGGATCACAAAAACCAATGCTGTTGTTTTTGCAGTTTCCATCATCACGCCGTTCAGCGTGTCCTCGATTTTAAAGGCGCGAATGGCGGACCAGATAACACCGGTCAAAATCAAAAGGGTCCCCAAGGCACCAATTGCGATGCCTGTGAAATCCTCTGAACTGGTCGCCGCTTTGACGTTCATTTCATAGTTCATCAATGCGAATGTCACGATGCCCAAGCCTATGATCGATGTAATCGCTGGTGCAAAGGGGTGTTTGTGATCCCCTTCAAGGCGATACCCTGCCATAATCAAGGCACCCGCAGCGCCGATGGCGCCCGCTTGGTTGACGGTTGCGATACCTGTGATGATCGATCCCAAAACTAGGAAAATCAAAGCGAGTGGTGGCACAAGCGTCAAAAGGACCTGGCCAAGGAATTTGGTGTCGTATTTGCCTTCATAGGGAACAGCGGGCGCTGCCGATGGTTTCAAAATAGCATAACCAAGGATGTAGACCATGTAGATGGCCACCAACAAAAGGCCCGGGACAAAGGCGCCCAAGAACATTTCGCCCGCAGATGTCGAGCCCACATCAAATACCGATGGCATTTGCAATTCACCGGTTGATTCCTTGAACAACGCTTTACGCGCAGTGGATGCTTGGTCAGTGGCGGATGCCAATTGGTCGGCCAGAATGATCAATACGATAGATGGCGGGATGATCTGACCCAAGGTGCCAGAGGCCGCGATAGTGCCGCTTGCCAACGATGGGGAATAGTTATTGCGCAGCATCGCTGGCAAGGAAATCATGCCCATTGCCACCACAGTTGCGCCAACGATTCCCGTGGTCGCCGCCAACAGTGCGCCCACAAAGACGACTGAAATGCCCAGACCACCGGGGACGGGGCCAAACAGTTGCGCCATAGTGACCAATAGATCTTCGGCGATTTTCGACCGTTGCAACATGATGCCCATAAAAATGAACAGTGGAATTGCAATCAGCGTATCCCTCTCGACTTCCCAATAGACGCCGCGCAGGTTCAAAACGCCCGCAGAGAGCCATTCGTAAGGTCCGCCCGAGTGGAAGTAGGCCGACGCATCGCCAGCGCTTAGATAGCCTGCTGCTGCGGCAAGAGTGATTGTAATGATTGCTGCACCCGGCAAGGCAAATGCAACAGGATAGCCCGACCCCAAAGCGATCGCCATGATCACAATTAGGACAAGTAGAAAAAACAGTTCCATAGGTGACCTCAGTGAGAAACAGGTGAAATTTCGCGGCGACCGGGTTCTTCCCGTTTGTCTGCAACCGCCTCAAAGAAATAGCTGACGAATTGTATCAGCATCGTCACGGCAAATAGACCGATGAACACGGCCATTTGATATTTGATGTACATGCCCGCGCTCCCAGATTGTGATACCTCGAATGTGCGCACTGGGGCGTTGATCATCGAGGTCGGCCCTGACATGCCAACGATCAAAATAACCCAAGCCGTGGACATGCCCAAAAACACAGTTCCAATTGCGTTCACTTTGCCTTTTGTACGTGGGTTCAAGCCCGCAAAAACGATATCGACGCGCACGTGGCCTTCGTCAAATAACGTATAGGCCGAGGCAAAAAGAAACAGCGCCGCATACCAATACCGCACCAAATCACCCATGAAGGCCTGTTCATAAGAAAAGATAAAGCGTGACAACACGATGCCCAGCTCGGCGGCGGCGATCAACGCTGCCAACCAATGAAAGCCCAAGGTGCGTGAAAACAGAGCGACGACAAAACCCAAAACGATCATTGGAACGTGGATATATGGCGCAACAAACGCTGCGCGCCCGAATTCGCGCGCAAAATCGACACTAAACCAAGATGTTAGGAAGTCTTCGATCCGCAAAAAGGCTAAAACGGCGTCGGCGATCCCGACAAAGAACACACTCCAAAACAGCGCACGTACAATATAGCAGTTGAATTGGTGTATCTGATTTGCATCCCAACGCAGCGCTTGTTTCGGGGTCGCGCGCACATACGCGAAGGATGCGATCAATGCGGCGGCGTAAACCCCCAATGTAACAAACGCGCCTGTGTTCATGCCCAATGCGGGGATGTGGGTGATCTGAGGCGTTCCATAAACAACATTCAAGATGTTATTGAT
>Ga0181601_10004429_pt1 | contig 11787 bp, 5 predicted proteins | sample 041ome_8_FD_133020 | JGI IMG/M metagenome (GOLD analysis project Ga0181601, IMG submission 133020) | Coastal salt marsh microbial communities from the Groves Creek Marsh, Skidaway Island, Georgia - 041407BS metaG (megahit assembly) | ecosystem: Environmental > Aquatic > Marine > Intertidal zone... | reverse complement strand
TACCCACTGCTCGGAAAGCGTGGCTGCTTCCAGGAACCCACGAGCGCGTTCGATCTGCGTCAACGCATTCGTGATGGCGTTTGTGATCGAGAAACGTGGCTGAAAACCCTGCTGAGGCATGGGCTCCATCGTACTCACCACAATCGCAAAGCCGGAAACCGTCGCGATTCACCTCAGTTCGCTCGCAAGAGCCAGCGCGTGGGCGATGCGGTCGCGGTCGTTGGCGGTGAGCCGCAGGCCAGCGGCTACGGCGATGTCGGCATACTGGCCTGGTGCGCGGGCGCCGACGATCGCCGCAGTGACCGCGGGATTCTCAAGCACCCAGGCGATCGCCACCGCTGCTGGCGTGGCCCCATGGGCTGCCCCCACTTCCCGCAAGACTTCGGCGACGGCCGTGCCATGGTCGAAGGCTGGATCTTGGAAGAGCGGGTTCTTATGTTTCCGCCAGTCGTCTTCAGGCAGCGATTCCCGACGTTCCTTCGTCCAGGTTCCGGTCAGGAGTCCCGAGGCCATCGGTGAGTAGGCGATCACGCCGATTCCATGCTCGCGGGCATAGGGCAGGATCTCCGCCTCCACGTCTCGCCGGAGCATTGAGTAGGGAGGCTGCAGCGACGTGATCGGGGCGATCGCGGTGGCCCGCTTCATCTGGGCAACACTGAAGTTGGAAACCCCGATCCAGCGAACCTTCCCCTCTTCTTGCAGCCGGGCCATCTCGGTCCAGCCCTCTTCCACATCCTCATCCGGCTCCGGCCAGTGCATCTGGTAGAGGTCGATCGTGTCGACTGCCAGTCGCCGCAGGCTCGCCTCGCATTCGCTGCGAATGCTCTCGGCCTTGAGTCGCTTGCCAACCGTCCGCGTCTCATCCCAGATGCGGCCACACTTGGTGAAAATCAACGGCCGCTCGGCCCGCCCGGCGAGGGCCCGGCCGACAACCTCTTCGGAGTGGCCAAGGCCATACACCGGCGCGGTGTCGATCCAGTTCACGCCCAGGTCGAGCGCCTCATGAATCGCCGCCACGCTCTGGCCGTCGTCTTGCGGCCCCCAGGCAAACGACCAGTCGCCCCCACCAATCGCCCAGGCTCCAAAGCCGACGGGTGTGATCTGAAGGTCGGAGTTGCCAAGCTGCTTGGTCTGCATGGGAGGAAGTCTCGCGAAACGGGAAGCGGGCGTTGAGGATCGGCCAGCACGACAGAATAGCAGCCCTTTGGCTGATTCCGTCGGCTTGCATCACCGCATGATTCCGTCAGACTGTTTTTCGGCTCGCGGGACGAGTGTCGCGACTGCCATTCGTTGGCCCACGCTTCCCACAGCTGCACTATTCTCGAAAGGCATCCACGATGCGACTGCTGCTGACTTCTCTCCTGCTCACAGCATTTCTCCTCAGCGGAACGCCCGCCTTCGCCCAACCGCCCACAAAGAAGCCCAACATCCTGGTGATCTGGGGCGACGACATCGGCACCTGGAACATCAGCCACAACAACCGCGGCATGATGGGCTACCGCACGCCCAACATCGACCGGATTGCTCGCGAAGGCCTCTCCTTTACTGACTACTACGGCCAGCAGAGCTGCACCGCCGGCCGGGCCGCTTTCCTCGGTGGCAACGTGCCCGTCCGCACGGGCATGACGAAGGTGGGCCTGCCCGGAGCCAAAGAGGGCTGGCAGCAGACCGACGTGACAATCGCCACGGTGCTCAAGAGCCTCGGCTACTCCACCGGCCAGTTCGGCAAGAACCACCAGGGCGACCGCAACGAGCACCTGCCGACGATGCACGGCTTCGACGAATACTTCGGCAGCCTCTACCACCTCAATGCGTCGGAGGAGCCGGAGAACGAGGACTACCCAGGCGACATGCTGCTCGCCAACGGCAAGACCTTCCTGGAGACCTACGGTCCTCGCGGCGTGCTTCGCTGCACCGCCGACGGCAAGGGTGGCCAGACGATCGAAGATACCGGCCCGCTGACCAAGAAGCGGATGGAAACGATCGATGAGGAGACGCTCGCCGCCGCCAAGGATTTCATCGCCCGTCAGGTTGACGGAAGCGAGCCCTTCTTCTGCTGGTGGAACGCCACCCGGATGCACTTCCGCACCCACGTCAAAGACGATCACCGTGGCATCAGTGGCCAAGACGAATACTCCGACGGCATGGTTGAGCACGACATGCATGTGGGCGAGCTGCTGGCGATGCTCGACGAGATGGGCATCGCTGACAACACGATCGTGATCTACTCCACCGACAACGGCCCCCACTACAACACGTGGCCCGACGCCGGCACCACGCCCTTCCGCAGCGAGAAGAACTCCAACTGGGAAGGTGCCTACCGCGTGCCAACGTTTGTGCGGTGGCCGGGGCAGTTCCCCGCAGGCGAGACGCTCAACGGCATCGTGGCCCACGAAGACTGGCTGCCCACCCTCGCCGCCGCGGCTGGCGATGCAACGATCAAAGACAAACTCGCCACCGGCGTGGAGCTCAACGGCCGGACCTACCGCAACTACATCGACGGCGAAAACATGCTCGCCTACTTCAGGGGCGAGGCGGAAAACTCGCCACGCCAGAACTTCTTCTACGTCAACGACGATGGCCAGGTGGTGGCGATTCGTTACGACGACTGGAAGGTGGTGTTTCTGGAAAACCGCGGCCAAGCCTTTGGCGTCTGGCGGGAGCCCTTCACTGCCCTGCGGGTGCCGCTGCTGTTTAACCTGCGCCGCGACCCGTTTGAGAAGGCCCAGCACAACTCCAACACCTACAACGATTGGTTCCTCGATCGGCCCTACGTGCTCGTGCCGCTGCAGCAGATGGCGGCCCGCTTTCTGCTGACGATGAAAGAGTATCCACCGAGCCAGACACCCGGCTCCTTCAATCTGGAGAAGATCCAGAAGCAGCTGCAGGGTGGCGGTGTGCAGTAGGCTCTTGGGAGATCTCTTTCCCGCTGGGGAGCACATCCCACGATGGCCACAAAAACTGCAGACGAGTGGTATGCCGAGTATGGGGCGTATCACCAAAACCCCACCAACAAACTGATCCACTGGCTCTGCATCCCAGCGATCATGACGGCCCTCGTGGGCCTGCTCTGGTCGCTGCCGGTGCCGTGGGGCGCGGCGGTGCCCTGGCTCAACTGGGCGATGGTGGTGGCGGCAGCAAGCCTGCTGTTTTATCTGCGGCTGTCGGTGCCATTGGCGATCGGCATGGCGGCCTGGCTGGCTGTCACGCTGGGCATCGTATGGGCTGTTGAACGGGGAACCGGCCAGCCCGTCTGGATCGCGTCGCTTGCTCTCTTCGTCGTGGCCTGGATCGGGCAGTTCATCGGCCACATGATCGAGGGCCAGAAGCCGGCCTTCTTCAAAGACCTGCAGTTTCTCCTGATCGGCCCTGCCTGGCTGCTTGACGACGCAGCCCGCCGGTTGCGAAAGCCAGCCTCTTCCGAAGCCTAAGCCTAAGCCTCCCTCGCCAGTGACATCAGCCCCTCACTCGCCAGGTGCATACGCCCGCTCGAGGTTCGCCCGAATCGCCTCCTCGTCCATCCAGACAGGCTTCAGCTCCATCCTGGCAAACAGAGGCGACTGATCGGCATAGTGTGGTGACTCAGGCACGGTTGCGGCCGCGCCATACTGGTGGATGCTCTCAGACAGCAGCTTTCCATCCTTGCTCCAACGAGGAATCAGGATGTAACAGTCGCCCCCCTTGCCCGGCACATCGCCATCCTCAAAGCCATGCAGACCGCCGTCCTCGGGAAACAGGCAGTAGATCGCCCGTAAGGCATCCGGCCCGCCGCTGAGGCCCAGGTCGAGGTTGCCACGTTCGAGGCGACAGACCTCCTCCCAACGAGGATCAAGCCGGCCATGATGCTCCTCCAGCACAGGGGCCCACGAACGAATGTTCTCAAGCATCCGCTCAAGGCTCCCAGACGACGCCCCACCATCCGGGTTTGGCCGAGTCGCCAGCAACGCCATCGCCGCACCGCGGTTGTCCGCATCGGTGCCAAAGTCCCAGTTGGCGATCACCTCACGCGCCCGCTGCAGGATCGGTTCGTCTGGCAGCGTGGCCGACAGCAGCTCGCGGATCTTCTGGACAACCTCCGAGTCGTCTGCGTAGGCGTGGTCATTCTTGTAGGCAATGAACTCCTCCTGCGTGATCTCCTCATCATCGCTGAAGAGTTCGCGAGCTCGCAGCGCCCGGTTGGTCATATGCGTTTCAATCCCGTAGCTCGCTGGAAAGTCATCGGGCTGTGGGTTTTCTGATCCGTCCGTGCATTCAAACGGCGTGTTGTTGCAGTTGTAGAGGAAGCCGCACTCCGGATTGACCACCTGAGGCAACGATTCAAACGGCTCATAGTCCGTCCAGAGCGTCTCCGAGGTGTCGCCTGGCAGCAGTTTCTTCCAGTCGTAGCCAGGATGTCGCTTCGGCATGCGGGCGTTGTAGAAGTAGCCAATCCTGCCGGTCTCGTCGGCGTAGGAAATGTTGAAGCTGGCAAACCCCTGCATCTTCACAGCCTCGAGCCACTGATCGTAGGTCGACGCCTTACCCATCCGATACCACTGCTCGACCTGACGAATGTCGCCGAGCCCCGCGTACCGCACCGCATACACACCATGGTCGGTGCGAATCGCAGGGCCGTAGTCGCACCACAGCGTTTCGCGTGTGAATGTCCAGGAGATCGGCCCCCAGAGCTTGACCTTCATCCTGGCAGTGCCGACCTCGAAGTCTCGCCACTCGCCATCAAAGCGGTACTGATTTGGATTGTCAGGGTTGATCTCAAGCACATAGATGTCGACAAGATCGGGCTTGTTGACAGTGTGGGCCCAGCCGAGATGCCGGTTGTGACCATGCAGAATCACAGGCGCCCCGGGAAACGTGCCACCCACCACATCCCAGCCTTCGTCACTGACAAGATGAGCCTCATACCAGGCCACCACACCATCCCAGGGCTGGTGCGAGTTGATGTTCAGCATGGTGCTGCCATCCGCAGAACGCTTCGGGCTCACCGCAAAGGTGTTGGAGCCCACGGGCATCTCTTGGGTCAGCCAACGGCGAGTCGCCACCATGCCAGCCACCCCATCACCAGCGGTCAGCGGCGGCGTGCCTGTCGCCACCTCTCCGTCGGCGTTTTCTTCTGTGGGCTTTTTCTTCGACACCTCACCTGGCCGCGAAGACCCCATCAGTGACTTCACGGCATTGTCGACGCCGAAGAAAAAGGGGGACTTGAAATAGAAGCCAGCCACGATGTCTTGGGCGGTGTAGGGCAACACGTTGGCCGCCACCTTCTCCGGATGAAGCGCCGCCCAGTGATTGACGCCATCGGCATAGCCCTGGCAGACCGCCCGCACTTCTGGGCTGAGCTGTGTCTCAAACTCGGCCTCGACCGTCTCTCGCACGCGGAGCAGCTGCACGATGTAGTCGATAGGGGCGGCTTCGGCACCAAGCTTGGCCGCCGCCGTTCCCCGCGACTGCAACAGCGCCTCCTCTATCGTGGCGTAGTCATCTTCAGCATGGGCATAGCCGAGACCGTAGGCCGTTGCAGCGTCGGTCTTGCCAAACACATGCGGAACGCCCCAGGTGTCTCGCAGGATCTCAACGTCGTAGCTGCCCGGTGCTGGGATATGCACTGAGAGATCTGGAGCAGGTCGGGCAAACGCGACCAGGCTCGCCACAACCACCACGCTCCCCACCGCCAACAGAATCCGTCGCTTTGTCATCGGGTCTCCTTCCTCCTGCTGTGGCCCCCTGCCCTACCGCCGCGGCACACTGGCCTACCGGCTCGGCACACTGCGTCCCGACGCCAGCGACTCCTTCAGCAGGCGCTCAAGCGCTGCCGCCTGCTCTGGATGAGCGTCGTAGAGGTTGTGTGCTTCATCAGGATCGTTCGCGAGGTTGTAGAGCTGACCGGCGGCCTGGGGGGCATCATCTGGAAGCTGGTAGGCCTTGAGCCGCGGATGGCGGTCGTAGGTGTTTCCACCAGATCCCTGATGGGCGAGCAGCTTCCAGTCTCCCTGCCGAATCGCCAGGTAGCGATCTCCACCGAAGCCTTGGTGGATCACATAGTCATGAACGGGCTCCTGCTGCTCGCCACGCCACACGCCGAGCAGGCTCGCGCTGTCTTCGGCGGCCTCATCAGGCAGGGACACGCCGGCAACGTCAGCCAGTGTTGCCATCACGTCAGTCAGACAGATGAGCTGATCACTGCTCGCACCGGCTGCAATCTCGCCAGGCCACCGCACGAGAAAGGGCACCCGATGCCCACCTTCCCAGTTGTCTCGCTTCATCCCTCGCCACGGTCTGGCTGGATCATGCCCCTGATCCTCTCGCATATGCACCACGCTAGTCACCTCCGGACCGTTGTCGCTGGTGAAGATCACGATCGTGTTGTCGGCGGCTCCAGTTTCTTCCAAGGTCTTCATGAGTTCGCCCACGATCCAGTCGAGTTCAACGATGAAGTCGCCATGCGGCCCCTTGCCGGAGCGACCCTGAAACTGCGGGGCGGGAAACGAGGGCAGGTGCACCGCCTGGGTGGCGTGGAAGAGGAAGAACGGCTTCTCCGGCGTGCTCGCCGCGTGGTCTCTGAGAAACTGCTGACTGCGTGTGAGGAAGGTCAGGTCGACCCGCTCGAGATCAAAGTCGTCGGCCACCATCCCTGGCCGGTTGTCGTTGGCATAGGGGTGCTTGGGCAGGGCAGAACGGTCGAGCTGCTGCGTGGGGGCGTTCACGACACGGTCGCCTTCAATGAAGGCGTAGAGCCAATCGGTGGTCGGGCAGCAGGCAGTCCCAAAGAACGAGTCAAAGCCCACCGCCAGCGGACCGCCATCGATCCGTCGCGAATAGTCGATCCGCTTGACCGCTTCCAGACCGTCCTCGTTGATCGGTTTCCCCTCGGCGTCATGAAACGTCAGGCCCACATGCCACTTGCCAACACAGGCGGTGGCATAGCCTCGACTGCGAAGCATCTGCGGCAGCGTCAGTCTGCCCTCGGCGATCAGCGACGGCCCGCCGGCTCCGGTAAACACCCGCCCTCCGCGTGGGATGCGAAACGCCATCTGGCCGGTCAGTAGGCTGTAGCGGGTGGGCGTGCAGACGGTGCACGGGCTGTGGGCATCGGTCATCCGCAGCCCCTGATCCGCCAGCCGATCAAGGTGTGGGGTGGGAATCTCCGAGGTCGCATTGAAGCAGCCCAGATCGCCATAGCCGAGGTCGTCTGCCAGGATCAGCAGCACATTGGGCAGTTCAGCCGCCCGCCCCCGTGGACCAGTCGTCACCGCCATGCCGAGCAGACACACCGCCACGGCAATCGATCGTGCCACATGCATCACTGCCTCCCGTTCACTCTGCCGGCACCAGCCGAATCGAGCGGATGTCAATCAACGCAGACTGCGGTGCCGCAACCGCTGTGACCGTGATCTGCTGCGTGCCCCGAGCGATATCGAGCGTACCCGCTCGCCAGGTGTGGTAGGTATCCCACGAGCCTGTCCCGGGCACTCGTGCGGTAAGCATGCGTGTGCCAGTCGAGAAACGAATCATGCCGCCTGCGGTGCTGTCATCACAGGCGAAGTCGACCTCCACCAGCCAGTCGCCGCTGCTGGGCATCTGCACCGTCCAGCGAGCGAAGTCATCTGTGCTCGCCCACCAGCCGAGATTGCCATAGTGGGGCTCGAAGATCAGGTTGGGGCCGTAGATCTCTGCAGCCGATGCCGGCAGGGTGATGCTGCCATCCTCGTCAGGCTCAAGCATCTTCGGCTCGTTCCCGGCAAACTGTTTCCAGGCCACGCCCGCCCCCTGCACAAATGCCACCACGTCCGCGAGGCTCTGCGGCGTGAGGTCTTGCTCAAGGCCCTCTGGCATCAGCGAACGCTGCGAGCAGGCCAGGCTCTCGATCTCCGCTCTGGGCACATCCGCCCGCGACCCATCGGCGGTGATCAGCGTCACTCCAGCACCGGTCTCCTCCGCGAGTAGCCCCGCCTGCAGTTTTCCGGAGGTGGTCAGCAGCGTGTAGGAGAGATACTTCGCCTCAACTGCCCGGTTGGGATCGAGCACCGCTGTCACGAGTGCCGCCGTGGAACGATCGGTCAGTGACGCAAGGCTGGGGCCAACATCGCGGCCAACATCGCCCAGCCGATGACAGCTGCTGCAGCGTTTCTCAAAGACCGCTGCTCCCGCCACGGCATCACCACCAATCGCTTCCAGCTCGTCAAGCCACCGCTGAACGAGATCGCCGCGTTCCCCTTCGCCCGTCATCGCCAGCACTGCGGCCGCACGGAGTGCCACCGCCTCATCGCGGGCTCCCAGCAGTCGCGTGCGATGGCTTGCATCCAGGTCAGCAGCCGACAGGCGACCGTCCTCAAGCCTCTCTACGAGTTCGGCGGCAGTGGCCGGCTTGGTGAGCAGCTCATCGAAAAACCGCCCCCGCGCCTGCGGCCCCAGACTCGGCAGCCGCTCAAACACCGCCTCCACAACCGCCGGCGTGCCCTGGGTCGCCACCATGCCGAGCACTGCCTGCTGCACCGCCAGGCTCACCTGCGGAGCGAGCAGCTCTGCCACCAGCGATGGATCCGCACACGGTTCTCCGACTGCCTGCAGCAGTTCCACCGCCGCCAGCTTTCGGTCATCGCTCGTCTCCTGCCCCGCCAGCACCTGCCGAGCCAGATCCGCGGCTCCCGTTGCTGCCTCCTCAACCGCTGCGCCGCGTGTGCCGCGGAGCACTCGCGCAGCGAGACGGAGCTGCTCAGCCGTCGCATCGAGAGAAAGACCGGCCACAATCGCGATCCGCTGCGTCGCGACTGTGTCGCCCGCGCCGAGCGCTGCGGCCTGCTCGAGCAGCTCTCCAAGCAGCGGCAACCCGCCGTGAGACAGCTCGGCATCTGTTCCCGCCACCGCTGCGACGACCGCCGCCACGTTCTCACCGGTGAGCGAGGTCATCGCTGCCTGCCGCACCGGCTCATCCGCGAGCGACGCCAACAGCGTCTCGGCGAGCGTCTCCGCCGCCAGACCGCCAGGCACCTCTCCCAGACTCAGCGCCAGCTGCCGGCGAACCGCTGCCGACTCATCGGTGGCACGCTCCGCGACAGCGGCCAGCAGACGAGGGCTGCCTCCCGCGAGACCAGGCTCGGCAGCTCGCAGGGCTGCTGTCCGCAGGCGTGGATCCGGGCTCGCCAGGGCCGCAGCAAGACCTGCTTCAAAGCTGGCCAGCGGCTCTCCCTGGGCCAGGCTCGCGAGCGTCGCCAGCGCCTGCACACCCACCGCTCCTTCAGCCCGTACCAATCGCTCGATCTCGGCGAGAGCCATCTCGTCTGCGAGCACCTCGTCGCGGCGATGCAGCAGCAGCCGCTGGCTGAGATCCCGCCACCAGCCGTTGGGGCTCTGCAGCCTGGCCACCAGATCAGGCAGCGGGATCTGATCCCAGGGCTTGTCGAAGAACGTACGCTGTGCGGAGGCCGTCGGCTCACAGCAGCCCTCATCCGGCACGACCCGATAGATCCGGCCGCGGTCGCTGCCGGCGGCAAGATCCATCTTTCGCTGAAACTCAGCAGGGATCCATTCGGGATGCTCGATCACCGCCCGATACATGTCCGCCACCCACACCGCCCCGTCGGGGCCCGTAGTGAGGAAGGTCGGCCGAAACCAGTTGTCGCGTGAAGCGAGAAACTCACTATCGACTTCATCAGCGGCTCGCTCTCCAACGAAGCCCAGCCCATCGTCTGCCGGCCGCAGCACCAGTCGCGACACGAGGTTGTGCACCGGCTCAGAGACAAACGCGTTGCCCTCAAAGCCTTCGCCCAGCCGACCATCACGGTAGATCACCGTGCCACAGGCAGACGTGAAGCGGTTGGCCATCTGGAAGTCGTTGAAGCGGGCGAGCGTCTGACTGCGTGGAAAGACCGCAGCCGGACCCGGCACCGCCGCCACCTGCCGAATGGCGGAGAGGCCCCGCACATGCGGGTTCCGCCGCAGGTAGCGGTCCTCGAGGGCATACTGCCAGATGGGGTTTGAGTTGTTGTTGCCAAACCAGGTGCCGAAGTCGTCGCGTGACCGGCCAAACTGCGTCGTCCCAGAGACGACATCGATCGCCGCGGTGTCAGGGTGATACCGTAGGTCATGCCCCCGCAGGCTGACCGCTTGCGACGGTTCACGCCGCGGACCGCCGGGTACGAAGCCAGTTGCCTTGGCCTCTCCACTGCTGTCGCCGTTGGCGAGGTAGAGCCAGCCGTCGAGGCCGAGCCGCAGGCCATTCACCCGATGCTGCTGGTTCCCCTCGGAGAAACCGGTGATCACCGACTCCCGCAGGTCGGCAACACCATCACCGTCGGTGTCTTCGGCGTAGAACACCTCCGGCGCCATCGACACAAACACGCCCCCACGCCAGCACTGCACCCCCGTGGGATAGGCCAGCTCATCGAGGAAGGTCACCGCCTCGTCGTAAACGCCATCCCCATCATGGTCGCTCAGCCGCCGCACGCGGCCGTGCCGCCCATCACTCGCGAGGGGCCCATCACTCGCAAGAGGATAGTCTCCCATCTCGACCACATACAGCCGCCCCTGCTCATCCCAGTCGAAGGCAACCGGATCGCGGATCAGAGGCTCGGCTGCCGCCAGCACCACCCGCATCCCGGCTCGCGGCACAAAACTTCGCACCGCTTCCTCTGGCTCCTGCGGTCCGGGAAAAGACCTCTGCAGATCCTCGGTGTAGAAGGCGTGCGGCAGCAGTTTCTGCACCGCATCACAGATCAGGTCTTCTGTCTCCGGGGCGAGTCGCGTCGGCTGCCGGTAGTAAAGCATCGAACTGTCGACCTCGTAGCCACCCTCCCGCAGCAGCCGCGATGAGGCGATGTAGCAGGGAACATCGTTGGCATACGCATTCACCCACAGCCGCTCGCGGTCAAACATGCCATCGAGCCGCTTCTGATAGTCGACCACCACTTCCCCCGCGAGAAACACCATCGCCAGGTCTTCACCAAACGACCAGGTCTGTACCGGATAGTCCGGCACCGTTGTGGGCACAGGCTCTCCACGGTCGAGCATCTCAAGGAAGTACCGGGCCCGTGAGCCAGCCACGCCACCGCCGGCCACCGCAGCCTCCCATTCCTCTCGCGACGGGAGCTGCCCCAAGGGAAGGTCGATGCGGCTCATGCGACACTGCACGCGGGGATCAAGCGGTTTCCAGGCGGTCGGCGTGGCAAGTAGCCGATTGACTTCGGCAGCCAGTTCACGTCCATGGGCGCGGGAGAGTTCGTGCGTGCCGCCAGGCGACGGGTTCGCATCGGCACCGCAACCGATTGCCATCAGGGCCACCGCACCGGCATGGCCGGCCTCCAGCATGTCTGCCGCGCAGCCTGCCCAGTCGCCACTGATCTGATTGAAGCTGCCCGGCTCGGTGGTGCAGTGGCAGGCGTAGTTCGCCACCACCGCGATCAGCTTTCCCTCCGCATCATGGGCCGCCAGCAAGGGCAGCCGTTGATCAACTGGGCCGTCCTCAACCGTGCCAAAGCCGACCCAGCGTCCGTCTTGAAGTGCTCGGCGATTGACTGCAAAGCCCACCTCTCCATGGGCCAGCGAAAGCCGTCCAGGCCGCTGCGTGGTGAGTGCCTGCCGGCAGACCTCGACGAGCTTGTCTTCCAGTTCCTGTTCGTAGCGGCCAAGTCGCTCGGCGGAGTCTGCCGGGATCTCCGGAAAGATGTTGGCCGCAAAGCCACGCAGCCAGGGAGCGGAATGGGAGTGCGTGGCAAGAACGGCAAACCGCTCCCGTGCAAGCGAGGTTGTCTCGGCGAGCCGTGCATACACCCGCTCAGTCAGGCTCTCTGGGAT
>Ga0181601_10004428_pt1 | contig 11788 bp, 10 predicted proteins | sample 041ome_8_FD_133020 | JGI IMG/M metagenome (GOLD analysis project Ga0181601, IMG submission 133020) | Coastal salt marsh microbial communities from the Groves Creek Marsh, Skidaway Island, Georgia - 041407BS metaG (megahit assembly) | ecosystem: Environmental > Aquatic > Marine > Intertidal zone... | reverse complement strand
TCATAATAGACAAAGCCAAAAAGCATCCGCCAAGAAATAGCCAAGACCCTGCACTTAATGTAAGCTTGGCTTTAAATGCACCAGCACTGGAGTGATTGGATTGTAGCTTGTATATGTAGTAGCACGCTGTCTTTGGCGCTTCAGATGAATTTCTTTGACGCTGAGATACTTTTACCAACGCCCAAATGGCTGCTAGAAAAAAGGCCACCATTACACCTTCTAAATGTAGGTTTCCGCTGAGTTCAAGAATGACTAAAGGATTTAGAAAATAAAAGAAAGACTTCCAAAGGGGCTCCTTAAAATAGCCCAGCAAACGTGTTGTAAAAAATAGAACAAGCAGGTCTGCAACCAATACAACTATCTTAAAAACAAGCACAGAAACCGCTATGGATTTGTTCCCAATATAGGCGGCAAGGCCATAGACGTATTGGCTTACTGGCGGGTAATTGGAATAGTGCTTTTGGCTCAAATCACCCATTTTCTCAAAAAGTAATGCTGCATTAGGCATCCAAGGGTTCACTTGATCAATGATTTCTTTTGGAAGATAAATGTAAGGGTTAATGCCATTAATCAATAAATGACCATCCCAGAGGTACCTGTAAAAGTCTTGAGACAATTCAGGTGTAGCGCCAAATAGCAAAACCCTGAATACAATTCCAGCCACCACGAGCAGTTGGAAGACCTCTTTATTTCCATTGCTTTTAAAATTTGAGCTAGTGGTTTTTAATACCTGATAGCTGAGGCCATATAAAGCGGCTGCTAATCCAATGAGTTTAACAGAATCTGTTCGGTCTAAATCATAGCCAAAACTCCAGTACATTAGGCCTGTTATTAGCAGAAGGGTGAGGGGGTATGCGTAAAGCTTCAAAAAAGAGAACATGCCTATATTTTAGCGCTTAAGGACTTGAAAAATACAAATCCGAAACCTAAAAACAGCATAAAATGAAAAGGAAATAACCCAAAATCATTTAGAGGAACAGCGATATACATGCCGTAAAAGAAATAGCACATAAGTAATCCCTCTAAAATTACATTAGGGGAAATTTTCTTGGACAGGTATTGGTTTCCTTTCCAAGAGTCTTTAATAGAGTTAATATTGAATTTTGGTGTTCTCACAAATTCAGAGCGCTTCCCTCTATGGCCTTCCAATACAGCCAATGAGTTGTGTAATGAGAATCCTAGGGCTACGGAAAAGAAAGTAAAGAACAATCCAATATATTGTAAAAAGTGCTCTATTCCTTTGCCTTGGGTATTTTTATAGGTAAACCAATAGCAAATAAAAAGGATGATGGTGCTGACAATGAAAAAACTAGTGACTTCAAATACCCAAGCCAATTCAGGAAAAATACTTTTGATGTACATCATGGGAATACTTAAAACCGCCACAGTAAAAACACATAAAAACATAGAAGAGTTCAAGAGGTGCATAACGCCATGGAATTTGGTTTTCCAACTTAAATGGGGCGCAGCCAATACCTTGCGCACAGATTTTCTGAAATTCTCTGCCCCGCCTTTATTCCATCTAAATTGTTGGGATCTGGCAGCACTAATCACTACGGGCAATTCTGCAGGAGTCTCTACTTCTTCAAGGTATTTAAATTTCCAGTTTTTGAGTTGGGCCCTATAGGATAAATCCAAGTCTTCTGTTAAGGTGTCTCCTTCCCAGTTGCCTGCATCTTCAATACAAGTTTTTCTCCAAATTCCAGCGGTACCATTGAAATTAATAAAATGGCCCTGCGCATTTCTACCTACTTGTTCCAAGGTGAAATGTGCGTCTAAGGCAAAAGCTTGTATTCTGGTCAGTATAGAGTAATTCCTGTTCAGGTGGCCCCATCTGGTTTGAACCACCCCAATTTCTTCACTGCCAAAATGGGGCACTGTGCGTAACAACCAATCTTTTTGAGGCAAGAAATCTGCGTCAAAAATAGCGATGAGACTTCCTTTAGCTATGGCGAGTCCTTCTTTAAGGGCGCCTGCTTTATAGCCGGATCTATTGCTTCTTCTCACATGAACAATGTCCAAGCCCTTTTTTCTCAAAGCTTCAATATGAAGGGCTGTTTTCTCTACAGATTCATCGGTAGAGTCATCTAGGACTTGTATTTCCAGGCGGTCTAAAGGATAGTCCATCAGGCCTATGTTTTCGAGCAAACGCTCTACCACATAGGCCTCGTTGTATATAGGCAGTTGAATGGTGACATAAGGTACCAGCTCTTTTTTACTCAAATCTATCAAGGGGCCATGAGCACCACTTCTTTTGTGTTTTAAGTAGTTAAACAGCAAATTGAGTTGTGCTAAACTGTAAAAGAATACCAACAGTAAAGCAAGTGTGTAAAGAGATATAATAAGATAGGCCAGTGGGTATTCCATGTTATTTGAAACTGTATTTAAAAATCCAACCCAGGATCTTTACGCCGGCAAATATAGTGCCTTTTACAGTTCCTGACACCTTAGAGACCCCAATTCTTTTTTTATATCTCACCCCTATTTCTTTGTATTTTAAGCGGTTGCGAAGGGCTTTGAGTTGCATTTCTACGGTCCAACCATAGGTAGTGTCGGACATATTCATGTCCAATAATCGCTTGTATTTTATAGCTCTAAAGGGACCTAGGTCAGTAAAAGTAGCCCTAAAAAAGAGTTTCATGAGCGTGCAGGCTAAGGCGTTTCCAAAGACCTGTTGGGGGGTCATACTGCCTGCTTCTCTGAGGGCTTTTTTACGTGCCCCCACTACAAAGTCATAGCTATCATTGGTGATAGGCGCAACCAAGTCCAGCAGCTCCTCTGGGAAATCTGAATAATCGCCATCTAAAAAAACAATAATTTCAGGAAGTTTCTCCATTTGAGCCACATATGCCATCCCTTTAAGGCAGGCGTGTCCGTAGCCCATTTTATTTTCCGTAAGCACCTTCGCGCCTGCCTTTTCTGCTACAGCTACAGTTTCATCTGTAGAGCGATTGTTCACCACAATCACCTCGCTGACTATAGCAGGAATTTCAGCCAGGACCAAACCTATGGATTGGGCCTCGTTATAGGCAGGAATAATCACTACTATTTTGGGTGGGTTTAAAGGATCAAATGTCACAAATACCTATTTTTATTTTATATATCAAATGTTTTTGGTCTGCCAAACCCATTACTTATTTTTTATTGAGCAAATCTATCAGTGAAACGTCGTTCCCCAATAGTATTTCCGTAGGATTAATTCTGCCAGACTCAGGACCTTGCTCTAGCTTCAATACTCCTCTGGGGCAGACGGCAGAACACACCCCACAGCCCACACAACTGGAACGCACAATGTTTTCTCCTTTTTGCGCATAGGCCCTAACGTCTATGCCCATTTCACAGTAAGTACTGCAATTCCCACAAGAGATACATTGCCCTCCATTGGTGGTGATTCTAAACCTGGATTTAAACCGCTGAACAAAACCTAAGTAAGCCGCTAGTGGGCAGCCAAAACGACACCACACCCTGTTCCCAAAAATAGGATAGAATCCGGTGCCAATAACTCCCGCGAAAATAGCGCCTATTAAAAAGCTGTAGGTGTTTTGAATGGATTGTGTTTTAATTCCGACTAGGCTGGTGTTTCCCGTAAAAAAACTGTAAAGTGTAGCGGCTGTCATGAGCACCGCAAAGACCAATACCCCATGCACCAACCACCGCTCTACTTTCCAGGAAAAAAGGGATTTGCTTGAATGCTGTCTATAAGGGTCGCCCAAGGTTTCTGCCAAACCACCACAGCCACATACCCATGAGCAGTACCATCTTTTTCCAAAGAAATAGACCATTACAGGAACCACCACGAGGGTCAATAAAATACCCCATACCAGAATAAACAATCCAAGGCCACCGGAGTCTATGAGTTTGTTGAGGTTCCAGCTAAAAAAGAAATCATAATCTAAGGGGAAGGCGTTTTTAAAATCTGTGGCAGGCAGTTGCAGCCTGGTCATGATTTCTGGAATTAAAAACGCAAAAACAATTTGAAAAAAGAGTACAGAGGTGGTGCGTAAGATTTGATAATTCACATGCCTGTACTTTATATACATGCGAATGGCCATAACCACCATAATTACACAATACATAAATCCATACACAAACCATTGGCTGGCAGGACCACCATTAAGTGCGTAGGATAGAGGGTCTAGCATAAGGGTCCAATGAATGGTGTATTGGGGCGCAAAGTAAAGTACTAAATAAAAGCCAATTAAATAGGCAAAAACACCCCAGGCAATAAAACCTCTATTGGTGCTATTTTGTTTGTAAATCCCGTTGTTTTTAATCCCTTTAGGGCCTTCCGTAATGACTTGTGGAACAATAAATAAAAGGGCTCCAAAGATACCCAGTCCAAAACTAAGCCAGAAAAAAAGCAGGCTGTTTTCTGCTACTAGGCCTTTGGCCGATGCCTTTCCCAATATAAATGCCAAATCCTTTGGTGCGCTATAAATAATATTCCCATAAGCTTCTTTTCGCGCTTCCTTAGAGATTCCTTTCTTTTTTGCCGCCGCCCTGTGATCATCGTTAGTCTTTAAAACTACGGCAGACAAAGCATTTTTAAGGCTATGAATATTATTAAATGAACTGTTAGTAAGTGCCGCCACGGCATTGGACTCAAACACCTTAGAGCTAATTCCCTTTTCTGTCATCAAGGCAGTGAGCTGTGCTTTTGTTGGACTAAAAGTCCCCATAAAAATAGCACTGCTAAAGGTGAAAATCCCCAATAAAAACAATACGATTCCTAACTGTTGTAATTGTTTCATTTTTTGGTGCTAAACGGATTAAATATTTTCGTCCAGGATTTTTTTACTGGCTTGAGTGCTTTTTGAAAAACAGTGTTGTAATGGTTTAAAAGGTCTTTTTGATGTGAGTTACTGAATTCGGGGTCAAAAAGGGCATCGGCCCAATGGGCCAAACAATAATCTAAAGATTTATGTTGGCTGAGCCAAGCGTCTAAAACAGCATGCCTCAGTCTAATTCCAAATACATTTACCCCCAGTAATTGATTGGTTTCTTTGTGGTATGCAGCAGTAATAGCGATGGGCTCATGAGGGTGTTGCCAGTGAAAATGCTGCTCGTGCTCCTGCTTTCTTTTGTCGGTATTTACCCAACCATAGGTCTGGTATTCTACCTCAAAAAATTTAGCAGAATTGAACCAATGACCTGGTTTATAGGCCGTTTTGTTGCCGCAAATGGTTTGGGCTAAGGTTTCTCCCATCATTCTACCGGTGTACCAAACCGCTTCTATGGGTCTTCTGAGGCCTGTCACCTCTGTCTGTTGCGCACAGTCTCCTATGGCGTAAACACCTGCTATATTGGTCTCTAAGTATTTATTGACCAAAATCCCTTTGTCTAATGCAATGGGGGTGTTTTTTATAAAATCTATATTGGGTTGTACCCCAGTAGTGATGCCAACTAACTGACATTCAATAAGCTCATTGTCACTTGTTAAGACTGCTTTCACCTTTCCTTGGTCCCCGCCAATAATTTCTTTTAGTTCGGTGTTAAGCCTCAGGTCTATGCCGTGGGATAAAATGTGGTCATTGAGTAATTTTGCATTTTTTGTGGGCAATACCCCTTCCCAAAAATGCGCTTCTCTGACCAGAAAAGTCACAGGGATGTGTCTGCTGTGTAGCATTTCTGCCAATTCAATTCCAATGAGACCGCCGCCAACCACAACAGCCCTTTTACAGACTTGCGCATTTGGGGCGTTGGCTTCTAAAAGATCCAAATCTCTTTTGTGATAGAGGCCTTGAACACCTTTTAATTCTTGGCCAGGCCATTGGTGAAAGCTAGGTTTTGAGCCTGTGGCTATAATGAGTTTGTCAAAAGAAACTGGAGCAGATCGGTCTAAAAACAGCTGTTTTTTTTCTGTATCTATTTGTTTCACATGGTCTTGTACGAGCCCTATTTGGTTTTTTTCCCAGAACCAATCCTCATAGGGTTTAGTGTGTTCAAAAGTCATGTGTCCCATATACACATACATGAGGGCTGTTCTAGAAAAGAAATGAGGGGTCTCAGAAGAAATAACAGTAATGGCTGCATTAGAATTTTTTCTAATATGCCTGGCGGCTGTGATACCAGCAATTCCATTTCCTATAATAACTACTTGTTCCATATATTTTTGTCACTGCACTGCATTTTAAGGGTCCAACTTGCCTTACAGCGTGAATTGTTCCTGTAAATATCCTACTTTTAAAATAAAAAAACCATGAATCGCTCTTTAATCCTGCTTTTTGTATTCGTTATTTCTGGGCTTGGGTTTTTACATTCCCAGTCAAAAATAAACGGGCTGAGTTTTGTGTCTTCAGGAAATAAAGTCTTGCCAAAGCATGTCCAAAGTGTGGAAGCGGTAAATGCCAATTGGGTGGCTCTTATGCCTTTTGCCATGATGCGCTCTACAGCATCTCCTGGGCTCAATTACACCCCTGAACGTCAGTGGTATGGAGAGACAGAGGCAGGCATTCAACAGTATTTTGAGCAGCTACAAAAGGGCAATATTCAAGTGATGTTAAAACCCCAAATATGGGTCAGAGATGGCGCGTTCACGGGTCGTATCAAAATGAATTCTCCCAAAGATTGGAAGCTTTTTGAAAGCCAGTATAGCGCCTTTATTTTACGCTTTGCGCGTTTGGCACAGCAGTTAGACATTCCGCTTTTTTGCATAGGAACGGAACTCAAGGCATTTGTTCGTGCCAGACCTGAATTTTGGAAAGGCCTTATTGAAGACATCAGAGCAGTTTATTCGGGAAAGCTCACCTATGCGGCCAATTGGGATGAATATGAAGAGACCTTTTTTTGGGACGCCTTAGACTTCATTGGAATTGACGCTTATTTTCCCTTGTCAGAGGAGAGAGACCCTTCTTATTTGTCGTTCATTCAGGCCTGGCAACCCCATTTCAATAAAATACAGGGACTGGCTTTGAGTTGCGAAAAGCAGGTGGTATTTACAGAGTACGGCTACAGAAGTGTAGATTATTTGGGGGCTAAACCCTGGCTAGTAGATAAGAACAAAGAAGCAGTGAATTTGGCCGCACAGTCTAGGGCCATTCGTGCGATTGTAGATACATTTTGGAGCGAAGAATGGTTTCAAGGAGGCTTTATTTGGAAATGGTTTATGTTTTTAGACACTGCAGGTGGTTCTGAAAACAATAGATTTACCCCTCAAAATAAGCCTGCCGCTCAAACCCTTGAAGGCCTGTATGGGAAGTATTAGATGGCTTACAAACGCTCAATGAGTTTCTTAAAAAGAACGATCATTTTTGGTTCTGTTGCACCAGCTATGGCAATAATTTCTGCAATATTTACTGGTTTTAAGTGGTCTGGATCGCAGTCGTCAGTGAGAACGGAAATAGCCGCTACAGGAAGGTTTAAGTGGTTGGCTACAATCACTTCTGGTACAGTAGACATACCTACGGCGTCTGCTCCCAAAATTTTCAACATCCTGTATTCCGCCCTAGTTTCTAATTGAGGGCCTACTACTGCTGCGTAAACCCCCTCTTTTAAAGGGATGTTTTCTTCTATAGCAATCTCTTTGATGGTTTTGGACAAGCCGGCGTCATAGGGCCTACTCATGTCTGCAAATCGCTCTCCAAAATCGGCCACGTTTTTAAAGGCTAAAGGGGAGCCGCCCTGTAGGTTTAGGTGGTCTTCTATAAGCATCATCTCACCTTTTTTAAAGTTGAGGTTAATGGCGCCAGAGGCATTAGAAATGAGCAAATGCTTAATGCCTAATCCATGCATGACCCGAATAGGGTAGGTAACGTCTAATAAGTCATAACCTTCATAAATATGAAACCGGCCTTGCATGACCACTACTTTTTTTCCTCCTAAACTGCCGTAAAGTAATTTGCCTGAATGAAATTCAACAGTAGCTAATGGAAAAAAAGGAATTTGATTGTAGTGGGCTTCTATGGTTTCTACCAAGTGATTGACCAGTTGCCCCAGCCCAGTGCCCAGGACAATGCCCACTTCTGGTTGGTCAAATCCTTTTTCTTTTAAATAGGCTATTGATTCTTCTAAGTGCTTTGGTATCATAAGGTAGGAATATAGGGTAAAAATACAGGAATTTCTGCTAGGTCTTCAAGGGTATCTATATCATTTTTTTCTTGGAGCACCTGGTAAGTGCATGTCAAACGTTCTATGCTTTTTGAAAGCACCTCATGGGTGCTCCAAGGAATATTTTGGAAGAGTTCAGGCCTTGTTTGGGAGAGCCCAATGAGATAATACCCGCCGTCTTGGGCAGGGCCAAAAACCACGGAGTCCTTTTCTAATGCATGAAAAGCCTCATTAATATCGCTGGCCTCTAAAGAGATCAAATCCGTCCCAATAAGTACAATTTTATGGTAACCTTTTTTAAATCCGGCTTCAAATGCGGCCAGCATTTTCTCCCCTAAAGAGCCATTTATTTGTTTGTTCTTATGGAAAAACCTAGGGTCCCATAAGTCTTCATTGTCAATAAAATCAGTATAAAACACTTCTTTATCTACTTTTAAATTGCGGGTGGTTTGGGCCGTATGTTGTAGTAATATACGGTACACGGCCAAGGCATTTTCTGGGCCAATGCCCTTGGCTAGTCTAGTTTTACAGTGACCAAGCACTGGATTTTTAGCAAATATTATTAAGAGGTTTTTAGTCATATCAAAAGATTCCCCGGCTAAGGTCGTAAATATGTAAATTATTAGGAGACCTTTTAGAAAAAAATCTATTTTAGCAAAAACAATTCATTCCTATGCGAAATTCAGCCATTTTCTTATTTCTTTTTTTAGTTTTGGGTAGCTGTAAAAATAGCAGTAAACCTTCAGATTCTATGACTACTTACGACACCCCATTATACCAGGAGCCCCACAGGCCCCAATACCATTTTACCCCCAAAGAAAAATGGATGAATGACCCCAACGGCTTGGTCTACTACAAAGGACTGTACCATTTGTTTTACCAGTATTATCCTGAAGATATTGTTTGGGGTCCCATGCATTGGGGGCATGCTACCTCTACAGACTTGTTGCATTGGGAGCACAAGCCCATAGCACTTTTTCCAGACCAACACGGTTATATTTTTTCAGGATCTGCCGTGGTAGATTTTGAAAACACTTCTGGTTTAGGAACAATAGAAAACCCGGCTATGGTTGCTATTTTCACTTACCACCTGATGGAGGGCGAAAAAGCAGGAAAAACAGATTACCAGACCCAAGGGATTGCATACAGTTTAGATGGGGGAGACAGCTGGGAAATGTACCAGGAAAACCCAGTGATAGGCAATCCAGGGATAAAAGATTTTAGAGACCCTAAAGTTTTTTGGAATGAAAAAACCAATGCATGGACCATGCTTTTAGTAGCAGGAGATCACTTGCAAATTTGGGGATCTGAAAATCTAATAGATTGGAACAAGCAGAGTGAATTTGGTAAAAACCAAGGGGCCCACGGAGGTGTTTGGGAGTGTCCAGACTTATTTTCCTTTACAGATGAAACCAGTGGAGCAGAAAAATGGGTGTTGTTTATAAGCATCAATCCAGGTGCACCCAATGGTGGGAGTGGCACCCAATATTTTGTGGGAGATTTTGATGGCAAGACTTTCACCTCTGATCAAGAAGAAGACCAGTGGGTAGACTGGGGTACTGACAATTATGCCGGAGTGACCTATAACCACACCCCAGATGGAGCGCGGTTGTTTATAGGCTGGATGAGTAATTGGTTGTATGCTCAAAACACCCCCACAGAAAGATGGCGCAGCGCAATGACCCTACCGAGAACCCTTTCTTTAAAAGACATAGAAGGCGTTCCAACACTCTTTAGCACTCCAGCTCCGGTATGGGACAATATTGGAAAAGACCAAAAAGGAAAAGATGTTTCCGTACCAGCAGGGCAAAGTATAGTCACTTATTCAGAAGACCTAAACCAATCTAAAATAGATTTTGTTTGGGATGGTTCTGCCATGAGTTTCTCATTTGTGAATCAGAAACAGGAGTTGTTAAGTGTTCATTTAGATCCAGAAAACCAGCAGATGTCTATAGACAGAAGCGCTAGTGGATTAGTAGACTTTCAAGAAGATTTTAAAAATATTCAAATAGGGCCCATTGGAGATTTGCCCAATACGGAAATTCCAGTATCTATATTTCTAGACCAATCTTCTATAGAGGTTTTCTTGAATGGTGGTCAAAAAGTCATGACGGCACAGTTTTTTAATACCAACCCATACAATCAATTGAAAATTGAAAATAAAGGCACAGAAAAGGCTGTTTTTAAAGGCTTAAAAATCACCCCAATTCATAGTATTTGGGGGCAGGATTAGACTGTTTTTATCATAAACCAGGATTTAGAAGTATAAAAACCAAATCAAAAAAGCCACTTTTTTAATCGCGCTAAATAGCAGCAATCGTTTGGTGTTTTTGTTCCAAAGGGGCTTTTTCATGATGGGATTTGCTTGTTTTTAATTACTTTCACTCAAATATATGCAAAAAACACCACTATGAAAATCCCTTTTTTTACGTTCTTATGTTGCGTTTCATTTATAGGTATACTCCAGGGCCAAACACTGGTTAATCCTGTGATTAAAGGTTTTGGAACTATTGGCGACGCACCCATGGCCGCTGAAAAGCCAGACCCCAGTATGGTGTATAACATTGTGGTAGATGTGGCTACTGGAGATGAAGACAAAAGCCAAGTTTTCTTTGCGCTAAATAATCTAGCGCGACTCATGAACCTTCACGTCATGGGTGGTGTCCCTCCAGAGCAATTAAATGTGGTTGTAGCCATTCACGGCTCCGCCATATGGTCCGTAATGAACGATCAAGCTTACACCAAACGATATGGAATTGCCAACCCGCACAGTCCATTATTTGAAGAACTCTTGGCTCAGGGAGTTAAAATTGCCGTTTGTTCCCAGTCTATGTTTAAAAGAAAAATAATGCCAGAGGAATTGGCCCCCGGTTTAGAAATGGCCACCTCTGCACTTTCCGTACTTACCACATACCAACTCAAGGGATACGCCTTACTAAAATTCTAGGCTAAGGCCTACGGCCGATGCTTATTTGGTTTTCGCGAGACAATTTTGCACAAAGCACCATTATTTGCTCCAATAATCCAACACCAAAACATCATCTACATGCCCATCCAATAAGGCCACAAAAGCCATGTGATCTGGATGAGGTAAATAAGTAGCCCTGTCCGCTTCACTTTCAAAAGTCACAAAAAAGCAGTGGGTAAAGCCTTTGTCTAATCCTTCGGGACTATTGTTTAAGCCCCATTCAAAATCCTTTATTTCCTTTATTTTAGAAGGCAAAGCAATAAAGGCAGACTCAATTTTTTTAAGATCAGCACTGCTAGAAGATTCTTTAAATTTAAATAGCACAATATGTCGCAGGGATTCTCTCATGGTGTTTTTGGCGTGTATTTGATCTTTGTTTTGGTTTGTTCTATTCACACAACCACAAAGCAAGGCAAAAGCAAAAAGCAATAAAAGATAGTTTTTCATCTGTTAAAGTTATTGTTTTTTAATTCAGATTAAATTGAATAAAGGTGTTTATGTTGCATAGGTACTTTAAAAATAGCTTCGCCTCTCTCCCTACCAGGAGATCCTTTGCGCCAGGAGATCCCTTGCGCCTCTCTCCCTACCAGGAGATAGCTTCGCCTTTACAGGCTTCGCTGTTCCTTTGGCCCCTCTGTTGAAAATACAAAAACCACTTGCTTCGCAAGCGTATGTTTTTTTATCCCTCTTCGCTTACAAAAGCAAGCTTTTGACACTTACAGGCATAAAAAAACCCACTCCTAGGAGTGGGTTTTTGTGCTTTAAGTGGTGCCT
>Ga0181601_10004424_pt1 | contig 11790 bp, 5 predicted proteins | sample 041ome_8_FD_133020 | JGI IMG/M metagenome (GOLD analysis project Ga0181601, IMG submission 133020) | Coastal salt marsh microbial communities from the Groves Creek Marsh, Skidaway Island, Georgia - 041407BS metaG (megahit assembly) | ecosystem: Environmental > Aquatic > Marine > Intertidal zone... | reverse complement strand
TCCCGACATCGAATCTGGACGACGCGGGTGTCGCGGACGAGCGACGCGAACGTTGACGTCGAAACGGTAGCGTCGACGATAAACGTTTCCTTCGACGTCGACGTTCGCGTCGCTCGTTCGCGTTGACCTTCGCGCGCGCGTCGACGATGTGACTTACGTGGCCACTTTAACATGCTGTGGCCGTGTCATCATAACGGACGGTACTATTGAACGAACGAACGAACGAACGAACGCGTCTTTACCGCGCCAGAGGGAGGGGCTGGGCGTGTCGTAAGGAAGAGCCGAGCCCGCGAATTTCTAAACAACATGATTTTTAGCTACATCAGGAGGGACTTTCCGACGCCCCCGGTTAAATCGGTATCGTTAAATCGCGCCTTCGGCACAACACAGTCTCTCGTCGATGGCTCGCGCGACGGCTCGGGTCAACGCCTCGACGCACTTCGCGTCTCTCGCTTCGGCGTAGACGCGAACACAATCCTCTGTACCGCTCGGACGAACGAAACACCGCGCGAGCTCGTCCGAAAATTGCTCAACCCCAATCTTCTGAACGATGGCGTCGATGTCGTCCTGCAAACCAGTCGGTTCGCGCACGCGACGTTCGGCGTCGTACGTCTTGATTTTGGAGCGGTCCGGAACCACGTGCTTGGTCTGCGCGCTCGGCAAATCAACGTAATACATATCCTCGAATGAAGCGGTGTTCGATGGCCCATTCGACTGCTGAAGAATCGCCTCGACGAGCAAGATTCCACTCATGGCGTCGCCGACGGCGGGGTTGACGCACCTCTGCACGTGCGCGAGACGCATGAGCGCTTCAACCTGCGGCATCGCGCGGCTTGAAAGCGCTTCCACGGTGGCGTCTTCGATCAATTTTGACGCTTTCGGGCTGAAAATCGCCGTTCCGTGACCGTTCGATTCAAAGTACACGCCCACGTCGTACATTTCTTCCGCCGCGTGGTGCAGGTGCTTGACTCCGGTGGGGACGCACGCCGGGGGCTCGTCGAGAGCTTGACACAGGTAGGCGGTCGACGCGCCGTTGGCGTACGCGGTTTGCACGACGCCCACTCGTACGCTCTTTTCTGGAAGAAATGGCGCGGCGTCTCGAACGAGACGCGCGATAAAGTCTGCAATCATGGTGGCAATCTTGTCGCCGTCAAAGAGTTGAATCGTAGTCGCGTCGACGATTTGGTAATAAATGAGTCGGTCGGCGTCGCCATCGACGGAGACGCATCGCGTGCCCGGTGGGAGAGCATCGAAACCGCCGCGTTTCGGAGGCGCGCGAGATTTTTGCACGTAGTCCGCGCCGACACCGTCGTTCAAACTGGACGTCGACGCGTCGCCTCGATTTCTCAAGTCGAAACGCAACCCGTACGGCTCCACCGCCTCGCCGAGTTTCTCAAGCTTTTGCGCCCCGACGCCGTCGGCACAATCGACGACGAGCGTTATCGCCGTCATCGCCGCCGCCGTCGCATCGTCACCTTCGTCGTCATCATCATCCATCTTTTCGATGAGCGCCGCGTATCCGCTCGAGAGACGAGCGAAATAATCGAGCTCAGAGCACGGTTGTCCCGCGTTCGTCGCCCACACGAGATAGTGCAACTGCGGCGTCGTCATCTCCCCGCAATCCACCGCCTCGACACCCATGGCGCGAATCCCCGCGAGCGCCTCCTCGGCGAGCCTCGACCCGCTCTCCCGAGTGTCTCTCGCCACCAAGACGCGCGGCCGCCGCCCGTCGACGCCCTCTTTCCCGTCATCACCATCCTCCCCCCTCGGCGACATCGCCCCTCGAAGCGCCGCAATCTCCCCCTCCGCGTCATCCGCGTTCGCCAGCGCCTCGGCGACGGACTCGAGCTCCATCGGAAGCGTCCCCCCGTTCGGTTCCACGAGTTTCACCCCGTTATCCGGCGCCGGGTTGTGGCTCGCCGTGATCACGATCCCCGTCGTCCACCCCCCGTTCCCTCTCGCCATCGCCCGCGCCGCCGCGAACGCCCCGCATCGAAAGCACGTCGAATCCAGCGCCGACGCGCTCGTCCTAAACCCCGCCGTGCCGTACGAAAACCGCGCGCGATCCCGTCGTTTCGGATTACCACCACCACCGCTTCCTCCGTCCGCACCGGCACCGGCTTCGGCGTCGTCGTCGATCGATCGATACGCCGTCGGCGCCGGTCGTCCCCGCGTCGCCTCCGCGTACGTCGTCGTCCACTCGTCGTCCATACTCGACCCGCGATCGCCGCGATCGCCCCGTCCGCTCCCTCTGACGATCGACGCGTCCACCCGGTCGTCGTCGTCGTCGTCGTCGTCCGGGTTTCGTGGTACTACTCCCGGTATTTACAACTATATTATGTGTAATGTATGCATAATAAAATGCTAGTAAACAGGAGAAGACGAAGAAAAAACAGGACGAAAAAGCGGGGAGAAAGAAAATCGTCGCTCGCCCGGCGCGGGTCCGCCTCTTTGCGACGCAGGTCTACCTAACCCACACGCAGGAATCTCGAACATGCCAGCCGCGCTCCCGGTCGTCACCGTTCAGGGCGGCAGCGCCACCGTCGCGCTCCCGGAAGTTTTCCTCTCCCCGATTCGTCCGGACATCGTCAACGCGGTCCACACCGGGCTGAACAAGAACGATCGCCAGGCGTACGCCGTCTTCAACAAGGCGGGTCACCAGACGGCGGCCGAATCTTGGGGCACCGGTCGAGCGGTGTCGCGCATCCCGCGCGTGCCGGGGGGCGGTACCCACCGCGCGGGCCAAGGGGCTTTCGGTAACATGTGCCGCGGTGGTCGCATGTTCGCGCCGACCAAGGTGAGTGGATGCGTTTCGTCGAGGGATCGTTCTTCGATCGCCGTGCGCGTTAGGGCTTTTTTGCGCTCATCGCGAACGAGGGGACGACGGACGCGATGGACGCGACGACGCGATGCGAACGATCCGACGGCGCGGGGGAGGATGAAATTAAGTTTTTATTCCGTCGGTTCGTTCGCGAGACGGGTCGTCGGTTTCGGGTCGGACGTCGCGCGCGCGCGCGGAGGGTGGATGGATTTGATTACGCGCGACCGCTCGATCGAGCCGTCCCGCCCGCCCTAGGGCTAGAAAAGAACCAGCCGACTGACCAATACCAACTTTTTTTCACGTCGTAAACAGATCTGGCGCAGATGGCACAGACGTGTCAACATCAAGGAGAAGCGTTACGCCGTGTGCTCTGCGCTCGCCGCGTCCGCGGTTCCGTCCCTCTTGCTCGCGCGCGGTCACCGCGTCGAGGGCGTCCCGGAGGTGCCGCTCGTCGTCGACGACTCCGCGGCTGACATCAAGAAGACGGCCAAGGCTGTCGAGCTCTTGAAGCAAATTGGTGCCTACGCTGACGTTGAAAAGGTCAAGGCGAGCCGCAACGTGCGCACCGGTAAGGGTAAGATGCGTAACCGTCGTTACGTCCAACGCCGGGGTCCGCTCGTCGTGTACGCCGAAGACAACGGCGTCACCCGCGCGTTCCGCAACATTCCGGGTGTTGAGCTCTGCTCTGTCGACCGCCTCGGCTTGCTCACCCTCGCCCCGGGTGGACACGTCGGTCGCTTCATCATTTGGACCAAGAGCGCCTTGAAAAGCTCGACTCCATCTTTGGCACCGCCGCCAAGAAGTCCTCCTCCAAGAAGGGCTGGAAGCCGCCGACCAACATTATGGCTCAAACGGATCTCGCCCGTGTCATCAACTCTGACGAAATCCAATCCGCCATCAACGCGCCGAAGGTTGGTGCCACGCGCGCCCACGCGCCGCTCAAGCGCAACCCGCTCAAGAACAAGTCTGCCATGGAGCGCCTCAACCCGTACGCCAAGGTTGCCCGCGAGATGCAAGCCCGCGCTCAAGAAGAACGCTCCAAGGCGAAGGCGGCCAAGGCGAACGCCGCTCGCTCTGCGGTTGGCCAAAAGTTCTACGAGTCCATGAAGGTCGACTCCAACTACGAAGGCGAGCTCTTCGACGAGTTCAACGACTGGCTTACCCGCAAGGCTCCGGTCAAGCAAACCGACGACGACAACTAGACGTCTCGTCGCGAGTTAGCACCAAACGGGCCGATTTAGCTCTAAAATTACCTAGTAGCTTTGTTTGTTGTGATTATTTTCACTACGTACACACACATACACACACACACGACGCAACTCGTCATTATTATAAACTAAAACGTTCCTAACTTTCCTACTAGAGACACGACTGCGCGCGTCCGGATGGCTAAAAAAGTAATTTTGGCTCGCGCGTTCATCGTCGTCGACCGCGCTGCGCGTTTGCAGTCGCCGAACGACTGCGTAAGGATGATGATGACGACGTCGCCGTCCCTCGGGGTGCTTGCACAGCCTTGGGAGGGATGGTGATGATTGGCGCTCCCAAAGATTGAACCAAAGCCTTGAGCGGCGCCGAGAGCGATTTCGACGCCACACACCCAGGCTCGAGCAAGAGCGCTACGGCGGCCTGAATCTCTGGCGCGCAACGATAGACTTCAGTCGCGAAACCGTGAGCGTCGTCACTGCTGTCGCCTGATTTGGCAACTTGAGTGAGGAATCGCGCCGAAGACACGATTATCTTTCGACCTCTCTCGGCGACGTCTTCCTCCACGGCGTACGCGTTGGGCGCGAGCGAAACACGCGATGCTTCGTTCCATCTGACGTCTCCCAACTTCTCGTACGCCCCAGGCTCGTCGTCGCCATTGTTTCGGATAAATTCTGGAAGCGGGGCGAGGGCATCACCGAGTGAAATTTCGGCGTCTTTGCGTTCCTTGGAGATGCGTCGGCGCGTCGACGCCTTGGCTTCCAACAAGTGGTTGCGAAGGCGTTCAATTTCCCGCGCGCGAGGCGACCTCTCAGCGTCTCTTCCGACGACGACTTGAAAGGATGTCACGCCTTTTTCCAAGTTTACCGGCGCCGTAAGGGCGACGTTGATGAGCAATGAGATTGATGAAGAGACGTACGCGCGAACGAGTCGTCCGACGGCGCTCAATCCAAGCGCACGAGACGGCTTGTTGGGATTTGCGGCGGGAACGACTGCGGTGGCGACGACATTCGTCGGCGCGCGCGGAGTCTCCACTCTCGATGGCGCTGGTACGGACGCCAAAGACGTCGATGCCGCACCTGGAAACGGAAACGCGGGCCGCGCTCTCGCTGGAGCGGGTTTCGGGAAGACGAGTGGACGGCTTCGAGAGGACGCGGGTATTTGAGGCATCTGATGCGATCGCACGTCGCCGCTCTTGTCCAACGACACCTCAGACACCGCCGTCGTCGTCGCGGACGCCGTCGTCACCTGTGATTTACCGCCAAGGAGAGGGTATAACACGTCTGTGATCACGGAACAGATTGCCGCCGCGGAGTGATGATCACCGGAAACGTCGACGCTCGTTATCTCATCGGCGACGACGACGAGCGATAGCGCCGTAGCGCTGAGAACGACGGATGGAGGCGCAAGTCCGTCCTCCTCATCGCCGAGTCCTTGGGAAACGAGCTCGGAAATTAGCTTGATTGAAGTCAATAGTCGTCGAGTCGCGCACTTTTGCGGAGCAGATAACGAAGACAGCATGAAATGCGGCAGGTATCGTTTCAAAAACACCTCGCCTGCGCTGCCGGCGGATGGCAATCGCAACGCGCTCGCCAACGACTTGAGGACGTGGTTCTCTCGTTCGCACGTCTCCAAGGATCCAGTCATCGACTCAAGCACACCGCACGTCGTGAACACAAACTCTTTCAACCTTTCAACCTGTCCAAACGTTGCGCTCGTCGTCGACGTCGCCGATGACGACGACGACGCTCTGATGAGAATGGATGTAAAAATGTCACGAGCGTCTCGCTCGAGAATTTTAGAAATCATATCACCCAAACGCGAACGCTCTCCGACGCCCGTGACTCCCCAAAACGCCGCCGAGGCGGGAGGAAACGGTAAGAGACGCGATAGTCTCGCCGCATCGATCAAGTGTGCGGAATCGAGCGTGAGGAGCTCTCGCACAACGCCGCTCGCGACGTTGACGTACGGTGCCTGCACCGATCCCATCTTACCATCCTTCTCTGCGCTTCGAATCTGACGATGAAGCCGGTTCGTGTGCGCCGGTAAATCGCGCACGAGACGATCGATCGCAGAACGCGTCGCCGCGTCGCCGGAAAACGACGCACCGGAGAGCTCCTTCACGACTAGTTTCGCCACAGCGACGCGAAATCCGCTTTCTCTCGCCGATACAAGCGCGCCGGGAAAGTCGCCAATCGTACAAATGTGAGCCTCCGTCCCCGTCGTCGGTTTGTGTGGAGTTCTACCGCGAAGTACCGCCGCCATCGCCGCTCCACCCTTTGATTGCGACCAGCCGACGGTAGAGACTGCCGTCGCTTCCTGATTCATGCGCAAGAGCTCTTTGCGAGCACACAACGCCGCACCCAAGGGCGCCGCTCCACCGACGACGGAATCCACGGCGAAGGCTAACCACGATGAAACCAGAGGTTGCACATCTTTGATTCCAAACTTATCCGCGAAAGATCCTGGTGAACACAACGTCGCGAGCGTCCTCGATGTGAAGACGCGCACGCGCCAATCCGACGATGATGCGCATTCGTGCAAATCCCCAAAGACATCGAACGCCTCCTGAACCCTCTCTGAGGCGGACGACGCCAAAACCGTAAAGGCGGACGCCCACGTCGCAGTCATCTCGGCGATTACTGCGCCTTGGTTCAAAGCCTCAGCGCTTCCGGGCGCTGGAGGCTCTACCGAGCCCGTCGTTTTCGCGACGTCAAACAACGTCTTCATCCATCGAAGAGTTTCGTCTCCGGGCTGTCTGCTCGCGTCGCCCTCGGCGAGCCACATCCCAAAGCACGTCGTTGCCGCCCTCAAAAGAATACTCCTCGGCGCTGGATCTTCACTCGCCGGCTTTTGAGAAAGTATCGCATTCAGTATTTGCTTGAGACAAATCACGGCTTGATCGTGCAAGCCGCACGACGCGCACGCTCTGAAGAGCTCGGCGTGGACGCCGGCGCGATGTTGAAGCTTGATTGCGGCGCTCGAGAGCGCGAGCGCGTGACCGCCGAGGGCTCTAAAACACGGAGACCCGACGCCGCGATCGGGATCGTCGACAACTTTGCCCAGACGGGCGTCGTTGAACCATTTCCCGAGTTCGCGTCTCAACACTTTGTGCTCCGCCGCGCACTTGCGAAGATGAAGCCCAAACGCGCGGTACAACAATTCACAGGTTGCCCCGTGGATGAACCCAGCGCGGGCCGCCTCGAAGTTTTCGTCGTACGGCCTCCATATCAGAGGCATGCACGCCTGACAGCAAGACGAGCGGTCATTTACCCCGAGGTGATTGTCCTTTGACTCGTCGGCTTGGTGCAAATCCGCTCCATGTAGACGCTTCCACAAAACTCTCGTCGGGTGCTGGTCCGCCACGCATCTCGGCCAGCGCGCCACGAGCTCACAGACTCGCTCGCACACGACGCGCGTGTATTCATGCACGCTAAATAAAGACGGAGATGGACGCGTCGCGTGAGCTGTGTTCTGTCCGCAGGACGGATACCTTGCCAAGCGCGATTCGTCGAGCAACCAACCGACGACGGCCCAGGCGTCGATGGACCACTTCGTACGCACGGCGTGCTCGTTTTGATAGCCTTCAGAGTACCAAAGCTTGGCAGACGTAAAAAGTAACTCCCACGCAACCTCTAAACACCGCGCGTGGCTCGCGTCGTCGACGTGATCATTCTCGGGGGAGACTTTGAGTTGATTTCTTTCTGCGTCGTAAAACGTCGGCAACGACTCGCGCACAGCTTTCCAGAACCCGTACCCTCGCTCTAAGAGCGCCATCGCGTGACGCCAATTCGACGCATCAGAAGCTGATAGGTCTTTCGTCGCTTGCATCGCGCCGACACAGACGCGACCGACGCTGTTTTTATCGACGAAATCTGTCATTGCCATTCGTAAAATGCGCTCGCCCCGTCGCGTCGCATCCTCCAACGCGGCGCAGCGTTCAACGTCCATCGCATCCATCGCATCGTCGTCATTCATCGACGGTCCGAGGTGGTTTGACACGTCGCGAAGCTCGTTCGTGCCGTCATTGTTCTCGAAGACTCGATGGTTGAATTTCCACGGCGGCGCCGCCTTTGTGAACACGGCGGTGATTTGCGGCTGATCGTCGACGGCGCGCGTAAACGACTTGTTGATTTCGCCAAACGTGCGCTTTCTCCTCTGCTGATGAGACACCGCTCTCTCAGCCGCGACGGCGGCACTTGACGTCGCTCGATCGACGACTCTCACTTCTTCGCGTCTCTCTGGTGACTTTTCGCGCACGATGACTGGTGATTCTTCAATCAGCAAAGCCGAGTCTTCATCCTCGTCCGACGCGTCCGAAGCCGTCGGTCCTTCACGAAGAACATCCGCGACTGATCTTCCTCGCACCGTGCGACGCACCAACCCACGTTTCCCTCTACCAAACTGTTCGTTCACGACGTCGGAAACTTTGAACGACTTGACCCCTCGAGTTCGGTCCTGACTCCCTTCGCTATGCGACGACAACTCGCCGTCAGAAACCTCAAATCCATCCTCGAGCCGCTCGCTCTCTCGTCTCTCTCTATTTTCCGCCACCCGTCTCAATCGCTCCACCACTTCGTCGTCATCCAACGCGTCGTCTAAAATAGACGCATCGTCATCCATCATCATCATCGACGTCGTCGTCGTCATCGGACCTCTCCCACGCGTCCGTTCGAGCGAAGCATCCGAGTATTCTTCATCTTCAATGAACGCTTCGTCGTCTTCGCTTTCATCGTCGTCCTCATCATCGTCCTCGTCGTCAATCCCTCCACCATCATCAATAAATCTACGCACCACCGCGCGTCGGCGACGCCGGTGTTTCCCACTATTCGTTTCTTTCCCGCTCTCTGCTCTCTCGTCGCTCAAATAATCCTCGTCGTCGGGTACTTTGGCGTTCAGCGCGCCCGCGCGTCTTCTGTACTCCTCCAAAATCAGCGTCGTGATCACCCCTCGACCATCCTCGTAATCCTCCCGATCATTCACCGACCCCGCGCGCGCGCCGTCAACGCGACGACGACGATGCTCGTCTTCGACGGCGTCGGCGTCTTCGCTATCCGACACCCTCACGTCGGCGTCGGCGTCGGCGTCGTGAGTCATCTTTTTCGTTTCAACGAACGAAACGAAACGAAACGAAACGAGCGCCTACGGGTGAGGACGCCCGAAGCGCGGGTTCCGGAACAACGCGGACGATGCGTGCGCGTTCGCTCGCGCGTCGACAGCGTTCTGACCTCCGTCGCGGGTCGGCGACGCTTCGTTCTGGAGTGACAGGTGAGAAATTTTTCAAAAAAAATCAACATAGTCAGGCGAGAGAGAGAGCTCGAGAACGAATTGGATTGGGACAACGGGATGGTTGGTTGAATTAAAAGACGAAACCGCTCAGAATGATGAGCACTGGACCTATGACTGGGATTCTTTGGGCGATTCGTTCGAGGAAATCGCCTTCGTAATCGTCGTCGTAATCGTCATCGTAGTCGTATCGGCGCTTGGGCGCCGGCTTTGGCTTTGGTTGTGGCTTTGGCTTTGGTTGTGGCTTCGGCTTTGGTTGTGGCTTTGGCTTTGGTTGCGGCTTGAGTTTCGGCGCCGGCGGAGCCGAGCGTCGCGGCTCTGGTTTGGGTTTCGGCGCGGGCGCCGGCTTGGCCTTGGCCTTGGCCTTGGCCTTGGGCGCCGGCTCAGGCTTCGCCTTGGGTGGTCTTTGTTGAGCAGCCGGTCTAGGTCTGGAACGCTCGCGTTTCGCCTGCGGCTTTTTGGGTTCTCCCCTTCTCAGGAGAGGCAGGCGCTTAGCGGCGCGCGTGAAGCCACCCAACCCGCCCAGAGAGCCGTCGCCGCGGTCAAGCGATGTGGCGCCCTCCAATCCGCCCTGTCTGTACGCCAAGTACCTGCTCCACACGCTCGTCTCGCGCCACGCGCTTTCAGCGTGGGCGAGCGAGAGAAGGAAGACAACATTGGTTGCCGCGCGAACCTCCCGAAAATTGACGGTGATCTTGTTCGTGGGCGGCGCCGCGGCAAAGCTGAGAATGGCTGCAAAGGTCAACGCCAGAGCGCCATTCTCGGCGTATTCTTGCCCACTATTGACGAGCTCGATCGAGGCCAATATGGCGAGCGCGTTCGTCAATGCGTGCAAACGACGAAGTATGACGTTCACCCAATCGGGAGCGTCTAGAAAGACGTCGTGATGAATCAATCCGTAGTGCTCGTGTGCGTCGCCGACGAGCTGACCACCCGGAATGGGCAAAAGCGCGCCGATAAATGACGCCAAACTCAACGGCGGGACCACTACGGCAGCCGCGTTCGCAATCTGTCCTCGTAATCCACTCGAGTTTGATTTTCCCATCGAAGCGAGCGTGGCTGGCAGCAACAGAGGCGCCGCTCGTCTCGCGAGTGCTTGAGGCACGGCGACTCGGCGCATGAGCTTCTCGCCCAACATTGTGCTCGCCGCCGTCAACACGTTGTGCGCGCACTGAATCCCAGTGTTCGCGAGCAAACCAATAATGGCAAGTTTTGCGCCTCCCTGATGCGCGTTTTCCACTCGCATGCTATCCAGAGACTTCATGAACGCCTTGACATGCCCAGCGGCAACGGCGAGGCGATACACCTTTACACCGAAGCCACGTCTCGCGTTGAAAAACTTATTCACACCACGCTCGTGTACCTTTCGGCGAACAAGCTCCTGCTCCCCAGCGGCCCACGCGGCGGCGCGGCGCATCTGCGCCTCGAGATTTTTCTTTGTCTTGGCGCTCGCTGGCGAATTGAGAGGAATCCTCGTGCCCAGTGGCGTTCGCATTGGCGAAGGCGTCCACGGCGACCGCGTAGACCCGGTCGTCGGCGGAGACAGGTACGGATCCGTGAACCCGGGTGAAGCCGTCTTTCGGTCCGATTTACCCCTCACTCGTTTGTCATCGGGGCTCTGTTCCCACCGAAACCTATCCGGTTTGTTCACTTCCCCCTGACGTTTATCTGAAACCGCCGGAAACGACCACGACTCGCTCTTCTCCCGCGATGGCTTCGGCGGCGTCGAGTACGGATCCGCCGCCGCTTTCCCACCCGGAACCGCTGCAGAGGTAGTACCACCACTCACCGTCGTCTTCCCGACAGCTTCGTGCACGGGTTCGGGAGCCTCCTCTTTAACTTGTTCCGTCGCCAACGCTCGAACGTGTCTCAACGCGTCGCCCAGTTCCGGCGAAGCCGGCGTCTTCTCCATAAACGTATACTTACTCGTCGGCGACGTTCTCATCCGCGGTGGCGATCCAACATCAAACTCCTTCCTCCCATCCTCGCCTCGATCGCGTTTTACCTTCTCATCCCGCGCCAACTGTTCCAAAAAAGTCATGCCGTAACTCCTCGAAGACGTCTCCTCGCTCGTCGTCGGTTTCGCGAATCTCCCCAACGGCGACGACGGCGCCGTCCCCGTCCCGACGCCGCCACCGACCCCGAGTCCACCGTACGACGTTCCTTGCAGGTACGGATTCGTCGCGTACATCTCCGCCCGTCGTTTCGCAGCCGCGTCGTCCGCGTCACCGCCCGTCTGACCGTTGCGATTCTCCATCGGCGCGCGTTCTTCGGACGACGGCGCGAGCGCCCCCGTCATGCGCACCGCGTCGTCACGAGGACGACCGATCGGGGACGCTCGTCCACCGATCGCGGGTTCGGCGACGTCCGTCACCCGCACCGACGCGGACGACGCGCGAGACATGATGATGATGACGAGCGACACACTCTGACGAACGGTTCGGTTCGGTTGACGAAAAATCGACGATCGTTTTGATTGC